>Ga0180009_10000224_pt1 | contig 85471 bp, 83 predicted proteins | sample OS_PC_MetaG_FD_123537 | JGI IMG/M metagenome (GOLD analysis project Ga0180009, IMG submission 123537) | Groundwater microbial communities from the Aspo Hard Rock Laboratory (HRL) deep subsurface site, Sweden - OS_PC_MetaG | ecosystem: Environmental > Aquatic > Deep subsurface > Groundwater... | reverse complement strand
CAGTAACTTATTGAAACCACAATCAAGTCCAATGATGTTACCATCCTGTTTAGGTTCTGGTTGTTCTTTTTCAAAGAAGATGTCAAGGTAAAAGTTACCTTTAGTTGATATTCTAAGTCTGGCAGATTTCTTACGAATCCAATCCAGGTATTTGTTGAAATGGTGATGTTTTTTAGCTGGAATTTCAAAGATGATATGCTTACCTACTCCTTTAAATTTGATCCATAAATCAAAGGAATTATCACCATCTGAAATCATGACAATGTTAGCATTCAAATCCAGGGAGTTACCTTTGAATTCGGGTTTAGTTCTTTCATTCTCCGGTTTCTTTCTCTGGGATTTGACTATGGCCAATGCCTGTTTCCCAGCACATTGCTGGGATGCTGAACCTAACCAAGTGCCAACTTGATCTTATATTTCTTTGGAAATGAATGATCCGATAAATATTTCCTGTTCCCAGAGAATGTCTATGTAAGACTGAACTACCTGAACATATTCCACAGCATAAGCTCTAAGCTGGTTGAGCTTACCAGTGTTACCAAGATTTAGACTTACTGTGAATTTACGAAGCATGGTTCAAGTGATTGTTTCTGTGCTTAGATTATAGTAAAAACGGAAATGGGTCTGTTAAGGAGATAATTCCGGTTCATATTATCTCCCCGCTGTGATTAAGGTGTAAGCTATGATGCCCGCCGCAGCACCGCACAGAGCCACCCCGACGTAAGTCCACGCCTTAGACTTGGTGGGCAACAGATAGAGAACGCGCGCGGTCGTCTTTATGTAAACCGTATCCCGCGGATATTCTATGAGCGGGAAATCCAGAGCCACGCCGAAGAGTCGCTGTTTCATGTCGAAGCCCAGGCTCAACCGCGTATCAATGCGCAGATCGTCTTGGGAGATGGAAATCAGAGTATCAAGATAGGCTACGTCCGGCGCGTCCGGCGCGATGACCGCTGGCGCATTTTCGACGTAGACCTTGCGCGGGATAGAAACCGTAACCGTGTCATGCACAGTCAGCGTGTCGAAGATCGTTTCAGTAACGATCAAGGGCTTCTGCGGCTTGACCCAGAGATTGTAGCCCTGAAAGCCCAGGAACAAGATCAACGCGCCAAAGACAACCCCCATCCAAAAGCTCTTCATTTCTCGTCCCTCTTAACAAATCTCGACTTCCCGCCGCGCTTATTCCAGAAGAAGGTGAAGCGATAAGCAGCACCGTCTAAGATCATTCGCTCGGTGAATGCCGGGAAGTCTTTAAAGCAGATGAGCTAAGGCTTTTCGCTATGCGGTTTCCTTTGGCGCTAAAGGTCATCCCGGCGGTTCCGGCAAAGATAGCTGCGATAAACCCCGAAAGCGTAAGCGTCCCGTCAATGTAAGCTAACAACGCCGTCAGAATTCCGGAAGCGCAAACGATGTAACCCTTCCAGCCCTGCAATACCTTCAAGATTGATCCCATGTCAACCATCCTTTCGACCGCAAAAGCGATCAGTTTGTATTTGGCTTTGTCAATTATGCTCATTTCTCCTCGGCTTTCTTGACCCGCTCTTGTTCTCTTTCCCGTTCCCGCTTGCGCACGATCCGGTTGCGCCGATCCTCGTTGCGTGTGCCACGTCGAACTTTTAGGCAATTTGGTATGCTCATTTACATTTTTCTTCTTCTCATTAAGTCCAAGTTCTTTTACTGCCAATACAGTAGTTTCAACTCCGCGCATAGGGTCTAAAACTATTCCGCTCTCGTGTTTGGCGTCATTGATAGTATTTATTTAAAGCACCAATTATAAATTGAGATAAAGCAGTAACAATAACGCCACCCAAAATACCAAAGAGCCACGCTTTCGTCTTTAAAATGAGAACATCTTCACGAAGTTTATCCAACTTATCTTCAATTTTTTCCATTCTTTCTGCTAGTTGCTCTAATTGAAAGAATATCCTTTGTTTATACTCAATCCACCCGTTTGTTGTTACTTTATCCATAGCAAACCCCAAAATTTATTCTATATCTTTTAAACTGACTGCAAATCCACCTACATAGGATTTATTTTGTAATTTTAAAGGAAATTTAATAACATACCATTTATGCATTTTTCCGTTAGGCGTGGGAACATTCTCATATAATTCTATTTTCTCATTTCTTTCTAAGACCATTAAATCATTTTCTCTCAATGTTTCTGCCACTTCTGGCCAAAAATCCTTATCCATTTTACCCCTGATGTCCTCTTCAATGTTAAATCGTCTCAAAAAAGATTTATTGGCAAAAACAAAGCGACCGTCGCTATCCTTTATCCAACTTACAATTGGACTATATTCCAAAAACATATTCATAATCTCCGTGTCAAAAGAAGCGACAACGTATTCCCAATCTAATTCCGCTGTTAACTCCTTTATTCTTTCAAGATTATCTCGTAAATCTAATTTATGAGTGATCATTCCTCTGCACCATTGTTTACTTAACGGAATTATACCTTTAACAAACCCGCAGGGCTTCTTCTAATTCCTCGTTATTGAGGAATCCAGAATCAGCAACACGAAATAGCAAGACCATTTCCCCACGGCCTTGTGCATCAAGGTACTCTTTAAATTGTGCAGATAGATCGCCTTCGATACTCCGGTTATCGTATCCAGCGTCATCGCAATTACCAGAGCCAGATAGACTACATCCCATCCCCCCAGCAGCATTCGCATAAAGGCAAACTCATACCAAGTTACCATTAGGATTATCAGGATGGGTAACTTGTACATTAAGCCCTCCGCAAAGGTTTTTCTCAAGGATTGTTGGAAACTGATTGCAAAGGGCATGTAGACCTCTTCCATATAAACCTCGTTTCTGCTTCTGTGTAGCTGAGTTAATTACCAGATTTGTTCTCCGGAATCATCGCCCAGACGCTGTCTGCTACGTAACCTAAGAGCAACGAGGACAGAAGTCCTGGCGCATAGCTGAAACCCAGCGTGGTCGCCACTTCAGGTTGCCAGAGCCATCCGAAAAACAGAGACGTTCCTGTAATCCACGAGACCAAGATTCGCAGCGAGTTCGCTTCGATATATCCCTTGAGGTTCTTCAGCCGATTGCCCTTGATCCGCTTGACAACGTGCAGAAACACTCCCACGAACATCATCGCATAGAGTCCAATGATCGTTGCGATATTCAAGGATTCCATTTCGATCCTCCTACGGTTTATATTGATGCACTTCCCAAGTAAAAGTAAGCCCAGAAGTCCCCGTCGCATTGTAACGTTGAATGATAAATGCCCCAGCAGCATTTTGGTAGATATAGGGGAAGATATCCCCAACGTTAGTCGTTCCAGGCGTCATGTTGGGTTTTGCATTGATGACTACGATTGTATCTGTTGGGGTAGTAGTATCAAATAGTAGTCCAGGAACAGCTACTGTTGAAAACTGAGCCGTACCATTGAACGTACCTGTTCCGCAGGCAATCAGATTCAGCATCGTCCCCGCCCCAGTCCCCACAATCAGCGCGAAAGTCTTGACCGTATCCACGTTCAATTCGTAGGTTGTATCTGCACCTGAAGCCTCCATAAACAACTTCGACTTCATAGAGCGATTGTCGTCCATGAACATCAGAGAATCCGTACCCACATAGGTATAAATGCTTCCGGTCGGTCTGACCACAGTAGTATTGACAATCACATCGTTGCCGCCAGCAATTAGATTCCCATTCAACTGACAGCCGAGCATATTCGTTGCGCCAGAAGCTGATCCAGAGTATGACAAGGCTCCTGAAGCAGCACTTTTGTTGAAAATTACGCAGTAGCGATAATTGTCAGCATCCGAATCGTCCATCATGATAATCGTGGCACGATTATCGTCTTCATTTCTGAATTGTGAATACCAACCGTCTAACCCTCCCCCGTTATCGCACTTTATGCAAGGTGTATCCGGTGCGCCTGTGGTGATCGCTATGCTGTTGTATAGAGAAACCTTCGCTCCTGCACCGTCTACCGTGAACACCGTGCTATCGGCGTTGAAGGCACAGTTCATTGCCCAGATCAGACCGCCATCCGAAACCAGAATTCCATAGTATTCTCTTGCGGGGTCTAAATGAATTGGAGAATTATTCAGATGAACATTATCTTCAAGTTTCAAGACCCCATTCGTTACCTTGATCCCATTTTGATTTAGTGCGAAAATCTGACAACTACGCCAGAAAACAGAATCGCCGTTCGCAGCTACAAAGGTGCTGCAAGCGATGACGCAATGTTCTAACGAGTAGCGGCTATTCGTGATGACCGCCATTGAGTCGCTGCTGTTACATTGCAGCCACAAATTAGCAATTCGCACGCTATCTACGGTGATCCGAAATAGAGTTGTATCTGACACCCATTTTGTAGCCTCTGGATAATACCCCTCGCCAATGATGGTGAGCTTCTTGTTTATATTGACGACCTGATCGGTGTAGATACCCTGAGCCAGTATGATCGTGTAATTATCACCCGCTGCTGCCACCGCCGCCGCGATCGTCGTGTACGTGCTGCTGCTGGAAACCCATATTGTGCTGTCGTTAGACGGCGCAACTCTGGTGCTATCCCAGTACACCGCCAGCGAATCAGAGATCATCCGCTGTGTGGTCTTGCCACCATAGGGATCTCCAGCCCAGGCAGAAAACCAGCACAACAAAGAAAATAGAAGATAAGAAACTAAGTTTTTATGTACCATAGCAGGTTAATTCCTATTTTATTATGGACGGTCGGAGTACCACCCGGTTACAGTTACCCTTGCGCTATCTTGTGGGGGTACCATGTTATCTTTGTGTTGCACACATATCAAGAAGTTAAACCACGGGAACCCACCTTGTGAAATCTGCATCACCACCAGCCCCCCGCTATGATACGTAGCATCCCACCCAGCGGGTTCAAAGAGGTCATTCCCAACAAAAATATTGGTCTCCCAGAAGTCTATTAGAGTTGCCGATGCATTGTAGAAAATCGCATGGCTAAGCCAATTCTTGCCAGGACAGACTAAGAACCTGGTACTGTCTATTCCATCAGGAAAGCCGTCCAGCGAGTCTATCATAGCAGTTAAAATAACATACGGAGCGATGTCGTTGCGGCCAACCCCCATGACCACGGTGTCAGTGCTAAATGTCGCTTTGCCGATGTAAAAGACCGCTGTACCCATTTCCGTCAGCCCTTGACAATTACCTATGATTGCCAAGAGGGGAATTATTAACCAAGCCAACTTTTTCATATCAGGTAACCTCGTTAGCACTTTCTGAGTATCTGGATAGATAAAGGTTATAGAGCTCTGCGAAATTGTTCTGAAGATAAAGATCCAATTCTATTCTCCCAGGCTCTGGTATGTTCAAGGCATGAAATTTTAGAGCTTCACCTTTGGTAATGCACGGTCGAACCTGAGTTGTTTGAAGCTGTTGTTCCCCTATCCTGGTGAACAGATGTGGATCTCCAAATTCATATAAAGCCAAAGACCTGTTACGATGCTCTGCATAATCCACCATAAAATCTGCTACCGGCTGCACCGCAAAACCAAGGCCAATTAAGTATTCGGATAGCTGCGTCAGCACCTCTTGTGGTTTCTGAATCAAATCCTCGTAGTATACCAAAAAAGTTTTGTTGCTTACTTGTAAACTTTGCTCATGAAAAGTCTTAAGCACCGCCATATAATCTGTACCATTATTCCAATTACCAGTTAATTTCGATTTGATAGCCTCTAAACCGTACTGTCTAAGCTCGCGGGGAATAGCCTCTTTATAATCCCGCAGAATGACCACCAGAGCTAAACCACCATAGCGCTGCTTTTGTTGCTCTATTAACGATGGCAAACCACCCCAATGCCCGTGAGTCTTGAACAAATCATACTTAGGATCAAACTCGTCCAGATTCCAAGCCTCTTCCTTAGACACACCTTCATGGATTAGATCAGTACGCGATCTAAGTCCGGTCAGCCAGTGGATACAATAAGCTAACCAACAACTACCGGTACGTGGGAAACTCAACAGATTAACGAGCATCTAAGTGTACCACCGCAAATTAGAATGAAATAAAAAGCATTTATCAGGTCTATGGGGGATTTTGGGGTTAAGGTCGGGGCCCCATGTCACTTTTCCAGTTTCAATAACCTCCAACAGTGTAGGCCATAAATTATACTTGTTAAGAACCAAATCACGTGCATGTCTAATGGCATCCAATTGGGTTAATGTAGGAGGACGTTCAACCGTCTCTCTGATAAGCATAATAGCATCATCAATTGACATACCAGTAATATTAACAAATGAATCCTCTGGAAAATAATCTCCCAAATTGGGGCATCCCCAGTAAATCGGAAGACACCAGGAAAGATAAGCATCCACCAGCGTATCCCCGAAAAATCCTGGGTACGAAGAATTATCAGAACAGAAAGCGTACTTATAGGAAGACAGCGCATCAAATTTATCGTTCACAGCCCCCATAAGCCTACCCATAGGATTATCAACCGGAAAGATAGTCTTACACAGCTTACCATATAAATCAAAATCAAAATCCTTCAGCAGCCGCCTGGCAATTTCCACACGGTGTGCATGCCCAGGAAAACGATTAAGATGAAAACTAAGCACCGCCCCAAGATTACCTGACTTTAAACACATAGACAAACCACAACCCATCAAATAATCATAGGTTCTTTGAACCCACCAGCGTGCAGTATGATAACAATTTCCTAAATCATAATGTAGGGGGTACTTAACCCTTGCTTGAGATAAATCACAGTATAGCCAACTCACAGATTTTGGCTCCCTTCCAAGCACAATGGTACGATCAGGATCAAATAACGCTGGATCGGGTATATGGTCAAGACCTACATAGAAATCAGCCTCATCTTTATTAACTACAAACTTTAGCTTATTGTCCCAAATACCAATGCAGCCAGGAGTCTGTACTCGATAAAGATCGAAGTAATCCTGCACCGTCATTTGTTGAGATGCCAGTATTGTAAAGGTGATCAAATGCAAGACCCTCTGTGACTACTCCCACGAATGAATTCGTGGGCTTCTATGGATTTTACCAACAGGTTGTAGTCCCAACCTGGGAATGTTGATCGCAGCATTCATCTCACAACTGAAGTCGTGGGCTTTCTGCGCGAGGAGTCATAAATTCGGTAAATCCCGCGGTAGTTATCTATCGTAAATCCTGGGAAAAGCTCTTGGTGAAGTAAGCACAGTTCCATCTCAGTCGGATAGTCTTTGGCACGCCCAAAGTCTACGGCATCGTCTATCAGAATCACCATGGGGTCTATACCCCATTTGGAATTAGCTGCGGAGATTGCTTTAAGCTCAGCAACAATAGGAGTGTCCAAGTTAGCGTGGGCGGTGTCACCCCCTGAGAAATGACCGTCCAGAAAGAATAAGATATTTTTTAATCTATCATCCTGCCACAGACTATCAAGAATTTTGGGTAGTTCCAGCGCACTATCGCCCTGCACAATTTCAACATGAGACTTATCGGAAAAACGCCGCTGTGCGTTGGTGGCCAGTGTGGCTCCGTACTCGATGGAGATGACTCTGGAAAATAGATGCATAACGGAATTAACCATATCCCCGCAATAGGTTCCAGTCTCTATAAAAATCGATTGTTCCCACCCTACCACAAAAAGATTTATGATCTTCAATCGTTCCCCGTACTGAAGTTGCCCCAAACCACGTAGAGAATTTCCACCTAACATTGGTAACTCAACCATCAGCTTTCCAGAATTAAACTTAGCATCGGAACCTCCATAACCTTGGGATGAAAAAACCCGTGACTCCATTTACCATCTTCACCAAAGCAGTCACCGTGGTCACCGAATATAATCAGATGTAGGGGTCTGGGTAGCATATCCAATAACTCAGGAAAATGAGAATCCACATATTGCAAGGCATCCTGCTGATGTTCCCGTTTTGGATCTATGAGACCGTTATCAACTTCTGCAACTCTATAAGGAAAATGGGTAGAAGCCACGTTCAGGAAAAAAAAACAACGGAATGGCACTATCACCAAGATGTAGGATATGACATAGATTAATCTGATTCTCAAACGACTCCGCGACCGCCTCATGAAACCCGGTGTTCCAATACACCTCATCAAAGAAATCACGTTCCCAGAAGGAGGATGTAGGAACATCATTACGAAACCAACCAACCCCACCAACAGCTACAGTACGATAACCAATGCCAGCAAAACCTCTTACGATATTGGGGTAATTGGGGGATGTGGGATATACTATTTTGGTATTAGGAAGCTCATTAAGAACTACTCGGAAGAGGCGTACTTTGTCGCTATTATAAGGTCCAGGAACGTCAGGCTCATTGCGGTTAGGCAAGTACCCGTTGGCAAACATCGCAAAATGAGATGGCAGGGTGTATGTCCCATGACACCCCACCCTAACCCAATTTGGCAGTCCAGCCAGAGCTATCAACTGACGAAAGTTCGGAGTAGCAGCCGCCTCTGCTACGTCAAAGCGAAGGCTGTCTAAAGTGATGATGGCAATATTCATGAATTTTTCTTACTCCAGCTTTCCCAAGTAAATGGGTAGTTCCACATGATATTGTGTGTCTTTTCCAGTTCCAAAGTAATCTGGGCAGCCAACTCCCTGGAATTTGGATAGAAATCATGATATTGAATCTGCAAGAATCCGATTCTGGTAATATAAGAAGTTTCTACCAGACGTGGAAGTATTTCAAATTCCGAACCCTCAGCGTTCAACTTCATTAAATCAATTGAATGCACCCCATGATGCTTTTTCAAATGATCCAATACCTCGGCAGCATCTTTGATTAATACCGTCTCTTGGGTTGCATTTCCATTATGAATAGATAAGGCATCCCCAGAGCCACGAATAAACGTATGACCGTCACGGTATCCCAACCCATAATGAAATACAGCTATTTTGGAATTACCATTAAACCTTCGCAATAGTTCATCATAATACCGCTGGGAAGGCTCGTAGACATAAACGTAGCAGCCGTGTGTATCATATATTCTGGCTGCAAAATCACCAACGTACCCGCCGACGTCAAGCACGATAGATTCTTCAGTCAAGGGGTATTCAAATCGTCTGTTCTGTATGGGAGTCCAATCCACAGCGTTGCCTCTTTTGCATTGCCTCTTTAGGTTATAGTAAAAATCTTAAAAATTTGGAAGTATGATTAACCAATCTTCCACGGGATTGCTTCTATGATTTCCCATTCTCTTGGCAGTAAGTCCTTGATGTTGTGCTGGTCGTAAGCTGGTCCAAACCAAGGCAGTGGAGCTATCACACGATGATCTGGGTTGGGATTCAGGTACGCCGCCCAATAACTGAAGGTTGAATTAGCTATGATGTTATCTTGGCACATTGCCATAAGGAAAAAGTCTACGGCAAAGAATTCACTGTAACATACTGTATGATCAATGAATACAACATCGTCTCTTCCCCCAAACTGCTCGTAGCACCAGGGCATATCATCACTGAAAATTACAAAAATCCGGTTTGGGAACAAGGCCATAGCCTTATTGAAAAAGTCCATGCCGTGTACCGGATGCCACTTGCTCTGCTCTATGTAATTTCCCCTGCGCACGTGTATGGAAACCGGAGCCAAAGCCAGCAGATTAGAACGTTCTGCCTTTATTGCATCTATTATAGAGGCACGCGGCTCAAACAGTTCCAAAGCGATTTCCTTGTCAAAGTATTTTGGAGACTGAAAATAACCGCGTAACTCCAGGCCATCCTGAATTGGAATCGGAGCATAATGATAATGTGGTTCAGAATAGATAGCCTTGACTTCTTCATGGTTGAAAGTCCAATCGAGGTTATTTTTGAAAATCGCAGCATATTGACTGGCTGGCATCCATGGGGAAGGAGAGAATTTTGCAGGAACACCCAGTTTGCACGCTTGTGTTGTCGTGAGAGCGATCTGATAGAAGTTATTACCCATCCCCTGTGTTAGCTGAAATCCTATCATTGTCCTACCCCAACAAGTCCATAAAGTTTAGCGGCAACCCAGCACAGATGCGTTCTTCTACTGTTGCATCTGCAAATTGAGATAACCTATCACTGGCAATTTTACAATAATCAGGATTGATTTCAATTCCTATAAAACGACGTCCTAATAGTTTGGCTGCTACTGCCGTGGTACCAGAACCAAGAAAAGGGTCGAGGATAAGATCAGATTCATTACCAAATCCTAAACACCACTTCATTAAAGAAACAGGCTTTTGGGTCGGATGAAACTTAACTTCCTTATGTTTCATATCACCCTGTTGAAACCCGCGCCATAAATAGCGAAAAATCCTTGCCACTTTATCCAAAGAAGTCCATGCTAACTCACAATCTCCATAATCGTCTGGCAATTGATCCAGCCGTTTATCCCATACCAACCACCCCCGCGATGGTGCAAGTAAATCAGCGTAGTAGTTACCACCCCAAATAATTTGATTCTTGGATATTCTGATCATTTCGTTTAGACATTCTGTGGTAATCCTTTGGTCATCCCATGCCCCACCCCGGCGGTCAATTTTACGATAAAGACCCCCACCAAGCCCAAGTCCCATATTGTTTACACCAATCCCGTATGGAGGATCGGTCAATAGCAAATCAACGGAATTATCGGGCATCTCGTGCATGATGCTAAGACAATCACCACAAACCACACAACCACTACTTTGACCATCAAGAACAGCTTGTACTTCTGGATTCATGATTCTTGTGGCAGGAAACCCATGACTTCAGTCGTGGGAGGAATGCCACCTCCAGTTAAATAGTACTTGACTTCTTCAAATCTTATGAGTATATTGGTCATAAAAATATGAAGACTACACTCAAAATAAAACTTTGCCCGTCTGCTGAACAGCATGAGATTCTCAAGCAGACGATGATACAATTTAATGCTGCTTGTAATTACATTGCTGAAGTTGCTTTCAATGAAAATAACTGGTCTGCATTCAACCTTCATAAAATTGTATATTATAATGTTAAATCTAAATTTGAACTTTCTGCTCAAATGGCTGCTCGCGCTATAGGTAAAGTTTGCGATGCCGGGCGTAAGAAACGAGTTCAACTCCAGTTTAAGCCACTTGGGGCTGTTATCTATGATAGTCGAATCATGCGATTCAAAGGCTTGGAATCCGTTAGCCTCTGGACTCTTGTCGGTCGTCAAACCATTCCCATGATTCTTTCCGGCTACCAACTTGAAAGAATGAAACATGCACGAGGACAAGCTGATTTAGTTCTCGTAGATAGCATCTTCTACCTGCTGGCTACCGTTGAAACTACCGAAATACCACCAATAGTACCTACCGGATTCATTGGCATTGACCTTGGCATAATCAACATCGCTACCGATAGTACAGGAGAATCGTTCTCCGGTAAGCAAGTCGAACAAGTACGACAACGATACTCTAATCTCAGAGCCAATCTCCAAGCCAAAGGAACCAAATCGGCTAAACGTCACCTTAAAAAAATCAGACGAAATGAATCTCGATTCAGAACAGATGTAAACCATTGCGTTTCCAAGAAACTCGTTCAGAAAGCTAAAGACACTCAACAAGGATTCGCTCTTGAAGACCTCAAAGGCATCCGAACAAGAGTCACGGTAAGGAAATCGGAACGAGCTAAACACAGTAGTTGGGCATTCTTTCAATTAAGAACATTTCTGAGCTACAAAGCATTAAGAGACGGCATCCCTGTCGTTCTGGTTGATCCAAGAAACACATCAAGAGAATGTTCTTGCTGCAGCTATACAGACAAAGCTAACCGGAAAAATCAAGCTGAATTTGTTTGCTGTAGTTGTGGACATTCTGAAAATGCTGACCTTAATGCTGCTAAAGTTATTTCTAAACGGGTTGATTTCAAGCAACCTATCGTAGGCATCAAACTAACGATGACTTACAATCCCACGATTTCAATCGTGGGTACTTGAAAATTGACTGCTAAGTTTAAGACTTTTTAAAATATCTTGCACTTGTATTAGAATTAGTTCTTTTTGTTTAACAAGCGAAGCGGCAACATCGCCACGTGCTTCAACCCCCAAATTCCACATATTTAGAAGATACTGACCGGCTTCGTCTGTGGCATCAAGTGCTAAATAGGCCATCGCTATATGATGCGCTAAGGAATTCTGCATTTTACTACGTAGGCCAATCAGAACATCTTGCATCTGTTCCGCAGTCCTTCGAGTCCCGGCATCCCCACTGGCACGTTCAAAGTCAGAAACTTCCACCGTATACACATTCATTATACCATGGCTCTGTAGAAAAGCCCGGCCAACCTCTTCCCATTTCTTGGCAGAGCTGTAGTCAATATCGTCTTCCTTTGCTGATCTATAAGCCTCTTTCCCAGACTTGGCGATGTACTTTTGCATAGATCTTGCCAAAGACGAAATCAATGCATCGTCACAAGCCGGATTGTCCTTACGTGATGCGGCACGCATAATGCGAAGACCCGATCCAACCGGTTTCATCCACCCGGAACCTTCGGGCAATTCCTCAATCTGAATTACAAAATCAGGAGCAAGAAACCAAAACTCATGAAAGTACTCACGAGCCCAAGCATTCTTGTTAATGCGCTGAATTTCATGCAGCCAATCCTGCCTGGATACTTTAACCTCAAAAGCAGCACGCTTTATACCATCCGAAGGCCAAAGCCACAAGACAACAGCATCAATCCAAGAATGCCAACCTATCCCAGTACTATCAGCAACCTGTTCAAGTACCACATAACGGTCTGGACTACTATATTTTTGGCGTAAAAGCTGGACCAATTCTTCGGCAGTATAAACCCTGTTTTTCATTAAAAATATTCCTTTAGCGCGGCACATACATAATCTACCTGCTCTTCGGTCAAGTCAGGATAGAGCGGAAGCAGCAGAGCATGATGATAAAGCAAATCCGCGTTGGGAAACTTTCTCGAATCCATTAGATGAGAAAAACAAGGCTGCCGGTGCAGTGGGTAGTAAAACCCACGAGCACCTATTTCTTTACTGGCCAGATATTTGATCAAATCATCGGCCAACGCCTCTGTACGTATAAACATACGAAATGGTATGAGCGATGATTCTTTAGGAATAACCGGAAAATGTATTTTTTCAGCAGCGGCTAAGTCAAGCAGGTTTGCTCTATAATGCTGATACAAAACCATTTTACGACTTTTTATCTTATTGATCCTCTCCAACTGAGCTATACCTATGGCAGCTTGCAAATCAGTAATGTAAAAGTTGAATCCATTTTCCACATGCACGTAGCTGCCCTTGCTGAGTCTCCCCAGACACCGTAAGTATCTCAGCTTAGCATATACCTCCGGATCATCAGTAATTACAGCCCCACCCTCCCCCATAGTAAATGACTTATCACTGTAGAAACTAAAAGCCCCCACCTTGCCAAATGTACCGGTGTGCTTACCAGCAAAGGTAACGCCAACCGTTTGGCAGGCATCTTCTATAATTACCGGAGCATACCCACCCATCATTTCCATAAATGTAGGCATATCCACAGAATGGCCACACAGATGTACCGGCATTATTGCCCTAATGCTATGATCATATTTAAGACTTTTACACGCAACAAAGTCAAGTTGCCAAGAATCCAAGTTCACATCCACAAAAACCGGAGTAGCTCCGGCAAGAACTACAGCGGTAGCAGACCCCATGAAAGTGCTATCCGGAACCATAACATAGTCACCTTCCCCCACCCCAACAGCCTTCAGCGCCATATAAAGAGCCAAAGTACCGTTAGGTGCAAGAACTGCATACTTAGCCCCTGTGAGCTTTTTAAAGATACGTAAAAACTGGTCAGCTTTAGTACCCTCGGATAACCATTTGGAATCCAAGCAATCCTTGATCTGAACATATTCTTCTTCCCCGATAAGGGGGATCATGTGTGGGACTTTCATTATAGTTTCTCTTCTATTTCTTGTGGCATACACCCAGAAGTTTCCAGGTGTCGTGGTCGGCTGGAACAGTCAAATCATACCATTTGAAAAACTCCGTAGTGAATCCGGCAATCAATGCCACTTCTTCCAAGATCGTTTTTGACCATAGCCGCATGATTGTAACATAGTCAAAGTTTGTGTCTACTACATATTGCCCACCAGCAGCGGCTGGTAACTGAAGAACATTACAATGATTATTTATATGAATTGTGTCACCTACCACAATAGGATCAATTTTCTGAATTATTGTCTTTCTTGTAACCGTTATACCCCCCACCTGAATGTTGCGTTCTTCCTTTTTAGGAGGATCTCTTAAAACTGCTGTTCCGTTCCAGACATCAAAAACGAATACCCCATTATGATTCAAGCGCCTGTAGATAGCTGCAAAGAAAGACAACAACTCAGGAAGCGTTTCAATGTAATTTACCACGTTAAACATGGAAATTGTCAGATCGAATCCAAAATCCATTAGCTCTTGGACAGATGTATAAAGGAATTTAGCCTTTCCAGCCCCACACGATGCCTTCTGCTGGGCTTTCTCCACCATAGGGGGGTCAGTATCTATTCCAAGGACTCCGGCAGCCTGCTTAGCCAATTCCAGGCTATGATTGCCTGTTCCACATCCCACGTCCAGCACCCGACCCAAAAATTTAGTATTAGCGGTTTGCCTGTAAGCCTGTACAATCGTTTCCACCTCAGCGGAGTAGTCCTTCTGAGAATGGATTAAATCATAATGGTCGTGATATAGGCTCATGCTTGCACCTCAATCTCTTCTTTTGCAGGCCACACCAAATGCGCCCAATCTTGATAGACCAATGCTACCTGTTCCTTTTCTCTTCCACGTACCTTTGCCCCCGTTTGACCGGAATGTACTCTATAATGTAAAAGTACTTCTCCGAGATTTGCCAGAAGCGCTTTTCTGGACAACAACTTAAGCCACAACCCCAAATCCTCAGCGCAATACGGGTACTTAGAAGAGTATAAATCCGGAGCCAATTTGAACAAGAAGTCCTTCCTAAACATCGCAGTAGGATGACCTATAGCCGTAAACTTCTTAAACGCCTCTCTGACATCAGGTGGTTGAATAGGAAATTGCATAGCTGCCCCAGTAACCCTACTATCCTCGTTAATATAATCGAAATAAGTCCCACAAGCTGTCAAAAAAGGATTCTGTCGCATGAAGTTAATTTGCTTTATCAACCGCTCTGGGTGCATTACATCATCTGCATCCATGCGGGCAATTAACGGAGCAGTGGTGCGGAGCATGCCAATATTAAGAGAACGAACTATGCCCTTGTTTTCACGTTGGCGCAGGATTAAAAAACGCTCGTCACCCATCTCCTGCAGGATGTCAAACGATTTATCGGTGGAGCCATCATCAATGATGATCACCTCAAACTTAGACACGCCCTTTTGTTCTAAGATCGAGGCAACGGACTGATGCAGATACTTTTCTGCATTATACACCGGCATCAGGATTGAAACTATCGGAGCCGCGGTGGGTCCAATGTTTATACTCGGATTTTTCATTTTAGCAAGTCCAAGAAAGTCTTAGGAAGACTCGCAACTCGTTCTTGGGCAAAAGCACAGTATTCAGGACTAAGATCAATGCCCAAGAATTTACGATCCAGTTTACGCGCAGCCAACGCTGTTGTACCAGAACCAATAAAAGGATCAAGCACAACATCGCCGACAAAAGAGAATAGCTTTATAATTCGACCAGGTATTTCTATTGGAAACGGACAGGGGTGATCATCTCTCTTTTTCTCAGCAGCTATCTTCCAAATTCCTATTGCAGTTTTGAAATCATCATAAGTCAAACGAGATGTGCTCTTGTCAACAATCACACGTTTGCCCAGCTTTTTGAATACCAAAATATACTCATAATTCGTTATAATAGGAATTTCAGAAGGATATGGATAACTACCCAACATGTGAGATGCTCCTCCGGTAGCATGTCCCCCACGTGCGCCCTTATCCCAAAAAATATTACCTTTATAAATTATATCATTGCTGCTCAAAATACCCTGAATAAGAGATGCATGCGTAGGATAGCAACAAGATTCTTTATGCGTTGTAATCCCCCCATGTTTATCATCAATATTTATGACCAACCTTCCACCAGGAATCAGAACCCGACAACATTCCCTGAATCGATCTAAGAGTCCTTGCATAAAAGCTGGGTAATCAGCATACCCCACCAAATTCTCATATTCTTGAAATGCAAAATAAGGCGGACTGGTCACTATCAAAGGAATACAAGCACTTGGCATATCTCGTAAGAATTCAAGACAATCAGCACAATGCACTTTATTAACTATTTCATTCAAATTGTACATCAAGAATTTCCAAGTAAAGAAAACAAAGTTGTGAACCTATTTGTATAATCATGCTCAGCTAACGTTCTTGACTGCCCAGCCGTTGCTACCTTAATCCTATCGTCCGGATGATCCAGAAAATACCGCACCTTAGTCAAGATGTCCTCTGCTTGCCCAAAGAGTATTGCCTCTACACCAAGATCGTAGACTTCCTCTAAGCCAGGATTATTTGATAACAACATAGCCCCGGAGGCAGAGATCTCGAAGTCCCGCATTTTTATCTGCATTTCCGTACCCCCGGAGGCCATGCCCAGACTAAGCCCTATTTTAGTTGAACGTAGCACCCTAATATATTCTTCCCAAGGTAGTTTACGACCATCAACATGCCCAATAAAAATGTTTAAGTCTGGCAGAAGCTCTTTGATGGCTGTGGCAATTTGGGTACGCTGCCCATAAGGACTGCCTATAAAAGTTAGATCGTAGAGTCGGACATCTTCTGGGGCAGCCCCAGAAAGCCAGCCAGTCCGACAAGCTCTTGGCAAATACACAACTTTACCGTCATAAGAAATACTTTTATATTTATCAACTGCTCTGGGGTCATCCGAGACAACTACGTTAAAACTCCAACACTTCTCTTTGCCAAGCTGGGGGTAACGCCAAGCATCATTAAACAACCAAATAATTTTAATAACGTCAGTTCCAAAAACCCAGGTTTCATCACTAATTTCCCATCCCTCAAAAGGAACGTAAAAGACAGCATCGTAGTCATTGTCTAATTCAGTCCTTAGCGCCTCATTTACAATTTGAGGAGAACCCAACTCCTGAATAAGCTTGCGGAAGTCAAAGCGTTCCACCTGCACACCCATGTCCAGAAGAGTATGTACCATGTGCAACTCCTCCGGAGAAGCTCCCAACTCAGGCAAGCCGTAATCGAATCTGGGGGCACAAAAAAGGATTTTTCTAAAATGGGGCATTGTCCACCTGTGGCTCTGCTGGTCCTATAAGTATTTCTATTTCCTTGGCACTCATGGGTGTTTTCTTCTTAGTCAACTGATCCTTTCTCAAGATGTAAGTTATAGGGAAATCAGACACTCCAAAATCGCCCACGCTGACCCCAGTAACTGCGCTCTGAATCGTAAAGTAATCAGACAAAGAAAGCCCCAACTCAGCTAATGCCTGTACCGGGGTATTCAAAAACTTACGAACTTTGGTATGCGATAAGCTCAAGTGAGCGCCATAGAAAACACCCTCTTCAACAAATGCCATTCTGGGATTATCTGTACTTCTGGCAATCTCCAATCCTCTACAAATTATGGAAAGATCCAGCACCAGTAGAAATCGCGTGTTCAACGCCAATTGCCCCATAGCCGATTTTATAGTTTTTTGTGGCAGCCGTTTAAAACCGTCCCGCATCCCATGTTCAAATAAAGCGTACAAGACCCTAAACCCACGAGAACCTAATTCCTTATACTTGTTAAGCTGCTCCACTGCCACTCTGAACATAGTCTTGGTAGACGCTGCCTTAACTTCTAATACGGTACAAGCATCTCTTACAACTAAATCAGGGCATAGAGTAAAACCATTGCAGGTAGCTAACAACTCACCAGACACTACCCTGGCTCCCAGAATATTAAAGAATGTGCCCACTACACTGGCAAAGGCGTGGTGACCTTTAATAGGAACATCGAACATATCACTCTGGGAAGATGGGCTTTTGAATAGATTAACGTCTGACAGATAAGCCTGTTCCATCGAAATCCTTCTGGTCAGTGGGTTACTCCAACCATTCAACTCTGGGTTGCATAATCATATTGTACAGTTCGGCGTGGTCAGCCTTAATATACTCAAAAATTTCCCTAAACTTAGCATTTGCGGTGTGGCTTCTGGCTGCTGCGTGGTGTCTGTAGTACAGCACAGCAGCAGGTTCAAAAACGAATTTAGCCCCCAGACCCAAAAGAGTGATCCATAGGGACCAATCTTCGAAGCCATACTTCATATTCTCATCAAAGCCGTTACAAGATAAAAAAAGCTCCCGGCGTATTAAAGCCGTTACCGGAATATAGTTACTGCGCAATAACCTGACCCGATCAAACTCAACCCCTTGGTCAATAGTCCCATGCTGAGCTAAACCCTGATCCGTAAATATAGCTACTTTAGGATAAACAACGTCAGCTTGCTCGGTCTGCGCCTTACGCCACACCATCTCCAAAAATTTACTGTCAATATAATCATCTCCATCCAAAAATAGCATCCATGGAGCTGAGCCGCGTTTAGCCAAATCATTACGAGCTTTACACACTCCGACGTTATCTCTGGAAATAACAACGTCAAAACCTACCTCCTGAAGTTTCCATAGCACCTGGCGCGCCCCACCTAATTTTAGACCAGAAATGGGGTGAAAGGCTTCTTTTGTGGAATGATCATCATAAAGATAAATATTATGTGCGCGTCTGAACTCCTGATCAGCGGCGCTGGCCATAGCCTTCTCAATCCAGGAAGCATGATTACAGGTGGTTACAAAAATGTCAACTTCTGGTTTATCACAATTACACCACACAAATGTCTCCTCAGTATCCTCTCAAGTTAATTTAGCCAATTCCTATTAAAAATACAAGCACTTTTTTATCAAATCAGAATCGGACCCTCCAACGCCTCGGTAACAATCCGTCTTGCATCTACATTAGAAGCCCCAACTGATACCAATTCAGATACCAAATCTTCCGGTTCCACCCCATCCCCGATAAATGCTTGGATAGCGGCTAAATCTCTGGACAAGAAACCGTCCGTGGTCACTGTCCAAATAGGAGGATGCACGTCAAAAGGGCGTGGCTGAATCTGTGCAGACTTACTATGCACCTCAGCAACCCTACCACCTGCCCTCAGATAGGCAAGATGTACCTTACCCCAGTATAAAGTATCTTCGGGATTATTCTCCAGCAGTGCCTTAGACCAAATTTGGGCATCCTTAACCCAAATAGGAATTTGAAAATGAGACACCATGCTGTGTAAAACAGCAGTTCTACAAGTTGGCGGAGGGCCTATAAATTTACCGCCGGAAGCTGAATACAACCCCAAGACCTTCTTCCAGTAATCCTTACTCCCAGGTGAAATACCTATCTGTTTTTTAGCCTTATGCCATAAATCAACATCAAGCACCTGTGAATCCGGAGTTCTTAGCATAGCCGACCGGCGCTTCCGCCCGTCAACCAGACGCACGTAGCCATCCTTGTCAATGATAATACGATGATCCTGATAAGCAATGTCAAACGCACTCTGTACCTCCCCAGGTGGGCATCCGGTAGCAGCTACGACGTCATCAATGACATCAAGCAATGACACCAAACTATTACCACGACGTCCAGTAGCTTGGCGCACAAAGGAAACTACTTCTTCAACCAAATTCAAAGCAGTTCCGTCAGATAGCCGACTCAAGTCCCGTACATCTATACCAGCCAGAGTCTTAGACATGATCGTCTCCGAGAAATTTAACGCTCAACTGTTTCAGTACTTGATCTAAATCTGATACTTCCGTGTTCCAACTTCCTCGTATTTGTATGTACGTTGGCAGACTCACTTTGGTACTTGCATAATCCAAATAGTCTGCATCGCTATAAGTCTTTTTTACTCTGGAGTAAGACCCGCCAGGACCCAAGACATTAGCATAAACCGTATCACGATTAAACAATACCCCAAAAACCGTTTCGGCTTGCTTGTTGGTAGTAATCCATTTGGGGACATGGCCAATCTGGTGAACAACAATGCCCAGCGGGGCTTCACGTTCACCCTCGTTTAGAACGGCAAATTGCCACAGCATCAACGATACTCCTTGATAAATATCTCATCACGCAAGAATTGATACATTGGAGGATCCAGGAATTCCAGTTTATAGGAATCTTCCTGATAGAGAAAACTTGATTCCACAAAGTAGTTAAGAACGTCCTGACTGGCTGCCGGGGTGATAAAGCCTTTGGGAAAACCACCGGACGTACCGCCAATGATTTCTACCCCGTCCATGTCTATGGTAGACTTACTCTCAACAATTTTATAATCATAAAGCTGCTGCACAGTGCTTTTCTGAATTTCTGTCAAAGTCTCCCACTGCTTCTTAGCCTGTTCACGAACTACAAACCAATGAGGATCATCAGCATAGAAAGAAAACCCTGAAACTAAAGCATCTCCGTTGGGCAACTCGTACAGAGCGATATTACCTCGCTGATCTTCTCTTAACTCGTCCACCATCAAATCAAGCTGCATGTTTGATGGCCTGGCTTTCCCAGAATCCTCGATCTCCCGCAGAATCCGTTGACGTTCACTATCTAACCACGCCGGAGTATCTACCACGTCGGGAACTATGCTCACAGACTTTTGAATGTCGTTTTCCTGAAGTGCTTCTGTAATCGCATCAGCTATCCCAACAGGTGCACCAGTAACTTGGGTATTTCCAATAGATATATCTTCTACATTATCAAAATTAGCACCAGGCGGCAGTACGAATTCATCCCAGTCATCTATGGATAATGATGGTAGAAAATAACCGCGACATTGAGGATGACCGTCATAAGCCTTAGTATCAGGATTCTGAATCAAAGGATAGTCCAGTTCGAGCAACTTATTCAAATCAAAGTCCAGACCATCTAAGGCACGACAATACCCACAAGTGCGAAAGTCGTTAATCTCTCTGCGAGTAACTCGCTTATAGCCAGCATCGTGCCACTCCATAAGACTTGCGTGGCTGTACATATTAATGGTTTCTGTTCTTACAATCCGCTGATAGATGTAACGTTGTTTATCCCATATTTCCTTGAACTTGGCGATCAAGTCAGCTTCAGACAGATTCTCCACACCAGCCATGTCCAATTCTGCAAAAAGTGTACTAACAACGTCGGCTGGTATGCTCTCCTGATTAGCATGCAACATATCCCGCAACTTATCTAAGACTTCGGAGGATACCGTAGTTACCCTGGAAAAAGCACCGTCTAAAGCATCTTCCATATTACGCTGGCGATCATCTTGCAATGCTGCCCGACGACCAAGATAACGTCTGCCCCTCCCGGAACGCTTTAATTGTTCTGTAACCGCTGCCTGTGATTTCTCATATAGATAGACCAATCGATCTCTAAAATCTGTGGCCGATTGATCATTAACCTGAGAAATACTATCACGTACAGCATGTTCAAAATCAGAGAGGGAAACATTGCCTTTGCTCTTCCACGTATCCACTAAACGCCGAGCGAAATCATCTCCCATCTGAGTATACACATTGAGAATATGATTCTCAGCACCAAGCACACTGTCTTGGCAACTCCGATCCATCGGAGAAGTTAATAGGCGCTCCTGCCAATCATTAATAGGCTCTACCTGTTGCTCGGAAGTCCGTTGACTTTGTTTAACTACAAAAGGTTGGTAATTGGATGGTTTTCTTGCCCGCTGGATTTGTTTATCTCGCAAGAATGATCTACCAAGTACCCTTTCACCAGTTTCCCCACCTACTGGGGCTTGAGTTGGACCAGTTGGATCTTTGGGTTTTTGGGGTGGCTTTGCGCGTGGGCTATCTCCTTTGGGAACATTAGGAGCCCCTAAATTATCACTTGTACCTGGCTGCGGTAAAGTTGCATTCTGATCAGCGTCATAACCATCCGGAACGCTCTTGCCTTTATCATCCTCTTTAACCGTCTCTTCCTGAGAACTACGTAAGAACGTACTCTTGACAACTTCCAATAGCCCCTTGAATCCCTCTTTAGCTTGAGCAACTGCATTAGCTACAAAAGTTGTTCTGGCCTGGTAAAGTGGGCGGTCCACAATAGTACCCTGCTCTTTCTCAAGCCACATAAGCATTTCTTCATAATCCAAATCCATAGAATCGGCAATAACCTTTAAAGGCATCTCACCGTTCCTGCGCAACTCTAAAAGAGAGGATCGAATGCTGGAATCATCAAGTAAGCTCTGCTTATGCCTCCAGTTAAAGTCTGGTATAATTGGATTCCCATCCTTGTCCAAAAAGCCATTTGCTAACGCTATTGGCAAAAATACCTTGCGCTTGAATACCCGCTCCATCATCGCCCTAATAGGAAGATACCGGCTCATCAGCGCCCGCAGAGCTATTGAGGCAGTAGCAAACGTAGGGCCCTGACCCGTAGTTATCGCCTCATTAGTGAACAGCCTGGTCATTATCCGCTTATCCACCCAAGTCAATTCATTAGTTATCGGAAGTATCTTACCAGCAGCCCCGATAACCTCGGCAGTGACAGCATAGTGACTGACAATCGTAAAGGAGGGATCTTCGTTAGCAGCAATGAGCGTCTCTCGGAAGGCTTGCAAGTCTGAATCTGTGGGCATATACCCATCTGGTCCAGGTGTGCCTAATTTCCACAACCATATTGGAGTTATAAGCCGCTGTGCCACAGCGGTCTGCGCCATCCTCAAAGTATCTCCATAGACCAAATCTTTGAGTATTCCAAGCAACAACGGAGTTCCCCGAATCTCCCAGGGGTTAGAAGTACTGGCAATCAACTCGGTGCTGAAATTGTCTAACTCCAAGTTCATGCCTCTCCGTACAGCACTAACTATCACCGGATCCAAATTTCTTATAATTTCTCGGTCGTAGGAGTCAGAAGAATTGACTAAATGTCTTAAGCAATCATCAGGCATTAATTCATACCGAAAGGTGGAATCCCCTTCGTCCGAGAAGGAAAGATAATGCCCCAATACTCTTACCTTGGAAGTATCAATAAATGTCATGTGTACAAAACGATTATATTTCTCTGACCACCAAAAATAAGGCATGACCTCGCCAAACAGAAACCAACAATGTAGAAAATAGTACATATTCTCAATGAGATTCAAGTCCTCTGCGGTTTCCTCGTAAACCCGCATAATAGCTGGATCCTGCACACCTGTTAGCCCAAAGCGAGAGATGGGTAGTTGGGAATGAATGTCTATGGCGTTGCCCACCAAAGGCTGATACCGATAATAGTAAGAAATCCATTCATTTAATATAGCTGAAGGCTCTCCACTGGTAGGGTCATAATAAGGCAAATAGAAATTATCTGGGCTTAGACGTGGGTCACGTATCAAGGGGGATAACTTTTCAACATCTACGGCAGTACGAGACATAGAAGCCGCTTTGCCGGGGCCACCTCTTACCATAAGAGGCATCGGGGCAGCTATGACATTTTGGAGTTGGCCTGATTCAGCCCCGGTTCTCGCCCTCTTAAATTCCTCACCCAGATTTGTTTTGATCAGCGGCATCAGTGTCTTGGCCTTATTGGTGGAACGCTTTCAGACAAGTCCGCCCCAGCGTACAGAAAGCGTTTGAGAGATACCTCAGAAAATCCCCGTTGCTTGCCCAGACTATCCCTAAAAATTGCCGGAATTTTGACTATATCACCGATCCAGTCGACATCTACGTAAGCCGTAAGTGTATAATCTGCCTCGATGGGCTGAACGTCTATAGACCATTCCATAGACCCACCATCGGCAGTACCGTCAGCATAGAAACTACTAAACCTGATACGCTTAAGATTAAATGCCACTGGGGAACAGAAGCGTCTACCACGCAGCAATCCATAAACAACATCAACAATCTTGTTCATAATACGCGGGTCAACCGCTTCTAACTCAGAAAGACCAGGAACAATCATCTAACCCTCCGAGAACGAATAGCTCTTATAACCTCTTCTCGATTGAAATCAAAAGAGGCCAATACCAAGTCCGTAGTAACCTGCACAAATTCATCATCCTGTTCCCACCCCATAAAGTATATGTCTCCTTGTTGAGCTACAATTTCATTAACCGCCTGGTTTATAATCTGAGCTAATTGACTGTTGGACTGCTGACGGCGAAAGCCATCAAGACTAAATCCATCAGAAGGTAACGCTGCTCCTGGAGAATCATGATATAAATGCTCACCAACCCCCGTTCTTCTGGGATCATCTAAAATATTGGGATCATCTAAACCCTCTGACAGATCTTCTTCATACCCCGATAAACTATCTGGAGCAACCGGTATATGGCGTACCTCCCCGTCTATACGAACTGCCTGGGTAATGCCACCACCACGAACTAACTTTTCATCCAGGGCTCTGGAAGATCCTTGTTTAATGCTACGCGGCATCGTTCAATCTCTGAAATTCAATTACTACATCGTTTAAGCAGTAAGCACCAAGTTTGTATTTTTTGATTGCCTCCTGTGATTTGCGCAGAATCCATTCATAGATTTCTCGATGCTCCGCGCTAATCCGCCTACCCAGAAACGGGGCTGAATCAGATAATTCCCCACCATCAAGCATTTTTATTAACTGAAGATCCGCTGGTTTTCCAGAGCCAAACTTTTGTTCCAGCTCAACCAACCGCCATTCTAACATAGCCTCTTGGTCTTTAAGCCAAGACTCAAAAACGTCCTTGTCACACCAACGCGGAGCTCCCGCTGAAACCCAATCCAGCTTATCCTTATAATGATAATCCTTTGGAATGCCTTTCTGAATCGCCATTAAGAAATTGCTAAAACATTCAGCAAGATAACCAAGATCAGACCATGAACGCTTGGCAGCTTCTATTGTAGGATCAGGAACGCGCACCACGTTGCCGGTAGTCTCATCTACAGTGACCGGAGTGCCATCAGGGGCTATTAACCCAGCATTGGACACGGAATTATCTCCTTAACATACCAAGGATTTAACTTGTTGCCCAGGGTCTGTATGTTCCTGGAAGAGGAATCTATTGAGAATGTTTCGAGATGCATTGAGGTCAGCATCCTCTGTGTACCCACAACTAATACATCGAAACATCTCATTCTTACGATTCTCTTTTAGGTTATAGTAAATTCAGGTGCAAAATGAACCAAGCCAAGTTGTTACCTACCCAAAGTAACCGGTCTTGGCAATCCTCTGCTGGGTCCTTGCGCTGGTGGAGTGGAAGATCGTTGTACCCCCGATCCGCGTGGCAGTGGTATATTTCTTATTCCACCCGACCCCATTGATGGAGCTCCTTCGATGCGATCCATAGGATTTGATACCGGAGACATCCCCCCAATTACCGGAACCGGCAAAGATTCAATTGCTCGGCGGCCGGCGGATAGATGTCCGCGAGCATCTCGGCCAGTCAGCAGACGAACTAAACCACAAACCCCGTCAGCTAAATCCTGAAGAAAGCCAGGCTTCCTAACTGGCTTATGATTAACACCCGCATAGATAAGATTTCTAAGCTGCCCAGGGGTTTCACCTTCTATAAAATCCATGCCCCCTAAGTAGATTTGCCGTTTCAGCAAATCGTAGTCCTCTAAATTAAGATTATGAATTTCAACCTTAATCCCACGTTTGCGAAGTTTCTCCTCCAGATGAGCTGAGTTCCAGGCATCTGCCCCAACCGCAACCAAACGGATGCTATCTGGGATAATAACAGTCAACCATTGTTCTATATTACTTAATGAAACTTGAATTCCCCGACTGGCATCCGGTCTCCAAGTAAGCTCATCATCAACCACAACAGTCTCAATACTAACCGCTTGGCCACCTGAATCAATCACCCGTTGCTCAAGATGCCCAATACTAAGTACGGCATCACAGTGCTTCTGAGCAGCATCCAGCCAAGCTACACGAGGAATCTCAAGACGTTCATACGGCGATCTTGCTCGGCAGTATTGTAATTGTTTAATCAAGTAGTGAACTACGTTACCGTCCTGGTCAGCGGTATGCTCAATTATATCGCGGGTCTCAAACAAGGGAAGCCTGTGGCGCGGTGATTCTGGATCTGTCTTAGAGGAAATCAAAGGCTTAATTCGTTCAGGGTATTCCAGCCACCCACCAGACGTAGGTGGGGGGATACATAAAAACTTGGTTATAGAATCGTCCAGAGTACGCGGGTCGTGAGAGTCAAAAGAGCCTAAGAAATTTACTGGAATCTCTATGCCACAACTCTCTAAATCAAAATAGGAACTAATACGAGGATGACTCAGCACAAAAGTATCTGCTGAAAAATTGTGCATACCCTTAGACTGCCAGGGATAAGCTAAACTACCAAAACATCTACCACCCTCTTGAGATTGTTTGAACAGTTCAAGAATAACATCGCCTTCGTCCTGGCGTGGATAGGACATTACCACACCCAGACCCTTGAAATTACGAGTTACTCGGCTATCAGTAGATGATTTGGCGGTATTATAAATCTTCCAAGCCTTCTCCAGTTCCACCGCAGAAGTGAACCCAGAAATCTCATCCAGAACGTAAAGCACCGGATTGTAACCTTCCCAAGATTCGTTCTCGGTCGTTTCGGCAACCGCCTCTATGTTCTTTGGGAAAATAATTCCGTTTCCGGTTACTATAATCTTGCCACGTACTTTAGAACGTTTGACTACCTTGGAATACCATTGATTTCGTTCCGTGATATCAAACCGGTCTTTATACCAACGAGACCCCAACAAGTTGTTCTTAAAGTATTGAAAAAATACTTTTTCTGCCTGTCTACCCTTCTTGGCAACGTTAATCAAGTGTAAATTAGAACGACTGCGAATACCTAAAAGATATTCTTGTGGGCTGCGCAGGCACAATAGCAGATGAACGATATACAGAGCAATTCTGGAAGCTACCTCGTCTTTGCCACCACCCTTGCCATAAACCAGAACAAGCTGATCGTATTTACGGTTAGGATTAAAAGTATTCTTAGGCTCTAAGCCCACCAATTGCTCCACGTCGTAGTATTGCCTGCCGGATAGGGGAAACGCCCCCAGATACGCCTGGGATTCGTTAAATTCCCTAAAGGACGCAGCCGGCTCCTCTTCCCAAATGACACTCGGATCAACCTCATGACCTTCCAAGTCGGCTGACCTGAGTGCATCCATTTGTTCAATCTCTTTAATCGATGCCATCTAATAGTTCCAGAAACGTCTTCGATCCTAAATTATCGTATGCCATCTTTACATATTCAGGATTTAAGTCAAAGCCAATGAAATCACGGCCTAATTTGCGAGCCACGTCGGCAACCGTACCACGCCCCATGAAAGGATCAAGAACCAGACAACGACCGGAGCCATCGTTCTCGCAATCACAAGACGGACGGAAACCGAGAGTTTTGGGTTCCCGATTTTTATAATTACCAGACCCAATTTGTGCAGCACCAGCAAGACCTGCCCGATTAGGTTCCCCCCGTCTTTTCCTTTCTTCCCAATCACTCTCATTTTTTCCCACCACTCTCATCCACGCCGCTCTGCATTTAGAACAAGCCTTGTGACTGCTCCCAGCTTCGATAACTAAGCTACAAAGTTCGTCTGGAAAAGAGGCAAAATGATTTTCGGGTCTGGGCTTAATACTAAGCGTCCAAACGGAACGAAGATTGCGAGTTGATTCGTATACCCATTTATGCCCAAGATTGGCGGCATGTGCCAATTCGATAGTATTATATTTTCCATGTTTTGCCCCAAATGTCATAGAGGATTTACTATTTGGATCCGTTATTGATCTCTCTCGCGCAGCCACAGCATCATAAAGATAATCATGTCCCTCCCAGAGATTGACTCTAATCCACCCCATTTTATTCTGAGGAGTCCAGCCAATCGGTTTAACTGACACCTCTTCTCCAGTTGTTTCATGTATCCAACGATAATCAGGCTTTGGCTGTTTCCTGACTCCATTCAAATCACGATGTGTCCAGAATTGAGTAGTTCCGCTTTTGGTAAGCATAAAAATGTACTCATGCGAAGTTGTAGGTCTATCCGTAGCACTGGATGGCATACAATTTCTCTTTGACCAGATAATGTCAGACCGCAGCCAATAAGGATCAAGTATTTCAGATAGGAATGACCAACCACGTAGCATTCCCTCAACTGCAGTTACCATCTCCCAGTCTCGGGTTTCTCTGGCGATCTTCAGCAGGTCAGCAGCTCGGTTAAGTTCCTTGCCTGGAATGACAGCGAATCCTTGTAATGCGAAGGCAACGCGCCAGGGAATACCACAAAGGTCTTTTTCTTTAAGCCCCATTTGACTGGCTGGGGGTTTGGAACGAGTAAAAACATCATCGAATCCTTCCTTAATTTCCTTGCCAAATTGACCAGCTCGGTTGCTTGCATGGGTAGCGTAGCTATCAGACAGATTCAAATAAAAAATCCCGTCTCTACGCAAAACTCGATGTACTTCATGAAAAATATCCTTAAGATGCTTAACATACAACTCTACCGTATGTTCCTGACCAAGTTCTCCTCTCCATGCACCACAGAGAGAACAGACATTACTTAAACTAACACGATTATTATATTCTACACAGTGAGAACCTCTATTTGCTAATTGCGTTGCCGATCTATATCCCACCCCTCCAGTTTGATTTGGTCTTGGGCTAATCACCCCCCTCCAAACATGATGACACGATGAATCTCCATCCCAAATCTGTGGCTCTGATTTGTAGTCTCTTAAGTTAAAATATGGCGGGCTGGTAAAACACAGTTGTACACTCTCATCCGGCATCTCCCTGAGTCCGTCCAGTGCATGCATCGCGTATATTTTATTACGTTCCAGGCTCATCCCAGTTTCTCCGGCGGAACTTTGAACTCTCTGGCTAACTGTCTACGCGCTATCGTGAATTCATCGCGCACGGTAAAAAGCCGATCAGATGTAACCTCTGGGTATATTATAGACACAATCAACTCAGTCATACGATAAATTAAATCCCCCATTTTATCCCCGAAGTCAAAAGTCCTCTGCCATTCATCTGCATACTTTTTATACTCCCTGATTTCACGTGAAAGCTTGGTCATCTGATCGCGTAACTTTACCACTGTTGTACCGATCTTAACAACATCTTCTGCAGGGGTTGTCTTGTCAACCAAACGGTCTCTAATAACGTTATACTCTTCTTCAGCTTCCTTGAACTTGGTCTCCAACAGCCCAATCATAAGCTGGTGATAGTCCATCGGGTCTACAACGCTACCAAATAACTTGCTTTCCGTCAAACTGGCAACAGCTACAAAACCACCTTCTCCAGTACTTATAGCAGCATTGTAAATCTCAGGGTAATAATTCTTCATAAAAGCCCGAATATGGGGCTCGGAAAAAGAGGCTTCTGGCCCGAATTTATCAATCAGCAGATCCCGTACCTTGCTGGGGGTCATACGCGGATTGTTGTAAAGCCACAGAGTTACAAAACTGCAATACTTACTGCGGTACAGCGCAGCCCCATGTAGTTCCTGTTTACGAGACATCTATGCTTCCTGTCTAACTATACCTCGCCCAACCACGCGAATTATTCTGCCAGCCACATCGGTAAATGCGGTCTCGTGGGAAACTATGAACAATTGAATCCCCATGCCCAAAGATATTTGTTGGGCAAACTCAATGGCACGAGGCCAAGCGCTCTTGTCAACTTGCCGGAAAGGTTCATCCAGACAAATTGGACCTTTACAACCCAACAACCTGAAAAGACATAGACGTAAAGTGAAACCGGCTACATCCACCAGCCCCCCACCTTCCGAATCCAAGATAGGGCCAGGTATAGGTTCATCCCCACGACGGAAACGAAAGTCAACTTCCATGCGGTCGGCACTGCGCTCTAACTCGGTGCTAAACGATAAAGAATTATCCTGATAGATAGTCCTGAGAGCCGCAGTCACCGGAACGTCTATCTTCTGGTGGATGAGCTCCTGGGCAGACAGAGATACAGCCTCCATGATCTGCATAGCAATTTCTCGGACGGCTACCTGACGAGATATTTCTGCCTTGCGCTGCAGAACCTTGCCCAGTTCCCCCTGACGTTGCTGGTGCGCACCCAAATCCCGTTGGTAGCCGTCGTAAGCCAGACGATAGCTCTGTGTGTTAAACCCGGTACCTGTCTGGGATACCACTATCAATCTCCTGAGCAAGACTTGTAGCCTGTTGTTGAAACTCGACTAACTTGGCGGGAATAACCAGGGGATCGGTTATACCCAGTTTAGCTAACTTAGCCAAGGCCTCTTGCTGGGCTTTACGCGCGCCCTCAACACGTGCCTCTGCTCTGGCTTTATCTTCAGACAGCTTTTGCCGCTTCTTTTGCAGAGCTCCTAATTGTTCTTCAGCATTCATTGTCCTGACTCCGTGGTTACTTTCTGAACCATCGCCAAAGCCATACTCCGAGCTTCGGCAACTAAAACAGGGTCTTTACCCACCGGCACATTGGCAATGGCTCGCTCTATGTCAAAGGTCTTGCCGGCTGCCTCGGTTTCTTGTTTCAGATACTCAACCATTCTGGCTATATCTCCAGCATCAGGTTCAGAGATAGGCTCGATGTCCCCAAAAATTTCCTGACCTGTGTGAGCACAGGATATAGGTACTATCTTCAACGAAGGCGGCGCACCATCAAATATTTCAAGGTACAGACATGACGGTTTACGTACCCGATTTATCTTGTTATCCTCATCACGGGATAGTGATCCTGGATTACAGAAAATCTTGCCATCCTGACGCACGTAAGGTGAAAATCCAGTATGATAATGACCGGATAACACGACGTCGGCGGCAGTCTTAACATCATCAATTAAAGTGCAGGCATAAGACAAAGGCTTATCCGTAATATAGCCATGAGCCATTAATATGGTGCTCTTGATACCAGGATGAGATTTGTCTGGGATAACGTCATAATCAGAATTGTTCCCCAAATCCAAATCTATTTTGTGGGGGCAGCCTATGATAAAAACTCCATTACGTTCCCACGTCTCGCCTTGACGTAATATCGTAATAACCCCAGTTGCTTCCAAGACCCCCACCGAGGATCTATGCATAGCCCCGATTTGATAGCCTACTTGGTCATGGCTGCCCACTGTACCCACGATGGGGATTTTGTGGTCTCTGGCCTTATCTAACGCGCCCACAAAGGCGTTTAGAACCGAGTTCTCTACGCTGTAGGTATCAAAATAATCCCCACCATGAAGAAATACGTCTACCCCATTTTCTATCCCGAAGTCAATGACCCACTTGACCTTCTCCAGAATGGCACGTGGGTAGTCATCAATTCGGGAACGGGGGGATACCCCCTTTATATGGGTGTCAGTAAAGAACACTGCTTTTAGAATGGGAGTCATCGGAAAATAACGTTTTTGGGGTCTGTTAGTGTACACCAATTATATGGATCAGCACCAAACGCAGGAGGTATATTTGTAAAACATACCACCGATGCCTGATATGCAATTTTAACTTTATACCTGTTGCCGTACCGAAGCTCCAGTCGTTTTTGCAGTTCATCAACAAGGTCGTCTGTGCTACAATTGATAAAATTCATCACATATCCCCTTGCAAATTCCAGTGTTCTTTATCAGCCCCACAAGTAGGACAAAGACCTAATTCGCTGAGTAGTTTCTGGTATTCAGTATATGCATCATTTTTGGCAACACACAAAGTTTCAAGATGTATGACGAGAGTTGCTTCATCATTATAAGCAGATGCCCAGCTTTGCATCAAGGGAACAACCTGTTCCCAGTCGTCAAGAAATGAGTTTACTGTATCAAAAGCAACAGTACAAGAACTTTGACTTAGTTCTGCTTGTTCAAGTGCAGTACTTTTAGTTTTATATTCCTCGTACCCAGCTTCAAGATTGACCAACAACGTACAAAGTTGTTCTGCTTCTTGCCAAGGCAAATTCTCCAAAGCATTTTTACAGGCTTTTACCTCAGACACCGCTGTCCTGCCTTCTTGGTTAATACGTTCTAAATCATCGCCCAGGAAAGTTACAGTTTCAATATGAGTATTAAGATCTCTTAAAGCTGAAACCTGAGATTCCAATTTAGCGAATATCATCCGCAATTGCTGTTCTGGAAAGGCTGCTATCTCAGTCTGAAGTTCCTCTGCTTGATCTCCTAAACGCCCAATTTCCTGCTGGTCCGCACGCTGTTCTCTGGCTAATTCGCGCATGGCCTTGTACACCGGATCAACTCCGACTACGTGGGACAGCAGACGAGCTGATAAACTTTTAGGCTTATTCATCAAAAAGACAGCATCATTTTGTTGATGCGCAAAATTCAAGTCAATAATTTCATCGCTGGTTTTTCCTAAAATTAAAGCCGGACTTATATCCAGCACTTCTTGTACGTCTGGAGGCAAATCTTTGAACTTGTTGAACTCAACGTCCTCAAGCCCCCTTCTTTTGATAATATAACGATTTACTTTTAAAACCTTAGTGGCTCCACTATCATCCAGAGAACGTTCAATGTCTCTGATGACCATCAAATCTGAAGACAACTGAATGCCAACACGACATCGCTCTTCCCCCGTCTTGGCAAACCAAGTACCCCGAAAGGCATCTCTGTAAACCCATCGCAAAGCCCGAATTAAAATACTCTTGCCCATCCCGTTTTCTCCAAAGATGACGTTCAGGTTGGGAGATAGATCAAGCTTAGTTTTGGCTATGGCTTGGAAATTCTGTATGATGAGTTTTTGGATTGGCATTTTCAAGCGATCTGTTCAAATGACCATAGTTCATTACCTAACAAACTGCGGCGCACATTGTCATAGTGCAATTGTCCTATGAACCAAGCATCAATTTCATCCTCTGTGAATAAACTTTGTTTACGCCTGGCTTCTCTTCTAAAAGTAATACGCTTACCTTCTTTTCCAATAATGTCAAAAGAACGTGCCATGTCCTTCTTAGTAGCCCTGCCTAAGCCAGTGGCAAACTTTTTGATCACTGATACATTATAAATAAACACCTTTATACCTGATTCAATAAGCATATTCTTTATTGCGCCACCCTGTTCCCGGATACAGGTCACGCTGGCACTACGCAGCTTGTGGGCATAATCTTCGATAGCCACTTCATGCACTCCGTATACTCGACACAAGACGTTTAAAATTCCGGTGGTATACTGAATCCGTTTAGGCATCGACAAACTCAGTTGGGGAAGGAGCGTGCCAAACTCGGCAATACGCTCCTCACCCCAAAATATCATGAAACCGGTGTGATTAGGACCCAGATCCAAAGACATAACCACCAGTTCATCATTAATCATCCCAGTCATCGAAATCGTCTGGGTTCTTGCCTTTGGTTTTTGCCTTTGACTCTGCCGCTGGCTCCTCGGTAGGTTTAGCTGACGACGGTAATGGTTTCTTCTCGTCGGTGTTTCGATTGCGTGGTGCAGCCTTTCCCTTGGGAGCTTTCTCGATAAATCTGTCCACGCGCAGGATCTTGGGGAAGCCACCTTCTTGCTCCGGAGCAATGATTTGCAAAGTTACCTTGTTGCCAATCATGTCCTCAAGTTCTTCAGACTTCTGCCCATCATCTGTATCGCTTCCCTGAATGGCCTCGATTACCTGGAACCCCTTACGTCCAACCTCAATTTCCCCGTCACTGTCAAGAGTAGCCCACAGTGTTTGGTTAAGAATAATTCCAGCATATTCTTCCTGGCCCTCAGTGTCACAGAGCTCGAAGTCCACCTGGATAGCATTAAACTTCTCACCCTTCTTGCCCGTCCGGGTGACCTGTTCAACCTTGGTGAACTCGGCTGTATATCCCCCTGTAGGGATAAAAACCCCAGCCTTCTTGGTAACCTTCATGTTAGACTCCTTCTACTTTTGCTTGTATTTTTAGGATTTCTACTTGTTTACTTAATACCAATAATAGAGCATCCAGTCCCTTTCCTAAGACGCGGCACACTTCCACAAAGTCTGCACATCTCTGTAATGCCTGCTCAACCACAGCCATTTCCAAATTATAGTCGGAAACGAAATTATCCAGATAAGCTGTTCTATCTTGAACGTTCTTGCAGACCTCGTACCCAGCGGTTTTCATACCATCTCTTTTCATCTGATCCAATAACCGATTAAAATCAATCTTCAAACTCGCCCACTCCGATCGAATGGCAATACACTCAGCACGGTAGACCGTCAATTTCCTGTAACCCTCGGCAGCCTTAGCAAGATTTGCATTAAATTCCTTTAGCCCCATCGCGGTAGGATCATCAGAAATTGTAACATCTCCAATTCTCACAAGTTCAGAGTGCATCTGACTGAAATCAGGCAACTGAACATCTTCAAGGGATGAACTTATTTCTTCGAGACTTCGGTATCCTATATATGGTATTGGAACAAGCTCCGGGTTACCAAGCAACCGAGATACAGGACCAGCAACCGTTGATTTAGTAATTTTCATGATTCTTGTGACAGGAAACCCATGACTTCAATCGTGGGTACTTGAATTCTGCCTCTCCAGTAACAATTTGTAATGTTTGATAGCCTGTGGTCTGACTACTTGAGCAGTTAAACGAAATAGTTCATTCTTTTGACCATACGCCCTATACTCCTCTCGGATAGCTGGATCAACTACTTCATTGAAAAGCCTTTGGATTTCAGCCTTGACCCAACCCCCGTCAATTGGCTCTTCGTTGATTTCTGCAAAGACGGCATTAGCTTGTACTTCAAAGGTGATTATTTCTTCTTTGCTGTACATGCAAGCCATCTTAGAGGAGACGCTTACGCCAGTAATTCTTGTTACCATGTTATAGTCCCTCTTCTAAATCCTGAAATCTGGATTCACGTGCTTTAGTACCCCCAAATAGACTGCCTTGCGCAATTCTCGATCTGCCGATAGAGCTAATCGGCATTCCCGCCCGGAATCAAATATCTGCTCTTGCCCATCTAATTGAACCACATGCTTCTGCTTTCTAAGTTCTATGATCCCAGCCTCAATAGCAGCATTAACAATCTGAAGATCCAAGTCCAACCCGGTACGGTAATCAATGTAAAACCCAAAGCGAGTTCCCTGTGGCGCTCGTTTGTTCTTGTCAACCAGACCAGTTATCTGATGTCCGAGAATATTACGTGTTCCCTTTTCGTAGACCAGCTTAGTAGGGGGAAAGACTTTTAGAGACTGCTGTGTGTAAAATTGCAGGGCATCCCCAGATGCAGGTTTATCTCCAGAAGCTCCGTAGCTACCACTAACTTCATCGAACTGAGACATCATTCCACTACGAGTATCACCCAATCGTTTTCTGGACTGTACAATCATAATAAGAGCAGATTTACTTTTATGATATAAATGAGGCAAAACGTCTTCCAAAAACCGAGTCTGTGCCTTGGCCTTGTCAGCCACGCGCGGTTCATCACTGAATGATTTAGATAGTTCAGATTCTGACTTTAGGGGAGTTAGACTATCAAACCCAATAATAGCATACGCGGCACTTCCGACTAAATCAATAACTTTATCATAAGCATCGGCACTTGCCCCCGGATCGTACACTAAAAGCCCTTCGCTTTCCAGCATAGTCTTGCCACCTGGCAAAACTGAAAAGCGATCTTCGTCAAAGTCAAACTCAGGGTTTATCAGCAAACTTTTCTTTCCGTACAACTGCCAAGCAGTAATCATCGCCATGTACAGAATAACGGATTTACCACCGGTGGAAGCTCCCCAAATACGTGATAGAATACTACCCATAAATCCACCGCTCAATGCCAAGTCAACGCTAAGAATACCGGTGGGGTAAATAATCTTTGGCTTCTTGCCCATAGGTCTATACGCCCCAACAGGAACGGTTCTGGAAACTTGTGGCTCTATTAAACCAGAACTCCTTAGTGCGGGAATATCCCACACATCCCGTTTCATAATCTCTGGGATAGACTTCAGACGAATCAGAAAGTCACTGCCCGGCAGTACCTGCCTGACGTTACTGGCCAGCGTCACGCGTGTAGGACCTATGTCTACCTGCTGGGCGCTGCCGTCCCAAGGTACAACCACCTGAGCATTGAATTTCTTGGTGAAGGCTTCAACTAATGGTTTATGATCCGCCACAAACACCTCAGTATCATCGCTTTATGGTAATATAATACTTTTACTTGTATATTACAAATACTATCTATTAAATTTTTTATGTAAGTGTGTCCAAGAAAGTCATTGGCAACCCAGCGGCGGCACGTTCCTCTGTTGTAGCTCCATGTAATTCTGCCAATTTTTTCCTGCTTATCTCACAAAAGCCAGCATCTACGTCTATGCCTATAAACCGCCTTCCCAGTTTTCTGGCAGCCAGCAGAGTTGATCCATGACCGCAAAAAGGATCGAGAACAATGTCATTCCCCGTTGAATGTAACTCAATAAAAAATTGCATCAATTCTACTGGTTTCTCAGTAGGATGCTGATTTTCATTGGGTATTATTTTATGAATTCCGTACATACCTGGTCGGATTACGTTTTCAATCCTCTTGGACTTATCATACCATTTACAAGCTGCCCCAGGCTTTTGCCCCACCAGAATAGTCTCATAACTACGCCGATAATGATGGCCTAGGCCCATCCCTCCTTTGTCCCATACAACCATGTGCTTAAATTGAAACACCTCATCCATCCACAAAGACCACCGAGCAAACTGTGGGTCTGGCCCACCACCACCACCACAACAACAACAACAACTGCCAGGCTTTAAAACCCGAAAGGCTTCCTTCAGAAATTGTTTATAAAGTTCATTTGCCTCTACCCCATCCTGGGCAATGGGACGCGGCTTAGATTTAGTTCTGTCCCCACCAAAAACAGCTTCCCAATTAGCAATCAAATCACCGTCATTGTTATTATGACCATAAGGAGGATCTGTAACAATAAGATCAATACTCTTTTCTGGTATAGAACTTAGTGCCTGCAAACTATCAGCACAAATAACTTTACCAATATAATCTCGTTCCCAAATCATAGCAAATCCATAAAGTTCATGGGAAGTCCGGCTTGGGCACGTTCTTCTGTTGTTGCATCTATGAAATTGGCTAATCTATCTTTGGCAATTTTACAATAGTCGGGGTTGATCTCAATTCCTATAAAACGACGTCCGAGTTGCTTCGCGGCAACGGCGGTTGTGCCAGAGCCGCACATCGGGTCTAATACTAAATCACCAACGCGTGAGGCGCTCTTTATCAATATCTTCATAAGTGCAAGCGGCTTAGTTGTCGGGTGTGCAGTATTGTCATTTCCTGATATAATAGGCAGCGCAATAATTTCGTGAATACCTTTTTGTGGTTCATACTCGCGTCTAAGGCTTTCATACTCGCGTCTAAGACTTTCATACTCGCGTTGAAAACCTTTATACTCACGCTGAAAATAACCCGCCGTCTGTAGTTTAGCGTAGATTTCAGCGGTTGGGAATACCCATTGTGAGTCAGAGAAATAATGACGAGATACTACACTTTTTGTATCCGTAAGATCATTGATATATTGGTTGAATTGATCCAGCGTACTATGTCCTAAATGTTTCATAAGCGCATCTCTCTCTTGGCGCATATAAGCCTTAATAGCATTAAAGCAATCTGGGTTTTCATAGATAGATTGTAAGCCAGTTCTATCACCATAAAGACCATAGTATAGAATACGCTCACTCATTACTGGAAAAGACTTCAGATTAGCAGCATTCTTCTGGGGTAAATTGTTTGTTTTGTGCCAAACGAGATGATTCAAAAAGACAAAATATTGATCAAATAGCACTTGAACATAGGCAATATTGCGATCATCACCGAAGATAAACAAACTCCCACGATCACAAAGTAAGCGTTTTAATTCAATAGCGATAGGCTCAAGCCATTTTATGTATTCCGCAATGCTGGAATGTTGCTTATCCCAACTCTCGTTAGCAATCCGATAATATGGCGGGTCAGCAATCACCAGACTAACGCACTTATCCGGCATCCCCTTCATAATACTAAGACAGTCACCACAAATAACTTTATTTTCATAGTCTTTAGGAAATATCATACCCCCACCTTCTTGAGTTCACTCCAGCGTTCTCCTACCTCAATATCGACTCGCAAAGATACGCTAAAATCCGGCAACGGCTTCATCAGCATAATCTCACGCTGTAAAGCACAAACCTCGTTCACTTCCTCATCAGGAACTTCAGTAACAATAGAATCATGAACTGTTAAAACTGGCCTGGCTCTGTACTTATACTTTATTAACTCATCTTCCAATCGATAGATAGCTTGGGCACATATATCAGCGGCAGTTCCTTGGATTAAACTATTGACCGCCTGCCGGTGAGCTCTCCCCAATTTATCTTTTTGTCCCGCGTAGGGTATTCTCCGATGCCGACCAAACTTGGAAATCACTTCTTTATTAGCATCAATTTGCTGGTGAGTGTTACCAATAAACTTCTCTACCCCACCAAACCGCTGAAAGAATTTAGCCCGGAAATCTTTGAACACTGATACGTCAAGACCATAAGACTTTGCCAGAGAATCATCTGATGATCCGTAAATAAGACCAAATACAATACTCTTTATCATTTGCCGCCTACTCGCCAAGTATGGATCTCCCCGCAAAAAGCGTGAATACGCCTCTTTAAAATCCAAACCAAATAAGGAACAAGCTGCAGCAAAATGAACATCTTCGGTAGAACAAGCAGCCACCAGAGCTGCATCTCTGGAATAATCAGCCAATACCCCAACTTCCATTTGTGAAAAATCGCCCTGTATCAATTTCCAGCCAGCCTGAGCACAATAAACACTCTTTACCCGCTTGCCCCAAACATGACTTATATTATCAAGTTCACCACCACGTGGGATGTTTTGGAGATTGGGTTCAGAACTTGATATTCGCCCCGTTTTCGTTCCGGTTATTTTAAATGATCCATGAATTCTATTGTTTATCTGAAATCTCTCAATAGGTATCACATAGGTACTTAACATTTTCTGTAACACTCTGGTATTCATAATCAACTGTACCAACCCCGAAGATTGCGATAAACTACCCAACATAGCTTTTTTCGTACTTATCTTAGGATTCCCTTTAGCATCCAGAATAGGAACATCATCATCATCGGTTTCCTCTAAAGCCGTTACGTCTACGCCATTCTGCTTCAGCGCTAAATAAACATCGGTCGGGGAATCTACATTAACCGTGCTTCCAAAAACCTTACGCATTCTGATTTCAGCTTTAGTTATCTCAGCTTCCAAATCCGCTTTGAGTTTGATAACTGCTGATACATCAACCGGTGCGCCGGTTAATTCCATGCGTTGTAAAGTGCGCTGGTAAGGAATACAATGATGATAAAATAGATGCTCAAATTGCGGGTACTTACATAAACGTTCAGCATAAATGTCTCTGAGTCTAAGCTCTAAATCAGCGTCTAAACAACAATACTGCGCAATAGTATCCAGAGACAATGATGCCATGTCTCCCTTCTGGGCCATGCCCTTCCAGCCCGATTTCTCTGGTATATGAATACGCACCTGTTCGTCCAGGGCATGGGACATTCGATTCTCATCAAGCAAATGAGAAGCAATCATAGTATCAAAACTATAACCAGAAACCTTAATACCTAAATCACATTCTAAAATCATATTATCATACTTAGCATTTTGCCCACCTTTGCTTATATTAGTTTCCAAAGCCTTTTTCAATCTACCAACTACATAATCCTGATCCTCCCCCCAATAGGATTCCAACTCATAACTAAAAGCTGGTCTGGTACGTAACGGAAGATAAACAGCGTGACCAGCTCTCCAGGAAATACTAATGCCCAGAATTTTGTCCTTATAAATATTGGGGCGTTTGCTGTTAGCATCATATACTTGTGCTTCCACGTCATAAATAAAATCATTCATTTCACCATTATGCATCCAATCAAAAAACTTATCAACCATTGTACGCGACTTTAAAGTACGATATTTCTCAGCAATTACTACCTGAGCACCATTAAGCCAAGAAACGGCTCGGTGCATATCCTCAAGCAATATCTGATAGTTAGCTGGATTACGACCTGGTAACAACGATGCTGGGTGATAGGAAGGCATTACGTAACAGGTGTGTTCCCCGAAGGATTTCTCAACTGGGCGACCCCGTAAATCAGCCAGCCGAGTACCTCGCTTACTGCCCAGAAGTAGATTAGAGGAAATTGCACCCAAAGTAACTATGATCTTGGGCCTGAGTTCTTCTATAGCTGGAAAAAGAAATAGCCCAGGACATATCCCTAAGCCATCTTTTGCTTCTGGAGAATCAATGTTATTGTTCTGCGGGCGGCAGCGCAATACGTTGAATATCCATATCTTTCTACGATCCAGACCAACTGCCTTTAGTATTGGATCCAGCACTTGCTGACCAGCTATACCAACAAAAGGAACGCCCCGCTTATCCTCGTCCTCTCCAGGAACTTCCCCAATAAGCATAATTGGGGTATCTGTATTAACGGGGCCAGTGCCTTCTACTTCCTGTGTTGCTGTCTTGGATAGAGAACATTCTGTACATCTCATGATATTTATGACAATAGCCCCACGATTCCAATCGTAGAAATTATGCCATCCGCTCTGGTTAAATTTCTCAAATTCTTCTTGATTTTTAGTGAAAGTTTTGCTATATTTGGAGCATGAAAGCCATCCGCACTATATCCTGTAAATTGTTGACTACAAAGCCACAACAGGAACATATTGAAAGAACCCTTAAAGCCTTTTCAGCAGCCTGCAATTTTGTGGCGGATTACGGACGCAAGACAGACAAAAAACGACAATTCACACTTCATCGAGGATGCTACTATAATCTACGTTCCATTTTTAAACTGAAGGCTAATCTTGCATCCCGTGCCATCGCACGTACAGCAGTGGCTTTAAGACGGAACCCCAATTCCAGATTTAAACCTTCCAGCGTTGATTTTGACGAACGGATTTTTTCCTTCAACGAACATGACTGGAGCGTGAAACTTACCCTCTTGGAGAGCCGAGAGAAGTTTTACCTTCATTTGGGAGATTACCAAAGACAAGCATTGTCGGGTCAACATCCCACTTCGGCACAATTGACCAAAGGCAAAAAGCATTATTTTATAAATATACAGATTAAGGAGGATGTCCCAGAATCCTCTACTTCGGATGGAATTCTGGGGGTGGATTTGGGAATTAAGAATATCGCAACTACATCGGATGGCGTTCAGTTTGGTGGAGAGATTCTTAATACTTACCGATTGAAACAGCACAAAACTCGCAGATCGCTTCAATCGAAGGCAGGAACGGGAAAACGGAGCACTTGCAAAAACGCCCGTCGTACCCTCAAACAGCTTAGTGGCAAAGAATCTCGCGCCGTCAAGAACGTCAACCATACCATCAGCAAAAAGATTGTAGAAACTGCTGCTGCTTCTGGCAGAAGCATCGCCCTGGAGAACTTGAAGGACATTCGGAAACGCACCAATCCAAAACTGCGCAGATCCCAACGAGGTCTGCACAATAGCTGGGCATTCTACGCCCTTCAGCAGATGATTATCTACAAGGCCATGCGAACCGGGGTCGCTGTGATTAAAATTAACCCCGCTTATACATCCCAGATATGCTCTTTTTGTGGCAGTCTGGGGCATCGTTCTGGTCAAATCTTTTCCTGTGCAAACTGTAGTGCTGTTCTAAATGCCGATGTTAATGCGGCACGGAACATCGCCGCGGTCGGGGCTGCTATAAACCAGCCCGAAGACTCGTCCCATGACAGGGTTAAAATCCACGAAGTTACTCGTGGGTAGTTTATTTTCGTCTCTGGAGCACAATCCGACGTTTGGGTGCAAAGGGGTCGAAGTCCTGAGAGGATTTCTTTATTCTTAGCCCCGACTTCTTCTCTGGATCTACTGGCGGCGCAACTACTGGGGTCAACCCGTCTGATAGATTGACCACGTGTGCCCTAACCCGCTGCCTTAGTACGTCTATGGTCTCGGTTGGTTCCGACCCCAGAGCAAAATCTTCACAGATTGCCATTAGCCTGTTAATTGGAATGGCATTGATCATGGTAGCTACTACCATTTCTGTAGTTCGCTGCATCAACTCTCCATCCTAATATATGGAACGACGAACATCTTAATCCCCAGCGAAGAACTCTCACAGTGGATAGACTTGTGCAAGGAAACGATGTCCAGCTTAAATTCTCCCTCGTACACAGAAGTAATCAACTCCAGCGCGGAAAGGTATAACTGGAACGACATTTCCTCCGGAATCTCGCCATCGGACAGCGAATAGGAAATAACATCCTGCATGCGGTCTTTGTTATTTCCCACCCCCACGAGTTTGAGCTTATCCCCAAACGCAAGGGTGCACAGAACATTATCGCTGAAGAAAGTGCGTATTCTGTCCAGTACCGTTTTAAGTTCTGCGGCGTCGAGGACGATGCCAATGGTTGCTTTATCGGCCTCCTGGAAGACCTTCTGGAGTTCTGCTTGTGGGAACTTTTCAATCTCTCGGCAGAACCCTGAAATAATAACATTGCCTTCTAAATCAGAGAACCAAATCTCATCCTGATCCCAGAATATCAAGACTCTGTCGGCAGATAAGTCCCCCAGCATATTTACTAAATCGTTGGGGACCACAGTTCTGATTTTCCACCGATGGTCTTCCATCGGAACTAACATGCCGCGCAGCAGATCGGTAGCCATGAAATTTCCTTCCCCATCCGTATAGATTCCGTCAAGAAAGGATTTGAGCGGATCATCATCGGTGCATCTGCTCATGATTTGAAGCGTCTTGACAAACGATGGTAGGTCTGAAATTTCACCCACAGCTGCACCGCGTGGCATGAAGGCTGTTTCGTCCTGGCCAAGTCGCTCAATATAGTCAGTTCCCGGCAAGTAAGCAAGATCGGCTTTAGTATTGCCAGCCTTGAGCGATAGTTTATCCTTGTCAGAATCAGCCCGGAAACTAACCGTTTCCCCACCCGAACAGCTCACAAACTTGGAAAGTTTTATCAAGTCAACTGCAATGGGGTATAGTTCTCCAGAATCCGTCTGATAGGCTATATTACGGAACAAATAAGTCTGTTTCTCATTGGTCGCCAGTATGACAACCATGCCACCATCTTCTGTAGGCTTAATGAGAACCATCCTACGAATCACCGTCTCAGTCGGCTTAGGTTTCAGATTCTTTACCATCTTGGACAGTATATCAGCCAACTGCTGACGATTAAACGTTACGGTAAATGATTGCATTTGTATTCTCCCAACGTGCTATTATGTGGATGCCTTCTCATTTTCAAGAGCTGCTTTCTTGGCGAGTTTATCACGAGCTTCCTCGTTGGTGTACATGAGTTTGTTTGCTATCAATTCCTTTGGCTGGAATTCTCCAATATTTATGATTTTATCAATATGCTTAACCAGAATTACATAACGTACCTGTTCCGGAATCTCAGGAACTTTGTATATCATACCATTCCAAACAAGATCGGGGCGCATAACCATAACCGGTACTTTCTTCTTTCCAAGTTCTATAATCATCCGATTACCATCCCAAACTTCGGCTACGGCAACAGGACCAGTCTTGCCAGCCAGAGCAACTAATTGATTAATATGCTCTAACTCATCCATTTCTGGGATTGCTGAAGTTGTTTTGGCTTCCGGTGAGGCTTCAAATACCTTAACATCGTCAATTCCATGAAGTGCATCATACAAAGCGAAGAGTAATCCATCCCGATTTACAGAATGTGAATAATGTGGTTGAAACGTCTGAACTGCTCGAACCATTAGGGCTGACTGCCTTCTTCCAACCTCATCTGAACCACCCCTGCCAGGAATATACACCCGATAGAGATAAGTCAACAGAGCATCGGTAAATTCATCGGTATAAGCCTCTCGAATTAGACGGTCTGCAGCAGCCAAACGACCTTTGACAATAGCCATGACAAATCGACTAATCTGCTCAGAGGTTGCTTTGCCAGATACTAATTCAACGACTGCAGGTGTTAAAATCTCCCCCCCAAATGCCAAGACCTGCTCAACTAAGGACAGAGCTTGTCGTACCGAACCATCTGATAGTTCGGATAGTGCTACCAGTGCGGCATCATCAAACTCTTTGACCTCAGTTTCTCCGGTGATGATTAAGCGTTCGATGATCTGCTGAATAAACGCCTTGATCGTCTTTTCGTTGATCGGTCTGAACTGAAGAGCGGTGCATCGAGACCTAATTGTGCCCGTAATCTTGTGTCCCTCGGTGGTGCATAAGATCCAGCGAACGTTGGGATTGGGTTCTTCCAGAGGCTTTAAAAGCGCAGTCTTGCCAGCGGTGGTTACGTGATGAAACTCGTCCAAGATAAATACTCTGGTTCTATTTCCAGAGCCGTACCCGGACTGCCCAATAAGACTAACAATATCGTCAACTTTATTGCTGGTCCCGCAATCAATTTCCGAAACCACAAAATCTGTTGCCCCACCGATAATACCCACACATGATGGGCATTTACCACAGGGATCGGCCTGGTCTTTGGGGACTTCTCGGCAGTTTATCCGAGCAGCCAGTAGCCGAGCGCAAGTGGTCTTGCCAAGCCCACGATCCCCCTCCAACAAAATAGTCTGGGGAATCTTGCCACGCAAAATCATATTACGTAGAGGCCTGACTACTTGTAACTGCCCGATAACATCATCCCAGCTCCTGGGACGCATCGATCTAATTAATGCTTGGTAGTCTTGAAATTGGGCAGGCATACTAATTACCTTCCTGAGATAGCAATTTGTCTAAATGATCCTGTACCACGCCTGGAACTATTCCGGTAATGTCAGCAATCTCTGCTACTGCCATGCCGGATTCCTGGAGTATCCGTTGCACAAGCAAAGCTAACCTACGTCTGCCAGTTGGTTGCTCCTCTGGAGTAATAATCACTTGATCGAAGGACACATCTGCTTCAACCTGCATATCACCTGGAACGACTAACTCATGCCCACCAGAAGCGAGATTCTTGATAACTACGTAGTCACTGTCTACGCGTTTCCTGAGAAACTGAATCTTTAGCCCCTTGGGACTCAGATAGAACTTTCCGGCTACACCATCTCTGATATTCATGGGTTTATCTCAACTTTAAATTTGGGGTGGAACGTACAGCCCCGCTTCTACAAACTGTACCAAGGCTACCCACCAGACAACCGATACTACAATCATTCTGGTTTTATTCCTTGAAGTCCCACCCCGTTATCCCCAATTTAGCAAGAATAGATATAAATTACAAGTATTTTTTACGTTTCTTTTAATGGGTTGGAGTTGTCCAACACCGACCTAACGTTTGATGAAAAATCACTGGGTAACGTTCCAAATATCCAACGCTTTCAGCTACTTCCCAAATGCCCTGAATATCAAACAACAAATCTGAAAAACTATCAGCATCACAGCCGTATTCCATTCTTACCATTACAGCATCTATCAAATCACGAAGTAAGAAGTAATCTGGATCTTGCAACCTGAAAAATCTATTTACGTCATTGGTAACATGAGCTTTTTCCTGCTCTGCTCTAACGCCTGGCGGTATTGCTAATAATAAATCACAAACTCCAATTAAACTCTGATTCAGTACCTGTTTCCAAACTAATGGATTTGAATTCTTTCTCCGTTCCAGCTTGCGGCGTAACCCCTCTAAGGTAACTCCGCGTTTTCCTAATGTAGCTAAGTATTGCCAAGCAGCTTCACGGTCTAAATTCTTGGCGCGTTCAACAAGATTAAGAATGTTACCTTTAGCACCACAGGAAAAGCAGCGGAATACTCCACCAGAATCTGTGCGAATCCTTAGATTGGGGTTCTTGCCATCATCGTGAAATATGCACCAAGCCGTGATCCACGTGCCGCGTGCATCTTTTATCCGCAACCCCAACTTTGAAATGACGCTTGGAATGTCCAGGTTGTCAAGCTGTATGCGGGACGCTGTCTTTTTAAGTAACTTCATGAATCAGCAGTCGTTTCTATAATCCCACCCCAAACATATTTCCAAACCTATTTAAGACGTACCCTAAGCTCTTCTACCCTTTTAGCCAAAGAATCAGCCTTAACCTTATACCCATAGTTCCCGTATTTGCGGTAAATTCGTTCGCAATCCGATTTGTATTCTATCAGTTTACTCAGGTTTTCATAAGGACTACCCTGAGAAAGTCCCCCAACGCCAGCATGAGGATTATAAACTCCGTCAAGCAACGGTTCAACAGCATCACAAGCCCCGACAGCCGCAGCGATATTGTGATATAGACCAGGCTTTTCCCAGAAACGCGCTGAGAGTATTGCAGGTTCAATGTAGTAAGGATTCCGTTTTCCTATCCTAACGTAAGCCAATGGAGAACTGTGGATGAGTATCGCACTTTCAAGGTCGTCTGGGTTCATACCTTTTTGTAAAAGCGCTACCAGAGAAGTATCCGTTGGCGGTGGATCAAAAAACTGCCTCTTATATGCAATATCCTCCCTGTGTATATCATAGAACAGGTAAGCAACAAACAATCCGAAAATTATAGCAATTGCCGCTGCGTACGAAACAAGGTTACGATATTGCTGTTTCATGTCAATTTTCTCCTTTAGGTTTTCAAATCCGTAAGTAATTATTCTGCGGAATTATACCTTTAACAAACCCACAGGTTTGTGATTAGGTTTAACTTGTTGCCCAGGGTCTGAAGACTCCTGGAAGAGAAATCTATTGAGAATGTTTCGTGATGCATTGAGGTCAGCGTCCAAGGAGTAGCCACAGCTTCTACACCTGAAGAATTGTCCTGTTCGATTCATAATTTAATCCAAAACTATCAAGAATCCAAATACATTTACAAGTATTTATTATCAACATAACATTACCCAAACTGTCCCTCATACCCATCTTGAACATCTAACTCCCTATCGCCAACATAGGCGTATTCAGGGGCCGCGAATAGAGGTATTTCAAACAGTTCACCATAGCGATTCTTCTTGGCGCGTACCCACAGCCGATTCTGGGCAGCGTCTTCTTTGCTAAAATCCAAATGCCATAGTTGGTGTACATGATAGGCAATAGCTTGTGATAACCCAACATGCTCAATGCCCATATCTCCGCGGTCTTTTATCAACGATCCAGTTCTCGATTCCCGCACCGCAGTAACCAGCGGGATTCCGTAGCCCTTGGTAATGCCCAAAAGTTCCAAGAAAATACGATCCATCTTTTGACTTTCATGATCATAGGCAGAAAGCGGATCAATGAGATTGGCGTAGTCCAGATAAATAACTTTAGGAAAATCCCCGTATTGCCCATGATATAGTTCCACTTCTACAGCCACATCACCAGTTGTAATAACGTCTGGGCAGTCAACCAACCACAGGGGGTACTGGCGCTGGTCATGCAAAGTCTTCAGGAGATTCTTATACCTGCGCCGGTAACGTCCCTGTAAATTCCCCTCTTGCAGCCAAATGTAGTCAAGACGTTCCGAACCACCCTGGGCATCAGTTAGCAAAGACTCCAGAGCATCTAAAAGTAAACCTATTCGCTGGGCGCTCATTTCCCGTGATATGTACAATATCGGAATACCTCTCCGCGCTTGATTATAAGCCATATTGAGCATCATCCGAGACTTATAAACGCCAGGCTTGCCAAAAATAGCTATTAAATCAGCTTCGCCAACAAAAGCATGAAGACCACCGGTGCTTTTGTCCAAGGACGGAATCCCAAACTTGATACCGCACAAGGATTCTGGATGATCCTGTAAGAACCTATAACGCTTCCAACGGTCTGGCGCAGTTTCCCAATACCAAGCGCGGGTGGTATTAGCTTTATGACTCGATTTCAACGATAAATCGGTAATTCTATGCTGAACCGAAGTCAATAATTTGCGGTGTGGCTCATGACCCGTAAAATCTGCCACGTAAGCCGCGATCTCCAGCAGACCCCTACCAAGACCCGCATCGCCTAAGATCTGGGCAAATAGCCCTATCTCTGCCCCTTCTGGGATAGTTTTAGAAAGTATTTGAGCCAGTTCTTTCAAGGCTTCGGGATTAGGACACCAGGATTGGAATGCTGCCGAGGTGGGGACAGCGTTGAATTCAGACCAAAACGTTCTCAGGGATTCACACAAATTACCATAAAATACGAAAGCGGATGATGGGAGCTTTAAAAACTCTTGGAAGTTCTTGGGGTCCTGCAAGGCTAATCCGAGCACGTACTGTTCGGCTTGTCTGGATTCGGTTGGATATTGGCTATTTTCCATAAGTCTTTTTGGCGATCTGCTCCAGATAAGAAATCTGGAAACGGTAATTCACTCCGTAGAATTCCAGAGAGTCCCATTCCTGTATCCGGTCAAAGACGGCAGTGGGGTAAATATTAGACAAATCCGCCAACGGTTGGTTGGCTGTGCTTATAACTGGCACTTTCTGTTCGTACAGCCGATTGAAGAATTCAGTTAAATGCCCCCATGCATACTTGGTCTCTCCTGGAGCAAAAACTTTGTCTATCTCGTCCAGAACTAACAAATCTGTCTGATCTATCTTAGCCCACAGAAGCATGCTGGTATCCCGCAGGCACAATTCATCGAACAAAGTCATACCGGATAGCCAGAGAACCCGCTTGTTTCCGTCCAATGCTTTTCTGGCAGGGACTGAAGCCAAGGCGGACTTAGCTGTGCCATGATCCGCTGACCAGAGCATAAGACTTGCACCTATCTGCAGGATAGAAGCAAGATCATCAGACCAAATCTTGAACAAGCCTAAGCTGGCGCTATTAGCCTGTCTAAAAGTTTTGGTCAGATCTCGGTATGTAAAAGACCAGAACCGTTCCGGAATGCCAGCCAGCAGATAACCAACTTGCTGTTTGTATAATGTCATACACCGACAATCTCGGAAATGCGCCTTTTTCCCAGGTTCCAGGACATAGCCAGTCTTGCCAGTTCCGCATTCTGGGTCTTGACATGAATCGAAGATCCGTGTCTTGAGTTCTTCTGGAGTTAGTTTAGCCATCTTCGGGATTCTTGCTCATGCGCGCGCGCGATGTGTGAAAGTTACAGATTCATAAAGATTCTCTTGCTTCAAGAGAATCTTTGTGAATGGCTACGATCTTTCGTTAGAAAGTCGTAGCCTAAGGAATTGTTGATTATCATAATGCGCCTTATAAGAAACGCTTGTAATGGCCGCTTATAGAAAGCCTTTAAGAGCCGCTTATAAGAAGCCCTTGTAATTACAATAATAATAATAAATATATTATATCCTATAGTAGTTAACAATAAGGCGCTCTTGTAAGTACGCTTATAGGCGCTCTTGTAAGCAAAATCCGAAGAGAAATAGAAGATAAACTAAGATAAGAAATAGAAGATAATCTTATCAACAAATAGAAGATAATCTTAGTAAAAATTGATAAGAAATAGAAGATAATCTTAGTAAAAATTGATAAGAAATAGAAGATAATCTTAGTAAAAATTGATAAGAAATAGAAGATAATCTTAGTAAAAATTGATAAGAAATAGAAGATAATCTTAGCAAGATATACTTGTATATCTAATCATCTGACAATCCACGTGCCTCAGCCAGTTGGCTAAGTTGTGGTGATAAATCGAGTTTCTTTGTCTGTCTGTGTGTTTTAACTACTTGTAATGATCTCTGTCTGTGAAAGGAGTAGAAGTATCTCTTATTCCAAAGCCAAGAAAAAGTCATCACTTTTAAATTGGGGTTATTGATAAGAAATAAAAGATAATCATAATAATCATTTTTGGTAACTTCTTGTCTGTTGATAAACTGTATTATCTGTCTCGCTGCATACACGTCATCGTAAGCCCCGTCGGGAAAGTCATATCCTTTGCTCAACTTGAATTGTTCTCGGAACTCCCGCAAAAATCTACTGCCATTCCATTCACTAACATCTTCTTTTTTTTCTTCTTTTGGTATGTGGGAATCCAAGGCAAGTTTAAGTTGTTTAATCTGTTCACGTTGGGAAAAAACTGTGTGTACTAAGTCATTTATTAATGGATCTATGCCTCGGTAAACGTCCCGTTTCATAGATCCTCCAGGGGCACTTGGTTTCTAAATCTAAGCATTAGAGAAGCTCTTAGATCCTTTTCTATAATCTGAAAGCTTGGTTCCTTTTGATAATAGCTCAATCTGATTTTAGAATGTTTTTTCAAGTACTTCTCCAAGTGGTAAAAGTCTATAAAAATGCCTTTTGTTTTTCCTGGGCTGGGGGTCATCATGCGCATCCGCTGAAAGATTCTGCGGCTATCCATTCCCCCATCCGCATTAATACCGGCGTCCAGGCTGGGCACGTCTATGCCCTCGCTAAAAACCGTGCTGATAATACACATGACCCGCTTTTTGTCTAACTGGCGAAAAACCTTGTAACGGTACACTCCGCGTTCCTGTCCGGTAAGCACCACGGAATTAGGTATAAGCCTTCCTAAGCGTTTGGCGTGTTGGATCTGGGTAACTAAGATAGCTACCGATTTTCCAGCCTTAATTAGCGATTTGGCAGCGCCTACAATTAAATATTCCTTGATTGGGTTATCTACTACAGCAGCCCTATAAACCGCTTGGTAATTGCCTGAATAACACAGAACTTTTGGCAACCTATAGAAGTAAATGTTAAGGGGAACAAGAAACTTGTTTCTTACCATGTATGAATAACCACGATGATAGATTATAGGACCTATACCGTCTGAAAGCAGCAGATCAGAACCATCGTCTATCCATGGTGTTCCGGATAGACCAATAACACACCAAGCATTGACCGCTTTACGAAAGGCTTCTCTGTATGATCTCGAAACAATGTGGTGAGCTTCATCTATGATCAGAATTTCACAGCCACGAATTAGCTTAACCAAATCGAGTTTTATTTTCCTGTTTGGGGTAGCTTCTTTATATTCACCTCTACGGGTATCAAACCGCATCCCAAAGGCTGCGTGTAGACTTTGAATGGTAACTACTGTAATATCCCTAATATCGGAATTACCATCGCCAACTAAGCCAATTGGCTCGGATAGCAACTCAGCCATAGCCGCCTGAGTTTGCCGAGCCAAGTCAACTCGTTCAACTATGAACACCGCAGGCCTGCTTTGTACCTGCTCCAACAGGGCTATAGCTATTCTCGTCTTACCCGTTCTGGGTGGTAGATGAATTATTCCCCTGGGGGTGGGCAGTCCGTGCTTTTTGTTGTTTATTATGGCTGATACAGCCTCTCGTTGATATTCCCGCAAACCAGCAAAAATAGATAAATCAGGATTAATCTTTAGAACCGGAAGGTTGCGCTGGTCCTCTATCTCCAGACCAAGCCTTATCCAACTTCCCAGCGTATTCTGCAAATGACCTGTTGAATACCAATCTTTGTCACCGTTATAGGAAAAGCGGCCGTTGGGCAGTTTGATCTTACCCTTGCGGTATAGACAGTAATATCCGTCCCAGTTACCCCTTTGATATTCCTCGCTGAAGAAGAAGTCATTTTTCCTGAAACTCAGAGATTCAACAATGAGATTTCTGGTAGCAAGCTGTTCCTTAGTTAAACCTTCTGGGGCAACAATTTTAATTCGGTCGCGTCCTATGGTCACTTTAGACATCTCGATTCCTTCTCGTGCACTAAATATAAAATTAAAACTTATAGAAAACAAACAAAAACTTCTATTTCTTCTATCCACTCATCTTATCTGCTACGCGAGCTTTGATCTCTTCGATGGCGCGCTTTTTAAGTACAGCAACCCAGCGGCTGGATAGTCCCGTTGCTTTGGCAATTTGCGTGGAGTTCCAACCATCATGATAACTACGTATGAGGATTTGTCTTTGCCTCTGGTCTAAACCACCGTTAGTTAGATTCAATAATTCTGTCAAAAGATCAATACCCTGTAGTCTACCACCGGCTTTATATTCTTCCCAAAGGTCTCTGTCTTTTAGAATTGGTGTTGGTATTGTGGTTGGGCCACGATAAAAGGTCTCGGCTGTTTGTTTATCCAAAGTTTCAACATCGCTATCGAATACGGAAAAGACATGTTGGTTTAGATACTTCTTTTCAGCTCGATTTGCCGAAGTAATGGCATCCCGTACCCACCAGTACCCATAGGCACAATAGCGAATATTGGTACGATTTATATCAAACCGCTCGATGCCAATTATGTCACCAAGAATGCCCTCATGGATCATGTCTTCAAGTAGGGGATTGTACGGACCTAAAATGTGATTTGCGGCTGAGATGATGAAACCGAGGTGGGCTAAAATTAGTTTATTGCGGGCAGTTATATCGCCTTTCTGGGAGCTGGCTATCAGTTCATGCTCTTCAGAATTGCTAAGCTGTTTTTGGGGGAGGTCGTTGAGTATGCCTCCAGTTGTTAGAATTACGGTTCCTGCCACGGAAGTATCTCCTTAACATGTGCAGGAGCTAACTTTCTGCCATTTTTTGTGGCAAAATCGCTTGATCATGGGGCTTGCCATAGAAAAACTTGCAGATCGAATAGATCGGTAGCAGTCAGACCACTGCCCATAAGGATAAAATTAAGCCATTTATTTTCAGATTCCAAATGAATATCCGCAAAAATTCTATGATTAACGTCCCCACTCAAATTATAATTCCATATTTCCTTAAAACCGCCGACCACAGAGAACCAGAAATTACTACCGCTGATTAGATCTGCTTGTATAAGTTCCGGTGCTGCTGCTTGATACATACTGGTCTCACATCCATTGTGCCAAGTGCCTGGGAAATGGTGACCGGCAAAACTGTGTCCAGTTGGTATTGCTGCATTTAGTGGATACTTATATTTATGAAATGGTATTGAAATACTTCTTAATCCTGTTCCGGTGAAAAGACTAAATCCCTCTACTAAGTTCTTGAAATATTCCGCTTGATAAATGTCTTCCCAGAAAGCTTCCTCAGTTATACCGGAGATGGTAGCATGATTATTATTTCCTGAATCATCATACAATCGCAACCCACCGCCCTCGGCACAGGGCAGATGTACTATCATATCCCCACTTGAATTCACAATAGTTACGTCAAAAAAGTGCCCTGTACCTGTAAATGAAATAGTTCTTGAACTGGGTGTCAGTGTGGCTCCGGTCAAGCCACGATTTGTTAGGACGGCTCCTGCGGATATAGAATTATCAAAAATCACAGCAGTTCCGGACGTGGTTGGAACATTACCACAAAAGGTACTGCCGAGTATTAGATTGTATTTTACCCGTCCAGTAAAAGCCAATGAAGCGCCAAGCACGTCATAACTGGGATTGCTCTCGTCGCGGGGGATGTATACTAAGGCTCCTCCAGTAGTAGTTCCAATGTTGTAGCCAACTTCATTCTGGTAGCTGATAAAATTCTGGGTTGTGAAAAAAGTGCTGCCGGTTATGCTGTCTATTGTTCCATGATTCTCATTTCCAGAACTATCGTAACAAGTAGTTCCAGTACCTTCATCACACTTATAGAATCCAAAAACAGAGCCATCCGCACCGGATATAGAAATGCCACAAACAGTTTCTCCAGAGATCAATTGTATTCTTCCTGCACCGATAACCGGACTACCGCAAACAGCCTCAATTGTAAATCCTGTTACTAATCCAGTAATCAAAATTCTCGCTGAACCATCGCCTTTATAGGCTCGTCCTGTATGAACGGTTCTGTTCTGATCTCCTTGAGCATCGGGGATAGTTGCGCCGGTAATTTGGAGTTCTGTGCCTGGATGAAATACCCTTTGCACTGGACCCAAATCTTGTGGGGAAAAGCTGTTATCGTTGAGATGATCCCAGTTCCTAAACCGACGAGAGCGAACCCCCGGCTGGCTGTGCTTCTTCCTGCCCGATGTAGAAGCCATTATTGTGATTGTCCCTGTGAAGTTATTGGCTGTTTCGTATAGGCATAGATAGTCTGGTCATCTATGCGCAGATCACGGTAATAGATGTGGAGTGTTCCTTGGATTCGTATAGCATTGCTATAAGTCACACCACTATCCGAATTGTAGGCATCAATACACAAACTTGCAAAAGTTCCTATGCTCTGTGAATCTATTATTACATTGGCATTCCCCATAATTGGGCCAGTTTTGAACGACGAAACAGATAAAGTAGCCCCGCTTGCTTCCAAACCTTGTTGGTATATTCTCAGTAATGCTGGATTACCACTGCTCGCATCCGTGTAAGTACAATCAAAACCAACCTTGATTACTTGAATGGGGCGATAAATAGGAATCTTGGCAATTTGTCGTAACATTTTGATTTGCACTTGGGGAAGTGATCCGACTGGCCCACCATCTACCATACAAACTGCTGCAGTATGAGTCATAGCAGTCAAGTCATAATTGTAAGTAGTTTCTTCATCTAAGCCTATAGCACATGCCGTGGGATTCCCCAAACCAGCGAAGGCTGTCCCTGTCGCAGCATAATTGTGTACACTTACGATTTTATAAACTGGGTAATTAAAGTAAGATATTCCACCCCTTTGGCCAACTCTTGGAAATGGGCATGGATTACCGGAAGATGTTGGAGTACCACCAGAATAAACAACAACACTCACTTTGGGGGCTGTATTTACGTCTGGGCATTTTAGAACAAGTCCCATCGGCATCAAATCTACCGGAACTTCAAAGTGCTTTATGTTAGACACATAGCCACCACCACCCGCACCCACCGAAGTATACCTGGTCACGCCAACCGCCTGCCCGCCTTTAACTGGTCGCACGGCCACGTTGTAGACAGCTACGCGCTCAATAGCTATCCTGAAATGATCCACAGCAGAAATTACTTGCGGATTGTGCGACCGATTTGAGAAGCTCGGAGTTCCTTGTGTATCCTGACAATAAGCTATTTCCCATCCGGAAATGTCCGGCAGCATCGAAGCCGGTGACATGATAATTTCAAAACCGTATTCCGTACCCACACAGGTCAGTGATCCGGTATCATTCCAAACGTCGTTGTCGGCGTACTCAACACGTTCCACGTCTGAATAGGTACGAATCGAACTCCGATGCGTTCCCCGCTCTATAGATTTAACGTTGCATTGTGCTCGAATTCCGATGGGTAACTCAGCTTCTACGGTCTGGGGAACAATGGGGTCTTTCCAAGCCAGCGGAACGCTTCTGGCGCGCCGTACAGGAATTTCGTAGCTAAGCCCATCATCGGTATAAACTCGGAACTCAACTTCGTACTCGTCAGCGTTGGAATGGACAATAGCTGGTAATAATGCAGTGGCTTCAACACCATTGACGTTGGCGACAGACCCATCCAGGTTACAGACCCCTATTGCTAATTTGCCCGCTGCATTGGACGCTGTGTTTGCCGTAATCAGATAATCGGTTGTATTGGCATTTAGATATAGATGTAAATCTACAAGTAAGTTTGAAGTTATTCCAGTTCCGTTAGCGGATACTCTGAAGATGCCACCGGTGTCGCCAGTTCCGGTAAGATCGTTATAATTCCATTCCCAGACGGTATTGGCCTTGTCCCAGATGATGCCACCCCGCATGGCAATGGAAAACTTGTCATTCTTCCAATCCGGATCGCATTCCAAGTCAGATATTTCTGGATTGCGCACTCCAGTCAGGCGCACACTAACGGGCGCTGGTGGGGCTGTTGGTCCCTGCAGAGTTGTAGAAGTAATCTGTGCATTGCTACTCAAGGCCCCGGAGTAGTCCAGCGCACGGGCTACAATGTAAACCACATCGTCTATTTGTCCAGGAATAAAAGCCCGGCTGCCATAGCCGCGATAGGATAGTTGATTATAATCTATGGATGAACCAGTTGACCCAGTCAGAGACGCCCCCGTGCTGGCAAAGACCTCGAATAGAGTTGCATTGGTCGTCCCAGTGGCTTCCCAGGTGACTAACAGACCTCCGTAGGTTTCCTCCAGGACTATTTCTGGCATAGTCAAGGTAAGCCCAGAGCCTACATAGTAAGGGCCACCAGTGGCAGCCTGACTCAAGACTGGGATTGAACTATTAGAAAGAGCATAAAGCCTAAGTTGACATTTAGATCCCGGAGATAGTTGATGAAAAGTCATGCCGGTATGGGTGACACCCATCCCAGTTCCGATGTACTGAAGCTGTGATTGAGAAGCTCCAGTAAGCACATTATTACTGTTGTCAAGAAAGTCCAGAACAGCATAGTACCCCAGAATCCCATCCTCGTGTTCAGAGGCGTTCCAGGCAACAGATAAATAGGCTGGAGTAAATTCAGTTCTCCTTGCCCTGGGCGTTCCAGAATGTTCAAAGCTATCTACTTCGCTGCCGATCCCTACGGACGTAATTACAGGCGTTGTAGGCAAAGTCCGTAGTGGCATCATCATCGTCCGGCGATAGGTCTCACCTGTGTTTAGGGTTACATCACCGCCGACACTAATGTCATCCACCTTGCCAACTATAATAAAAGCTGCTCCGGTAGCCGCATTGACCAGAGCCAGAGCAACCACCCCATTATCATTCCATCCCCTGGTGGGCAGCAAATTGTCCGTAAAGTAGACTACGTGGGGTCGGGTTGCTCCAGTGGTATCAACCTGTTCAACAGCTACATAAGTATTTCCTGTGGGGAACATATCTGCATCAGTAAGACCGGTCAAAGATCCACCAGTAAAATATACATATTCACCATTTGGAAAATAGACCCCTCCGGCTGACACCGTGACCGTCCCACTCGTGGCTCCGGAGGTGGGCATAAGAATATTGGCATCATAGGTCTTGGCAACGATGCCAGGTGTTTCCACCAGGTGATTCCAGCGGGTCTTGACCTCGGTGGCTTGGTATTCTTCAACAGCCTGAAGATCGGCTGCAAACAATTCAACCCCATCTGAGAAAATGACTCGAAGCATGGTATCATTCCATTAGATTTAGTTTTTATTCCTCTTCCGAAACCTCTGCTGGTCCACGTGAGTCGTACTGTTCATAGCCCCGCCGGTATAAGATATTCCTGTTTACCAGGTTATAGTTGTGAAAGTAACTTGATAATCCGGCTACTTGGGCATCGCTTAAAGCCTGTTTATAGCCAAAGATTTCCACCAGGTCACCACAAAGACCTCCGGCAGCATCGGCTCGCGCTCCCAAAGTAGCCCCAGAGGAATTAGAGTTCTCCAAAGTTCCAGTTGTTTGAAAATCGGAGTTCTCGGCAACCAGATGACCGTTACGATAAATCTTGAGCGTATTGCCTACAAAATCAAACACCGCAGCGTCTACGCTCCAGCCAGTTAGGATAAACGTACCACCGGTAACACCAGCCTCGTCATCTGATTCCAGGCGACGTCCGGCAGCTTGTAGGCGCGGTAATCCAGAATCACCACGTCCCATCCGCATCCGGGTTAATCCGGTGCTTCCAGACGTAGTGGTGTGAAAGATCGTTTGTCCACTGCCATCATAGTAATTGCTGCGATGCACTGATATTAACGTATAACCGCTCACGTCTTTGGTAATATCGCTTGGCAAGTTCAAATAGGATAACACACTGCCAGTACCACCAAAGCGCAATACCGGACTATTGGACGGGGTAACGCCTGTAAGATAAATGGGGCATATTCCCAACCCACTGGTCTGGGTAGCCGTAACATAGCCGGTAGTTCCGCCGGCCCCAGTTCCCCCAGATACTTCCGAAGTCCAGGATTGAACCTCGTTACCGCTGGTCAGTCCACTTAGGGATAGCGATCTAAACCAAAACCCAAAGTAATCAGCATCCAGCGTAAATGGATCCAGCTCAGCCGGTAAATAGAAATTAAGAAATCCTATTGCTCCAAACGGTGCTAACGTCTGAAAAACGCGGTTAGCCCAGTCCTGTTCTTCCTGGGAATAAGGTGATCCGCTGGTAGGTCTTCCCAAGCAAACGGAATATACTCGTCTGCGCCAAGCTGGAGACCAGTCAATAGCTCCACAGCTGGGAACATTGGGGCGGTGTATTTCCCTAATTCCAGTAACTGTCCCACCGCTATCAAGGTCACAAACTATTCGAGCCACAACGCGCAGGTCGCGGCGCACTGCCCTGTAATAAACGGCTAATTGAGAATCCTGGGCAATAATCTGGTCAACGTCCAATCTCGTTCCTAAAAAGACATACGGAGTATTTCCGGTTCTATAATCAGTTATAATTATACATGAATTAGTTATTGGATAGATCGTACTACCAGTGCCCCCAGAAACATCCCCAGCCCAAACGATTTCCATGGGGGTACGTTCCAAAATAACGTATTTGCCGTCTTCTACACCGGTTATCTCACCGGTGCTATCAGTAAGCACACTGCCAGTAGTAAAGTAATCAACGTAAGTTCCGATAACCTGTCTGGGTTCTCCAGAGACCACGACCATGAGAAGTTCTTGGGCAAAATCTTGATGTATCTCGGCAGCACTGCTTTGGTCGTAATAAGAAATCTCGAAATAAGGTCTTTTTGTGTCTCCGCTATATTCCAACCCAGCAATGTCATACCAACCAGAAGGTTGGTCAATTAACATTAATACACCATTACCACTCATAGACCCATTGTACCAAGATTGCACTAAATCAGATCTAATAGTTAGAGCTCGATAACCTGGAACAATCCTTGGATAAGTTGAGCCTGTTGTTAATAATTGAACTGTGCTCTCCGGGGTTGCCCAACAATCTGCACCTGTGCCATTACCTTCATTCTGATCAGCGTCTGCTTCGTTGTGGCCTCCAGCAATTGCCCAGAGTTTATCATTCCCATTCCAGGAACTAAACGTACAACCACAACCCACTGCGGGCGTTGCTCCGGTATAAGAACCAGCCACCCATGGTTTTAAAACTCGCTTTATAGCAATAGACTTTTTATTGTCTATCGGCACTGGACCACCTCCACCCAATACCCAACAATATAAAGTACATGTAGAAATAGTTTTACCACTTCCTAATGCCGCTGGCAAATTCTTAAGACGTATCAGATAGGATGATCCTGTAGATAGATCAATTTTTGTTGCACCAGTAAAATTACCATAATTATACCCCGTATTTCCTGAGTTGAGCCAAGCGTCCTCGATATAGGTATCTCCGCTCAACACAACCGTTGACATATTAGGATCCAAGACAGCGAAAGCCTCGCCAGTAGCATCAAGCATCCGGTTGGTCGTGGCTGGAATAGTTACTCCAGACTGATAGCCAACATTGTACCATCTATTACCCATCTTGACCTTAGTTGGGTACACAGTTAGCTGGGTTACGTCTCCAAACGAATCCTGACACCCAAACACTCTGGGCATGATTTCAGTGGCCGTAGCGTGAATCTGGCGCATGGGAACTACAGCGGTAGTTTCACCACTTATATCTCCCAGAGCTATTGCAATATCTCGCATACTTTGCACAGTTGCACCACGCTGGTAAATTCCCAGAATAGAACGAAGAGCAACTATGTACTGTGAAACCGTCCACCCAGTTAGTCTGGGAACCCCTAACCATTCTCCCCAAGTATCTACCAGAGATTGCTGAGTTGGAGAAAGCGTCCCACCTGATAGACCGGAAACTACGTTTTCAGCCAAAAACCCGTTAGCCCAAGCCTGACGTAATTCATTATCGTATTCCTCTATTACCCATGGAATAGCATAAACCATAGTATGCAATAAATCCGCCGAGAAAATAATCTGATTGGAATTGACTCCTCCACATATAGCATTAACTACGTTTCTACCAACTACAGGTTTTAACTTAAAAATATAAGTTGCGTTGTTCTGTAGGGTTTGAACAATTGCTCCATTATGGTAAACTTGAGTTATCTCATCAGCCGTGCAACCAGAGACAGACATGGTAAGTGCAGATGTCGTCATCGGATAGGCCTGCACCGAGCAGTCGTAGACGTTGGCATCCACCATTTTCTGCTTAAAACGGCGGTGTTCAGGATTGTCGAAGCTGTTTAGTGGGGAAGCCTCAACCCAAACTCTCAAGCTCATCTTAAATCCATGTTATGGTTCCCAACCGAGCGTACTCGCTCATCTGTAAATTCCTGTAATTTGTAACTAAACGACCCCCCACCATGATTCTCAGAGAATCAATCCGATCAACACCATACACGTTAGTAATAACTGCATAAATATCTGAATAGTCAATACGCTGCCCAAGTTTATAGCGAGGATACCATTTACCTGTAGATGCACGGCCACCGGCAAACAGTTTAAGCAAGTCCTGCTGAATTATAGATTGTACCGTAGTTGCCGAGAAATTAGGCAAAAGCGTAATCTGTGCAGTTATGTCAACATCTATTTGTAATCCTGACCGTACTAATAAATCCTGGGACATTAAATCATATTGAGGATCGTCAATGGTGTTTTGGAGAGCCATGATCACCCCGTCATAATTATAGGTAACGGTAATTGTCTCCCCAGTTGTAGCCACCGCCAAATCCAGAGTAAGATCAATGTAAGTATGTGCACGGACTGATCCAGAATACATATTCGTAGTATCATAATGTACTTCAAAGTCTATGTTACCTGAACTGGTTCCTGAAACTGACAAGACCTCAATGACCGGCTGCTTGTTGGGGTAATAGGTTATGGTCTGAGTTTCTCCAGTTATGGGATAATTAGGTATACCCTGAAGCTGAAATGACGATGCTATTGCATACATCTGCGGAAGTAAAAGAGCTTCTCTGGCAGTTACTGGATACGCTAATGTGGAAACAAATACATCTACTTCAGACAGTGGATCGGGAGCCACCTGCACAAAAATATCTGTGGGAACTCCCATTTGACGGTTGCGCCCCACCAAAGGATTGCCAGGACCAGCGACATAGGCATCGTCAACACCAGGCTGGCCGCGAAAGAAAGCCTGTAGCCCGCCAGTAGTATCCAAAGACCATGATTTCCAGGCTGCCTTGGCGCGGTCAGCCAAGTCAACATCGCTTTCGGCGTTCTTGCCACCAAATGATGCTAAGGCGTTGCGGCATTGAATCACGCCAGGAACGTTGTCAACTAAATAGGTTATAGTATTTTCGGCAACTAAGCCCACTGTGCCGCCCGTGGTGGCTCGACACAGCAACTCCGTATACCACAGACCAGAATAGGAATCAAATTGAACTGGGGCGCTGCTACAGCCATCCAGGACGGTAAATGTTACGGAGTTCTGACCCCGTGTGGACACCCGCTTGCCAGCGGCTACCGTGATTGGGGTATTATCACTTCCATAAAAACGAACTAAGGCTCGGGCAGCCACTGCGGAGCCGCGGGCAACGTTCCAGTTACCTACCTTGGCATCCAGCATACTGGAAATAAGATTCTCGACGTCGGCAATCGTATTGTACTGAAATAAGGTTCTCAGCTTCTCCTTGTAAACGTCATCTTCCTGCATAGCGACAATGCTGTTCAAGCTCTGCAGCCGGGTGATAAAATCTGCCAACATCCACAAATCTTCTCCGAGTGATGCTGCTGGGTATAAAGCTATGTCAAAAGCTACGGAGTGCTCCCCGACGTTTATATCCGAGTTGAGTCCCCGAATGTCTGCCCGTAGTTTGCTGAGAATAGCTTCTCTGGTCTGGATAGGCAGCATGCCTACTCCTTTGTATTGTTATATTGAACAGCCTGGGCAATCATGGTATTTTCTCTATCTCGGAGGTCCACTTTAATCAAAACGCTTGTAACCGTAACGTCCTCGACATGTATAAAATCCACGTTGGCTAAGCATCTTCTACCCCTGAACTGTGTAGGGAATTCCTTGCGCAGCTCATTATGTATTTTTCTAAGAACCTGTAATGAAGAAATAATTGTAAAACTAAGCATAGCTTTTACTACTCCGGTGTTCTTTTCACCTACTACGTTGCGAATGACCGTGCCGTAGCCATCGGGCTGTACTCCGGTAAAAATGGCTTTCAGAATGTCTTGATTCAAAGCTGCGGAATCATCCAACAATCTGGGCTCTCCCCGTTCGTCAAGTTCTATGGTCATGCTACCAGTAGTAAACGAATCGCTGGTTAGATCTCTGGGGACTAATTTTATGTCTTTGAGATTTGCCATTAGGGACCCTCGTCAACAATTCCAGCAATTTCTAAATTACTCTGGGGACCACTCTGGGCATTGGATCCACCTACCGTACCAATTGACGTAGCTGGAATAGTACAAGTAATTTCTGAACCTTGTACAATCCATGGGCGAATTTGGTCAGCTATAGTTCTGGATATTTTATCGGCTAAAGCGTCTGACAGCACCGTGGCTATTTCTGTTGCTCGTCTGCTTGCTTCGTCAATTGCAGCCTGATAATACGCGGGATCCGGGGCTGCCTGAGTTCCCTGAACTTTCCAAAAGTTGCCTGGTTCTATCATGTAGCCGGTGATGGCGTAGAAAGCATCATAAAGCGGCTGGTATATGTCCTCCTTGATAGGGGGATAAATCGCGTTATAGAGATCGTCTGCTACTAATGGCATGGATCACTCCACCAGATTTGTGTTAGACAATATCTGCGGAAGCTGGTATTTTATGTTCAACCAATTCTGTAAGTTCATTGGGGGGCCTGCGGTTGGACCAGCTCCAGCCACCGGTTGTCTGGTTTGAATTACGGCATCTATCAAGTCAGATAAAAGTTGATGCAGAATGTTACCAAAAACAGCCTGTTGTTCTGCGGCTCTTCCTTGATAAATCTTCTGACCATCAATAATTACCTTTTTGGCAGCTACATCAACTTCTACGGTAGTTTCCGGCTCAGGACCTTCCCCAGGTGCACGACCAAGCCAAGCATGGGGAGTTTCAATAATGACTTTGCCTTCCTGTGTAACGTTCATAATGAAGGTTGGATCCTGGTCAGGCTTGGGAGATAGCTTTATACGCATAGCTATTAGAGCTTCGCCAGTAGCATCCTCTTCATTAAAATCGTTAGCTTCATCGGCGGTAGTAGAAGCTGCTGGGTTGCCAAGTACAAGCTGAATAAAAGCCCCGTCAGATCCATCAGCACGATAATGTCTGGATTCAATAAAGACCCTGCCTTTGAAATCCTGATAAATAGACCCGCCCCGAAACTGTTCCTTGAATTCTTGTTCTTGTGATCCTTCATCTAATGAAGAATTCAATAGGCTCATGGGGTCTTCCCGAATGGCCGCTTGGCTAAAGACCTCGCCGGGTTTAAATTCTGGGAACAACTCCTCGGCAATTAAACGGCGCATCACCGTCCACAGATTAAATCCCCCAAATGCCATAGGGATGCGCCGTTGACCAACGTATAGAATTATAACTATCTGACCTCGTACTGGAATCTGTCCGCTCATGGAAGCCGCTGCCTGACCATTGAAAATATAAGGAACTTGGACTAATTGCCCTACGCGGCTCATAAGCTGAATAGACAGTGTATAGGAGAATCTTGAAGCATAATTATCAAATTCATGAGTTTCCAGTCCGATTTCATCTACTTGAAGACCATATTCTATTTGTTCTGATACTCGTTCAACAGCCACAACCAGACCAACATCGGCGTTCATATAACCGGCGGTTAGACCATCATGCTGCTGAATTCTGGGTATTACGATTGACATTAACGCACCTGCTTCTCGCCTGGCATGGAATTAACTGAAGCATCCAGAATAGCGACCCATGGGTATTCTATCTTTTCACCTAAGTAACGAACAAATCTACAAGTGTGGGTACGCTGATGCCCACTCTGGGGGGAAAATGAATCGCTAATATCAGTTATCAGCCCCACTCTGCTACGTTCTGAAAATACCAGACAACGATTTAGCATGGTATCGGGGCGTTGATTCAACACTATAGAAAAAGATCGGGAGGCAGAATTAAGATGATACAGAGCGGCCTTAGCATATTTATTCATCACATCTTTGGAAATCTGCGTCCGCATATAGAAGGTAGATAAATTAACTTCCCGTAACCCGTAGCGTAATAAATCGTTTGGCTCAACTACGGCATAACCATTGTACAAGGAAGCCTTTACAAGCTCTGTCAAAGCCCCAGACAAATAGGCGTAATCCTGTACTGCCACAACCCGCGTGGCCACTCGTTCAGATTCGTCTTCACCACCTTGATAGCTAATAAAGGAGAAATCTCCGGCTGAAATCCAATAGTTAAGCGAGTGCCACGGGGTTTCAGGATCAGGAGCACCTGCCTTTAATCCAGGAGCCATTGGATCCGGATCGGAACTGGGCACAGTGGCATAACGCGGATATTCATAGCGTAGATTCCCAGCCTGGTCAACATAAAAGAAAGACATGACTACCTGAGCAATGCGATTAAAAATACCCATAGCCGTCTCGGTATCTATAGCCAACATGTTCAACTGACTACGCAGCAAGAATTGATAAACAGAGGATTGGCTAATATCAAAGAGCTTATCATTATAAGCATGTGGGCAGATCGGTGCGCTCGTACTGGGATCATAGTAAGCCGCAGCCGCTGGATTTAGGCTCCGCCTGGAATTATCATCAGCTATGAGAATTGGATTCCACACGTTAAATTCATCATCTGAAGTCTTATAAGTATAAGCCGAAAACGAATCCGGAAAAACTGGCTTAGTCCAGAACTTAGCATAGGTAGAAGATTCCAAACCCAGCAGACCGTTGACGGTTTTCAGAACGTCATCTATGATAGCTCCTGGGCTATTATAAGTTGACATCCGATTCTGAATAATTGGCGTAGTATCCTGTGCTAAAACCTGAGTGCCAGTAAGAATCGTCTCTAAATCAGGTAACTTAGCCATATTATTCAAGCCAACAACTACTGGCAGCGTCTGCAAAATACGTCTGAAGTCCTTGGCAGTAATAGTAAAAGTAGGAGTTTGTCCCGCACGAACGTTTTCTTTGTAGCCAGTAACAATGCCGCTAAAGCCAGAATACCACACGCCGTCCCGACCACAATAATCTATCCAGAGACAGTCAAAGGGGTTAATCCAAGGCAAAAGCACTTTATCTGGAAAGAACGTTTCCGCATATTTTCCTGGCAAATTAACGTTTGAGCTGGTGTTTTCGTCACGGAACTTTTCCCAAATAAAATGTAGTAGATCTACTTCTGCCGAGGCTTCAGACATCCATTGAGGACGTTGAATGCCTTTGAAAAAAGACCAGTTCTTGTTAGCAAATACAACCGTTGCAGTGCCTATCCCGTGCATGGATAGGCTGGAGCTTACTTGAGTAAAAGTCTTGAACCGGATTAGCTGCCGATTTGTGAAATCGCTGGGGTTGATCAGCAGCAGCGTAACCCTGGCATCCGGTTTATATTTCAGTCCACCACGCATAGTTTAAAGCGAATAAAGTTCCTGTGCATGTTTAATTCCATAAGTGTCATCAAACACTTCTATGCTCGATTCATTATCCAAATCCGTAGCAAATGGATCTATGACAAAAGTGGCAGTGCCTTTGATAGCATTGAATGCAGCACCCACAAAACCGTCCAGCAGATTAAACTCTGTATCCGGGTACGCGGTTATCTGAAACCGATAATTGATAAGCCATGGATTGCTGGCATCCAGACCAAAATCAAAGGAGTCAAACCGACCAACGCAAGCCTCGTCGTCCAGTACAAAGATTAAGTCCTGATCGTGGTCTAAAAAGAACTTCTTAAAGAAATACAAATTATGCCAGGCCGCCGTAAGCTGTGGCAGGCGCAGAAGTCCTAAAGCTGGACGCATGTTCCCCATAGTACCAGAATAACTGTAGGTAATTCCTTGGTTGCCATAGGTGTCCATAATCAGACCAGCGCCCGAAATAGTATTAGTTCTTATCTTGCTGTAGTGCCTATCCAGTTTATTTGGGTTTAGACGGAAGATGAAAAACTTTGCCAAGTTGGGGCTAATAAACAATTGTTCAATGGCTAACTCAGACATTTGAAAAACTTGCTCTGTTAGCTCTGTGGTGGAGTTTTGGTCATTCCCTAATGCACCTTCTTGCTGTAGACTTCTTTGCAAAGATTGTAGCAAATAAGTGGATGCCTTGGAAGCCATGACAACCGCTATTTCCAGTAAGGCTACTGTGGCGTTCATATACATCCAAGGATTAATGACCACCATGGTCTTGGATCTTGCCACACTCTGAAGAGTCATGGTAGCAAGTTGGGAAAAAGACGGCACTATCTGGCTCCTCCGCTATCCTGCATTCTCCTGAGTTCAGGGATCAATTGTGGAATAACCTCGTTGGAAAATTGAGTATCAAATGCCTCGACCGCCAGCCTGCGCAAAGTTTCCTCATCAGGAACATTAGTAAGTGAAATCTGTATACCCCCAAAGTTAAATTGCATACCGGCGCGGGTAGTGTCAATGTCTTTGAGTATCTGTCCAGACTCTATTTGCTTGGCTAAAAGTTGAGCAATATTTTCAGCCTGTCTGTGTACAGTCATATCAGTTATAGCTTCTGGCGAAGCTGGAGTACCCTTTGGTGGTTCAGTATCACTGGGACGAAACACTTTCCAAGCTGAACCTGGCATAAAAGGACTTTCAAGGAAACTTCCTCCCGTCACCTCTTTTCGAGCTTCTCGCTCAACATTAAACCCCGCGGCTTTATTCATTATATCTGTTGCTGTTTCGTAAGACTCAGCATATTTAATATATTTTAAACGTCCCTGATTTACCATCTCCTCAATAACGTCTGTCAAAAACAGTTTAGCCTCAGCAAGGTCAGTAGCTTTACCACCCGCTGTTTGTACTAAAGCCTGCCCCAATCTTGTTAATTGTGCCGGAGTTACTTCGTCCTTTCTTTCCACAAAATTAGGCCCCAATACATTAGATGTTGTAGTTAAAAATGATTCTCCCTGACGTGAATAGTTCCAAGCCGCAATGTCCTTAGCGTCAGTCCCTATAGCTCGGCGCATCATCAATGCAAAACCTTCTGCAGTATCCTGCCACCACAAATCAAGTCCTACCTTAACACCACCAGCAAGGCTCTCGCGATCGTGTAGAACACCTCTTCCCGCCTCTTTCAAGGCATCAGCCGCTGTCTTGGTAGAACCGACAATTTCTGAAGTCGCAACAGCCGTAGTTTTAATATGTTCAAAGTCCACATCCTTGAAAGTTCCTTTTCTAATCTCTTCCCATATTTCATTTTGCTTACGGATGGGTAGATCAACCAAAGCAGGCACAATCATGCGAATCAAAGCCTCTGTCATCATAAATTCTGTACCAGCTCCTCCACCACCCATTTGCCCAGCACGTTCGTGCATAGCCTCTGGAATAGCTCTTAGTATTTGATTGCGCCAGTCTTGTTTAGCCTCACCAGTTTCTAAATTAAAGGCTGCTCCATAAGCCTCAGCCTGTGGACCAGTGCGAACATCCTCCCTGACCTGTATAGGTAACATATCCTGTAACAAATATCTTAAAAACTGAGATTGTTCAGACATATCACCAATCGCAGTAACCATTTCCTCGAAAGTCTTTCCTCCTGGGCCTTTACCCATTTGTTTGCTTATTTCTGGTAAAAAGGCCAATAAACCCATTTGTTGCTGGGTAGAAGATCCTGCTAAACTAAGTTGTACTTTTACCAGATCACCTATCTGCACCGTACCATTTTCCAGTTCTTTAGCAAAGGCCGTTACAATACGCCTACTATCAGCTAAATCATATCCATAAATTCTGGTCTGCTCAGATAAGCCAATAGTCCATTTACTTAGGTCTTCAAAAGGTATTTTGAGACCTTGTGCGGTTTTAATGAGCAAGGCAACAGTCTCCTCCAATTGTTCTGGCCGAAAAGCGAACTCTCTACTTAGCTGTGTATAAAGCCCCGCAATGGCTGCTGGAGATACACCCGCGCCAGCACCCATCAAAATAGCACTGCGCGTCAAGTCAGGTACGGTTTTTTCTGGTTCTTCAAAGCCGCCTTTGTAAATTATACCTGCTAAAGTAGGAAATATTTTTGGATCAAGTGCGTCCTTGAATTCTAACATCATACTACGTTGTAGCTGGCTCATAGCGCCAGTAAGTTTGCCTACAAACATATCTCCGCCGAGAGGTACGAGGTCACCCATGGTCGCTGCAATCTCGGTATAGTTATTGCGGATAACACGCAATTCCGCATTTGCCTTGAATAATTTTTCGACCACCTGCTCTATAGAAAAAGCAATACCTATAGGGCCAAGTATTCTGAGTATGGGAGATAATGCCCCCTGCAGTGAGGCTCCCGCTTGGTTCAACGTACCTGGAAGACTTCCAAGTGTGCCCAGAGTTCCTTTGCCCGCAGGTGTTTCGATTTCAGAACCAGTAGTTATAGTTTCCCTAACTCGCGCAGCCATCTGTTGAAGAGTTTCCAATCTATCTTTTTCCGACTCATACGCTAATTCATTTTTCTTTAAGTAATTGGTTCTTCCTTCCTCAGTCAGAGAGACAATTTCCTTTTCAATCTCCTTCCGTTTTTCTGCACTATCTACATCCGATTGTTTAAGTTGTTCCAGTTCCGCCAGTCGTTCAGCGTGCTTGGCTCGTATGTTCTTGTCTTCCTCATCTAACAATTTTAAACGATCATCGAAATCCCTTTTACGTTCGTCGTACTCAGCTATGATTCTGGTACGTTCCTCGTCAGAAGCAGCCGCATGTTTAAGATTTAATTGTTCTAACAGACTCTCTTGAGCTTTTATTTGTTTATCGTACTCATCTATGCTTAGAGTAGACAATTCCCGAATCATAGCTTGCTGTGCAGCAACTTCCTTAAGTCTGACGTCGCTGGCTTTGTCGCTGAGACTCTCAACTTGGCGTTGCGCGTCTTCGGCATCCAGAGATACGCGAGTTCTAAGTTCGGAGTCAGGCATCTCTAACCAGGAGTAATATCATCGAAATGTTCAGCATCGTCAGTGGCTCTATTAAGAATCGTTGGTCGTACTGGTGATCGCTGTAACGTGCGCAGAAGATCGTCGCTGAGTCTCATTTGTTCTTTAGTCTTAGGAGCTTCTGGTGTTGCATCTGTGGAAAAGCGGCTTTCCAAAACCTTTTGCATACCCAAAGGATTGATAAAAGCCGCCAATCTATCCACAAAAGCCTTTATTCTGTCATATTCGTCTATACGGTCCCAAGCACAGTTCTCGGCGACCCAGCACGTCAGATAGGGATTGCTGTATAATCGGGCTATGTTAGGAAGCAGATGCTCGAACCTGTGGAATGTTGCCCTTAGTAATCCCCACCAACTTCTCCAGACGAGGAACTCTCTGGGAGGTTCTCCATCATTTTGTCTGGCACGTCCGGCATCTGCGAAGATTTTTTTATGCGTTCTATTCCAGCATCGAACTCAGTGTCTCTGCGCCGTTCCAGCTCCCGATATTTTTCATACAGATAGACTACCGTGCGCGGTAATCTTCCATACAACTCCCGCAATTTCTGGCGGCGATAACGAGTAGCTTCCTCGTTGGAGCTGAGCACTTGCCACACGGCATACCCATCCGGAGAAGTTATTGAGATAGTTGCCCGCACCACTACCTCAAACCTACTTTCTAAGTCTCTGGTGATGAAATCGGAAGGATTGATTCGAGCTCCAATCTCACGCTGAAGCTGACGAATTTCATCATCCCACAAAGTACCAAGCTGTACTTTATAGTCCTCACCATTAGCCCCCGGAACAATAACAGAGGTCTCATACTGAAACCCTTCTATGATCCGGCGAATTATATCCGGGGGGGCCGCTTCATCGGCTATGATCTTTTCAGACATGTTTCATCCTTAAGCAGAAGCTCCTGGGCCAGACCAAGTTACAAAGATACTGGCGCTTTCGGCGATGGTTACTGTACCGATATTTATCGGCTTGGAGTGCGCCGTCAGCCAACAATCATGGTAAACAGTCTGATCCACAATCACTCCGGTAGCCGGATGGGTTGTAGTCTCCACGATATTAAATGGAATGGACTGTTCCTCCAAGGACTTCATGGCTTTGGCAGTTGTAGATCCACCGATTCTTTGGATCAGAGAACCATCAAACTGATTGTTGTAAATCGCAAAGCCATTGACTGCTATGGTCGTAGTACTGGGAGCCGGAGCTCCCTCAATGATGCGCCCAGCATCCAAGGAGTTCAGATGTCTAATTGCGGTAACCGGACGGTTCTGATTCGACGTTATCTGTGTAATGTACCCGATATTATTCCCATCATGGTCAATGATGTCTATCGAGGTTGATAACACCGTCCGGTGCGATTCCGGTATCTTTACCCCAGCATCCGGATTTTGGGCAGCGGCTACAAGACCTGTTCCAGGCATATTTCAAACTCCTCTTTTTAGGCGCTAAGTGGTGCTGACAAGAATCCGTACTCGAAGATTATCTCGTTCATTGGATAGATCGGAATATAGCCGAATCTAATCCAGACCAGAGTCGGAAGGTCATTATCTTGCAGCACAGTAATTGTTCCGAACTCCTGAATTATCGCGTTCTTTACCAAGTTCCCCAACACCTGCTGAACACGTAGTGCCAAGGCATCCAGTCTTGACTGCGTGATCTTACGATCCCGACCACGAAAGCCATCCAAAGCCGTTCTCAGACTTCTACGCATCTCGTCTTCGGCAGCTACTACGCTGATTTCCTGATCTTCCACCAGAGTAGTATTAGTAGTAATTCCATGATAGACTACCGGAGTACCTGCCTGGCTCTTTACGTAGGTAAGTCCTGCTGTCTCCAGGTCATCCTGAACCTCGTAATCAACCCACAGCGTGCGTCCGGCGGGCCAGGTGAACCCGTTGATCAGAGAGTTAGTCAATGGCGTGGCGCTATCGTAAAGACCGCACAAACGCCCTGCAATGGCTGCTGCAAAGAAATAGTGGGGAACCTCATAAGGACCATCCAGGTAAGTCCCACCAGTGGTTTGCCAGACATTGACAAAGTAGTCAGCGTTGTTGGTAATCACCGCAATGATCCGCTTAGTGCCCCCAAAGGTAGAGGCCCAGGTTACTGCATCGGCTTTGGAACTACCACTGGCGGCAGCTACCACAGCATCGCGTTCTTTGCCTACGGTATCCTGTGAACAATACTCAGCATGATTCCGTAGATACTGTTCTACTGCCGTTCCTGACTTCAGGGCTACCACATACTGAACTTCGGAGGTCTTGAGTTGGTCGATGGCATTTTGGTAATGCCCGGCAGTCTCCCCAGACACGGCTACGGCGATGATAGAACTTGCTCCGTTGTCAAAGGCTAACTTAGCTGCCCTGGATAAATTGGAGCCAATGCCATGCACGGATTCAAAGTCCGAGTAGTTGGTGAACTCCTGCTGCTGGTATGTGAACGTCGGGTAGTAATAATCTACATAGTAAGCCTGCGCAGTTGCTGGTCTGCGCTTGGTGGTATTTGTAGCCGGTGCACCGGTTAAAGTACCGGAGTCACCAGTTACGGTCAGAGTAGTTGTTCCTGACCCAGCTACAGTAGCATAGAACTTGGTTCCTCCAGTAGCGTTCAGGTAAACGTTATAGCCACCAGCAAAGGGTACTCTGGCCCATTGGACGGTGACCTTCTGGGTTGCGCTGGAGATAGTAAACGTCAGCGTGTTACTACTGGACGTTTCTCCATCAGCATTTTGATCCTTTGCCGTGACCACAAAGGACACCGATTGTTCGGTAGCCCCACTACTCCAACTACCTCCGGTAGCCGCTGCATGGGTTATGGTCTCAAGTTCTGGAGTTGGTAAAGCCGGGGCATTTGTCCAGTCAAGGACATTGCCGGAGACCAAAGTATAGTCTATACCTTGATTATAGACCTCTGAGGTAATTCCGGTGACGTTGGTGACCCGAATTACGCTTAAGGCAACGGTAGCGCCACTGAGCTGGTCTTTGTAGGCACTGCCCGTAGCTCCAGAAGTAGCTCCGGCGGCTACGTATTCGTCGTCCATTAAGGTGCTTTTGCCCTGGGACGTGCCCACCAGACCAAGTTTCCTGGTAATGACAGGAATTACTGCGCTACCCCCAGCCCCTGTTCGTCTTCCTATGACTCTGACGGGCATGTTATCCTCACTTTATATTTATAAGACATTATGTGTCGTTTCTGGAGCAATTTCCCAACTATACGTTTCAATGGTTGGGCCACCCAACTTGTACAATCTGGCCCAGGGTACAATGATGTTAGCTATACTAAGCGTGAGCATCCAGAACTTATCCAGATTATCGGGAGCTCCCTGTGCCATAGCCTGTTCTATGACTTTGCCACTTACTCTTGCACCATCGTAAGGAATTTCTATGCCATGCCCACCTAACATCCTACAAACTGGATCCATTAAAGCTGCAAAGACCCAATCAGCATAATAGCAGGTGGCAAAACGATTAACCGATCGCACAAATATGTCTATTGTGAAACTGGCTTCTCCAGCGTAACCAATCCAAGTCTCAATAGTGTTTGGATCCTCCGCAAGGGGTTGATACTGAAGCTCAAACTTGTTGTAGCCAATTCCCCTTGAGTTGACGCTGTTCAGCTCAGCCTCTACCACAATAACGCTATATTTGCGGTCTCCGGGGTTATAAGCGGGCACAATCGGAGGGGCTTCGGATATTTCCCCATCCCCCACAAAGTCCTTGAATTTGAACTTTAATAGTCTTACAAATATATCTTCTATTTCTGTCAAGGCTACGAATACAAATCTGGGATCGGCGTAGCGTTCAATAGTAGCTTTACCATCAGCCCCAATTAAACGTTCAGGAAATGGAAGTATTTGAGCCATTAGGTAATTCCAGTAGTAATTACTAACGTCCCACCAGTACTCATAGATACATACCAAGTACCGCCAGTGGCATCGTGGAGTTGGAGATAATCCGGATTGCCACGTATTAACTGACTAACTTCATACCGTTCAAATCCTTCTACCACTTGAGTAGGATAACCTTGGCCACTGGCTATTACCGTAAAAACACCTGGCGGAACATCCTCCAAGCTGACCAATCCCCATCTTCCTGTAGTACCTGAAACAGTTACGGAAGTGCCGGTTAGCCCCGATACTGCTGTACCAATCACCGTATAATCAGATCCGGTTACGTACATTCCGTAGACGTAAAGCGTGCAGGTCAATCCTGAAATGCCTTGACCTGTGCGCGGGTCTTTTACTTGTAACTCTAAGGTGTTCCCGGTTACGGACATTTTAGGTATTGAAGGGAAATACTTTTTGTTCTTGCATTGTTTGCTCCAAATCATCTAATAGTTGCTGGTATTCCGCAGTAAAATGAGTATCTGGACCAGTTAGATCAGTTCCTAACACTGGTTCAGGACCACCGCCAGCAGCTCTGAATGCTATTCCCTGTATATGGCTTGCAACTTCCTCTAAACCATTCAAAATCCCAGATTGCCAAAAACCACGACCCTTAAACCCAGGATGCCAGTATTTGTACCCCGTAGGATTATACTTAGATGGCTTAGTAAAAGTAGCTTCGGTAATAGTTGAGAACTGTGTATCCTTATCACCCCAATATCTTGAGCCACGTCCGGCGAATTTTACTCTGGTAACGCCTTGAACTACTGTCCCTGTTCTGGGATTTACTCGCTGACCACCAGCTATCACTTTCCAAGGAATCGTCTTTCCAATGAGCCACGACATTTTTTGAGTGGCCACCCCGTATTCCTGATAGACTAAATAGGAGGTTCCGCCAGGCGTCTTGGTACGTTCATCGGCGAAAATATCTACTGAATTACCATTTACTTCCCACTGAATACTTTCTCTTCCTCTACCAGTCTGCTCAATGAACTGGACTAACTGCCCATCTCGTCTGGGTTCCCTGCCAGCCATGATATTACGAATGTGCGTTTGGCAGACCAGACCGATACGTTCCAAAGTCTTCTTAATCGTCTGATCCCACTGACTCCGATCAGATAACCTGAGCCATGTCTCTGGAAGGCTTACAATATCAACCCGAAAGCCATAGGGAGGAAGTGGAACTGATGTGTTGATCATGCCTTTCTAAGCTACCGGTTTTATTATTCTTTATTCATCCATTCACCAGATTCGTACTCTATGATCAACTCGTAAATTTCCTGCTGCCCAGGAATGTTGTCTGGCAAGGTTACAATCTCTTCTTTGATAGCACGTATAGCATTAGGATTGACTTTCTCGAAACTGCCCTCTTCCAGACTTTGTATCTGTGTTGCTATTGCCGTTCCACAGCGGGAGTTGAGGATGTCATATAATACTTCATACTCTCCTTCGTAGCTCCAGGCTCCGGCTTGTTTTTTACCAGAACCACGATGTCTCTTTGCATCCTTGACCAACCCCGTATTCTTGGCTAAGTCTTCGGCGAATTGAACAGCTTCTTCCTCAGAAAGAAAGGTTCGGTAAGCATTTCCGTCACCCGAAAGCTGAAGGTCAAAATGCTCAACAACGTAGTTCCAATCATCTGTTAGTTCCCCGCGCTGCTCCAGGATAACAGCATATTCTGTCGGTGGAAAGTTAGACCCACTATTATCATTAACCCAGATTTGCCCATCCCCCCAGGTGGTGGATGCTACCTTTCCGGGCAATTTCTTGTTGCCGGAAGTCTTACATCCCAAACTCATTATAAAACCATTTCCGTGGTCGTCCATATCCCAAACATTGGGATACCAGCCATTTTCTTGCATCCAGGCCTTTGCTGCATCCTCAAATTTAAGGAATACTTTGCCCGTTGACTCCAATGAGTATCCAACATCATTGACTTCTTGTACTTTTGCCTCAATGGAATCTATTACGTCTGGTTCAGCCTCATACGTATCTACTCCATCAACGTCAGCTTGATGTTCTATGGCTTCATCCTGGTCAGTGAACAACTCACCATCTGTAGTCTTGAAGATGTCATCCACTTGACTAATAATCTTTTTTCCGCCTTGATAGGCATCTGATCCGTCAAAGATTATATCCTCTTCGTCTGGTTGTTCAGGATCATCGTCTTGTGCCGTCTTAGAAGAAATCTTAACCTGTGTTCCGCCTACCCAGTAAACGCTTTCCAGCATAGGAGCTAATCTGGCGTACATAGGAGTTGATTGGCAGATATCTACCGGATAGCTATAATTAGTGCTTGGATACCAACTTCCAATGTACTCAAAGGAATCTCTGAACTCCGCGTAGTTCCAACCAGCCGTGCTGTCCAGTACGCTAATTAACGCTCCCAGCGCCGTTGTGCCTTGAATCCGTAAGTACAGTTCTATACTGGTTTCTTGCTTAGTTTCACCAGGATTAGTAGCTGGCTTGAAGTACTGAACGATCAACTCCTGCCCCTTTTGCTGACCACCAGCCATTCTGGAAACCAGGGTTTCGATAGCCCACCATTCCATCTTGCACAAGAACTCAGCGCCCTTGCCCAGTTGATCTAATGGAGTGCCTTCCAGTTGACGCAACGCCTCGGATCTCCCGGCCTCGCTGGAGTTCATCCACCAATCGGACGCCCACCAAGAACCTTCGTAGTAGGCAACTTCCCGCGTTTCTACGTGGGTGATTCGGGCTAACAATTCAGGGGATAGTAACTCGTTCAGGTCGGTAGGAGGACGACCGGTGAGCAGATACTTGCCGGACAGATTGACGTGGTATTCTATACTATCATCTTGAGCAGATTCTTCGGGTCCGTATGTAAAGGTGGAGGCTTTGCGCTTAATTTGCCCCGTAACAGGCCCCAATGTTTCATTGTCCCATGCAGAATCCCACGGCATAGGCCCTTCAATATCATCGAACGTGAAAATATTGTTCGTATCAGTCAGCCAGCTATTTGCAGGCCCATGAATGGTTTGCTCTGTATTAAAACGTAAATTTCGCAACTCCGTAAGGTATTTCTGTAACAAATCAAGAGATTCATTGGGTGAGTTTGCCCTTACCACCCAGGTCTCTGGTATATGATTGTATCCATCATCGGTGGTTGTTTTAATACGAAACCAATTTAGTGTATCATCCACTGCGGTCCTGTTCCTACGGGCAGCAGCTTGTTTACTGATCTTGATAAATAGCCACGAACCACCTGGCATAATTTCAACATCAGCGAAGCCGTTAGTTCTAAGCAAATCGGTGGCTTGTCTTACGTATTCTTCGCTATCCCCCAGAAAGTCTATGGTTAAGTATCCAGCCGTTGTGCTGGTCTCCGGATTCCAGTTAGGATCATCGGGTAGTGATGTCCATGCATTATGTATCCAATCACCTAAACCCGCGGAGTCAATTAAGCCCAGGGCACGATCTAATTCAGTATCCAGAACTGATGTCCCTTGCCCCCGCTTTGATGCCATCCTGCTAATTCCAGCTTGTCCCGCCAGAGCATTAGCCACATCCATAGCCTCGGCGCGGGTCGCAAACCAAGCATTGAGTTTAGTACCAAGTTGCATCCATTCATCTTCCAGCCCCGTACCAGCCACAATACCAAGTTCGTGCGCCAATTCTTCTTCTATAACTACGTAGAAGCCCAGAAGACTTTCTCCCACATAACCACGATCCAAATCGGTTAATTCTCCGTTGCCCCACGTACCAATTATATTAGCTCGTTTATGTCTTGCATCCCTATCATCATTTCCTGGAATCGTAACCCATTTGCCCAAAGTATCAGACCAGCTCCAGGTAATTCCATTTATAGTCTGAGATGTGGACTTGTCTGCCGTGTCAAGTTCGGCTGGAGGAGCTAAGGATTCACTACTGGCTTTTCTTCCAGCTTTAACGTTCCAAGACCGGATAGCACTTTGAATGGAAGCTGGAATTCCTTCAGTGGTATCTTCAGATACATCAATGCCATCGTTGTCACTTGTGTAAATTTGGTAAGTAGCTGCATCCTCTCGGCCATAAACAATCACAAAGTACGGAGTTGCATTGGGATCACCCGCAGGAATTACAAATCCAGGAGGAGCTACGGAAATGTAAATGGCTAAATCTCCCCCAAAAGCACGGTCTGGAGGTAACACATTTACTGTAGCATCAGGATGAGTACTCTTTATGAAAGAGACCACTTCCTGCACTACGCTATCAAGTCTATTGGCATCAGCACATTTATTTTTATCAGCACGTGCATAAATGACGTTAGAAGAATAAGTACCAGGACGTACATGCGCCGTTGCTTCCTCTTCTGTATCAAATCTTTGTGGGGGATATATAAATCTCCAATATTCTATATTTTCTGGGTCTGAGTCATCTTCCAACATATACGCATTTTCCCAGACATCACCACCAGGATAATTATCTTGCAAATATACTTCAACCGCAGTCGTTGCTAAACCAGCAGAAGTAGATTTTACGATATAATCCTCAGATTCTACTCCCATCTTGTAATCATGCTCAACAGGAACGAGCCAATAAGAACCAGCATCCTGCGCACGTTTTGAAACTGTTCGTTTGGGACGTGTAGAACCAGATTTAGCCCCAACCTTTTCCAGCATCGCGGAAACGTTGGTTTCAGAAATGCGAATTTCCTTGCCATCATCAAGTTCCATTATATACGCCGGATTACCTGGGGTGGTGGTGTTCCTATCATACGTGTAAACTACTCCCTCAGTCCCCGCCGGAACGCCTCCTGTGTAAGCATCGTTACCATCTTGAATGCGTCCGTGATAATCAGTTATAAGCCGTACTCGGTCACCCAGGTCTAAGGCACGTTTATTTTTATCAGCACGTGCATAAATGACGTTAGAAGAATAAGTGTTTGATCGCACTTTCGTTTCTGCTTCTTCCTGAGATGCAAAAGGACCGACTGGATCAAGAAAACGCCAGGATTGCGGCTCATCTTCTTCCCCAAATAAATACTGTTCTCCGTCCCAGTTACCACCAGGATAATCACTTTGTAGCAAACTTACGACCTGATCTTGTGCCGTTGTAGCATCGGATGCCTGGACTATATAATCCTCAGATTCTACTCCCATCTTGTAATCATGCTCAACTGGAACGAGCCAATAAGAGCCGGTATCCTGAGCACGTCTTGCAGATTCGCTTTTGACCTTTCCGCCCATATTCTTGTACACAGTAGTAACTACTGCGTAATAATCCTCATGGGAACCATCATCCGGACCAACAGCTTCTTTGGCCTTGTCCCAAATATCCTCGTCAGCTACCCAGGAGTTAGGTGCGCCTTTTGTACGACCGGACTTAGTTTGTAGAATTTCTAAAATCTGTGTAACTATGTCCTCGACATCCCACCCTTCCAAGACTTTTCCAGGCAGTAATTCTAAGTAAATATCACCATCATCCCCCCCAAACAATTTCTGATAATTAAACCCAATGCCCTCTATGGTCATATCCACATAAGGCCCCAGGTATACATCGTATGTCTGAACATCTCCAACTGTAGCTGAAACCCCAGCAGCTTGCAGAGAATAAACAATTTCTTGTGCAGTAGCAAGCAGCGACTGTCCAGTTTCGTACCACTCACCGCCAGGTTCTATATCCGTTTGAAACATTTCACCAGCAGCATCTTTGACAAGAGAACGCTTGGAAATCAGTTTAGACGTATGCTCCAACTCGCCGTTCAGATAGTCTGGACAAGCATGAACCAATTGATCCCCCAGTTTAGCTTGAATCAACGGCTTATGACATACCCCGCACAGTTCAAACTGTTCTGGCTTGACCAACTCCTCTCTGCCGCCGGACACCAGCCGCACCGATGTCTTTAGCGTGGTAGCCAACCGAGCCGCCTTTTCTTGTGCGTTACTGGCACTGCCCCAGAACGATCCAGATATTTCGGCCAGAGATGCCCCATTGCCGGAATAGTCGCTGTAAATCTCCGGATGCAGACCTAAGCTCCGGTAGACTCGGCTGAACTCGGCGGTGTCGAAGTCCTTGACCCCACAGACCACAATCTTGAACTCTTGGCTGGTTCTGTTAGACAAGCTCAAGAAATCGTCCTGTGACGTTCCCAGCGAAGCCAGAGTACGCTTACCTGCAGTGCGACCAACTTCCAATGCACCACCTTTATGAGAAACAACGGCTGAGATCTTTTTCATGGGATTGTGCCCTATATTTTATAGTCCGAAAATTAGATCGGCGTCAATGTCATAAATTGGATTCTGTGGCTCAACTTCTTTGATACTACACATTTGTAAGGTAACAAATCCTTGTAGTTCTCTGGGGCGCACGTTGCCAACCGCAAACCGCTGACCAGAAGCTCTTATAAAGAAATCACCAGTACTCAATAAAGGGTATGCCCCCAACCAAGCTGTGCGACCTTCTGTAAAAACAATTCCGTCCTGTTTTAGTTCTACTTCTTTCTGTGGGTTACGTATCCGCACCAAACGATCAGTCATTTTAACGTAACCACCTTCAATATTTGTGTTTAAACAGTACGGGCATAAATTACTTGTATTTGTATGCCGGTATCCATCTCCGGTGAGGTCACCATTACGACAATAGCTACCAGCGGCTCGGCGTATAAAGATAGTACATGGTTCACCAGCAAACTTGTTCAGAACTAAAGCGTGACGTCGGCGAATTTCCAGTAGTGCATTACTCACTAAATTAGATCTGGCATTGGGTATCCATTGAGTAGCTGGTACATGTATAGTTTCTACACCCCCAATGAGAGCATCCACTCTCCAGAAATTTCTGCTATTTGCTAACAGGGGATGCCCATTATCCTGAAATTGGGTCAAAACTATGGGAGTTCCATTCATTACTTCCCAAGGCCCATCTGGGCCAAGTGACCATCTTAGATTGTAACTATCAGGATATGGAATTCTGGGATTCCAACTAATAATCGGGTATCTACCATCGTATACAACATTCAACCTGTTCATCAAGTACCCCAGTTGAAATACGAAGACAAATGTGGTATGAAACTAAAGATTCGCATTTGCTGATAAGGAAGGCGCAATGTTCCTAATCCAATTGGGAATGCTTTTGAAAAGGCGTAATCCTGTTTAACCCGCAACAGACTAAGTTCCCAATTGTTGGCAAATTGGGATAGCATGGTTACGTACTTCTGGGAACGATCTATGCCAAAGGAAATTTCGTCAGAATAACTAAACGTGTTGGCAACTTCTAAAATCCCCCGTGCATGAAGAGCATAAATTAACCCACCTTCTATCAGTATACCAGGCCACAGACAAGTAGCCATTGTCCAGGTGTATGCTATTGGCTTGGTATAATTTATCTTATCCAGCGCACGACTTAGCGCCGAGTATAAATCACCATCTGAGAATAACTCCTTGCTGGGATCCTCAATGGTGTAAAGACTACCATCATAATCACGCAAGGCTGCTCTGAGCGCGTCAATATAGCCCTGTACCCCACTGGCTGACCGAGCCGAGAACGTACCTGTCTGTGCAATTGTGGAACCGCTGCAGGACCCTGAAAGGGTTAGATGATAATCTCCATCATCCAACCAACCACCTGCAAGAAAACAGACATGGTACATACCAATACCAGTGCCGTACTTGCTAAAAGGAACTAACAGACTATCAGAAGGAATAGAGACCGTTGCACCAGAAGCATCTCCAACCCGCAAGAGCATGCTTGGAGATGCTACATTTACTTCAGTGCCCCCAGTTGCAAAAGTGCAGATCAGTTCCACGTGATCACCATGTACCTGAACAACTGGAAGCGGAGCTCCAGAATCAACGACCTTCCGATATGCCACTTACTCCTCTTGCAGCAAGTTTTGTAGACCGTCAAACAGTTTATCGTTCTGCACGATACGTTCTATGGCATGGTCACGACTGTCAAAGTGGGGATTTGTCTTACGCCCCTTAAGTGGAAGTGTGAAAGTCCCGTCTTTGTTTTGTATGATCTTTCCTATAGTAACAGCCAGGTCGAATTTCTTGGCAACTAAAGCCAATCTACCAGCATCTATCTCAGCCTGTTCGGGTGCTATGTTAGGAGTAACTTCGGATTCTACAGAAGGTTCAAATTGGACAGTTTCTACAACCGGATCAGGTTTCACTACCATCTCAGGCTCCACAAACTGGCTGGGGGCAGCTTCTTCTGGTTGTTCAATCTTTTTGCTCTTTATCCATCCGAATCGTAAAGCTGACTGCAACTCGGTAGACTTGGCGATAAATTCATCGCTGAATTCGTATTCTTTGCCAGGCAGCATAGTGAATCCAGAATCTTGCACGAAAAGCTGACCAATTGCACCTGAGTCAACTTTGCCCTGATCTAAGAAGTAAATGGTTTTCACATCTATCTCCCCATCCTGCTGGATGCTTGCCCATGTTGAGACGTATGACGTTTTGTTCTGGCCATAGCAGCAATACGATTGTTACGTTCTTCCTCTTTGGCAAGGTGCTCATCCAGCTTATCATCAAAGAGGTTAGACTTTGCCTCAACCATAGTTCCAGCTTTATGTTGCATTCCCAGAGGGATTACAATTGTACCCTCCGGTAGTTCATCTTCCATGCTGCTAAGCACCGTAATATAAGAAAGCCCGTTATTTTCACTTAATCTCTGGGCTAACTTGGGTAAGGACTGCGCTCTGTTAATTTGCTCAACCGTGAAAGACTGCAGCAAGTCAATTACCTCGCCGGGATCCAGCGCAATGCCTTCATCCTCAGTTTCATTGCGCAGATCATTCAGATGTAGAATTCCACCAGAGGTGTTGGCGATAAACCTGAATCTCGGCTGCTTGGAGGTCATCAGCGCATCTGGCTTAGCCTCATCAGGATCACGGGCTTCTATCAAGTCCACTTCCTGTAACTTTATAGGCGAACCTGCGCCGTCAAATAGTACAGCTACCTTGTTATCGCTGGTGTACCCAGCTACTTTTCCAGTCTGTCCCTTGAACGCCGATAAGTCGTCGCCCACATACTGTACTCTGGCATGGACTACAAAAATAGGTCTTGAAACAACCCCAGTTTGTTCGGATTGGGGTTCTGGTACTGTAGTTTGTTCTACTATACCATTATCAATTACTTGTTCTTCTGCCATGGTTCTTAGCTCCTATGATTTTTTAGTAACACTGCGATTGCCATCTCCTTAGTTGTTTGTGTTTGGAAGCTGGCCCAGCGTTAGCCGGGCCAGCCATCGTTTTACGCGCCAACAGCGAACGTACCTTTGGCCACTCCGCGAGCGTTGATGATTGACATGCCCAACAATTCGTAGCCGACGAAGCCCAATAACAAGTTATCGGGATCATCAGCAGGAACTGCCTCGAAGTCCTTGCGGATGGGGATCCACAAGAGCCATTCGGGGCCGGCGGTGACATAGAACGTTCCGGTAGCAATCTGATCGGAGATGAAGATCTTGGCTCCCCAGAGCGATCCGAGATAACCAGTCTGACGGACTTCCATCAGAGCTACTTCATCAAGATCAAGATACTGCCAACGCCGGATACCAGCCACACCGTAGGCAGACATCAGAATGTTCTGCACTACCAAACGATTAGCTTCTACCGGCGCGAACGTCAGTGCCAGAGCTGCTTTAGTCAACGCAGTTGCTACGGTCTGAGTCGTGTAGTATACGCCAGCAGCAGTATCCATCAAGGCGAAGATGTAAAGGTCTTCGCACAGCATAATGGACTGCTCCAGACGTTCCTTGGTACGACGCATGACCTGGTACAGTCGACTGTACAGTTCCTTGTAGGGAATTTTGGGACGGGCAACGATCTCAAAGGGTTGAATTTCCGTTTGTTCAACTTCGATTTCGATGGATCGAGTTGTTCCATTGGGTCCGATCTTGACAGCGGTGAATTCTTCCACGTCGTTGTCATAGATCATAGGCATTCCGTCCGGCCAAGGCTCCACAATGCCGAACTTGCGCCCGATGCCCATATAGTCCAACCGTTGACGAACGGGACTGGACAAATTGGCAGCGATCTTACGCAAACCGGATTGGGTTTGAATAGCCGCACGTAATTCCTGTTCCTTAGCGGCGAGCTTCTGCAACTGCGCCTCACGACTCACCGGGGGGCGAGTCTGAACTTGAAGATCGGCACGAACCATCCGACGTGTCGGAGGAGTCGCGCCAGGTCTATTGATAAGCATGGCTATCTCCTCGTTATTTAAGTGACACGTCTAAATGAGTTGTACCTACCGCTAATACCAGGCCACGCGAGGTAGCACCGGTAGTAGGAGGTATGTTAGTCCAAGTTCCAGCAGATGATACATAGAGTTGATCGCCGGGAACCCAGCTATCCGTTGTGATGTACGGATAACCATCGGCGACCCCGTTCTTAGTACCACTCTGGAGTCGTAATTGCGCAGGACCTGTAATGACGCTCACACGGTAGTATGACGAGAATGTCTTCCCAGAACCCGACCCCGACCAAACAGCGTCGTAGCCAGGAAGCTGGTCTACTGCCTTACAATTGATAAATACTCCGATGTAATGGGACTGTCCCGTGACCGACATGGTCAAAGCAGTTCCGGGACCAGAAACATCGAAGAAATCGTCAGGTGTAGCACCACTTAGAGCATCTACAGTTCCTCCGGTGAGCAGTTGTGCCGGAGTACCACCGACGTAATTGCCTGCTCCGGAAGAAGCCACATATTCGCCACTTTTGAAACCACCCATCATTCGTAATCTACCTAACATGGTGGTTTTCCTTTCGTGGTTTAATTGTGTTTTTCATCGAACATCGTACCACTGTCCAAGAAACCTCCCGCCCTATTAGGAGCAATAGAAGGCAACTTGGGAAGTAATCCATGCCCCTCGCCAAGCTGTCGACGAGCTTGCAAGACGCGGCGAGACTGTAAAGTCTGGTCAGCGGGCTGTTTGTAATCGGGTGCGCTTTCGATGAGACGTTTGGCAGCTTTCCAATCAGATTCGTTAGCCGCGGATAAGTACCGGATCTCGTCCTGTCGTTTCTTAGGATCGAGAAGGCCCTTTTTAATGCTTAGATCGGCTAATTTCTCTGCTTCAAGCTGTCTGGTTTTATTCTTAAGCGCGGCATTCTCGGTGATAACGCTGGCAGTCTTAGTCAGGAGCCTCTGTAGTCTGGCATCCCGTGACAACTGTGCATTAGCGCGAGCCGCAACTCTTAATTCTACTTTACGACGAGCATCCTTGGTTAAACCATCCTCCTGTGCCAAAGCAGATGCAAAAGCCACGGCTTCAGCCTCCGAGGGGAAATATGTATATTCATTGTATTTCCGATCATAGACACGGTAATCCTTTCCTGGACCACCATAGTCCTTCTCAAACATGACGCTAATCTGATCATCCCCATAGGAAACTACAATTTCCCCACCAGCTCGTTTAGGATTACGACGAGCTACGATGTTGCGTAAGGCTCGGATACGGTCGGCGCGAGTCTTTCCTATTACAGGGTTTCTCAAAGTGTCCTCGTTACCAACCGAGACCTGTTGATCCGCTGGCTTATCCTCGTGGGAAGGCTCAGCCCCAGGAGACTTAGAAGTATCCCCTTCCTGAGAAATGTCGGGGTTCGGCTCTTTGTTTCCACCGCCGAGTGCGCCTTCCTGGGAAGCATCAGGCATTTTGTCCTTGTTAGTGCCTCCCAAAAGGTCATCTCCATTCTGAGAAACTTCTGGTTTGTCCTGGGCGATAGGTCTGCGTCTAATCTGCAAAGCAGGTTTATAGCTACGAGCTTCAGACTTATTCTTGTCCTTACCCGCAGCTTCTTCAGCCGTGTCTTTAGACTTCTCGTCAGACTTGTCCTCAGTACCACCAGAAGTATCCTCGTTTTTCTTGTCATCCTCACCAAGAATCCTGAGAGACCTCAAGGGCTTAATCGGCGCTAAGCGGACCAGAGCTATATCCTTGTCACCGCTCCTGACCACCGCCGGAAATTCCATATCGCCAAGCAGGGTACTGACCACCGCTGCCTTAGTTTTGACATCGAACGACTTGATCCGTCCCTGAAGTCGACAAGAAGTAAAAGTAACGTTACCAATCCTCTTGCCAGCCACCGGTCTGGTATCCACGATAACTTTCTGTCCTGGTTTGAATTCCACAACTGCCTCCTTGTTAGTGGCGAGCCTTTTTGCCCGCGCAAGTGAAAATTCCTGCTCGGCTCTGATAAGAGCTTCTTTAGCAGGAACTTTTTCTTTTATAAGTTTATTAACAAGAGAAAATCTCAGGTCAGCCCAGTTAGAAGCGTCCTTGCGAGATAAACCTACTTCTATTAGTTTGCTAATTACTTCAAATTTCTGATTCACCATGTCCTGGGCTTCCTCAAAAGAGTAACCCTGTCCAATGAGTTCAGTGAGGTATAGAATTTTCTGTGTAGCTTCATCACTGGCCCGGCGAGCTACTTGTTCGACTGAATCATCCTCTTCTCTTTCTGTTTCTCGTTTGTCAACGTCGGCATCAGTTGCATCAGATTGACTTGTGGAATCTCCTTCGTCTTCCTTTTTCTCTTTGTTATCAATAATAACATCCTGGACTTCAGAGGGAGGTTCACCCACAACCGGAAGTATATTGGTAGCAAAACGCCGGATAATATCAACCCCACTACGAGCCACCTTGTGGCGATTCTCGGCAGTATTTTCAGCTCCTCCGAAGTCGGTCAAGGACTTACGTAGTTCCTTGGCTAAGGCAATGGCGGCCTGGCTTTGCCGTGCCCCAGTTAGAATTTTATTAGCAACTGCGTCGAAGATGTCCATTGAAGTCTCTGTGACAATTTATTTGTTCGCTGTCTATGTTATAGTAAAACTTGATGCAAAAAGAATTAGGTTTAAATTTATAACAAAAAATCCCCGCCACCGCTGGCAGGGATATTAAGAAATACTTGTATTATTAACTACATAACTACTTTTACATCTTGACTCCGGAATTCAACGACAGTTGTACCACTCCCCATGGAGCGTCAGACTCTTCATAAAGGACAGGATCAAATTCGTACAAGTTCTTAGCATAGAACAGAACTACCGAACTTTGCTCGTAACCGGAAGCTATACGGAAAAGAATACTGTATGCCTCAACTACTTTGTCTTCTAAATCACGGCAACCACCTACCAAGTAGGTTTTGCCATCTTGAGTATGTATAATACGGAATTATACCTTTAACATACCAAGCATAACTTTTTGCCCAGGGTCTG
>Ga0180009_10000223_pt1 | contig 85924 bp, 69 predicted proteins | sample OS_PC_MetaG_FD_123537 | JGI IMG/M metagenome (GOLD analysis project Ga0180009, IMG submission 123537) | Groundwater microbial communities from the Aspo Hard Rock Laboratory (HRL) deep subsurface site, Sweden - OS_PC_MetaG | ecosystem: Environmental > Aquatic > Deep subsurface > Groundwater... | reverse complement strand
GTCCTTCGCGCCTTTGCTGTTTGCAAAGTACTTTCCATTTAAAAGAAGCCTTTGCGTCCTTGACATCTTCGCGGTTAAATTATCTACTCCTGGGAAAAACTCTCGTCCAGCGAGGGGAAGGACTTTTCCTTGACGTCCTTGTGGTAGGCCTTGAAGGCCGTCCTCATCTGCCCGGCCAGGTCGGCATACCTGCGGACGAACTTGGCCTCGAAGCCCTCGTAGCGGCCCTCCATGTCGTCCACCACCAATATCTGCCCATCGCAATAAGGCCCGGCCCCTATGCCGATGGTGGGAATGGTCAGCTCCTGACTGACCTTCTGGGCCACCTGATAGGGGATCTTCTCCAGCACGATGGCGAAACAGCCGGCGTTCTCCAGAGCCTTGGCCGCCGCCATCAGCCGCTCGGCCGATTCCTTGTCCTTGGCCTGCAGCTGGTAGCCTCCGAACTTGTGGATGGACTGAGGGGTCAACCCCAGATGGCCCATCACCGGGATGCCGCGCTCCACCAGGTTCTTGACGATGGGCGCCGCTACCCGGCCGCCCTCGATCTTGACCGCCTCGGCTCCGGACTCCTTTAAAAATTGTCCGGCATTCTGGGCGGCATTGGATATCGAGGTCTGGTAGGAGAGGAACGGCATGTCGGCCACCACCATGGCCCGCTTGACGCCCCGCTTGACCGCGGCGGTATGATAGAGCATGGCCTCCATGGTTATCGGCAGGGTGTTTTCGTATCCGGCAAAGACCATGGCTACCGAGTCTCCCACCAGGATCAGATCTATTCCGGCCTCGTCCACCATTTTGGCCGTCAGATAATCATAAGCCGTAAGACAGGCGATCTTTTCGCCCTTTTTCTTCATCTTAAGCAGGGTCCGGGTGGTGACTTTCTCGGTATTCATATCTTTTACCGCCTCAAAGATTGTTTTGATTTGATTTTGGGCTAAATACAAATCTATCATTCAATTACGAAACTAATATCCCTTGCAAGAATACACTAAAACGGTATAAAAATCAAGCAAAAAAGTCCCGGCAACAAAGCCCGGAAGATTTTTTAATTTCCGTTTTTTCTTGACTTTAAAATATAAGATGGTATCATTAAACCTTATGAAATTATCACAGATTTTCCCCTATCTATCCCATCTGTCCCTGACCCCCAGGCAGATAGCCGGTTTTAACCGGATGATTACCCGCGGCACCGCCTATGCCGGAAGGCTGACCGCCCAAGAGAGGGCGATTCTGATACGCCTGCTGCGCGAGGAGGATATGCTGCCCGGGATGTCCCATGTGATAACCGAGAAAGTATCGGTGGGAAAGAGCACTGACGATCTGCCGTCTCTGTTGTTCGGAGTGCTGGCCCCCGACTGGGCCGGGCTGGCCGATGCCTGCCTGGGAACGGTGCATGAGGCCGGGTTGAACATTGCCTATACCCACGGGTTTATTCTGCGGAGGAACCGGGAGAAACTGGGCGTGGTGCTGATGGAAGTGGAATTGTCACCCCACCTGACCCAGAAAGCCCTGGATATCGCCCGGGCCAAGATCCAGGAAAGGCTGAGCATCATCGCCTCCGAGGATGCCGCCAAACGGACCCTGCAGCGGCAGGAGGCCAGAAGGCTCTACGCTTTCACTACCGTCACCGACCTGCTGCGGGGAAAGCTGCCGGCCGATGACCTGAAGGAGATCCTGGGCGACAGCGGCGAAGCCCTCAAGTTCTTCATGTCGCGGCACGAATCATACATCAACCAGCGCACTCTGGAGTCCATTGCCGACCAGATCCTGAGCAATTATGTCATGAAGAAGAATATCCGGGCCGGGCAATCATCGCTGGAAATTTCTTTCCAACAGGTGCAATACAACAGCAAGACCCTTACCGGAGTGACGGTTATCACCAAGGAACAGAGCATTACCCTTGAACGCTTGATGAGATTGATAAACGAGCTTGTGCCCCAGAACCACCGTTATGACGATTATGCCTACTTTACCGCCGACAAACTGTCGGTCTTTCATGTAGAAATGACCAACCAGCAGGACCAGCCGATAGCCCTGGATCTTCAGGATAAACTGGCTGAAGCTATTCGGGAGATCCCTTCGCAAAAGGAGACCCTGGGGCCCACCCCGGGAGTGGAGCTGATCCGCCGCAAGATAGTCCCGCTGATGATAGACGAAGAGAAGGATATCAAGATCCCCCAGGGCTATATCCACCCCCACGCCCCGGATCATTTCAAGGTCATACTCGTGGCCTCCGGCAATGACAAGGGTTTCGGGCTGGAGGTGGTCACTGCGCTGACCTCGGTGCCGGGATTCTCGGCCGCCATGCCGGACAAGCCCAACACCATGACCAATATCCAGAACGGCAAGGAACATCAGCAGGAGATATCGATCATTGATATCTGGGTCGACCGCAAGACCCTGTTTGGGGTCAAGCGGGAAAGTTGGAACGACGAAGAGATCTACAACCGGATCGAACAAGCCATCAAGACCATACCCGGGCTCGGACCCAAGCTCAGGATATTCGACCGCACCAGCCGGGCCCTGCGCCAGATGCGCCTGAAGGCGGTATCGGAACTGGCTGAAAAACTGAGCATGCCCCGCGACCATATAAAGTCGCTGTTTTACAGCATAGGGGATCGCTGTTTGCTCAACCCGGAGGTCACCAACGATGCCATCTTCAACCAGGTCAAGCTGGAATACAGCGCTCATAACGATGTCATCTCCGGGCGGCCAATCTCCGTTATTTTCGAGGAGATGAAACTGACCGAGAACGACCCCAGTTTCACGGCTTTGGCCGTGGCTTTCAGGTACAGCCAGGACCGGTTAAAAGGGATATTTAAGGCCGTAAAAAAATACCAGGCCAACTCCGTCTGCCGGACAGATTTTGAGGATATCACCCTGCTGCTTTTCAATCTTAGCTCCAACTCCGCCCCCTTGAACCCCGCCAAGATCAAGGCCCTTTCCTCTGTTTTGGAGGGGCTGGCCTAGCATGCTCAAGTTTATTACCTTTGATCTCTGGGAAACAGTGATCGCCGATTCCCCCGAATTGGACAGCCAGCGTACTAAATACCGGGTAGGGAATACCCACACTTTTCTGTCGAAAAAACATCCCGCTATCGCTATTGAACGAATATTCGCCGCCCATAAAAAAACCTGGCAGGAGTGCTCGGCATTATGGGGAAAAGCCCGGGACATGGCTTTTCCCGACCAGGTCCGGCTTTTTGTCGGACTGATAGACGAAAGTTTATTGATCTCCCTGAAACAAAGCGAGATCCAATCCATTTCGGAGATATACGCCGGGGCCGTCCTGCAATTTCCCCCGCGGTTGATCGAGGGCGCACGGGAGACCTTGACTCATCTGTCTATCAGTGGCTATAAGTTGGGACTGATCTGCAACACCGGAAGGACGCCCGGGTTCATGCTGAGAAAACTCCTTGAAAGTCATGATATATTGAAATATTTTGATAGCGTCCTGTTCTCCGACGAAACCATCGTCCGCAAACCCGATGCCGGGATATTTGAAAAGTCCCTCCGGGAACTACAGGCCGATAAACGGCAAACGGTTCATGTGGGGGACAGTTGGGAGAACGATATTCTGGGGGCGCAAGCGGCCGGGATAAAAACGGTTTGGATCTCACCCGAAAGCCAGAATCAAGCTGATTGCCCCGTCATAAAAAGCATCGTCGAATTGCCAGAGGTTTTGGATAAAATCTGAATAATTAAAATAAAAAGCCCGGTCCCTTTTGGGACCGGGCTTTTTAAATCCTGGATCATTTTTTTGCTGCTTCCTCGGGCAGAGCTTGGTTCAGCTTGGCAATCAACTCATCGGCATTTATGCCGTGGGCAGCCGCCCCCTGTTCCACAGTCTCGCGATAAGCCGCGTTGCAGCCAATACAGAAGAGGCCGTGTTCGAAAAATACTTTTATGCTCTGGGGATATTTATTGACCACATCCATGATGGTCATATCCTTGGTGATCTTATCCATCATCTCCCGTCCCTTATATATTCTTAAGTTTTGAATGGTATAATAAAATGTCCGGATTGTCAAGGGTTAAATCAAACATAAAAGCGACAGCCGTAAACCGACTGTCGCTTTTATAATACTGCTCCTACTGCTTTTTCATGGGCTGGCCGCAGCATTCCTTGGGCAGACTGGATGTCTGTCCGCATTTTTCGCACTTATAGGTAAGCTTGCTACCGCATCCGCAGGAATTACACATTTTTAATCTCCTTTGTTTTTTATTTTGTTTCTATCTATTTAATCAGGCATTTCAATTATCGCTCCAAAATGCCGGTTTGTCAAGCCCCTTTGGTCTTAATTCAAAATGATTATCTTTAACGACCGGGAAGACAGGATTAACAGGATTTTCTGGAAATAATTTCTCATGTTATTTTGGAATATAATCCGCGTAAATCAGCGCCCTTTTTTTGTATTACGCTACTACCCTTATCCTCCCCGGCGGGCCGGATTCCGGGCCCACCAGTATCGCCCCCAAACGCTTCATGGTTTCCAGGTATTCCACCGCCTCGTGGGTAATGCGCTCACCGGGAACGATCACCGGAATCCCCGGCGGGTAAACGGTGAAGAACTCGGTGGATATCTCGCCCACTGCCTCTTTCAGTTTGATCATCTTATAAGTAGCGAAGAAGGCTTCGCGGGGGGTCAGCGACATTGCGGGATAATTTGAGGGAAACTGGATATCTAATTTTTGCAACGACCCGCTGCCGTAGTGCGACGAAGCTAGGGCCTTGAGGGCCCGCAGCAGCCGGTCGGCCTCGGCCGGCCCGTCGGCTATGGAGAAGATAAAGGCCACATGGTCCCAGTCGGCCATCTCGGCCTGGATGTTGTATTTCTGGTTTAGTATCTTGCTGGCCTGGTAGCCGGTAAGCCCGAGCTTGTCCACAAAGACGGTGAGTTTGGTGGGATCAAGTTTGAATGGCTTGACGTCCTCGGGATTCAGGCAGTACAGCCCTTTTATCTTATTGATGGAGTTGCGCAGTTTGACAGAGATGGCGATGGACCTTCCCAAAAGCTCCCGCCCCTTCAGGGCCATCTGGCGTCGGGCCAGGTCCAGCGAGGTCATTAGCAGATATGACGGGCTGGTGCTCTGGGTCAGCAATAAGACCTCCTCAAGGTCCCGGATATCGATATTGGGGCCCTTGACGTGCAGCATGGAGGCCTGAGTCAGTCCCGATATTATTTTATGAGAGCTCTCCACGCAGATGTCGGCCCCGGCCTCCATAGCCGAGGTGGGCAGTGATGGGTGAAACAACAGATGCGGCCCATGGGCTTGGTCCACCATCACTATACGGTCGTTGAGATGGGAGAGTTTGACGATCTTCTCCAGGTCGCAGCAGATGCCGTGATAGGTGGGCGATGAGACAAATACCGCCCGGGCCCCGGGGTTTTTATTCAGGGACTTCTCCACCGCTTCGGACGAGACGTTAAGGATAAGGCCCCATTCCTGATTGATCTCGGGATGGATGTAGATGGGCAGGGCCCCGGACATGATAAGCCCGGCTATCACCGATTTGTGTGTATGGCGGGGAACAATGATCCTGTCGCCGGGAAACAGCACCCCCATCAGCATGGTCAGGTTGCCGCCGGTGGAGCCGTTGATCAGAAAATAGCTCCTGTCGGCATGATATGCCTTGGCCGCCAAAGTCTGGGCCTGCTTGATGATCCCGGTGGGATGGAACAGGCAGTCGGTCTCGGGCAGAACCGTCAGGTCCATCCTGAAGATGTCATCGCCTACCAGCCGGCGCCAGGCTTTATCGATCCCCTTGCCCTGCTTGTGGCCGGGCGTGTGGAACGGCACCTTGGGCTGCTTGATGTATTTTGCCAGTGCGTCAAACAGCGGCGCCCGGCTTTGGGGCGAATTATGGGGCGATGGACGGTGCTTCATCTGTGCCTTAGTGTCTTTGTGGTTTAAAGGTTAATGATGTTTTTGCGTATTTCGTGCCTGCGCGCCTGTCCGCCGCACAAGGCTTTGGCAGGCGGGCTGAAGCGCGGAGTTTACACCGATGAAAGAGGTGGCGCGCAAGCGTAGGGAAAGATCACGCGAACTTGGCGGTCAGCAGGTTCTTATCGGTTATCACTCTCTGCTGTTTATCGAAATCTTTGCGCAGGAACTTCGGCAAAGCGAACATGCTTAAATGGGTGATGCCGTCATAGTAGTCCAGTTTTTTAAGCCCCCGTTTTTTTATCAGGGTATCGATCTGGGCCGGGGAATAGACCAGGGGGTCGGCGCCTTTGGAGCCCAGGATGAACCCCCAGGGCAGGCCGAAGGAGGGGATTATCACCTGGTATATTCTGGTGACCGGGAAGGCGCCGGAGATGGTGCGGGCGATGGCGGTCAGCATCTGGGTGTCGCCGCTGCGGGTGGTGCCGGCCTGCAGGGTGATCAGGCCCTGCGGCGAGAGCCGCCGGTTCAGTAACTGGTAGAACTCCCGGGTATAAAGCTTGAACGAAGGCCCGCCCTCGATGGGCTCGGTAAGGTCGATGATTATCACATCGAAGGTCTCCCTGGTCTTCTGAAGATAGGCCCGGGCATCCATGTAAAGCACCTTGGAGCGGCGGTCCTTGAAGGCCCCCCCGGCCCACTGTGGCAGCTCCTTCTTGCAGAACTCCACCAATTCCTTGTCGATGTCCACCATCACCACCTGTTTGACCGATTTGTGCTTTAGAGTGTCGCGCAGGGTCTCGCCCTCGCCGCCGCCCACGATCATCACCTTCTGGGGATCGGGATGCAGCAGCAGAGGGGGGTGCACCAGCGCTTCATGGTAGATGAAGGAATCACGCTCCGAACTCTGCATCCTTTCGTCCAGGAACAGACAGCGCCCGTAATTATATGTATCCACAATGTCTATTTTCTGGTATTTGGTCTGGGTGCTGACCACCGTCTTTTTAACACCGTGCAGGTGGATCTCATCTATCCAATGCTCAAGATAATAATTACTGACCGTCATTTTACTCCTCCGTTATGCAGTCTGTTTAAAGAAATATTTATCTTAATCATTATACAATATATCCCGGTATTGTTTCAATCCATAAAAACAGATCAATTAAAAAAACGGCCCTCGGGACGGAGGGGCCGCAATTAAAGGAACAGGCTGATCAGAACATATCGATGAATTTTTCAACCAGGAAGGGATCGAACTGGGTCCCGGCAAAACTTAATGAAATAATCAGTTAGCAGTATAAACAATATTTGAGGAATATTTGTTTATAATTACCAAAATGATATTAGCCGCATATTTAATACCAATTCAGGCCCCAAGACTAGATGCAGCTATTATTGTTTCCACCTTTTAGAATTTCTTTCACCCTTTTTACTAATTCTGGGGGAGAAAACGGCTTGCAAATGTAATCGACTGCATTCTCCTGAATGGCTGCCAGGCGGTCGGCCGGGTCTGTTTTTGCCGATACTACCGCAATCGGGATCGAAGCGGAAGAATCCATGATCTTCAATATCTTGATCAATTCCATTCCATCCAATCCGGGCATCATGATATCCATCAGAATCAGATCCGGTTTAGTTCGGTACAGGATCTGCAAAGCCTCATGTCCCGAAAGCGCCGTCAACATCACATAGCCGGCTTCTTCCAGCACCATCTTTATCAATTCTAAAATATCCTCTTCATCATCCACCGCCAGGATTACGGTCCTGCCCGAAGCATCTGGTGACATAGCACTCCCCCCCATTATTTATTCCAAAGGCAATTTAAAAGTAAAACGGCTGCCCTTCCCGGACTGGCTGGTGACTTCGACAGTGCTCTGATGGGCATCCAGAATAGATTTGACGATGGCCAACCCCAAACCCACTCCGCCATATTTCCTGGTGGATGAGCCGTCGAGCTGGTGAAACCTTTCAAAAATCCTGGGGACCGATTCCCGGGGAATACCGACGCCGGTATCGGATACTTCGATTCGGGCTTTGCCGTCCGGCCCAGCCTCGGCGGTCAGGTTTATGTGCCCTTTAGAAGTGAATTTCAGGGCGTTCATCACCAGATTGTCAACCACCTGCAATATCCTTTCCCGATCGCCTACGACGTTCAGCGCTTCCGGAGCCTCGATGATCAGCTTCAGTTTTTTCTTGTCCAGCTCCGCCTGGTAATTGGCAGCAGCCTCGTCGAAAAGCGTTCGAATATCGAAAGGCTTTTGTTCGACGATGAAGTGTCCGGACTCAATGGTAATGAAATCCAGCAGGTCCTTAATCTGCCTGGTCAGCCGCTTGATGTTCCTTCTCATTACCTCGATTCCCTTGCGCTGGGTCTCGGTCAGGGGGCCCAGTTTTTCCATGGCCAGATAATCGGCATAACCCGAAATGGTGGTCAGGGGAGTTTTAAGCTCATGGGAAACATTGGCGATAAAATTACTTTTCAGCCGGTCCAGCTCCATCAGTTCGGCATTGGCCTGGGACAAACGGTCGTAGGACTCGGACAGGGCCTCCAGATTGACTTTCAGCTGCCTGGTCATGATATTAAAATTATCTGCCAGGGAGCCGATCTCATCATCAGATTTGACATCCACTTCATGATCCAGCTTTCCGGCGCCGATATCCCGGGCTGCGACTGTAAGTTGGTGGATGGGGTCAGTGATGCTCTTGGCCATAAAATAAGCCAGCAGGCTCCCCAGCAATACAAATATAACGCCGGTGATCAAAACCTGATTTAAACTGCTACGGGCCAAATAGCCCAAGGCCGCGAAGGAGCCCACAAACCTTACGGATAATCTATGGCGGCCCCATTCTCCGATATAAGGCATAACCACCGAAATGATCTCTTGGTTATCGGCAATGCGGATTATTTTATGGCTCAGGTCCAGCCTTTTCACCCTCTCCATCAGGTCCGGCTCGTATGATTCCGGCTTCAGAATGATGCCGGACCGTCCCGTGTCCATCTGTCGGGAATCGAACATAACCACGCCGTTAACGTCTATGATCTGGATTTCGGTGATGTTGTCGTTCATCTTGAAATAATTGGCCAATAAGCCCCTGAATTTGAAATACCCGGAGGTATAATAAATATAATAGTTCTGGCAGATGGGAGCAACTGTCATCTGGGCAAAGGAGATAACTCCGGCCTGTATCTCTTTTTTCAACTGCTCCCGCCTAGTCATGACCGAAACCAGCGAGTACACCGATATGATTATTATCACCAGCAGGCTGGCAGCAATCGCCAGTTTTATTTTTATGCTTTTGAACATCGTCTGTATTTATAGATATGCAGCTATTATAATTTTATAGTTTGTAGTATATTTCGAACAGTTTGATCCTCCCGTCCTGTCTGGGGATAAACACGATGTTTTTATCAGCGCCGTAAACCCGGTTCCTGGCAAATATCGGAATTAACGGATAATCAGCCATAGCCATAGTCATGGCTTGTTTCAAAAGTTCTATCCGTTCTTTGTTGTCCAATACCTGGTTGCTTTTTTCTATTATGTCATCAAGTTTACGGTTACGGTAGTTCCCCCAGTTGGCGCTACCATAATTTTTTTCATCCGAGCTGTGCAGACAGGCGTCAAAAAGATCCGAAGCATCCCCCGAACTGCAGGACCAGCCCACCAGAAAGAAGGGTATCTTCTTTTGGTAAAGGCGCCCGGAGAAATCGGACCAATCCGACCCGGCTAGCTTCACTTTGATGCCGATCATGCCCAGTTGCTTGGCCAGGATGTCCCCGGTGGTGGCAGCGGCCGTTTTTGACATTTCCAGGGTGATCGAAAACCCATTAGGATACCCTGCCGCAGCCAAGCACTTTTTTGCCCTGCCAATGTCGGGGCGTTTAGCCGTGATGTCGGGGTTATACCCCACGATATATGGTGAAACCAGCTGATTTATCGGCAGGGCATCCCATCCGGAGACTCTTACGGCCTCCTCCGGATCTATCGCCCAATAAATGGCCTCCCGTATTTTCCGGTTCGATAAGGCGTCTTTCCCGAGAAAATTAATACCCAGCATGCTGACCCCCAGGCCGGGGCTGGTGACAAAATATATTTTTGGGTTGGCGCGATTTTGCTCAGCCTTGTTCTTATCCACATCACGTATCAATTGCACCCTGCCGTCAAGCAAAGCCTGTAAACGGGTCTGTTCGTCGGGAATGATCTTGAAAACCGCCCGTTTAACCACCGGCTTTCCTTTCCAGTATTTTTCGTTGGCCTTCAATTCTATCTGGTCCCCGGCCAGGTGTTTTATAAAATGATAAGGCCCCGTTCCGGTCGGCCTGGTGACCGGATTCTCGGTATTCTCCGGCATAATGGCAATGAAGGTCAGTTTGTTCAATAAGATCGGCGACGGTTTGCTGGTTTTTATTTCTATGGTCAATTTATCAATGACATTGATGCTCTGGATTGTGGAAAGGTAATGACAGACCTTGCCCTGCCTGGCCCTTTCCAGGCTGTATTTGACATCAGCCGAGGTAAATTCGCGGCCGTTATGAAAGTAAACCCCCGGACGGAGAATGAATCTCCAGGTAAGGTCGTCGGGATTTTCCCAGCCGATGGCCAGGGCCGGTTCCACCTTCATATCCTGGTCGAAGCTGACCAAAGCGTCATAAATATTACTGAGTATCGAATGAGCGATGCTGTCATCATGCAGATATGGATCAAGGGTTATCAGCTCGTCCTCCATGGCCAAAAGCAGAAGCCCGCCATTGTTGTTGCTCCTGGCGCAGGTGCACAGCAGGCCTATTAATAATATTGCCGTGATTCTTCTCAACATTGGTCTAACTCCATCACAGATTATTTTTGAGGGTGGATCTCTTTGACCAGCATAACCGAGGCTGTCTTCTGCTGCCAGGCCAGGCCCTGACGCAATCCGTAGCTGCCGTCCCGGATATACAGGGGGATGAAGGGAAGGTCGTTGGTCGTTATCCTGATGGCCTCCTGTAGTAACTGCTTACGCCTGACCGGATCGAATTCGCGGTCGGCCTGTTCGATGATTTGATCAAGTTTAGGGTTAATGTACCCCGCCAGGTTGCGGACACCGAAATCCTGGGCGCCGCTTTTGGAATGGACCATATCGTTTAACAGTTCGCTGGCATCTCCGAAACTGTAGGCAAAACCCATCAGATAAAATTTTGCCTGGCCGGACTCGATGGAATTATACAATTCCGTCCATGATAGTGTATCTACCGTCAGCTTTATCCCTATAGGCGCCAGGAATTCCGCCAGGATCTGTCCCTCGAACCAGGCTGCCGTTGATACTTTAATGGTCAGTTTGATTGGGTCGGATGTCTTTAAAGGATGAATAAGCCGTCGGGCTTTTTCGATATTCTGTTCAATTTCAGAAAGGTTCGGATCATAGCCGAATATGGCCTGGGTTGCTATCTGGTTGGCGGGAACAGCGTGTCCGTGGCAGGCTTTGGTGACCATCTCCCGGCGGTTTATGGCCAGGGATATCGCCTGGCGCAGTCGGATATCGGAAAGAGGGTTGTCATTGAATTTGCCGGAGGTATTCAAACCTAAGATGGTAATGGTGGCGCCCGGCTTGGTCACCAGGGTTACCTTGCTGTCGCCGGACAGCCTGGTGCGGTAGTTTTCCATGACATTGGCATCGACATCCATCTTGCCGCTCAACAGTTTTTCCACCCGCAGAGAATCATCCTTGATTATATGAAATTCCGCTTTATTGAAGAACGGTTCCTCTCCCCAATAACTCTTGAACTTGTCCAGATACAGGATATCCCGGCCGTTGAATACAGCGATGGAATAGGGCCCGGTGCCTACCGGCTTTTCGACCGGATCGGATTGGGCGGGGATGATGCTTATCATGGTCAGGGTGTTTATCAGGTTGGGGCACGGTTTGGCGGTGGAAATCTCCACGGTCAGGCTGTCCACTTTTCTTATGCTATCGATCCCAGCCAGCATGCTTTTATAGACCGATGCCCGGTGGTTCCTGGCCCGGCCCAGGCTGTAGATGACATCCTCCGCCGACAGGGTTTTCCCGTTATGGAATTTCACCCCCGGCCTGATATAAAAGCGCCAGGTCCGGTTGGTGACATTACTGTATCCGGTGCACAGCATCGGCACAAACTGCATGTCAACGTCGAACGATACCAGGGTTTCGTAAATATTGCTTAAGGTTTCCATGGTGACCGCTTCGTCCTGGGTATGGGGATCGAAGCTGATCAATCCCTCGCTGATGGCTATCCGCAGGGTCTGCTGCTGCGGACCGCTGCAGGAAAGAGAAGCCAGCAGGGAAAAGGCCAGAACGATCTTTTTCATAGCTCTCCTTTATCTTCAGGGCAGATGTATGGCCCGCCCCAGCGCATTGAGCGCCGCCTCTTGGAACGACTCATGGAGGGTGGGGTGGGAATGTATGGTTTGGATCATGTCCTCAAGTTTGAGCCTGCTGGATATGGCCAGCGAGGCCTCGGAGATGAGCTCGGTGGCATTGGGCCCGGCGATGACGCACCCCAGAAGCTGATGGGTTTCCCTGTCGGCCAGGACCTTGACAAAACCCTCCAGCTCGCCGATGCAGCTGGCCTTGCCGCTGGCCGAGAAGGGGAACTTGCCTGTCAGAATATCTTTATCCGCCTGCCGGGTGGCCGGCATTCCGACCGAGGCGATCTCAGGATGGGTATAAACGCACCTGGGCACGGCATGATATTCCATGGCGGCATCATGCCCCATCATATTCTCCACGGCGATCTCCGCTTCGCGGGAGGCCACGTGGGCCAGAAGCCATCCGCCGATGCAGTCCCCGGCCGCATAAACGCCGGGGCTATTGGTTTCCATCCGGCTGTTGACCTTGATGTAGTCCTTTTCAAGGGCAATCCCTGACTCCTCCAGCCCCAGGCCCTGAATTGATGCCTTGCGACCCACCGATACCAATACCCTGGCGAACTCGGCCTTTATTTTGCCGCCGTCATTTCCGGTCACTTCAACATTGATCAGATCCCCGTTCTTTGTCAGGCTGTTCACCCGGGAATCAAGCTTAATGTCCACCCCTTTTTTGACCAGCGCTTTATGTAGCACCTCAACTGCCTCAGAATCCTCCCCTGGGATAAGCTGTGGCATCATCTCGACAATGGTCACCTTCGAGCCGAAGGTGCTGTAAATTTCGGCCATTTCGCAGCCGATCACCCCGCCACCGATGATCAACAGGCTTTCAGGGACCGCCTCCATGGCCAGGGCGCCGGTGCTGTCCATAATGCCGGGCAGGTCGATTCCCGGGATCGACGGGATCACCGGCTGGGAGCCTGTGACTATCAGTAATTTATCGTATTTGATCTCTCTGGATGGAGAGCCGTCTATTTCCACGGTAACTATACCTTTTCCCGATAAGCGGGATTTGCCTTTTATGACCTCCACCTGCTTTGCTTTCAGGAGCATGCCCACCCCGGCGGTGGCTTTTTTAACCACCCGGTCTTTGCGTTTTTGAATATCGGCCCAGTTGAAACTGACGCCGTCTGCTTTGATCCCAAATTGCCCGGCGGCCTTTATATGCTGCATGACAGAGGCCGATGCCAGCAGGGCCTTGGTGGGGATGCAGCCCACGTTAAGGCAGGTGCCGCCCAGGGTGTCTTTCTCGATCAAAGTTACCCTGGCCCCAAGCTGGGCCGCCCTGATGGCCCCCACGTATCCCGCCGGGCCTCCTCCGATGATGACAATGTGCTGGTCCATATTGGTGCAATATCCTTATAATTAATTATTGGTAAGCGCGTAACTCAGGAATTCCAGGTCCAAGCCCAGATTGACCCTCCGCAGGGCGGTCCCTTTGGGAACCGATACCTGGCTGGAGGGAAAGAAAAGAATCGCCTTGACCCCGGCCGATGCCAGCCTATCCACTGCGGCCTGGGCGGCCTGGGGCGGCACGGCGATTATGCCTATCTGTATTTTTTGCCGGCTGACGGTTTGCTCGATCTGGTCCATCAATTGAATGGTCATCCCCGGTTTCAATGTCTGGCCCGCCTTTTTGGGATCGGAATCGAACACCGCCACGATGTTGAACCCCCGCTGCTTGAAATCCTGATAGCGGTACATAGCCAGACCGATATTGCCTGCCCCCACCAAGCACATGTTCCAACTGCGGTCCAGGCCCAGGATAGAACCCAATTTTTCCAATAACCTGTTTACACTGTAACCCCGGCCCCTGCGGCCGAAGGCCCCAAAATAGGACAGGTCCTTCCTTATCTGGAACGGCTCCAGGCCGTATACCGAGGCGATCTCCTTAGAAGAAATGGTGACCACCCCCAATTCCTTTAAAGAAGCCAGATGATGGAAATATAAGGACAGGCGGCGGATGGCCGACTCGGGGATCTTTATTTTATCTTTCGTTGGAGAGCCCTCCTTTGGCCTTGATCTTGCCCATATATTCAGCACCTGCTTTTTTAATTATCATTTTTTGAAGCTCATCGTATTTGGATTCTATACTAATAAATATGCCCCTTTTTAAATTAATATATCTTGAAAATGGCAAACCCGGCATTTCTTCCATTTCAAATTGCCCATCTTTATTAATAAATGCCAAATTATTTTCATTTTGAGTGAACATCGCAGTGCCATTATCAAATACCATTACTTTTCTACCGCTTGTACTTATTTTTTCATTTATAACTTTGTAGTATGCTTTGGTACTAGTATTCACCAAAAAGGCCCCACCATCTAAATGTGCACAAAGATATTTATTATTATCACTTAATATAAGTCCTAGTTGTCCTACTTCTGTATTAATTTGCCACATCATTTTACCGCTATCATTATATTTTCTTAAATATCCCTTATAAGGATTGCCTGAGTGTAAAATAACAAAATCACCTTTATTTGATGTAACAAAATCGGCAGTAACATACTCCCTATTAAAATCCTCTACTTTAAAAAGCAGATCACCATTGCGTTTAAGGGCATATAGTTTATATGAGTTGACGTCGGTTAATTCATTTCTAACCAAGACGAATATCTTGTCCTTCACAAACTGAACCTTACCCGTAGGCCCTATCCCTTCATAATATCCAACCGGTTTATCAATCGCCTTAATCAGACTGCCTTTATTGTCATACAATTCAATCATCCCTTTTATGCCATTGATGGTTAATATATACTTCCCATCAGGGCTAATGGCATTGGTGATGCCAGCATCATTTTTCGAAAGCAACTTCGCTCCGGCCTCGTCATAAATTATATATTTATATCTTATATCATACCCGTTCGCTGAGCCAATATACTGACTTGAAACGCAGAATTTCTTACCATCAGGCGTCCAGCTAATTGCCCATGGTATATCCCAAGGTTTTTCGCTTCTTGTTGCTAATGTTGTCGTTTTAACTATTCCGCCACCACTGTTAAAATAAACCAACTTATACCAATATGTTTCCCTAAATATCAACGCTTTCTCCGGATAGCAAACAGTCGTATCCGGGCTAAAGAACAGTTCCAACACTTCTCCGTCCAGTTCCGGGCTGGTCCAAACTGTATGAACGGCTTCGCTATCAGGCTGTTCGGCCGCACAAAGATAATTATTGCCATAAAGGCACAAAATGCCAAGTATTGTTGCCAAACTGAGATATTTTAATATATGGTTCATAGTTTAAGCCTATCATTTCTATATATTATTTCTCGTGGATTCCCATTTTCATGGGAATGACGATTGGACAACGGAAAATATTTTTCGCGCCGTTTCGTGTGTTTCGTGGGGAAAGGAATTATAAAAATATCTTTTCGGGATTCAATATGTTCTGCGGGTCAATGGCCCCTTTGACGGCCTTCATCATAGCCAGGGCCGGGGCGTCCACCGCCAGCGGCAGGTATTTTTTCTTAACATAGCCGATGCCGTGCTCCCCGGAGATGGTCCCGCCCAGCTCCACCACCTTGGAGAACATCTCTTTGAGCAGATCCGGCAGAACCTCCTGCCATTTTTCGGTTTGGGATTCCCCTTTGAGGATATTGACATGGATGTTTCCGTCTCCGATATGCCCGAAGGAAACGATCTCCATGGAATATTTCTTCTGCAGCCGGCTCAGCTCCAAAAAAAGCTGCGGTATTTTTGACTTGGGGACCACCACATCCTCCCGCTCCCGGACCGGGCTCTTGGCGGTCAGTGCTTCGGATAGGGAGCGCCGGATCTCCCACAGCCGGTCCTGCGAAGGCCGGTCCTCGGCCACCAGCACATCCAAAGCGCCGTAATTTGAGACGATCTCTCCGATCCTTTCGTACAGCTTCTGCAGATCCTCCCGGGCCTCTCCATCCAGCTGGACCAGCAGATGAGCCTCGGCCTCCCGGTAGGGTGCCTTCTTTTCCAAAAAGGCCTCGGCCGCCAGAATGGCCTTCTTCTCCATGAATTCCATGGTGGCGGGGATTATCCTTTCCCGGATCACGGCATTGGTGGCCTTCACCGCGTCCTCGATAGAGGAGAACGGGATCAGGAGGTCAACCTGGGCCTTGGGTTTGGGCAGCAGCCGCAAAGTGATCTCGGTAATGATGGCCAAGGTTCCTTCCGACCCGCATATCAAATGCATCAGGTCGTAACCCGAAACGTCCTTGATGATCCTGCCCCCCAGCCGGGAGATATCGCCGTTGGGCCAGACCACCTCCAACCCGCACAGATAGTGCCGGGTGACGCCGTATTTGAAGGCCCTGGCCCCGCCGGCGTTCTCGGCTATGTTCCCGCCGATGGAGCAGGACTCCAGACTGGCCGGATCCGGCGGATAGAACAACCCCTTCTCCTCGACCTCCTTCTGCAATTGTCCGGTAATCACCGCCGGCTGGGTGACCACCATCAGATTCTCTTGGTCTATCTCCAGGATTTTGTTGAATCGCTCCAATGACAGCAGGATTCCGCCGCACACCGGCAGGGCCCCGCCCGACAATCCGGTGCCGGCGCCCCGGGGAGTAACCGGGATCTTCTCGGCGTTGGCCAGTTTCATTATGGCCGAAACCTCAAGCGTATCGGCCGGCTTGACCACCACCGCCGGCATGAACTTGTGGTGCAGGGTCTCGTCGTGGGAATAGGGCTCCTTGTCGTCGTCCAGGGTTATCAGATATTTCTCCCCAACGATAGAAACCAATTTTTTTAGAATATGGTTATTTACCTGGTTATAATCCATTCTCTCCTTAAGCGCAGAAATATTCGCGGCATTCGAAGGCCTTTTTTATTTGAGCTATGTTCATCCCTTTGCCCAGCAGGATCATCAGCTTGATCCGGGCCTTCTGCCCCGGCAGATGCCCGCCCAGGATCACGCCCTTCCTGATCAGCTGTGCCCCGCCGCCAGGGTAGGCATAGGTTCCCAACACCCTGCCCCCGATGCAGCGGGAACAAAGAACGACCGGGATCTTTTTACCGATGGCGTATTCTATGCCGGGCACTACATCTGGCGGAATATTGCCCCGGCCCATGCCCTCGATCACTATTCCCTTCGACCCGGAATCGACGGCATATCTAATAAGTCGCGAGTCCATCCCCACTGCCATTTTAAAAAGATCCACCCTGGGCTGTATCTTCCTGACTGCATAATGCTCACGGTACATCGGCTGGCGATAGAACAGCACCCGGTCCTGATCCACCCAGCCCAAGGGCCCAAGGTCGGGGCTACGGAATGTCTCAAAAGAATCGGTGCTGGTCTTGGTCACCTCCCCGGCCGAGTTGATGGTGTTATTCAGGAACACCAGCACCCCCTTGTTGCGGGCATCGGGCGAGACCGCTGTCCGGGCGGCGCCCATCAGGTTGGCCGGGCCGTCCCAGCCCAGCTCAGTGCAGTCCTTCATGGCCCCGACCACCACCACCGGCTTGGGAGAGGATATGGCCAGGTCAAGAAAGTAGGCCGTCTCCTCAAGGGTATCGGTGCCGTGGGTGATGATCGCGCCTTTGATATCTGCCTTAGCTAGATATTTTCTGGCGATGCTGGATATCTCCAGCATCATCTCCGGCGTGATATGCGGCCCGGGGAACTGCCCGTAGTCGTGCACCTCTATCTTGAAATTTTTAGTGATCACCGGCAGAAGCTTGAGGATGTCCCGACCCTTGAAGGCCGGCACCGCGCCCCCGCTCTTTTTGCTGGATTTCATGGAGATAGTGCCGCCGGTGAAGATGATGGCTATTTTTGGTTTTGTCATTTATTTAACATTGATTTATTTACCACAGAGGCACAAAGACACAAAGTAATTTTCATTTCTATTATTATGCAGTGAGTTTTTGTGGAATCTAGTCTATCACAAGTTACATAGATATGCTGAATCTTCGCGTCTTGGCGGTTAAAAAGTTAACATTATAAGCTTGTCCAATACAACTGAATATTACTGCAAAAAAGCCCGGCTTTTAAGAAAAAACGAGGCGATCTTATCGCCCCGTTTTTTGATTGTATGGAATTATTTCTGTTTTTCTTCCTTTTCCTTCTTGGCCTCTTCGATGATCTTTTGGGTGGCCTCGAAAGGCACCGGATCGTAATGGGAGAACTCCATCTCGAAGCTGCCCCGGCCCTGGGTCATGGAACGCAGGGAGGTGGAATATTTGTACATCTCGCCCTGGGGCGCGGTGGCCTTGATCACCTGCATGCCCTTGGCCGAATCCATCCCGCTGATGCGGCCCCGGCGGGAATTGAGGTCGCCCATCACCTGGCCGGCGAATTCCTCAGGGAGGGCCACCTCCAGTTTCATGATGGGCTCCAGTAGAACAGGGGAGGCATCCAGCACGCCCTTCTTGAGGGCCATCGATCCGGCGATCTCGAAGCTGGTTCCGGAGGAATCCACCGGGTGATAAGAGCCGAAATATATGGCCGCCCTTAAGTCCACAATGTGGTAGCCCGCCACCGCCCCTTCCAGCATGGCCGCCTTGACGCCCTTCTCCACTGAGGGGATGAAGTTTCCGGGCACCACTCCGCCCACCACCTCGTCCACGAACTCGAATCCTCCGCCCCGGGGCAGCGGCTCCAGGCGCAGCCAGACATCTCCGTACTGGCCGTGCCCGCCCGACTGTTTCTTGTGCTTGCCCTGAATCTCCACCTTCTTGGAGATGGTCTCGCGGTAAGGGATTCTGGGCTTGATGATGGTGACCTCCACACCGAATTTCCTCTTCAACCGCCCGACCATGATATCCAGGTGCAGTTCGCCCAGGCCGTTGATCAGGGTCTGCCGGATCTCAGGGACGAAGCCGTAGGTAAAGGTGGGATCCTCCTCGTTAAGTCGGGAAAGCCCGACCGATATCTTGCCTTCGTCATCCTTGGATTTGGCTTCAACTGCGACCGATATCGACGGATGGGGAAGGATGGCCTCCGGCAGGATGATCTGGTTGCCCTTGGTGCTGATGGTGTCGCCGGTGCCCGATTCTTTCAGCTTTACTGCGATGCCGATGTCGCCGCAATTGATTTTGGTTGCATCGATGCGGTCCTTGCCGTTGGGAAAGTAGAACTGTCCGATTTTTTCGGCTTTGCTGAGGGAGGCGTTATAAAGCTCTATCCCCGGCTCCAGCGTGCCGGAATACATCCGAAAATAATTCAGATTGCCGGCATGCGGTTCGATAAAAGTCTTGAACATGAACAGCACCGGGGTTCCGGCCGGGTCGCACTTGATGATTATTTCTTCATCGCTGCCGGCTTTTTTGGCAACCACTTCTTCGGTATCGGCCGCCGTCGGGAAGAAGGCCACAATGGAATTCAACATGGCGTTAACCCCCACCTGGAAATAACCATCTCCGGCGAACACCGGGACCAAACTTCCTTTTCTGATGGCTATTTTTAAACCCTTGGATACTTCCTGATCGGTCAGGCTATCGCCGTTCAAAAATTTCTCCATCAGGCTATCGTCGGATTCGGCCACCGCCTCCACCAGTTTATCCCGGTATTCCTTGGCTTTGCCGGCCATATCGGCCGGAATTTCTCCGATGGTGGAATTTCCCTCGCTCTCGGTAAAGGCCTTCATCACCGTAAGATCCACCACTCCCTTCAGGTTCAACTGGTCGCCGATGGGCAGGGTCAGGGGCACTGCCTGATGGCCGAACATGTCGCGGACCTGTTCCAGCGATTTATAAAAATCGGCATGCTCCTTCAGCAGGCGGGTCAGGAAGATGGCCCGGGGAAGCTTCAGTTCGTCTGAGTACTTCCAGCACTTGTCGGTGCCCACCTCTATCCCGGCCACCCCCTGGGCCACGATGATCACGCAGTCGGCCACCCGCATTCCGGCCTTGACCTCGCCGGCAAAATCAGCGTAGCCCGGAGTGTCTATTACATTCAGCTTATGGTCCTGGTGTTCGCAGGCCGCCAGGGCCGAGAAGATGGATATCTTGCGGGTGGTCTCATCGATGTCGAAATCGAAGATGGTGTTGCCGTCGTCCACCCGCCCCAGGCGCCCGGTGGGGTTGCCGGCATGGACCATGGCCTCGGCCAGGGTGGTCTTTCCGCAACCGCCGTGGCCAGCCAATACAATGTTGTGGATCTTGTCCGCAGTATAATTCTTCAAAACGTCCCTCCCGATATATGTAATTTTGTTGTTTTATAAAGTAAACAGGATTTGAATTATAACAATCTTGATATATAAAAGTCAACAATATATTGATTTTTCAGCCGAACCCCCGATTGTGAACCTGGCACCAATCATCCCAGCCGTAATCTGCTTATTTGGCCTGCTCGATCTGCTGGCTGTTCTTCTTGACCGCCGAGTGCCGGCTGAATATCTTCATGCCGTCGTTGAGAATGGTGAACAGCATCAGCATGATCAGAATGGCGATCCCGATCTGCTGGATGACCACCTGCACCTTGACCGGCAGGGTCTTTTTTCTTATCCCCTCCAGCAGGCTGAAGAATATCACGCCCCCGTCCAGCACCGGCAAGGGCAGGAGATTAAGAACCATCAAACTGATGGAAAGTAGCGCCACCAGCAGCATCAGGTCGCTGAAGCCTTTTTTGGCGGTGCTCCCGGCCATCTCTCCTATCATCAGAATGCCGCCCAGCTGTTTGGCCGAGGAGGGTTTTACCACTATCTTGTATAACACGCCATAAGTGCGGGCCACCAAGCTTCCGGTGCTGACCGTGGCATTGGCGATCGAGGCCCAAAGTCCCAGGCGCAGTTTATAACTCCCGAACACCGGGGCGGTGACACCAATGACGCCCGCCGTGCCCTGCCCCGGATAATCCTGTTCCACCGGGGTGATCCGAACACTGAAGGTATCGGAACCACGTTCGATCAACAGCTTGGTCTCCCGCCCGGCATTCTTATTGATGATCTCCCTCATGCCGTCCCATGTTTTTACCGGCAGGCTGTCTATGGCCAGTACGATGTCCCCGGCGTTAAGCCCGGCCTGATAGGCCGGCAGGCTGGGGTAGACCTCTCCCAATTGCGCCGGCACCGCGGGCTCGATATTCTCCAGGAATTTTATCCGTTGGGATGAGGGAATATTAAGAACTATTCTCTCTCCGGTCCGGTCTAAGGTGAGGGATAATGAGTCGGCCGCTCTCTCCGTCTGCAGTTCCTGCCACATGCCGTGCCAGGTTTTTACTTCTTTCCCGTCAATCGAAACTATCCGATCGCCCTCGGTTATGCCTATCTGCTGGGCTATGCTTCCCGATCCCACCTTGCCGACCGAAGTGGAATAATCTGGAGCGTTGAATCCGACCAGCCCCAGCATAATAAATATCAGAAAGGCGGTAAGCAGATTGGCCATCGGGCCGGCCAGGGCCATCAGCACCCGGCCCCACCAGGGGGCGGCCATATAGTCGCCGGGCTTAGCGACATAGTTTTCTTCAAAAGCTTCCTCGCCGTCCAATTTTATATATCCCCCCAGCGGGAGAGCCGAGATCAAATACTGGGTATCGCCTTTTTTGAATCCGAACAATTTGGGGCCGAATCCCAGGGAGAATTTCAAGACCCTGATGCCCACCTTCTTGGCCACGTAGAAATGGCCCAGCTCGTGGACAAACACCATGATCCCCAGAACGAACAATGTTGCCAGAATTGTTATCACTATTATGACTCCTGTTTGTTATTTGTTATTAAAAGGCATGCAAACCAGACCCATGGTGCCCAAAATATTCACCGTGTTCTTTTGATCTTCGACCTTAAGATAATCCAGGCCTAGGGAAATTCCCACGCTGGGAACAAGTTTGATGACCGCCCCGCCGCCGATCCTGAAGATTGTTTCGCTTTGGCTATAATTTCCAGATGAGCTGGTAATGATATCCATCTCGCCGGCCACAAAAGGCAGGAACTTACTGTTCTTGTTTCCAAAGTACTGGGCAATTCGCGGCCCGATCAAGGTCATGGTGGAACTGCTGCTGTACGGCGAATAATAATAACTAATGTTGCTGCTGGACATGGATGTTCCGATATTAATGAATCCCACACTGCCACCCAAAGAAAGTCCGTTATTTATCAGGTAATTCCAGCTCGCCCCGGCTGCAAAAATTGTTGTGGTATAGGTGTACTCATAACTGGTCTCGTCCCACCAAACAAGTCCGGTTACTTTCTGGCGGCTATAAAAATAGGCGGAGGCAAAATTATACATACTGAAACCCTCCAACCGCAGGGAGGGTTCGAAAGATTTAATAACGGCAATGCTATCGGTTATTACAGTAACGGGTGCTGGAGATTCGGGATTTAAAACCTCTGTTTCTGTTTGCTGGATAGAAACGCTATCGGATGCTGCAGTTTGTGAATATGCTTTACTTTGTGGTGAAATAATAATAATAAGGGAGACCAATGCCGGCAGTAAGACTCGGTGCATGGGAACCTCCTTTAATGAATTTGCTTTATTTTATCTCAAAGGCCTGCTTTAAAAACGCCTCTCCCTCGGACATCTTTTCCTGGGCAAAACACAATTTGGACAGCATCTTCAGCATCTCCCCCACCTTGATGTGTTTGGGACCGTATCCTTTCTGCCAGATGGCCATCGAACGGTAGCAGAGGGCCTCGGCCTCGCTGTTCCGGCCCTGCCCGTGCTGCAGCTCCGCCAGCCGGACCAGGGGCTCCGCCACCTCGGGATGATCCGGCCCCAGGGTGCGTTCATAAATGGAGATGGCCCGGAGATAATAGGCCTCGGCTTTATCATAATATCCCTGGACCGAAGAAAGGGTGGCCAGGTTTTTATAGGTGGTGGCCAGATAGGGACTTTCCTGCGGCAAATGGATCTCGTCTATCTCCAAAGCCCGGCGGTAGATGGTTTCGGCCTCCACAAATTTCTGCTGCGTTCGGTAGAGGTCCCCCAGGTTATTTAGATATATTGAGATATCCGGATGTTCCGGGCCCTGTGTCTTTTCTTTTATTTCTATGGCTTTCAGGTATAGCTCCTCGGCCTCGCTCTTTCTTCCCTGAGCCGTATAAACCTCGGCCAGGTTGTTGTAGCATAAGGCTATTCTAGGGTGCTCGGGGCCGTAGGCGTTCAGTGACATTTCGAGGGTCGTATTGCACAGGGACTCGGCCGCCGGCAGACGGTTCAGATCGCGATACAGCCCGGCCAGATTCATCAGTATTTCTGCCAGCATCGGATCATTGGCGCCGGATTCCTTTTGGAAGATTTCCCGGGCCTTAAGTAAAATTTCCTCGGCCGGTGCGAACCGGCCCAGTATTTTGTAAACCGTCCCGATATTGGCCATCAGTCTGGCCTGCGCCAAGTTATCGTGCTCTGCCAGTTTTTTATAGAGGTTGAGGGATTTTTCATAAAACGGCAGGGCCTCGTAATAACGCCCCTGAATGCTGCACAAAACTGCCACCTTATTAAAACAAGAAGCAACTGTCAGGCTCTCCGGGCCGGATTCCCTGATGGTTATCTCCATAATTTTGCGGTGCAGGCGATCGGCCAAGGAAAACTTTCCCCAGTGGGTATAGATCTCCGCCAGTTCTTTTAGCAGGGGGATCAATTCGGGGCTGTCCGGACCGAGCCTTGCTTCCGCCTCCCTCAGCTCAAGCTCTTTGCTTTTTATTTGGTCCCTGTCTCCAGGCATAAACCGGTTCCTTTCGATCTTTAATCCAGTGCATCATTATAACATAAAATTGGATCTATTTTAACAAAAATTCCAGTTCGATTCCCAGCTCAGTGTTTTTAGTAATCTGGCCCTGGTAATCCCTTATCTGCCTGGCTATTTTCAGATAAAAGGCCCCGGAGCGCCCCAAAGCATATCTCAAAAATAAAGCATCCCGCCGCCCCAGGCCCCAGTAGCCGTGAAAGCTCCCCCCGGACCTTAGCTCCGGCTCCGCCAGGTAGAGTCTGGCATCGTAACTGGGTGCGTGATGAAAAACCGATTGAGTTTGGATCGTAATATCTTTAGGCAGCTGGGCTTTTACGGCTAAGGATATTATTTCGCCGCGTTTCTTGCCATCGTACCGGGAATCCCCGAAAAAGGATGTTTGATACCTGCCGCCGGCGCTGTAATTTTTTGCCAATTGCCACCGCAGCCCGGCCTTGAGGGTAATGTTCGAGGTATGGTATACCGGATCGCCGGATTGTCCATCGTCAAAATATTCCTTCTGCAGGGATCTGATCCGAAGATCGGCCAGGAGACCCTGGAGTATTTTTTTATCCAGCCTGGCTTCGTAGCGAAAACCCCTGTAACCCTGGGATGAAATGGGAAATGGCTGCCAGGGATAGAATTGGTTATAGATGGCCGATACATCAAAACCCAAAGGAGCCCGGTACAAACCGGCGATGGTGGCCCCCTTTTCGTCATCGCCGCCGTAATAATTTTCCGAATTGAAACGGGGAGGGTTGAATTCCGGGGAATATCCGTAAAAATTGATTCGGCCGGCATAATCCCGCTCCATAAACCCGATCTCCCCGATATACCCGCCAACCGCCCCCTCTCCCTTGGCCAGCTCAAGCGAGGCCCAGTTTTTATCCCTTATGGTCCTGGCATCCAGGCTGATCAGGGAAGCATTATATAATCCTTCGACCGACGTTTTATCGAAGGACCGGTTATAGCCGGTTATCCCGATATTGCAGAAGCGGCCGGCGCTTATGCCCGCCCGTCCGCCGATGATGGTTTCGGCCGAATTGTTTTTCCTTTCCAGCTCCGCATCGCTGCGATGATGTCCGTCGTCATAGATGCTGGTTATTTGGTCCAGCGAATCTATTTTGGCATCCATCTGCCGCCGGGAGGCAAAACAGATAATGTTTAAGTTGTCATCTAATGGGTATTTTAAGCATAGTCCCCTTAAGCCCCTGTATTCATGGGATGAAAAATACGGCCGGATCGCTGCCGCGTCAAGCCGGGCCGAGCCGGTCCAGTAGCTGGAGAATATGCGGGGTGAGCTGCCGCCGAACACCAGCCCCTCCCCGATCTTCATCTGATAATCCCCTATTATTACCTGCTTTGTTCCCCCGCCATCCGACCACCATACATTGCCGGAATAATAGTCGTTCCAGGCCGGCTCGCCCACATCATGCTGGCATTGCCCGAACATCTCCCAATTTTTCTCCGGGCGAAACCACATCCGGGTGCGGCTCTCCATCGGCGAACCGTGAAAACTGCCGTCGGCAATGCCGTCCGCATCCGGCCATTTTCGCTGCAGCCTGGTGGAAAACTTTAATTTGACGCTATTGGTGGGGAGATAGGAATCAAGGCAAATATAGGGCAGCAAAGATTCCACGGCCGGCAGATCCAAAATGGAATCCCTGGCCAGAATGAATGGGTCGTTCAATTTGGGGTGGCTTTTTAAATACCGGTCCAGCCGGAGGGCCTGGTAGGGGGTGATCGCCGGAAGGATCATCAGTTGATCAAGATTGGCATGATTGAGATTTACCGGGTGCTCCTGCAGATAGAGCATCTGCTCGGCAAGATCCTGCGAGGCCTGCTCGTCCTCGATGTCGGGCATCTCCTGAGCGCCAGCATTTAAGGAGATTGCTATCAGCATCACCAAGCCCTTCAGGAATTTGTTCATGGCCCGATAGTGATAAGATTCTTTATCTCTTCGTAGGTCTTCCGCCCGATGCCCTTGACGTTCATTATATCCTCCAGGCTCCGGAATGGTCCGTTCTCCTGGCGGTAGGCGGTAATGTCCCCGGCAGTCTTGGATCCGATGCCCGGCAGAGCGGCCAATTCCTGGGCCGAGGCCTGGTTGATATTGATAATTACCGGAATATCGGGTTTGTATTCCAGAGTCATATACGGTACCATTCTCTCCAGCATTGAGAGGCCGATCCCCCTGACTTCGGCCAGGTCATCGAGGTATTTGAACGGCCCGATGCTGTCGCGATAAGCAATGATATCCGCGGCCGATTGGGGCCCGATACCCGGCAGGAGGCAGAGGTCATCAAATGAAGCGCCGTTGGGATCTATCTTTTCGATGATTTTGACGGTTTGAGTATTCTCTATCCTGACCTCCTCATGCCTGGCAAATATCCTCTGGGTGATATAGTTCAGGCTTAGGCAGTGGGATAGCCCCAGATCGGTGTGGGTCCTGACGGCATAATCCAGCCTTAAATTTTTATATATCACCCCGAAGCCCAGGCTGGCTGCATTTGGCCGGTCGCAGAATCCGGCCCGGAGGGCTAAAAGGTTGCGATAGCGGTATTCCTGCCCGATGCGTACCTGGCTGGGCCAGTCGCGCTGGCAATACAGTTCAAAGGACAATGTAATTTCATCTGAGGGCTCCACCGCCACGCCCAGCGAAAGGCTTTGCGAGATCTCCTCCCGGTTTTGGCCGATGGTCGGTCGGTTCACATTGGCAGCCATCATTCCCAGCGCCAGCCATTCTGCCGGTTTGCCCAGCAACCCTAGGTCCAGCCCCATTCCGGCCGCTGAGCCGTATCTTTCGATGTTTAACTGATAGCAGTTAAGGGAAACACCCACTGCCGCCTTTTCTATCAGGCGGTAGGAGAAAGCCCCTTTTAAAATATTTTCCCGGTAAAGGCGATTGCCCATAGTAGCCAGCACCACGCCCACGCCCATTTTATCCTTACGATGGGCATAGGCGCCGGAGAAGGCCGTCAGGTCTGTCAGCCCGAACGGGATCGCACTGCCGCTGGAGGCCGAGAGATCGCCTGCCAGCGCCGGCAGGGCCGGATTATACAGGTCGCTGCCGGTCATGTCGGATAGCGCCACCCCGGCCCCGGCCAGACCGTAGAGCCGGGCATCGGTCTGGATCTCTTCAAAGGAGGCAACGGCTAAGACTGGAAACAGCACCACCAGGGTCAAATGATATGCAGTTTTCATAAACAACTGACATTCTATTTAGTGTTACGATATTGACATTGCCATTAGATTATACTAATACAATTTATTGATTTTTGTCAATGACCCAAATTAAGATTCTTTAAAATATTTTTTTGGAGGGTGAGGGAAAATGAAAAGCCTCGGAAGGGGTGGTCAGGACAGGCATGTATGTGGGCGTGATACACGAATCGCCCCTACAATATTGGATTTGGCATGCAACCAAAACACCCCTCCTGTCCTCCCCTTATTAGGGGAGATAAATCCCCTCGCCTGGTTTAGCAGGAGAGGAGACAAGGGGGTGAGGTCAATATAAAAACCCCTTCCCAGTGGGGAAGGGGTAGGCCTGCCCGCCTATATGGGCTACAGGCTAATGGCGGGGGTTGGGCTGGAGGTGTTCAAATAAAGGAGATATCAAAGCGTTCCCGGCCATCCGCCGAAGAGATAGCGGACGGCCTTCGCTTTTGTAACAATTTCATTATATGTTATAAAACAATGATAAATCAAATACTAAATCGCCATAGATTCCTATTTTTCTTACTTGTAACACCTGTCAATTTCCGTCTTTAATTTTTCCGCAAGGGATATATCTTTATGTTTCAAAGTTTCATACTCATTTAATGCAGAATATTTATCTTCAAGCAATAAATATATTAAACCTAAGTTGTAATGTATATCATTTCTATCTTTTTCGATTTCAAGAACATCAAAACATACTTTTTTAGCTTCATTGTATTGGCCGATATAGCAGTAACATTGTGATAATTTTAGGTATGCATCAATAAATCCTGGTTTTTTATCTATTGCTTTTTTAAACGCTTCTATTGCTTCAGTGTAATTTCGCAGTTTGCCATAACTGAGGGCCAAACTAAAATATATTTCATCATAATTTGGATCAGATTCAATCACTCGGTTGAAGTAAAATATTGCCGTAGAATGCCTATCATTAATTGCGTATATCAAGCCCAGTAAACAGTTGGCTTCACTAAAGTCTTTTTCCAATTTCACGGCCTTTTCAAGGTATTCAATGGCTTTTTGTTTGTTGCCAAGTTTATAATATGCAAGACCGATATTATAATAAATCCCAGCACCGTTTGATTTCAATTTGAGAGCTTTATTATATTCCAGTATGCTTTTTTCTCGATCTCCAAGTTTATCGTAACAATTGCCTAAATAGACATATATATCTGAATTGTATTTTGGGTTTAAGTTTATGGCATATTTATAATAATCAATTGCTGTTGAAGTTTGTCCTTCTTTTTCATGGATAATACCCAGATAGTAATAGGGGTTGGCATCCTTTGGTTCACATTCTATGGCCTTTTCTAAAACACTTTTAGCCGCGGAAAACATTTCTTTTTTATAGTAACACCATCCCAACAAGATATAGGCGTCAGTATATCCGGGATTCATTTGAACGGCTTTTTGAAACTGGCTTATCGCCTTATCCCTTTCACCAACATTTTCATATGCCTTTCCCAACGAATAGTGTATCTCCGGTTTTCTAGAATCACTCTCCATAAGCCTTTCATAACAACCAATGGCCTTATTGTTTAAATTGAGGTGCAGATATAAATTTCCCAGATAATATAAGCCAGTCCCGTTATTTAACAAGACATATATTGCTATTATCAACAACAGGGCGTATAAAAATATGGCCCATATTATTTTGGTAGCTATTTTTTTCTTATTATCCATACTTGAAGTGTCATTTGATAATTTACAGAATCATACATTAAAAACAAGTATTTCGTCAATCCTTATTTAAAAAGCTTCATCCGCTAAGGATGAAGCTTAAATAAAGAAGAGATCAAACCACTTCCGGCCATCCGCCGAAGAGATAGCGGACAGCCTTGGCTTATAAAATCTTAATCCTATTATCCGTTATCCGCAGACCGAGACCCTTTTTTAGTCCATCAAACGCCGCATGTAGGTGGGTATCTCCAAATCGTCCTGTTTTACAGCACTGACCTGGCCTTTGGTGACTATGGTCTGGATGTTGGAGCGCTGGTCCTTGCGCTGAAAGGTCCCCGGAGCCAGGTTCTCCTTGCGGAAGGACTGGGGAAAATCTATCCGGTTGTTGTCAGGGAGGTCCTTCTCCATCTTGGGTGCGCCGCCGCCCAGGCCGGTGGCGATCACGGTCACGCTCATATTATCCCCGGCCTCAGGGTCTATCACCGTTCCAAAGATCAGGTTGGCCTCCTCGCCGGCCGCACTGCGGATCACCAACGCCACCTCGTTGACCTCGGTCAGGGTCAGCTCGTCGCTGGCCGAGATGTTCAGCAGGATGGCCTTGGCCCCCTTGATGGAAACGCCCTCCAGCAGGGTGTTGGCGATGGCTTCCTCGGCCGCGGTGATGGAGCGGTTCTCGCCGGTGCCGATGCCCACGCCCATCAGGGCATCGCCCCGCTCCAGCATCACCGAGCGAACGTCGGCGAAGTCTACGTTCACCAGGCCGGGAACGGTGATCAGGTCCGAGATGCCGCGGGTGGCCTTGAGCAACACATCGTCTATGATCCGGAAGGATTCAGTCAGCTTGGTCTGCTTGCCCACCACCGACAGCACCCGCTGGTTGGGGATGACGATCAGGGTGTCCACCCGCTCTTTCAGGTCCCGGATGCCCTCCTCGGACTGCAGGATCCTCTTGCGGCCCTCCCACTCGAAGGGCTTGGTGACCACCGCCACGGTTAGGATATTCATCTCCCGGGCCAGGTCAGCCACCATCGGGGCGGCCCCGGTCCCGGTGCCCCCGCCCATCCCGGCGGTAATGAACAGCATATCGCTGCCCGAGATCATCTCGGCCACCCGGGCCTTGTCCTCCTCGAAGGCCCGGCGCCCGATCTCGGGATTGCCCCCCGAGCCCAAACCCCTGGTCAGCTTGTGCCCGATCTGCAGTTTCTGGTTGGCCAATGATTTCCTCAGCACCTGCAGATCGGTATTGACGGCGATGAAGTCCACCCCGTTCAGGCCGGCCTCCACCATCCGGTTGACGGCGTTACCGCCGCCGCCGCCCACTCCCACTACCTTGATGTTGCAGCGTTCGCTGATAACATCCTCTTCAAATTCCAGCATTCTCTCTTCTCCTTTATTTATTTTCTTGGGTTCGTTCTGAATGATGCCGTACAACGGCTCGGCGATCGCCTCGGCGATCTGCTGTTCCAAAAGTTTTATCTGTTCGGCCATGATCGGACCTCCTGATTTTCGTGTTCCCTGATAACGAGTTTATATGATTTTATTTTCATCCGTTGAAAAGATCGCCGAACCAGCCCTTCATCTTGCCCAGGATCGATTCGAAGGGATTGCTGTCGTCTATCGAGTCCCCCTTGAACCTCCGGGCGTAGCCGTAAAGCACCAGCCCCACGCCGGTGGCGTACATCGGGTCCTTGATCAGGTCCACCACCCCGCTGACGCCGCGCGGCTCGCCCAGCCTGGCCGGCTGGTTGAACACCTGCTCCGCCAGGGAAGCGGACCCGGGAAGCTTGGCCGCACCGCCGGTTAGGACCACCCCGGCCCCCAGCATCTCGCCGTAGTCGGACCGCTTGATCTCCCGGCTGGCTAAGCTGAATATCTCCTCCATCCGCGGTTCGATTATCTGGGCCAAAACCTGGCGGGACACCTCCCGCTCCTCGCGCCCGGCCACCCCGAACACCCCGATCATCTCATCCTCCTTGACCTGCGACAGGGTGGCGCAGCCGTATTTCTTTTTGATGCTCTCGGCCTGCTCGGTGGGGGTCCGAAGACCGATGGCGATATCGCTGGTCAGGTTGTTGCCGCCTAAACCTATCACCGCTGTGTGACGGATGGAGTCCTCGAAGAACATGGCGATATCGGTGGTCCCGCCCCCGATGTCCAGCAGCGCCACTCCCAGCGACTTTTCGTCCGGTGTCAGCACCGCATAGCTGGAGGCCAGCGGCTGCAGCACCAGGTCGTCCACCTTGAGTCCCGCCCGCTTGATGCTCTTGTAGATGTTCTCGGCCGAGGCCACCGCCCCGGTGACTATATGGACCTCCACCTCCAGCCGCACCCCGGCCATCCCGATGGGGTCCTTGATGCCCTTCTGGTCGTCGACGATGAAGCCTTGGGGGATCACATGCAGGATCTCCCGGTCCATGGGAATGGCCACCGCCTGGGCGGCATCTATCACCCGCTCCACGTCAGCTTGGGTTATCTCGTTGCCCCCCCGGGAGACGGCGATCACCCCCCGTGAATTGATGGAGCGGATATGATCCCCGGCGATCCCGGCATAGACCGAGTTTATCTTGACCCCCGCCATCAGCTCGGCCTCGGAGACCGCCTTCTCGATGGACCGGGCGGTCTTCTCCAGGTTGACCACCACCCCCCTCCGCAGGCCCTCCTCCGAGGAACAGGTGCCGACCCCCACTATTTTAAGCTGATCCCTCTCGACCTCGGCGATTATGCAGGCGATCTTGGTGGTGCCCAGATCCAAACCCACGATTGTATTAGCCATTTCCGGCCTCCTTTATGATGCTCTTGACGATTTATATTTTCAAAAATATTTTTAGTTGTCTCTGGCTTTATCTTCTTGTCCCAGGACCAGCGCCTGTCTCTTGATCACAGCCTGTCCGTTGAAACGCAGGTCTATCCCGGTGGTGGTAAGGTTTTCGTTCTTCAGGGTTTCCAGCACCTCTCCCAGCTTCTGCCATTGCTTTTTAAAGTGACCGTTGCCGAAGTGTACCGCCACCCCTCCCGGCAGCCACAGCTTTATATCGTTCTCGTCGGCCGGATCGAACAACCACTCGTTCTCCACCCAGGGGGCCGACTCTATCAGCCTCAGGGTCCGCCAGACTCCCACTGTGCCGGCTCCCTTCATCTTCAATCGGGGAAGTTTTTCCCTGCAGCTGTCAGCGGACATTAGAGCGGTCCTGAAGACCATCCCTTCAGCGTCGATAATCAGCTGGCCATCATGCTGTAGTTCGGCCAGAGGCTTCCGCTCGGTGATATGGAGGTCCACTATCCCCCAGGGCCACACCGTGAATTTGGTTCTTTTTACCGCCGGATATTTTTGGCAGACCCGGGCCGCGATTTTGTTATACCCTGCCCTCCAGAGGATCCGGCCGTTCAGGTCTCCGGCTATTTCCATGATCCCGGCGGTATCCGTCATCCGGTTCCCGTTGATATTGACCTGTTTTATGGTAAAGATCCCTTTTTTAAGGACTTGTTTATATCCATAGAATCCTGCGGCCAGCATTGCCGAGAAGATGATCAGAACCAATACGGCTTTCAGTTTACCTTTTTGCCGGCGCTTTTTATGTAGTCGCCCGGCGCTCTTCCGGTCGAAATAAGCGGTCATGGTTCCCCGACGGTCTTGACTTCGGGCACCAGCTCTATGCCGATAGTTTTATAGGTTCTTTCCTTTATGATGCCGATCAACTTCAATACATCGGCCGCTCGGGCCCCGCCGTTGTTGATAATGAAGTTGGCATGTTTGCTGGAGACCTTTGCCCCGCCTATCTTTTTCCCCTTTAGGCCTGCTACGCCGATCAGTCGGCGGGCTGAATCATTAGTTGGATTTTTGAAGATGCATCCGGCCGAGGGCAGGCTCAAGGGCTGATTTCTCTGCCTTTTGCTCATCCACTGTTCCATGGCTGACTTTATCCTGTTCCTTCGGCCCTGCTGCATCTCAAGCTCGGTGCCAGCGATCACAAAGCCCTCGGGATATTCGGAATGGCGGTAGCCGAAATTTATCTGGGCGGCCCGCAAGGTCAGCCGGTCACCGGATTGAGTATATCCCCAGACCTTTTTGACTATATCCGACATCTGGCCGCCATAGGCCCCGGCATTCATCAACAGCGCCCCGCCCACCGAGCCCGGGATCCCCACTCCCCACTCCAGCCCGGCCAGGCTCATTTCGGCCGATCCTTCCACTAGCCGGGGAAGGGCGTACCCGGCGCCAACCTTAAGGGTGTTTTCTTTTCTGTCCGCCTGCCGGAACCCGGCGGTCATCTTTATCACCACTCCCCGGATGCCGCCGTCCAGCACCAGCAGATTGGTGCCGTTTCCCAGAACCATATATGGAATCCTTGACTTATGTATCCCGGCCAGCAGGTTCTGCAGGTCAGCCTCATCGGCCGGGATCACCAGCAGGTCGGCCGGCCCGCCTATCCTGAAGGAGGTATGGCGGGACATCGGCTCGCTGAAACGGCACTGTCCTTTGGCCTTGGCGGCCAGCTGTTTTAATATATTTGATGGGATCTTCATTTATTAAGGAATTCTTCCCCGTATTTATATATATCCCCGGCCCCCAGGGTAATGACGATATCGTTGGGCTTGACTATCTTCTCCAGTTCGTCCGGAATATTATTTTTATCGGCCACATAGTGGACATTGCGGTGGCCCTTCTCTCTGGCCGCCTTGGCGATCAGCTCCCCTGTCACCCCCTGGATCGGGGATTCCCGGGCCGGGTAAACGTCGGTGACCACCAGCACGTCGGCTTGGAAAAACGCCCCGCCGAACTCAGTGTGGAAATCCCGGGTCCTGCTGTACAGGTGCGGCTGGAAGACCGCCACCACCCGGCGGGAAAAGCCGTCCTTGGCCGCCTTGAGGGTGGCCTCTATCTCGGTGGGATGATGGCCGTAATCGTCAATCACCAGCGCCCCGTTCTTCTCGCCCTTTATCTCGAACCGGCGATAGACCCCGTTGAATTCCGCTAATGCCTGGGCGATTTTTTCAAAAGGTATCTCCATGTCCAGCCCCACCGCGATGGCCGCCAGCGAATTTTTTACATTGTGCACTCCGGGCAGGTTCAGGTTTATATTTCCCATAAACCCCCGGCCATTGTGCACCTCAAAGCTGGTTTTCATTCCGTCGAACTTCAAATCCCTGGCCTGCAGGTCAGCCTGCGATGACAGGCCGTAGGTGATGCACCTCTTCTCCAGGCGCGGCATGATGGCCTGCACTCCCCGCTCGTCTAAGCAGGCAATGATGGCTCCGTAGAAGGGAACCTTGTTGGCGAATTCCACAAAGGCATTCTTGATCTCGTCCAGGTCCTTGTAGCAGTCCAGGTGTTCGGCTTCGATGGTGGTGATCACCGCTATCACCGGGGCCAGCTTCAAAAACGAACGGTCGAACTCGTCGGCCTCGGCCACCAGATATTCTCCGGTGCCCAGCTTGGCGTTGCTGCCTAATGAGCGGACCTTCCCGCCGATGACCAGGGTGGGATCCCGCCCGGCCTGGGTCAGCACCTGGCCGATCATGGAAGTGGTGGAGGTCTTGCCGTGGGTTCCCGCTATACCAATGCCTATCTTAAGGCGCATCAGTTCGGCCAGCATCTCGGCCCGGCGGATCACCGGGATCTTTTTCTCATGAGCGGCCCTGACCTCGGGGTTGTCATCGTGAACCGCCGATGAGGTGACCACCACTTCAGCCTGTCCCACATTCTCGGCCCGGTGCCCCTCGACTATTTTGGCCCCCAGTTTCTGCAGGTGCTCGGTAACCTCGGAAAATTTAAGATCGGAGCCCGAGATCGAATAACCCAGGTTGAGAAGCACCTCGGCGATCCCGCTCATGCCGATCCCCCCGATGCCCACAAAATGTATTTTTTTAATCTTTCCGAACATTACTTTCCCGTCATTCTTATTATATTATCTGCGATTTTATTTGCCGCATCCGGGCTGGCCAGAGTTTTGGCGGCATTGCCCATCAGGTTGTATTTTTTCTGGTCGAATAAGATACCCGATATCTTTTTCGCCAGCACTTCCCCGTTCAGATCCCGGTCCAAGATCATCATCGCCGCCCCGGCCTGCTCCAGACTTCGGGCATTGTATTCTTGGTGATTGCTGGCGGCATAAGGATACGGCACCAGTATCGAGGGCAGGCCACAGGCCAGTGTTTCCGAGACCCCGGCCCCGGAGCGGCTGATTACCAGGTCGGCGGCCGCCAGGGCATGAGGCATTTCATCAATATAGGCCAGTATTTTTATTTTTGTTGCAAACTGTTTGATGCCTTCTGCTACCAGGGCATGATCTCTTTTGCCGGTCTGGAATATTATCTGAATATCCTTAAGATATCCGGATCGATCGAGATATTCCAAAGAATCCAGCACCGAAACATTGATGCTGTGGGCCCCCTGGCTTCCGCCGAATACCAAGATGGTCTTTTTATTTTCATCCAGCCCGAACCGGGCCGTTCCCTGGCCCCTTGCTATTCTTCCGATCTCGGGCCTGATGGGATTTCCGGTGAAGATAACCTGGGACTTGGGATTCAGATAACGGGCGCATTCCGGGAAGCCTCCATATATCTGGCCGGCGAACCGGGCCAAAAACCTCACCGCCTGGCTGGGCATCACATCCAGGGCCAGCAGGGCCACCGGAATTCTTAACACCCAGGCCGCCATCACCGGAGGGACCGAAACATAACCGCCGGTGCCCAGCACCACATCCGGGCGGTTACTGATCATGTGAAAGAGCGATTGGATGGTGCCGGTTGCCATCCAGAGAGGGGAAAATATTTTGGCTGTCCAGCTCTTCCCCAAAAAGCCCCTGGCTGAAATATATTTTATCTTATAGCCCATCCCCGGCAGCACCCGCGATTCTATGCCCCGCTTGGTACCGTAGAACGTGATCCTGGTCTGAGGGTCCGCTTGTTTAACGGCGGCGGCTACGGCCAGACCAGGATAGAGATGACCTCCCGTCCCTCCACCGGCTATCGCTAACTCCATTGTTCTTCCTGATAAAAGTTTGACCGGACTTTTCCCCCCGGTGCTTTGAGATATTCAGTATCAAACCCACCGATACCGCATTGGCCAGCAGGGCCGAGCCTCCGTAGCTCAGGAAAGGCAGCGGCAGGCCAGTGATGGGAAAGATCCCCAGCGCCACGCTGATGTTGATGACCGCATAGATGAATATTCCGCAGCTTAATCCCAGCACCGTCAGGGACTCGAACCGGTCGCTTAATTGCAGCGAGAGTTTAATCCCCCGCCACAGGATGACCAGAAAGACCAGCATGATTATCCCGGCAAACAAGAGACCGCCCTCCTCCCCGATGATAGAGAAGATGAAATCGGTATGGGCCTCGCTTACGAAAAGAAACTTCTGCCGGCTTTGCCCCAAACCCACCCCAAAAAACCCGCCGGAGCCGATTCCCAGGAGGGACTGATGGGTCTGCACCAATGTGTTTTTGATATGCCCCGAGGAGGATTCTATCAAAGCAGATAACTCCTCGGGTCTGGTCAGCCCCCACCAAAATCCGGTCAGCCGGCCCAGCACATGCTTTTGGGTCAGGGCCGCGGCCGCAAATGCCACCGAGGCCAGGCCCAGCCCGCCCACCCAGGCCAGCAGGTTGGCCCCGCCCAGGAACAGCATGGTATAGCCCAGGATCGATAATGCCATGGCGCTCCCGAAATCGGGCTGAAGGCCAATGATGACCGCCAGCAACACCACCGCCGCCACCCCCGGAATATATCCGATCTTTATTTTTTTGAAATCCTCGCCCTTTTTATCTATGAAATCGGCCAGAAATAACACCAAGGCGATCCTGGCAATCTCCACCGGCTGTAGTCCCATTATCCAGCTACGGGATCCTCTGACAGACTGGGCCAGAACCAGGGTAAGCAGCAGCACCACCAGCATCACCCCGAAGAATGGTACTATCAGGCTCCTTAATTTCCGGTAATTGATATTGAGAGCTACCAGGAAAAATACCAGGGCCAAGGCCACCCTTATCAGCTCCCGCTTGAAAAAGAACAGGCTGTCGTTGGAGAATTTGGCCGAACTTCCGGACATGAACCCCCCGGCGCTGAAACTCATGATCAGTCCGAATCCGGTCAGCACCAGCACCGCCACCAATAGGTAATGATCTATTTCTCCGCTCCTGCTGTTCATCTGTTCTCCAAATTATGAACCGCCTGTTTGAACTGTTCCCCCCGGTCCTCAAAATCCCTGAACATGTCGAAACTGGCGCAGCCTGGCGCCAGTATCACCGCATCGCCGGCCTGGGCCTGCTGGGACGCCAGCCGGACGGCATCGGACATGTTGCCGGCCAAAAGAGCCTTGCTGAAGCCCAGAGAATCCAGCTCGGCTTTGAGTCGTTCTCTGGCCTCCCCTATCAACACCGCTGCCCGGGCCCGCTGGGAAATCTCGGCCACGAAATCGGAGAGATCAATCCCCTTCTCCTTGCCGCCGGCTATCACAATCAGTGGTGAGTTAAAAGCCTGAAGGGAGCTTACCCCGGCTGCGCTGTTGGTGCACATGGAATTGTTTATATATCGGACGCCCTTTATCGTCGCCACCTCCTCCAGGCGATGCGGCACTCCCCTGAACGAAACCAATCCTGCCGCCATATCGGACAAAGAAACGTCTAGGACGGAGGCTGCGGCTATCGCCGCCAGGGCATTGGCGATGTTATGTTTTCCCGGAATTTTAAGTTCCTTGGCATCCAAAACTTTGTGGCTTTTTTTATCATGTGATATGTATAGGCTTTGGCCGTCCCACCAGGCTCCGTTCTCCACTGTTTTTGTCAAACTGAAACCCCGTCTTTTTCCCCGGTACCCGCTGCAATATTTCTGAACATTGGAATCATCCAGATTCAGAACAGAATGGTCCGTTTCATCCTGATTTTTCAACAGCTCCCCTTTGAGCCGGGCATAGCTTTCGAAATCAGGGTGCCGGTCCAGGTGGTCCGGCGATATATTTGTCACCACGCCGATGTAGGGTTTGAAGGTCTTTATGGTCTCTATCTGAAAAGTGCTGATCTCTGCCACTATGATGCTCTCGGGATTGGCTTCGACGGCCAGCTGGCACAGGGGCCGTCCCGGGGCTAAGTTTCCGCCGATATGAGCGTCCAGTCCCGATTTTTTAAGGATGCTGCCGATCATGGAGACGGTGGTGGATTTGCCATTGGTTCCTGTGACCGCGATGATCCGGGACCTGGTTGCCCGGTAAGCCAGCTCGATCTCGCCGATCACCTCGATGCCCATCCTGGCGGCCTTCTGCAGGATCGGAATATCGGTGCGGACCCCCGGGCTTACCACTATCATCCGGCTGCCCAGCAGCTTTTCGGTGTGCCCTCCTGTTTCATAGGCCACGCCCAAATTATCCAACTCTTGTAGTTCTTCGGAGCCGATGCTTTTAAAATCGGAGACAAAGACATCCGCCCCGGCTTTTTTTAAAAGTCTGACCGCCGCCATCCCGCTACGGGCCAGGCCGATCACCGAGATTTTTTTATGTGCCAGATCGAGCTTCATTCTATCTTATCTTCAGGGTGCTCAGGGCCACCAGGGCGCAAATCAGCGCTATTATCCAGAATCGGGTGACAATTTTTTCCTCGCTCCAGCCCATCAGGGTAAAATGGTGATGGATGGGAGCCATTTTGAATATCCGCTTCCCGGTCATCTTGAAGGAAGCTACCTGTAGGATGACCGATAGGGCCTCCATTACGAAGACCCCGCCCACGATCAGCAGCAGTATCTCCTGTTTTATCAGAACGGCAGTGGTGCCTATGGCCCCGCCCAGGGCCAGCGAGCCGGTGTCGCCCATCATTATCTCGGCCGGATGGGCGTTGTACCACAGGAAACCCAGCGAAGCCCCGACAATTGCAGAGCAGAATATGGTCAGCTCTCCGGAGCCCTTCATGAAGATGATGTTAAGATAGCTGGCCAGCTTGAAATTCCCGGCAAAATAGCACATGACGGCATAGGCCGCGGCGGCGAACAGCACCACTCCTATGGCCAGGCCGTCCAGCCCGTCGGTCAGATTGACTGCATTCGATGTCCCCACTATGACCATGACCACGAAGGGAATGAACATCCACCAGGCCAGATTGATGAAGATATTTTTAAAGAACAGAAAATTGGTCTTGGTGGCAAATTCCGGATTCAACGGATAGATGACAAGGATGGCCCCTATTATTACCGACAGAACTATTTGCCAGGCCAATTTTTTCCTTCCCACCAGGCCCTTGGGCTGCTTTTTGACCACTTTTAGATAATCGTCGCTGAAGCCGATAGCAGCCAGACAAATAGTGACCACGGACGCGATCTGAATATACCGGTTCGTCAGGTCGGCCCACAGCAGCACCGGTATTATTATGGACGCCAGGATGATCAACCCGCCCATGGTGGGGGTCCCAGCCTTTTTTTTATGATGATCAGGGGTGTCCTCCCGGCCGATATCGCCGATCCTGAGCTTTTTTAGCCACCGGATCATGTAGGGCCCGATCAGAAAGGATATCAGCAGCGCCGTCACCAGGGCATAGGCCGAGCGAAAAGTGATGTAGCGAAACAGATTGAAGAAGTGGATCTTATCGGCCAATGGGTATAACAGCAGATACAGCATCTATGATAATCCTTTTATGGCGTTGACGATCTCCTCGAAATGCCGGCCCCGGGAGGCTTTTACCAGGACCACATCGCCTTTTTTCAGGATGTTACCCAGCTCGGCTATCAAAGCGGCATTATCCTGATAATGGCGGCTGTTCTTCTTCAAGCCGGAGGCCCCCAGATAGATATCGTTCCCCAGCGGCCCCACCGCCAACACCAGGTCGGCATTCTCCGCCGCAAATGCCCCGATGTCGTGGTGCCTCAGCTTTTCGATGCCCCCCAGTTCCAGCATCTCCCCCAGGATGGCCACCTTCCTCCGGGAAACATCCCATGATCCCAGTACTTTAAGCGCCGCCCTCATCGATGGCGGGTTGGCATTATAGGCATCGTTGATAATGGTGAATTTGCCGGCCGTTATTACTTCCAGGCGCATGGGGCTTGGTTCCAGCCCGGCCAGCTTTTCGGCAGCGCTTTTGATATCCACCCCCAGCGCCTCCCCGACAGCAATGGCCGCCAAGCAATTGTAAACATTATGCAGTCCCGGTTGCCTGATAATGACCCACTGCCCGTTCACTTTGAAGGAGGTCCCGTCCGGGCCGTAATTTATCTGCTCGGCCCTGTAATGGCAATCATCGCCCATCCCGAATTTTATGATTTTGGCCCTGGTTCTGGTGGTCTGAGCCATTACGTTTGCATCATCGCCGTTGACCACCGCCAGTCCGCCTTTGGGAAGGGCCTCCAATAATTCGCCCTTGGCTCGGCCCACCGTTGGTAGGTCTTTCAGGTACAGGGTATGGCCCTCGCCCACGTTGGTTATCATCCCGATCTCCGGCTCCACCAGACGGCACAGATCGGCTATCTCACCCAGGGCGCTCATCCCCAGCTCCATCACCCCGATCTGGTGTTCTACGGTAAGTTTGAACAGTGACAGCGGTATGCCGTACTGGTTGTTCAGGTTCCCCTGATTCTTGAGAACATTGTATTTGGCGGAAAGGATGGCCGCCGTCATCTCCTTGACCGTGGTCTTGCCATTGGTGCCGGTGATGCCTATCATTTTGGGATTGTATTTTTTCCGATAAAAATAAGCCAGCTCCTTCAGCGCCCTGAGAGTGTCGGACACCTTGATGAATCCGGGAACCGTTTCGCCGTTCCGGTCTATGTTTCCGGATATCATGACCCCAGAGGCCCCGTTCCTGATCGCCTGGGCAACAAATTCATGCCCGTCGAACTTGGGTCCTTTTATGGCGATGAACAGCTCCCCCGGCTTTATGGTGCGGGAGTCGATGCTGAGCCCTTCGGCCAGGCCATCCCTGCCCGAAAGCGTTCCGCCCACCGCCCGGGCTATCTCCGACAGGCTCATGTTCTCCATCAGACGCCCAGCCTTTGTTTCAGGGCTTCTCCTGCGATCTCCCGGTCGTCAAAATGGATCTTGGCTGCGTTCAGTATCTGGTAATCCTCATGGCCTTTGCCGGCTATGATTACCATGTCCCCTTTTTGGGCCAGTTCGATGGATTTGTATATGGCCTCTTTGCGATCGGGCAGCAGGATATATTCCCGGCCGGACAGACCGGGCAGAATATCGTTGATGATCTGATCCGGGTCCTCGGTTCGCGGGTTGTCCGAAGTTACGACCACTATGTCGGAATTCTTTGCCACCGCCCTGCCCATCAGGGGGCGCTTGCTGCGGTCGCGGTCGCCCCCGCAGCCGAAAACGGCTATGATCCTTTGGGGCTTAAGCTCCCTGGCCGCATTCAGGAGATGTTCCAGTTCCTCGGGGGTATGGGCATAATCCACTATCACCGAAAAATCCTGGCCCAGGTTCACCGGCTCGAACCTGCCGGGCACGCTGCTGATCTTCTCCAGGCCGGACCTGATCTCTTCCAGCGGTATGCCGCAGGACAAAGCCGCAGCTGCAGCCGCCAGGGCGTTATAAATATTGTGCCGGCCGGCTACCGCCAGGTTTATTTCTATCGCCCGATCGCTTATTTTTAATCCGAACTTTGAGCCCTGTGGAGTGCTGATAATATTATCCGCCGTGATATCAGCCTGGCTGTCTATTCCGAAGGTCAAGGTTTTGGTCCTGACCGCTTCCCTGACCCGGCCGGCTGCCGGGTCATCCAGGTTGATCACCGCCGTGGCCCCGCCCCACAGGTTCTGGAACAGCTTCAGCTTGGATTTAAGATAGCTTTCCATATCGCCGTGGAAATCCAGGTGATCCTGGGAGAAGTTGGTGAAAACCGCGGTGGAGAAATTTATGCCGGCCACCCGGTCCAGCTCGATGCCGTGCGACGAGGCCTCCATGATGGCGGTATCGGCCCCGGCGCTGACCATCCGGAACAGCAGATCCTGGAGGTCCAGCGATTCCGGAGTGGTGTTGGGGGCCGAGAATTTTCTGTCCCGTATCCAGTAGTTGATGGTGCCCAAAAGGCCGGTCCTCCTGCCGGCCGTTTCCATGATGGAGCGCAGCAGATAGGTGGTGGTGGTCTTCCCGGCGGTGCCGGTCACCGCGATCATATCCAGCTGGTCCGCCGGCCGGCCCAGGAAAGCGGCTGACATCAGAGCCATGGCCCGGCGGCAATTGGCCACTTTGATCCAGGGGACATCATCCGATATTTTATTGCTCTCGCTGACGATCAGGCCGGCCCCGTTGGCCAAAGCCTGCCCGACGAACTTATTGCCGTCGGATTGGTAGCCGGAAATGGCAAAGAACAGATTTCCCTTCTCTATTTTCCGGGAATCATAATGCATCCCGCTGATCTCCATCCCCTCCGGCAGTGCTGACCGGGAGACGATCTGATCGGGGCAGGATTTTATGAGTTCTGTTATCTTCATCACAATTTCGTATTTATCCCCGTATGGTTGGCCATCAGGTCCTGGGCGAAACCTCCGGGCAGGCTGATGATCCGCTTCATTATATTGCGGCAGACGGGCGCCGCCACCTGGCCGCCATACACCTTGCCGTGCGGTTCGTTGATTATCACCGTCACCACCAGCCGGGGGGATTCCGCCGGAATAAAACCGATGAACGAGGCGATGTATTTATCCCGATCGTAGCCCTTGCGGCCTTCGGCCTTCTTCTGGGCGGTGCCGGTCTTGCCGGCGATCTTCCAGCCGTTGATGGCCGCCGGCTGGCCGGTGCCTTTCTCCACGCACTGTTCCAGCATGGCCACCAGTATTCTGGAGGTCTCCTGGGATATCACCCGGCGGAGGGTATCGGCTTTCTCGGATCCCGGCACTGCTTCACTGTTTTCCCCATACCCCCTAAGCAGCCGCGGTTTCACCAGAAATCCACCATTGGCGATGGCGGCATAGGCTGCCGTCAGCTGAATGGCATTGACCGAGAGACCTTGGCCGAAGCTGATGTTGGCGCCCTGGATCACCGACCATTTATCCGGCCTCTCCATCACCCCCTCGGTCTCTCCGGGAAACTCTATTCCGGTCTTGCATCCGAAGCCGAAGGAACGGGCATATTGGTAGAGTTTCTCCTTGCCCAGTTCCTGGCCGACCTTGACCAGGCAGATATTGCTGGAGTGGGCAATGGCCTCCGAGGCGGTTATCGGGCCGTATTTATGTTTCTCGGCCTCGCCGATTTTGTAGCCGCCGATGCTGAAAGTGCCTTTTTCCCCGTCGATGATATCCTCCGGTCCGGTCACCCCTTCCTCGATCGCGGCCGCCATGGTGATGATCTTAAAAGTGGAGCCGGGCTCGAACTGCTCCAGCACCGCCCGGTTAATGTATGATCCCCGGCCATAGTTATTGAAACGGTTGGGATCGAACGAGGGATAACTGGCAATGGCCAGTATCTCGCCGGTGCCGGGGTCGGAGATCACCACTGCGCCCGAGGACGCCCTGGCTGACTTGGCCCCCCTATCCAGTTCCTGGTCGGCTATGGCCTGGTATTCGGCATCGATGGTCAGGAAAACGCTGTGGCCGGCCTTGGCCGGGGACGAGGCATATTCCAGGGTGGCATGGGTCCGGCCGGTGGCGTCGCGCTGTCTGATGGCCCAGCCGCTCTGCCCTCTTAACAGATCGTCGTATAGGAGCTCCATTCCCTCCAGGCCCCGGCCATCGTCTCCGATGAAACCCAGCAGCTGGGCCCCCATCGAACCGTAGGGATAGGAACGCCGGCCATCAAAAGACAATGCCAATGGCCGGCCGCAACGATCGTATATCCTCCCCCGCTCCGGCAGGATCCCTATCCTTTGCTGGTGCTGTCTTTGGGCCAGATATTTATAATGGCCGCCCCTGACTGACTGCAGCCAGACCAAACGGCCAAACATAACGGACCATATCACCAGGCCGGCTAACGCCAATATGGTAAGCCGGCCCCGGTTCATTGCTGCCCCCAAGCGGTTGATGCCGGCTTGAAGACCCCGGCCAGGTTAGAGGACCAACTGGCTTTGCCCCTGCCTCTGGGCGGCAGGATCATGGCCACTATCTGGGATTTCTCAGGATAGGCCAGCCCCAGACTGCCCACCGCCATCTGCTCTATCCTGCCCCGGAATGATAATTGCTGTTTCTCCACCGTCAGCATCTTTACCCGGTCGGAGACCCTGCGGTTGGCTTCCTGATAGTATTCTATGGCCGCCACCTGCCGGGCCAGATATATCTTCTGCCATACGTAGCAGAACAATACGGCAAAAAAGGCCAGGGAGATGGCCGCGATCAGCCAACCGGTCTTGTCCCGGCCCGGCTGGTATTCGCCTCTATGTAAGTACTTGCTCATAATTTTTCCGCCGTTCTGAGATGGGCGCTTCGGGCCCTGGGATTCTGGACGATTTCGTCATCATCCGGCAATACCGGCTTACGGCTCAGTATTTTTATTGCCGGCTTCTTGCCGCAGGCGCAGAAAGGCAATTGTTTGGGGCAGGTGCAGGGATCGGCCGCCTGGCGGAAAAGATCCTTGACCATTCCGTCCTCCAGCGAATGATAGGTCAGCACCACCAGTCTTCCGCCGGGAACCATGATGTCAATCGCCGCCTGCAATCCTTTTTTCAATGAACCCAGCTCGTCGTTGACCTCTATCCTTATGGCCTGAAATATGCGGGAAAGTGTCTTGGTCGGCATCTCAGGCCTGGTACTCTTGATGATTTCAGCCAGTTGTCCGGTGGTTGTTATTCTGGATATCTCTCTTGCTTTTGCGATCGCCCTGGCTATCTTGCCGGAAAACCTTTCCTGGCCGTATTCCCAAAAAATCTTCTTTAGTTCAGCCGGCTGGTAGTTATTTATGATCTCCTCGGCCGTCAGGGAAGAATTTCCCATCCGCATGTCCAGCGGACCGTCGCCCTGAAAGGAGAAACCCCGCTCCTGCCGGTCGATCTGGGGAGAGGAAACCCCCAGGTCCAGCAGCACCCCGTGGATGTCAAAGGAGATGTTGGCCATGATATCCGCCAACTCCGAAAAATTTCTCTCAAAGAACAAAACCCTGTTGCCGAATGTATTTAAATTCTCCCGGGCCGCCGCCAGGGCCACTGGGTCGCGGTCCAAGCCGATCAGTTTTCCGTCCGGCGAGCTTCTCTCTAATATTTTTTTGCTGTGTCCGCCGCCGCCCAGTGTCCCATCCAGGTAGTTTCCTCCGGGCTTGACGGCCAGATGATCTATGCTTTGGTTTAAAAGAACCGGTCGATGTTGGAATGGTTGGGACATGATCGGTCGATGCAATTCAGGCCACGGCCGACAACGGGGGATTCTCCTGGTCCGAATTATCCTGCCGTTTGAAAAGGTCGCCCTGGGCGGCAGCATCGTTATCCAGGACCTCGAAGGATTCGGCCGCCCCGGCCATTCGCAGGATGTTCACCAGATAGGGGGACAGACCGCTTAAGATCAGGTCCCCTCCGTAACTGCGCAGCCGTTCGGCCCGTTTTAAAAGGATCTCCACCCCCCGATAGTCCATATGTTTTACCTGGGACATATCCATCTCCACCCTGAAGCAATTCTTTTTGATCACCCTCAAAATAGCTTCCTCGATCTGAAAAAAACCCTGGAGATTGATCATCCCGTTGACCTCCAGTTTGGTGGCGTTCTGTCCGGCCGGTAAAACTTGTATCCTCATCTTTTTTATCTCCCTATAGGTGATGAATTGGTTTAAAGCTGCTTGACCAGTTCCTGGTAGTTATCGCTGTTGTCGCCCAGGAATTTTTCGTAAGCCGAGGGATTCCACAATTCTATCTTGTCCATCACCCCGGCGATCACCACCTCCTTGCTGAGGTTGGCCTGCTTCTGGAACTGGGCGGGGATGATGATCCTCCCCTGCGAATCTATCTCCACCGGAAAACTCTCGGCCGAAAAGATCCTGATGGCGTTGCGGTTCTCCTCGGTGCGGGGAAGGGCATTCAACTCCTCCATCTTCCTCAGCCAATTATCATTGGGATAGACGAACAGGCAGCCGTCCTTCAGGCCGCGGGTGATCCACAGCTGGTTGTTGGCTTGGGCGGAGATCATCTTCCGAAGCTGGGCCGGAATATTCAGCCGGCCCTTGGCATCGAGATTATGATGGTATGTTCCCCCGAAAATGGTCATGATGGCACCTCCCGAACCGTTTTAGTTGAAACGGCTTTTAATAGATAGCAGGGCTTTGTTCGTAAGTTATTGAAAACATAGAGCTATGGGTTTAAATTCCACTCTTATCCACTATGCCCCACTTTGTCCCACTTCGAACCATTCTATATACATTTTGCCCCATTGTCAAGTAAAAAATGAAAATATTTTATATTTTTTTGCCGGGCTTGATCTGAGCCGAAAAACCAATGAAAAAAGCCCCCAAAATGGGGGCTAAAAAGTATGTTTTTTATTTATGATTTGTAATGTTTAATTCACGAAAATATTCTTATCGCTTTGATGTATCATAACAATAATTATTTCTGATATTTTCATTTTATCTGCGTTTCTTATCAATTTTCAATTTGTAATTTTTCCTTTTGCTTTCAAAGCATCAATAGTTCCCTGTATTAACGGTTTATCATATTTGTTTGCCCTATCCATAACTCTATTCAACCTTGGTATATCTTCTTGCGGATCCCCTAAAATCGCAATGCGTTTTAATGATCCTTTTGCCGCATAATGCATACTTTTTTCATTTTCTATTATATATCTATACACATCCAATCTTTCTGGGTTTTTCTTGAGTATCTTATTAAAAGCAACTATTGCCGGTATAGTACCATCCCATTTTACAATATACTTGACATCAGTTCTGGTCATCACAATCTTAATACTTTGAATTGTGAAAATGAATAACAAAATTAATGCAAAGATCCCAATATTTATAATCGTTTTACTAATTTTCTGCGAGTATTTGTTTTTTTGTTTTAAAACACCAATAAAATTAGCTAGGGGCGGTATCATAAAGGGTAACAGCGACAAAGGCCCCAACATAATAAAGCTGGCCACCAAGCAAATAACAATTAATAATACAACTAAAGCTATATTAGGAATAGCCCAGAGCTTTACCTTATAAACTGTGGATAATATTGCCGTTGCCAAATACCAACCCAATGCGATTAAGCACCAAATCTGAATCGGGGGCATGAAATAATCAAAATACGCAAATTGACATTGACTACAGGCAGTTGCTTTTGCAACAAAGATCAAAGAAATCGATGCTGCTATAAGATAAATTGATTTGATTTTAATGAGCCTCAAACCAGTTCTCCCCTTCGCCCATCTCCACCACCACCGGCACCGAGATCTCTATGGCGTTCTCCATCTCCTGCTTGACTATCTTTTTCACCTTGGCCAGCTCGCTCTTCTCTACCTCAAACAGCAGTTCGTCATGCACCTGCAGGATCATCCGGCTTCTTAGCTTCTCATCCTCAAATCTTCTGGCAATGTTGACCATGGCCAATTTTATCAGGTCGGCCGCCGTCCCCTGGATGGGGGTATTGACCGCGGTGCGTTCGGCAAAGGCCCTTCTCTGGCCGTTGTCGGAGTTGATCTCCGGCAGGTAACGCCTGCGGCCCAGCATGGTGCAGACGAAACCGTCCTTTTTGGCCTGGGCGGTGGTCAACGCTATCCAGGCCTGCACCTGGGGGAACTGTTGGAAATACTGTTCTATGAATGTGGCCGCCTCGCCCACTCCAATGCCCAGCTGCTGGGCCAGCCCATAGGGCCCCATGCCGTAGATGATGCCAAAATTGATGGCCTTGGCCTTGCGCCGCATGTCGGGCGCAACCTCGCCCTCCTCGCAGCCGAACACGGCGCAGGCCGTCTCGGTGTGAATATCGCGCTGGGACCTGAAGGCCTGCTGCAGGCGCTGGTCCCCGGATAGGTGTGCCACCAGCCGGAGTTCCACTTGGGAATAATCGGCCGATAATAAAAGATGCCCCTTCTCGGCGATAAAGCCCTTGCGGATCTCCCGTCCCACTCCTTCCCGCATTGGAATGTTCTGAAGATTGGGATCTGAGGAGGACAGCCGCCCGGTCTCGGTCAGGGCCTGGTTGAAGGTGGTGTGCAGCCGGCCGGTTTTATCGTCAACCAGGGCCGGCAGGGCGTCCACATAGGTTGATTTTAGCTTGAACAACTGGCGGTAATCCAGAATCAACTGCGGCAGTGGATGAACATTGGCGAATGATTCCAACACCGAAACGTCGGTGGAGTATCCGGTCTTGGTCTTCTTGGCCTTGCCGATCTTCAGCTTGTCGAACAGTATCACCCCCAGTTGTTTCGGAGAATTGATGTTGAATTCCTCGCCGGCTTCTTTATATATCTCCTTTTCCAGTTTGCCGATCTGCTTTTCCAGATCGCGGGACATGGTTTTGAAAATATTAAGATCCAGCAGAACCCCGTAGGATTCTATCTCCGCCAGCACCGCCAGCAAAGGCATCTCCACTTTCTGGAACAGCTCGGTCAGATTTTTCTCATCCATCTCTTGTTGGAATTTTTCCTTGAGTGACTTGATGGCATCCAGTCTGCGCCCCAACATCTGGTCGCGCGTTTCATCATCAATTTCGAAGGCCAGCTCGGTCTGTTTCTTGGTGGATGGCTGGGTCGCCTCAAAAGCCAGTCCCAGATGCTCCCCGGCCATGGCCTCCAGCGACTGGTGATGCCGCCAGGACGGGTCTATCAAATACGACGCCAGCATGGTGTCGAACATCGGCCCGTTCATAGCCAGACCGCTTTTCCGGATGGTGGATTTAATATCGTGGCCGATCTTGGTGATCTTATGATTCTCCCAGACCAGTTTGAGTTTATTTAGATGCTTATTCTCCACTATCAGCGGTTTGCTGTCCACCATCACCGCTGCCCGAAAGATCTTGTCCTGGCGGAACTCCGGTTCGAAATACAATTCCCCGGCTTTCTTGATTTTTCCGATCACTAGTTCTAGATCGGTTCCGGCCCGGATAGTCTGAAACTCCACGCTTTTCACCTGACCGGCCTGAAACTCCCTCAGCAGCGAGCCGAACTCCAGTTCGCGAAACAAATGGGCCACCTTCTCCCGGTCCGGCTCATGGATCCGCAGATCGGACAGCGAAACCAGCGGCAGTTCATCCATGTGCAGGGTTACCAGTTCCCGGGACATCACGGCCTGCTCCTTATTGTCCTCCAAAAGTTTTTTTATACGGGGCTTTTTGACCTTGTCCAAATTCTGATATAGGTTATCGAACGATCCGAATTCTATTATCAGCTCGGTGGCGGTTTTGGGCCCGATGCCCGGCACGCCCGGAACGTTGTCCGCCGCATCGCCGGACAGGGCGAAGATGTCCTTGATCTTATCGGGGATCACCCCGTATTCCCGTTTGACCTCGGCCGGCCCGAATATCTGCTCCTCGTTTTTGCCGGTCCGGGGGCGGATGACCTTGATCTTGTCCGTGACGATCTGCAGCAGGTCCTTGTCCCCGGTGACGATATAGCTGGGCCAGTTCTTGGCTTCGGCCTGCTTGGCCAGTCCGGCCAGAACATCGTCGGCCTCGTAGCCGTCGTTCTCCAGCACCGCTATCTCCATGGCCTTGAGGACCTGCTTGATGCGCGGCAGCTGGGCCTTGAGCTCGTCCGGCATGCCGGGACGCTGGGCCTTATAGGCCTCGAATTTTACGTGGCGAAAGGTGGGGGCTTTGGTATCGAAGGCCACCCCTAAATAATCTGGCTGATGCTTTTTTAACAGGTTGATCAGGATGGTGGCAAAGCCGTAGCTGGCGCTGGTGTTCTCGCCCTTGGAGTTTATCAGCGGGTTACGGATGAAGGCAAAATAAGCCCGGTAGGCCAGGGCCGTGCCGTCGACAAGCATTACTGTAGGCATTGTTTAGATTTTAATTGTTGGATTTTAGATTATGGGGAAACTACGTCACTAAGATATCACACCCTATTCCAAAAAACAAGCAAAAATAAGAGCCCCCGGAATACCCGGATGCTCTTTTAAATAAATTCTATTTATTTTACAACATTTCCATTCCCGTTCTCCTGGAGCTTCTCCTTCTCCCGCAAGGTCACGTAGTACCCGTCGTTGGCCATCAGCTCCTGATGGCTGCCCTGCTCCACGATCTGCCCATCCTTCAGGACCAGTATCTTGTCGGCCCGCTCGATGGTGGAGGTCCGGTGCGAAATGATGAAACAGGTGACGTTCGGCAGTTTTTCATTGAGCTCCTGCCAGACCAGGGCCTCGGTGGTGCCATCCAAAGCCGAGGTGATGTCATCCAGGATCAATATTTTGGGATGCCCCTGGGTTATCCTCTCCACTATGGCCCGGGCCAGTGATGCCCGCTGTTTCTGGCCACCGGACAGGCTGGTGCCGCGCTGACCGATAAGAGTGTCATATCCCTTAGCAAAGCCTTTTACCTCCTTCTCCAGCTGGGAGATGCGCCCGGCCTCCACCGCCCGGTCATTATCCACCTCTTCCCGGTGGAAGATGACGTTGTTGAGGATGCTGTCCGAGAACAGCAAGGCCTCCTGCGGGGCGTAGCCTATGATGCTGCGCAGCCCGGCCAGGCTGAAATCTTTTATATCGGTGCCATCAATACTGACCGAGCCGGAAGTCGGATCGTGCAGGCGAAGCAGCAGGTGCACCAGGGTGGTCTTGCCGCAGCCCACCTCTCCCATCAGGGCCACCTTTTGCCCCTTGTCAACGCTGAAACTGATGTCTTTAAGCTGCAGCTTGTCGCTTTTTCCGTAGCCGAACGATACCTTTTCAAAATCAATTGTTCGATTGAATGATATTTCCTTAGGGTTGGGCGGATCGCCGACTTCAGCCAAAGCTATCTCCAACTCATGGGCCCGGGCATAGGACACCGAGCCCCGCTTGGCCGAGACGAAGAAATACCCAATGTTCCACAGGGGCTCGATCAGCATCAGGCTGTAGGTATTAAAAGCCACGAAGCTGCCCAGGGTCAGGCTTCCCTTGATGACCAGGTATCCGCCCACCAGCAGCACCACCAGGACTCCCAGCTGATCGATGAATATATTCGACGAGTTGAACAGCCCCTCCGATTGGATGCTTCTGACCTCGGCCTTTATCCGGTGGTCCATAGCCCGGGAGAAACCCTGTCTCTGGTGCTCCTGACGGTTGTAGACCTTGAGCACCCGGATACCGGAGAAGCAGGCCTCCAGGAAATCGTTGACCGCCGAGATGGCGCCCTGCAATTTTTGATAGCGTCTCTCGAAGGTCCTCTCGTTGAACAGAAACAGTCCGGCTACCACCGGCACCGGTAGCAGTGAAAAAGCCGCCAGGGTGGGGTTCATCCTGAACATCACTATCAATATAAAGCTCAGCAAGACTACTCCCTGCACCGCCCGGAACAGACCGGAGCAGGTGAACCAGGATAGTTTCTCCGCCAGGTCGTCGGTCAGCCGGGTAACCACATCCCCGGTCCGGTAGGAGGACAGGGTTGACGGCCCCAGCCTGGTTAGGTTGGCGAAGATGTTGTTCCTGAACTCGGCCTCGATATTCATGTTGGTCCAGCCCCGGGTGGACATCAGTATCCAGTTGACTAAGGCCGCCCCGGCCCCCAACAGCAACAGATACAACACGTAGCGGTTCAACTGATGAGCCGGAAGCTTGTTAATCAGACCGTCCACCACCATCTTGAAGAAGATGGGGTAGCTGATGGCCAGCGCGGTGTAGACCAGGGTCATGATCATCAGCACCAGAAGCTTTAGTTTGTGCGATCTCCAGTAGCGGTACAGCCACCCGAAGATGAGCTTTAAACTGCCGGTGTCTTTTTTATTTTCTATTTTGTTTGACATATAAACCTAATACATTTTTATTATTGAATAAATGCTTTGTGTCATTCCCGCGCAGGCGGGAATCCATAATTAATAATGCTTATCAAGCAAATTGTATCCGGTACAATTTAGCGTAATAACCGTTCTTCTCCAACAGCTCCTGATGCCTGCCGGATTCCACGATCCGCCCCTTATGTATCACCATTATTTTATCGGCGTCCAGTATAGTGGAGAGCCGGTGGGCCACGATGACTGCGGTCCTACCCTCCAGCAGTCTTCTGATGCCCTGCTGGATCAGCCGTTCCGACATGGGATCCACCGAGGAGGTGGCTTCGTCCAGGATCAGTATCTGCGGATCGAAGGCCAGGGCCCGGGCAAAGGATACCAGCTGGCGCTCGCCCTGGGAGAGGTTGGCCCCCCTTTCAGTCAGTTCCGACTCCAGACCGCTGGGCATCTTGTCCAATATCCTCTGCAGTCCCAATATCTCGACAGCCCGGTCTAATTGCTCCCTGGTCATCTCGGCGCCCAGGGTCAGGTTCTCCCGCACCGTTCCCGGAAAAAGGAACACATCCTGCAGCACCAGGCCGAAGTGCCGGCGCAGTTTGTCTATGGGTATTTCCTTGATGTCGATCCCATCGATGGATATGCTACCGGCCTGGGGGTCGTAGAACCTCAACATCAGATTGATGATGGAACTTTTTCCCCCGCCGGTGGCGCCCACCAGGGCGATCTTCTCGCCCTTGCTGATGGTGAAATTGATGTCCCGCAGCACCCAGTCGGGCTCGTCGTTTCCGGCCCTGGTAACATAGGAAAAATCGACATCTTGGAATTCAATTGAATTTTTAAAATTGTCCCAGTTGTTGCCTGAAACAACATTGATCACCTTGGGTTCGATATCCATGATCTCAAAGACCCGCTGGGCGGCGGCAAAGGCCCGCTGCATGATGCCAACCTGCTCGGAGAAAGCGTATACCGGCATGAAGAATTGTCTTAAATACCCCAGAAACAACACCATGGCCCCGATGGTCAAAAGTCCTTTGGCCACCATATTTCCGCCCACCGTCAGGATGATGGCCAACCCGGTTATCTCGAATACCCCCACCAGGCTGAAGAAGCCCATGGTCAGAACATCGGCCGGCAGCAGGGTCTTGATATACGACCGGTTGAGCTGAGCCATCTTTTGTTTGACCGCACTCTCCCGGGAGAAGGCCTGGATCACTTTCATGCCCTGAACCATCTCAGTAAGATAGGCCACGATCTCGGCGTATTTTTTACGGACTACCAGGAATAGCGGCCGGACCTTTTTCTGGAACAGAACGGTCAGCAGGAATATCACCGGGATCAGGGTGGAGATCGCCAGAAAAAGTTGCAGGCTGACCTTCATCATGATGAACACCATCCCGGCCAGGCTGACCACCGCCCCCAGCACGGTGAACATGGTGGAGGTGAACAGTCGGCGGATGGCCTCGGTATCGCTCTCCACACGGGCGATCAATCTGCCCACCGGGTGCTGATCGAAATAGGCGATGTCCAATCCCAACATATGGCCGAACAACTGCTCTTTCAGGGCCGATACGATCCGGACCCCCAGCGATTCCAGCACCACCAGCATCAGGTAGTTGACCCCGAAGGTGGCCAATTGCAGCAAAACATACAGCCCTACGGTTATAAGCAACCCGTTGAAATCCGAACCGGCGATGTTGACATCGATGGCCCGCTTGAGCAACAGGGGGGGCAGCAGCCCTAGCCCGGAGGATACCACTAGTATCAACCCGCCGCCCAGGATGCTCAATTTAAATGGTTTCAGTAATGGTAACATCCGTTTTAACAGTTGCCGGTCGTATATTTTCTTCCCTGCGGGAAGATCGTCTAAACTATCATCCATCCACATATGTTTGTCTCTTTTTTATGATTTGCATTAATCCATTTTGAGATTTGAGAAGAGTCATCGGATTGTTGAATCCTTATTTAAATGCCTCCTAGTCTTGGCAATATTCTTCCATCTCTTTGATTGTTCCATCCGAACCTTGGCATTGTTTCGCGTCTCCTGGTGCTTAAGCTCGCGCTGTAATTTCAGGTAATTCTCGTACCTGGTCCGGTCTATCTCCCCGCTTTCCAGGGCCGATTTGACGGCGCAGCCCGGCTCCTCCTGGTGACGGCAGTCGCCGAACCGGCATTGGGCGGCCAATTGTTCGATATCGTCGAAGGTTTCGGAAAGCCCCTGTTCGCCCTCCCAAAGCTGTAGCTCCCTCATGCCCGGGGAGTCTATCACGATGCCCCCGCCCTCTAGGATGTACATCTCCCGGCTGGTGGTGGTGTGCCGCCCCTTGTCCTTGTAATCGGAGGTTTCCACCACCTTGATGACATCCCGGCCCAGCAGCCGGTTGATGATGGTGGACTTCCCCGCTCCCGAGGAGCCGATGAATACCGAAGTCCTGCCGTTTTGAAGATATGGCGTCAACTGCTCCAATCCCTCCCCCTGGGCCGCGCTGATGGCATGAACCGAGACACCCACCGCGGTCTTTTCCATTTCCACGATCTTGGCGTCAACTTCGGCGCAGAGATCGGCCTTGTTGAGCAGTATCACCGGGACCGCCCCGCTGTTCCAGGTTGTGACCAGGTACCGCTCGATCCGGCTGGGGTTGAAATCGGCATTGAGAGCGGCCACGATAAAAGCATAATCGATATTGGAAGCTATTACCTGCTCCTGCGAAGTAACGCCGGCCGCATTCCTGGAGAATTTGGTCCTCCGGGGCAGGATCATCCTGATCATCCCGGAATTGTGTTGTTGGTCGTGGATCATCGCCACCCAGTCGCCTACCGCCGGAAGGCCCGCATCCAGCATTTCTCCGGTAGGAGAGATGATCTCGTTGTTGATTTTATCCCTCATTTTGCCCGAAATTTGAGCGGTGATCTCGCCGCCCTCGGTCAGTACCCGGCACAGGTTGCTGTGGACAGCCGATACCCGTCCCACCAGGAATTTGTAATCGTACTTGGCATTTTTCATGATCCGTTCCAGATGGCTCTCAAAGAAAGCATCCCATCCGATATTTTTTAGGTCCATTATATGATTTCCTTATTGTGCTGTTTGGGATTTGGTTATTGGCCTGTTCTATATGTTTTCAAAGGCCAATATCCATTTTTCAATTCAGCAGCGATTTGCCGCTGATGACCCGTGAATCGTTTAAAAAACTGTTATTAATGATCTGTTGGATCACATACAATTTATTCAATTCGGGGTCGCTTTTAAGACATTGTTCCAATATCTTCAGCATATTCTGTCCTCCCTTCGTTGTCGTGGCTGATTTGATCTTTCATTGCTGATCTTGATGCCTACTGACCACCCCTTTCCCCTCCTTGATCAAGGAGGGGATTTAGGGGAGGTAAAATAAAAAAGCCACAGGTTTTATTGTTTTCCTGCGGCTCTTGGGGATTTACCATCATAAAATGGCAAAAGAAAAAGGCCACAGGTTTTGGTGAACCCATGGCCCGTAAAAGATGTTAGATCATACGGTATGGCCGATGGGCGCACCTATCCCACTGTCGGTCGTGGGAACTGCAAAATTGCGATATTTTAGCATATTGTGAATCATTTTCGCTATCGCCCTCTCGGCACTTAAAAGGTTAAAGGTTTTTGTGAACAACCGGATTGTATACTAAATAGTATAATTTGTCAAGAGAAATTTTATTGCTTGAAACATTTTTTCAATGGCGGCAAAAGTTTATTTTCCCCAATATCGGGCAGCACGATTTTAAATTCGGTGGTTACGAAAGGAGTTACCTTGGCATTGGCTTGGATTAATTCTCCCCTGGCATCAAAAGCCTGGGTCTCCCATTTATTGGCCAGGTAGGCCGCAGCCGCCCTCTTATCTTTGCTGCCCTTCTTAGCCGTGGCGGGTTTTGAGCCATTGGGGGTTTTCATTTTATTCAACGCGGATGTCATGGCGCCGCTGGTCATGTCCCCCGATGCAACAGCCCTGCTCAGCAATCCATCGAATTCGCTGTGAAATTCTTTCCATTTTGCCGCCTTGGCCTTGGGCGCTATGGTCAGCTTGTTCTGGATCTGCCGGAGATTGTTTTTATGGCCCTCATAGAATCCCACTGTTTTCTCCAGGCCCTTGAATGGTTGGTTTTCAAAATCCACCATTCTGGTGACCTCAAGCTGGTAGGCGCTGACCAATGTTTTTATATATTCAACGTATTTAGCATCCCTGGTAAAGCACCCCTGGCTTGATACGGCCAGCACTATCGCAAGCATGATCGGAACAAAAATCTTTTTCATGGCGCAGTCCCCTATTTAATTTGATTTCCTGGGTGTGTTTATTTTACCTTAATCTCGGACCGGCGGTTTTTTGCCCAGCTTTGCTCATCGTGTCCGGCAGCCGCGGGCTTCTCCTCGCCGAAGCTTATGGTCTGCAGCCGGCTTTTGTCCAATCCCGAATTAACCAGGTATCCCTTTACCGCCATGGCTCTTTTCTCTCCCAGGGCCAGATTATATTCGGTGGTGCCTCTTTCATCACAATGACCCTCTATTGACAGGGCTACTTTGGAATTGCTCCGCAGCTGGGCGCTGGCCCGGTTGAGTGTGTTCTTGGCGTCGGAGCGGAGTTCGTAAGAATCTAAATCGAAATAGATTGTCTGGGTTTCCAGCTTGGCCTCGGGTTTCTCCTCTTTGGCCTGGGGCGGGGCAACTTCCGTTTGCATAACCGGTGGCTCTTGTTTCAGGGTCTGTTTTTTAGCGCAGCCGAACAGGCCGATGCTGAGAACAGCCAGCGCGATGGTAAGGTGAACTTTTAACATTTTATCCTCCTTGTTTGTTTTGTGTTTTATGAATTATATGATTTTCGGGCATAAAAAGAAAGAAGCGAAACCTGATTTTCATTATCAAGCTTCGCCCTTTTATTTTGTAAGGTTTAACTTACAAACCGCCCATTTACTTTACTTAATTTTATGTTCTATGGCATACCGGACTATGTCGGCATTGCTCTGGATGCCCATTTTCTCTAAAATCCTCCCGCGATAGGTGCTGACGGTTTTGGGGCTCAACGTCAGTTCGCCGGCAATTTCCTTTAATCTTTTCCCCGAAGCGATCATAAGCAATATTTGATATTCGCGGTCCGTTAATGACTCGTGCGGAGCTCCTTCATGCTCGCCATGCAATACATCAGCCAGCTGTTCCGCCAACGATGACGTTATATAACGCCGCCCCTGTGTTATGCGGGTTATCGCCATACCCAGTTCATCTGGAGCGCTTTTTTTGGTTAGATATCCCATGGCTCCGGCCCTCATGGCCCGGACGGCATATTCCTCTTCGGGATGCATACTGAGGATCAGCACCGGCAGTTTAGGATATTGTACGATGATCTGTTTCAAAACATCCAGGCCGCCGGCCCCGGGCATGGAGATATCCAATATCACAATATCGTATTTCTTTTTAGAAATCTTTTCCATGGCCTCCGAGCCGTCGGAAGCCTCGTCTATCGACCGGGATATCCCCTGCTCGGTTATTATCTGGCGAAGGCCCTTGCGGACGATAGGATGATCGTCCACTAAAATAATGTTAAGCATTACACTCCTTAGTGCTGAGTGGGATGTGAACCGCTACGGTGGTGCCCCTGCCGGGCAGCCCGGCAATTTCCAACCTGCCGCCCCAGGGCCGGATCCTCTCCCTTATTCCCACCAATCCCAGAGAGCCGTCGCCGGAGATCTTTTGGCTGGTTATTCCGCACCCATCATCGGCCACGGCAAGAATTAGTTCGCCCTTGCCCTGTTCCAGCGCTACCGCCACCCGGGACGCTTTGGCATGCCGGGCGACATTGGTCAGGGCTTCCTGGAGAATCCGAAAAAGAATGGTGGACAACTCCGTTTCACAGGTCAGATCCTGGGGATCAACGGTAAAGGAGTATTCCATCTTGGTTCTATGGCAGAAATCCTTTAAAAGCCACCTCATCGACTCGGCCAGCCCCAAATCGTCAAGCTGCGGGGGGCGCAGGGCCGAAGATATCCTTTTAATCACCTGCATGGACTGCTCTACCACCAGGTCCATTTCCTTGATGCGTTTTCTCATATTTTGCGACCGGGGTGATGCCAGGGACCACATGGCCTTTAAATCAAACTGCATAACTGTCAACAGTTGCCCCAACTGATCGTGAATCTCCCGGGAGACATGGGCCCGCTCCTCCTCCCTGGCCTTATCCAGATGCACCGCGAATTTTCTCAGCTCAATTGTTGTATACAGCAATTTCTGCTCGGTCTTTCGCCTTTCCCGGATATCTGCCCGGATAAGAAAATAGCCGGTGGTCAGCAGGGCCAGGGACAGGCCTATCAACATTTGAAGAGTAATGCGGGTCTGCTTTGAGATGCGCAGGGATTTTTGTTCGCTGCTCACCAGCTTTTGCCCCACATCCTTCTTGATCTGCTCTATCTTTTCCACCAGATCGTCCACCGTAGTTTTGTCGCTGTCAATCTCCAGTGCGGCGTTCATTTCGTCAGTCCTGCCCTGTTTTCTCATTTCCATGACGCTGGCGATGAAGTCTACCTTGGCATCGAACATCTGCTCAAGCTCGGAGACATGGATCACTGCGATAGAATCCTTGGCCGTTAACTCTTCCAGATGCTTTAGTTGGTCGTGTATCTTGGCTTTGTATGAACTATATTGCTGCAGATGATTTTCCTTGCCGCTGATGATATAGGTCTTCATCCGGCTCTCGGCGGCCTCTATTATCGACAGAGTGGTTTCCAGTTCCTTCAGTATCACTTGGCTTTGGATCACTTGCTGGCTGGTGCGCATGGAGACGGTGGTTCTTCGGTAGGAAAGAACCCCGGCCAGGGCCAGTAACCCAAAAGCAAAAATAAACCCGAAAAGGATGGTCTCTTCGAATTTCAATCTAAACATATTTTTCAGCCGATGATTTCATTTCTTGGGCGGGGTTTCCACGTGTATGGTTATTGATACCTCCGGCATCTCGCTCTGAAGATCATTTTCCAGGTGATCGGTCAGGTTGTGGGCCTCCTCCACCGTCTTATCGCCCTTCACGGTCAGGTGCAGCTCGCCAAAGACCTTGTTCCCGCTGCGCCGGGTCTTGATATCATGAAAATCCACGAACAGGCCGTCATGCTTTTTCAGGATTTCTATTATTCTGGCCTCCTCCTCGGGACAGGACTGGTCCATCAGTCCGGTGGATGATTTTTTTATCAGATCTATCCCCATTTTTGCCAGCAATACCGCCACTCCGATAGCCAAAGCCGAATCCAGAAAAGCCCACCCGGTGAACTTGGCCAATATCAGCCCTGCCGCCACGGCTACCGATGACAGTACATCGGAGAGCAGATGCTTGGAATCCCCTTCCAGGGCTATGGAGCCGAACTTGCGGGAGGTTCTTAAAAGCATCCAAGACAGCAAGCCGTTCAATCCGGTGGCCCCCAACGAGACGATCAGCGCCAGGTTGACATTGAACAGCTCCATGGGGTGCAGCAACCGGTCTATGGCCTTTTCGGTTATCAATACTGCCGCCACGATGATCAGAAAACCCTCGATCAGGCTGGAGATGTTCTCCACCTTCTGGTGGCCGTAGTTATGAGAGCTGTCGGCCGGCGAGTCTGCCAGGCAGACGGCGTACAGCATCACCCCCGAAGCGATGATGTTGACCACCGATTCCATGGCATCGGACAACAGGGCCACCGAGCCTGACAGGAAGTAAGCCGCCAGCTTCATCCCGAATATCACCAGCCCACCGGCCAGGGTGAACAGGGCCATGCCTTTTTTAGTAATGCTCATAAAATTGATTTAATGTATGATCAAATTATAAAACAACCATGATCAAAAACCGCACCAAATAAATAAGATTCTTGGTGTCTTAGTGCCTTTGTGGTAAAAATATATTTGCTATCCGGTATTATTCCTCTGATTCCACACCGGGCTTGCTCCGGCGCGACCGGCGGCGGTCGATATCCGACAATATTTTCTTTCTTAACCTGATGGCCTTGGGGGTCACCTCCACCAATTCATCATCGGCGATGAACTCCAGGGCTTCCTCCAGGGTCATTATCTTGGGCGTCGTCAGGCGAATGGCCTCCTCCGAGGTGGAGGACCGCTGGTTGCCCAGTTTTTTGGCCCTGGTGACATTGACCACCAGATCGTTTTCCTTGGGCCTTTCCCCGATTATCATCCCCTTGTAGGCCTTATAACCCGGGCCCACGAACAGCATGCCCCGCTCCTGGATGGAATCCAGCGCATATGAGGTGGCGGTGCCGGTCTCCATGGCTATCAGCACCCCGTTGACCTGGGCGCTGATCTCGCCCCGGTAGGTCTGGTAATCCAGAAAGTTGTGATGCATGATGCCGGTCCCCCGGGTATCGGTCAGAAACTGCCCCCGGAAGCCTATCAGCCCCCGGGCTGGGATGTTGAACTCCAGCCGGGTGCGGCCCTTGCCGTCGGCCTTCATGTTCTGTAGCTCGGCCTTGCGCTGGCCCAGTTTCTCCATCACCACGCCCACATAGGCATCATCCACGTCTATCACCAGGTACTCGAAGGGCTCGCAGGTCTTGCCGTCGATATCCCTGAGGATGACCTCGGGCCGGGATACCTGCAATTCGTAGCCCTCCCGCCTAATGGTCTCTATCAGAATGGAAAGGTGCAGCTCGCCCCGCCCGGAGACCTTGAATGAATCCGGCGATCCGGTGTCCTCTATCTTCAGGCCCACGTTGGATTTCAGCTCCCGGGCCAGCCGGTCCCTGATCTGGCGGGAGGTTACATAGGCCCCGTCCTGCCCGGAGAACGGGCTGTTGTTCACCGAGAACAGCATGGAGATGGTGGGCTGGTCGATGTCCACATAGGGCAGGGCCTGGGGATCCACTGAGTCGGCGATGGTCTCGCCGATGTTGATCTCCGGAAAACCGGCCAGGGCCAGGATATCTCCGGCCGTTACGTCCTGCACCTCTATCCGTTTCAAACCCTCGAAACCGTAGATCCTGGTTATTTTTTCGATCTTGGTGGTCCCGTCCTTCTTGATCCGGGCCGCCAGCTGGCCGGATTTCATCCGGCCGTTGAGGATCCGGCCGATGGCCAGCCGCCCCACATAATCGTTGTAATCCATGCTGGTAACCAGCATCTGCAGGGGCTTATCCGGATCCCCCGGCGGGGACGGCACTTTATTTATGATCACATCAAAAATGGGTATGATATTGTTTCCCGGTTTTTCCAATTCTATGGTGGCGGTGCCCGATTTCCCTGAGGCGTAAATCACCGGAAAATCCAGCTGTTCATCGGTGGCATCCAGGGAGACGAACAGGTCGAACACCTGGTCCAGTGCCCAGTGGGGCCGGGCATCCGGGCGGTCTATTTTATTTATCACCACTATGGTCTTAAGATCAAGCTTGAGGGATTTCTGCAGTACGAACCGGGTCTGGGGCATGGGGCCGTCCACCGCATCCACCAACAGCAGAACGCCATCCACCATCGACAGCACCCGCTCCACCTCGGAGCCGAAATCGGCGTGGCCCGGAGTATCTACGATATTGATCTTATATTCCAGGTAATGGATGGAGGCGTTCTTGGAGAAGATGGTGATGCCGCGCTCCCGTTCCAGGGGGTTGGAATCCATCACCAGTTCGGGCACCTCCTGGTTATCCCTGAAAAGTCCGCTCTGCCGGAGCAGGGCGTCCACCAGGGTGGTCTTGCCGTGATCTACGTGGGCAATGATGGCGATATTTCTTAGTTTTTTGTCGGTCATTTATTTTATCGGTCCTTTTCCTAACCCGGACTAGCCGGAATCAAATTAGACAGGATTAACATGATTTACCGGATCCAGTATTTTTTAATTGCCTGTTATGTAAAATCTTGATCATCCTGTAAATCCTGTCAGATAATATTATTTACAGTTTGTATAGAATTTCACTTTTTGTGACTATTTGTTTTTTCCGGTTCCTGCAGGATCTTGTATGTTAAATCATCCTTCTTTTCAATCTGGAATCCCTGCTTGGTCAGCGCTTCGTAAGCCGCACTGCGAACGTAGTCATCGGCGTCATTCAGGGCTTTTTTAAGCGACTTGACCGCCTTCTTGTCGGTCCAGCCCTCCAGGCTCTGGGCGGCGGTGGCCCTCACTTCGAATTTATCGTCTTTTAAAGATCTCTGGAGAAATTTGAAAACCTTATCATCATGGATATGAGAGACCAGCTTTAATAGATTGACCTTGACCAGCCGGGAATCGCTTTTCCAAAACTTCATCAGTGAATCCAGCCGGGCCTCCAGGCTGTCCGGAGGAAAATTCTTCAGGTTCTTATAGGCCAGCGAGGTCAGATTCTCTTCGCCCAGATATCGCACAAAAGTATTCAGGGCCGGATAATATGGCCTGGCAGAAAGTTCCAGCAGGGCGTTCTCCTTCAGTTCGTCGGGGGCGTTCACCAGCAAAGAGGCCCATTCTGCCGCTCGCTTTGATCTTTTGGCCCGCTTGGCCGAGATGTATTTTTTGATGCTTCCCAGGTAAAAGTCCTTGCTGGCGTCCGACACCGCCACCACCCCCTGCTTATTGGCAAAGCATTCGTAATAGGCTCTCCTCGGCAGACGGTATCTGGATAGGAATTTTCCGGAAAGACTGTTGGGCTTTAAAAAAGCTATAACATTCTGACCCTCGGCAAAATAGCGGGGATCGGCCCGGAACTCGGGGGATTGGATCACGGTAATTTCCTTGATCATAGAACTGCCCTTGACCACCTCCAGCACCTTAAGCCGGTAAAAATAGTCTCCGACCAGTTCATCCTGGTCCTTGGCCTTTTTATTTTTGACCACCAGCTCCCTTACCTCAAGCACGCTGGCGTAAACGATCAGGGGCGAAGAATCTATCTTGTCGCCCATGGTGTAGGCCCGGTCGAAGGCATTTGCCGGTTTTGTGCAAAGACAAAGGACTGCTGCGAAAATTAATGATAGGATCTGATTTTTCATGTTTGATATTTTATTTTTAATTTATCATTACTCGTATCTTATGGCCTCAACCGGATCCAAGCGCGACGCCTTCCAGGCCGGATAGATGGTGGCCAGAAAGCTTATCAACACCGCCGCTACGGCCACCAAGGCAAAGTCCCAGGGATTCATCTGCACCGGCAGCTTGTTGATGAAGTAAACATCGGCCGGCAGATCGATGAACTGATATTTAGCCAAAAGGATGCACAGTACATAACCGATGATCAGGCCGATAAAAGTGCCCACCGCCCCCAGGGTCAGCCCTTCGTAGATGAATATCCGCATGATGCTGCGGGAGGTGGCCCCCATGGATTTGAGGATTCCTATCTCCCTGGTCTTCTCGATGACGGTCATGATCAGGCTGGAGATGATATTGAAGGCCGCCACCGTGATGATCAGCACCAGTATCAGGAACATCACCGTCTTCTCCAGCTTAAGGGCGGAAAAAAGGCTCCAGTTAAGGTTCATCCAGTCGTTATAGCGGTACTGGGCCGGGCCCAGTTTCTTGACGATCTCCCGTCCCACCTGCTGGGCCTGGTAGATGTCGGTGATCTTGACCTCGATGCCGGTTACCGCGTCACCCATGTCCAGAAAATCCTGGGCTTCGTTGAGTCCGATGAAGGCCAAGGTGGAATTGTACTCGTACATCCCGGCGTCGAAGACCCCCACCAAACGGAACTGCCGGGCCCGGGGTACCAGCCCCAATGGAGTGGGCCGGGCGGCCTGGGGCGAGGCCACGGTTACCGTGTCTCCCAGGTGGGCCACCAGCCGGTCGGCCAGGTCCACCCCCAGCACGATGGCCGGCAGGCTGTCGGGAAATGAGCGGAAATCATAGTCGCCGGAGATTATGTTCCGCGAGATGTCTGTAACCGTCCTCTCCATCTCCGGGTCCACCCCCCGTAGCACCACCCCGTCCACCCGTCCGCCCACCGCGATCATGCTCTTGGTGTAGATGAAGGGCGAACTGCTGATTACCGAGGGCAGGGAATCTATTACCGGGATGATCTTTTTATAATCCTCTATGGCCTGGTTGTGGTATTTGAGGATTATCACATGGGCGTTGGTCCCCAGTATCCTGTTCCGCAGGTCGGTCTGGAAGCCGTTCATCACCGACAGGACTATCACCAGGGCCGCCACGCCAACGGTGATCCCGGCCAGCGAGATGAAGCTGACCACCGAGATGAACCCGGTCCTTCGTTTGGCCTTGAGGTGCCTCTGGGCTATGAAAAATTCGTAGGACATAATACTTTCTGTTTGCTTTCTGCTTAACGCCGCCTCACAGTCATTGCGAAATCGGCCCCTGCTTTACAAATGAAGCAATCTAAAAAATGGATCGCTTCGTTTGAACAATTACATGACATTCTCGCGATGACTAAAAAAGACACGGTCTGGCGGACTTTATTGGGCGGATCACGATCCGCCCCTACTGTATACCGAATACTGTCTACCGTATACCCATCTTGACTTTTATATCTGAATTACTCCGGCTTCATGGTGGGGAAGAATACGATCTCCCGCACCGACTGTGAATTGCTGACTATGGCGAAGAAGCGGTCCAGCCCCACACCGAACCCGCCGCAGGGCGGCATCCCATGTTCCAGGGCTTCGACGAAATCCCGGTCGTACATCTGGGCCTCGGCGTCGCCTTTTTCCCTAAGGCGAGATTGTTCCTCGAACCTGGCTCTCTGATCCAGCGGATCGTTGAGCTCGGAGAAACCGTTGCCCACCTCGGCCCCGGCGAACAGCACCTGAAAACGCTGGACATATCCGTCGCGCGTCGGGTGCTTCTTGGCCAGCGGAGAGACATCCAGCGGATGATCTATCAAAAAGCACGGCTGGATCAGCTCCGGCCGGACGAATTTTTTGTACACTTGATCGATCAGTCTTCCCCGGCCCAGTTTGGGATCGGGCTTGATGCCCATCTCCTTGAGCTTGGGTATCAGAGATTCGGTGGTGGGATGCTGGTCCAGGTCGATCCCGGCTTTATCGATCAGCAACTGGCGATAGTCATAGCGGGGCCAGGGACCCTTGAAATTGAGAACCTTGTCTTCGAATTTGATCTCCAGACTGCCAAAAGTCTTTTCCAGCAAAGTGGTGTACATCTCCTCCACCAGGGGCATCAATTGATTATAATCGGCGTAGGCCCAGTAGAACTCCATCATGGTAAATTCCTGCAGGTGCTGGGGGCTCATCCCCTCGTTGCGGAACACCCGGCCCATTTCGTAGACCTTGTCGTAGCCGCCCACGATCAGCCGCTTGAGATGAAGCTCCAGCGATATTCTTAAGAACATATCTATGTCTAAGGCGTTGTGATGGGTACTAAAAGGCTGGGCGTCGGCCCCGCCGGGGATCAGCTCCAGGCAGGGAGTTTCCACCTCCATGAATCCTTTGCTATCCATGAAATCGCGCATGGCCTTGACGAATCTGGTGCGCTTGATGAACAGCTGTTTGACCTCCGGGTTGGCGATCAGGTCTAAGTATCTCTTGCGGTAGCGCAGCTCCACGTCCTGCAGACCGTGGAATTTCTCGGGCAGGGGCAGCAGGGATTTGGACAGCAGGACCACCTCCTTGGCGTGGATGCTTACCTCTCCGGTCTTGGTCCGGAAGATCTTTCCCGAGACCCCGATGAAGTCGCCCAGGTCGTAAAGTTTAAAGGCCTTGTAGCTCTCCTCGCCCACTTCGTCCTGGCGGATGTAGCATTGTATCTTGCCGCTGTCGTCCGAAAGATGCAGAAAGGCCGCCTTGCCGTGTCCCCGGATGGCCAGTATCCGGCCGGCCGCCTTCACCTCCCGTCCCGATTCGATCAGCTGGTCCGGTGCGGCCAGGATCTCCGCCGCCTTGATGTCGGCCTGATAGGAATAGGGATAAAGCTCTATCCCCATCTTCCTTAATTCTTCAAGCTTATGAATTCTCTCGGCCCTCTCCGGGATCTGGTTCTCGTTTTGTTCGGGCATCTATTGCTTCCTCTTTTTATTTTAAAACATATTGCAGTAGTAATAATTTATTTAGCCTTTTAATTCAAGGTCGATTTTTAATTTATCCGTGTTTTTGAATTGAAAAATTGTTTTAAAAAGATTATGCGTTAGTTGGATAATTTCCTCTGAATTGTTACCAACATTTGCGTACAAACCAGTAGAGTCAACTACATACTCATGATATTTTAAATTTATTACAATATCTCTATTGATTACGTCATTTGGTTTAAAAACAAATCCACTATTATTTAATTCTGAAGAAACTTTATTAATAACTTCATTTCTATTTTCTCTATTATGATCAGATATTGGCCAATAAAGCATAAAACCATACTTCTCTAAACCATATTGTACAAATTCAACTTCATTTTTTCCTGTAAAAATAATAAATCCTTTATCATCAGGATTTGCCGACAATAACATTTTTATAGCTTCCACTCCATCAATTTCTTTGAAGGCATTTTTATTTCCAGTACAAGCTGTAAAAATAAATAAAAACGCAAATAAATACCGTAAAATATATATTTTTATCATATTTGTTTCTCTTTAATTTACTATCAAAATAAATGTATAAAAAACACCGAACCTAAAATTTCAGTTCGGCGTCGTCTGGTTCTCGGTAATTATACTCTAAAATCACTCGATTTTCAAACCCTCGACCCCGATTATCTGCCATTTCTTGTGTTTTTTCAGTTTCAGCGTCAGCAGGGCCGGATTGCCGAAAGAGCCCAAAATGAATCCCTGCTCGCCTCCCCGGCCCACCAGGACGATAACCCCGATGGTGTCTATGGCCTCATTACCGTTGACGTAAACCCTCTGATCGTCCAAAATGACCTTGGCCTTTTCGAACTCCCGGAAGAACAGGGTTAAACTGGTGTCCACTTTGGGCTTGTCGAAGGGATCACAATAGAAATCGGGGGCAATGTTGTCCAGGATCAGCGCCTTGTTCTTGGTCAGAAAGGCCTTGGTGGTCCGCTCCACGACGGCCTTGACCCTTGCTTTGGGGCTCAGCCAGCCGTTGTATACTATGGCAAAGATGATGAGAGCCATCAGCACTGCTGCGGCCAGGATCATCCGGGTTTTATCTACTTTAAACATTCTTCTATCTTCTTGGTGTATTCATTCACCAGCTCCTGGGCCCGGTTTTGATCGTCGGCCTCGGCGTTGATATGGAACAGCTCCCGGTTGGGGTCGGGCAGCACCTGCACCCAGTCCCGTCCGTAAAAAAGTTTGATGCCGTCAATGAACTGCTTCTCCGGATGGTCCTTGGTCTGCTCCATCAGGGTGCGCAGCACCAAGCCCTTCTTGCTCCATGGACAGGGGATGTTCTTCTTGACCATGTGGCTCACAGGGATCTCATCCGTAATGCTCCCCAGTTTACTGCCGGTTACCGCCATCAATTCCAGTATCTTGGTGATGGACAGCATGGCGTCGAAGGCCGGCTGGAACTCGGGAAAAATATAGCCGCCCCGGCGGCTGGCCACAAAGGCCACGGTCTCGCCGGCGGCCTCCTCGATCAGCGACCGGTTGTCTATCCGGCTGCGCTTGACCCTCACCTGGTACTTTTCTGCCATTTCCTCGATGGCCCGCGAGGCCGTCACCGGCACCGCCAGTTCCTTGATCTTCCGGCTCTTCATCACCAGCAGGGAGACCGCCGCCAGGGCCTGATCCTCGTCCATTATTTTTCCCTGCTCGTCCACCAGGTAGACCCGCTCGGCCCCGCTGTCCAACAGGAAGCCCACATCGGCCTTTATGGATTGCACCATCTGGGACAGCCTCTGCTGGGCGACGACGAAATCATCCCCGCTCTTGGTTAGCTTCTCGGGGTTTTCAAAGGCGTTCAGGGCCACCACTTCGATGCCCAGCTCCCCCAGAATGGAGGGAAATATGTTGGCCGCCGCGCCGTAGGCGTAGTCTATCACCACCTTGTATTTGGCCTCCCGGATGGCCTGGGTGTCGATGTATGACAGCAGGCCCTCCCGATAGCCCTCCATCACCCGGTGGGGAAATTCTATCACCCCGGTATCCTCGGGCTCGGCCCGGGCGAAATCCTCCCGCAAAAACATCCGTTCCAGGTTCTTGATCTTGCCGGCCGGGAGGTCCTTGCCGTCCTTGTCGAAGAAGATGATGTCCACCATCTTGGGATCGAAGGGCGATTTACGGGTATGCAATCCCCCCTGCTCCCCGCCGGACTTGAGTTGATAGCGGACGATGGGGATGGGCAGGGCCCGCAGTTCGTGGACCTTGACCCCGGCCGAAAGAAGCCCGGATATCACCGCCCGGTTGATCATCCGGCTGACCGGGTGGCTGTCCCGGCTGGTCAGCACCACCGATCCCTTGCCCAACAGGGCTCCGTAGGCCGCCCCCAGCTTGGCGGCGAACTCCGGGGTCATCTCCATGTTGGCCAGCCCGGTCACCCGGGGCCCGGCAAAGAACTCCTTGAACCAGCGGTCGCCCCAGATCAGGCTGGAGGTCAGCACCGCCTGGTCGTCCACCGACTTTCCCGGCCACACCTTGACATTGGCGCTGACCCGGGCCTGGCTGCCTATTTTCACCTGGCTGCTGAGGATGGCGTGTTCTTCGATCACCGCCTGGCTGCCGATCTCCACCCCATCGCAAATGATGGCCTCCTCGACCCGGGCCTTATCGCCGATCCGGCAGCCGGACCAGATGATGGAATGCTCGATGAAAGCATCTTCGCCTATATGACAGTCATCGCCTATCACCACGTCGTGCAGGTGAGTCCCCTGGCCGACCGTAACGTTCTTTCCCATGATCACCGCTCCGGTCAGCCGGGAATTTTTGGCATTGATATTGGAGCCCTTGCCCACCCAGACATCCTTGCCGATCAGGTTCAAGCGGTCGCCCTCGATGTCCACCCGGACCTCGCCCTTCAGGGCGTCCAGGTGGGCCTGGCGGTACTCGGTGATATTGCCGATGTCCCGCCAGTAGCCGTTGGTGATGCAGCCATAGAGCGGCTTGTTCTGGGACAGGATCAGCGGAAAAAGGTCCTGGGAAAAATCGAATTGCTTTTTACGGGGGATCAGGTCGAAGATCTCCGGCTGGAAGACATAGATCCCGGTGTTGATGGTATCGGAGAACACCTGGCCCCAGGTGGGTTTTTCCAGGAAGCGATTGATCTTGTCGTCCTGGTCGGTGATCACTATCCCGTACTCCAGGGGATTGGCCACCCGGGTCAGGGTGATGGTGGCCAGGGCCTTCTTTTTATTGTGAAAGGCGATGATCCCGCCCAGGTCGAAGTCGGTCAGCAGGTCGCCGGAGATCACGATGAACGGCTCCTTTAAAAGCTCCCGGGCCATGCCCACCGCCCCGGCGGTGCCGTAGTCGGCGTCCGGGCGGAGGTAATCTATCTTGACCCCGAAATCGCTGCCGTCGCCGAAATAATCCGAGATGCTCTCCGCCTGGTGGAACAGCAGGGCCGCCATCTCGGTGATCTGGTGCTCCTTCAGCAGCATTATGATATGCTCCATCATCGGCCGGTTGACCACGGGCACCATCGGCTTGGGTATCTTGCAGGTCAGCGGCCGCAAGCGGGTGCCGAAGCCCCCGGCCATGATGATCGCCTTCATCGCTGCTTCCCTTCGGATATATTTTCCCGGTCCCGGGCCGTAGCGTCAAAGATTTTTTTCATCAGCTCGGCATCCCTCTCCGGCAGTTCCTGTTTTCTTCGTCCCATCACCATTCGGCTGGTGGCCAGGGCTTTCTCCAGTTTGTGGTCGTGGAACTTGTCGCTGCATCCCCAGCTGAAGGACGGCAGGTATTTTTTCACCGGCCCGCCGAAGATGTTGCAGCCGATCCCCACCACCGCGCCGGTGTTGATCATGGTGCCGATGGCGGTCTTGCTGTGGTCGCCGATGAAACAGCCCGCCTTGATCCGGCCGGAGTCCACATATCTTCCGTTGACCCAGACGGTGATATTGCCGTAATTGTTCTTGAGATCGGAGTTGCAGGTCTGGGCCCCCAGGTTCACCCAGCTGCCTATGTAGCTGTGCCCCAGAAATCCGTCGTGGTGCTTGTTGGAGAAATCCATGATCACTGTTTCCTCTATCTCGCCGGCCAGCCTGCAGCCCTGCCCGGCGGAAACTCCGGGGCGGAGCTTGGCCCCATCTATCAAAGCATCGGGCCCGATATAGCAGGGGCCTTCGATACGACTGAAGGGCCGGATGACCGCCCCGGCCTCGATGATCACCGGCCCCTGCCGGGTGTCTATCACCACTCCCGGCTCGATGACGGCCTTGGCGGATATCTTCAGATCGCTGCGTTTCCCCAGCAGGTATGACCCTTTGGGCAAGGGATGAGAGCTGCTCTTGAAATAACCGGCATCGTTCGCTATGGCCGGGCCGTTATGATCCACCATCTCCCACAGATGACGGAATAATTTAGCCGAAGATGATATCTTTCTGGCCCCTTCGGCCAGTTTCAATAGAATGCTTTCATCCGGGTCTGAGGATAATATTTTCCCGATGCCCGGCGCATCATCCAGTTTCAGTGCGGCGATGAAACCGTCGCCGGTGACCGCCGCCTTCCCCTTGGTTTTCAGCAGAGCGGACAGGTCCTTCTGGGAGATGAAGGCCCGCCCGTTAACCAAGAGCACCGGCCCCTTGGCCACTGATAGAGCCGTGGAGAACATGCCTCTTTCCCGTTTCGTCCATTGGTGAACGATTGCGGACTTGACGCCTTTCTCCAGCCGCTGTTTAAGTGAAAAAGCCCCGCACCTTAAATCCCAGACTGGCCGGAGATAGGTCAGGGGATAAAGCTCGGGATACAGATGATCCTCGTATAAGATGATATTATGCATTTGATTGATCACCATCGGGTTAATAGATGATTAATAATAGCCTAAATCAAAGACGCTTGTCAACAGGATATGCCAGCTCCTTTATTTTGGATAACACCCAGTCGTTCTTATTGACAACCTCTTCGTTGGCAAAGCGAATGACCTTTATGCCGTATTGGTTGATTATCTGATCCCGGAGTTTGTCGTAGTCCTTCTGTTCTTCGTGTATTCCGCCGTCTATTTCTACCACCAGATTAAGTTCTTCGCAATAAAAATCAGCTATGAAGCCATGTATGATCTGCTGTCGCCTGAAATGAAGCCCCATGAATCTATCTGTTTTAACCGCATTCCAAAAGCATTTCTCGGCCAAAGTCATATTCCTTCGCATCCATTTGGCCAATTCTAATTTATTGGACTTAACCTTTTGTAAACGTATTAATCCGCTGGGCATGCTAACGCCTTTCGTTTCGACCTAACCCCTGCCCCTTCCCCATAGGGAAGGGGGGCTAAAAAGTCCCTTCCCTGGAGCCTGTCCTGAGTTGTGCATATATAAGGCTAGCGAAAGGATGGAAGGGATTTAGGGTTAGGTACCCTCCACTACCTTTATCGCTGCCTCGCTAAACCCGTATAATTTATAAACCAATTGATCAATTTCCTTAACTCGTCTATCAGCACCCACACGCCGGGTAAAAATATAATTGTTTAATTTAACACCCCCATACCACGTTTATGAAAGCAACCACGGCACAGTGGCTTTCTCATTGACGAATTATGCTCTTTTCCGCATATATGACAATAATTTTCTTTATAATCCACATCACTGAAATTGGCCCATGTTTTATAACACAGGGTACATAAGGGCCGCTTGTCATCCAAACTAACCCGTACTCCGCATCTTATGCATGTACCCGTTGACTCGCCGACATATTGCCCCCTGTTTTCGTTAATCTGTTCATTAATGTAATAATTGTCGGCGTTTTTTATTATCGAAATTGCCTCATTATGTATTTCGTTATAAATTTCTACGTTTTCGTCTTTTGAGACATGTATTCCCATTTCCCGATTCATTTCAGAATATTCATACAAATTCATTGATGTTATCACCGCATCGTTTTCATTTATATAACATTTAGCATGAAGCATTTTTAAATAATAAATATTGAGCTTTTTAATATTCGATAATTTAACCTGCTCAAACTTCCTCATGTCTTTGTTTCCAAAAACAACATCTATTTTTATTTTCTTGTTAGTGGCTTCAGCAAGACGCTCAATATACATATCAGAAATATTTAAAAATGGCGAAATGAGAATTATAAATTCATTCGCAGAACGTATTATCCCTTCTATTTCGCCGGCAATCTGTTTTGTAGTCAAAAAACGCATATTTAGTTATTACCCTCCACTACCTTTATCTCTGCCTCGCTCAGCCCGTATAATCTATAAACCAACTGGTCTATCTCATGGTCCACTGCGGCAATTTTTATGTGGTTATTTTCCCGCAATTCCGGGGATTTATTTAAGGCCAACATTTCTTTAACAAGACTTACAAGCTGGTCGTGCATGGCTTTGTCATTTGTATTTTTGAGATCAATATTTCTTAAAGGCAGCCTGTTCAAGTGATAATTATCAAACCGCATCGTTCTTATTGCATTACCATATATAAAGCGATAAGCATACCAGGAAATAAGTTTGGAATTTAAAAGACCTATTAAATATTCCGGTATGGTTTTAGTTGTTACGTAGATATTTCCTACACTACCTAAAGATATGATGCCTTTTTTATCAAGCGTAGCCATAATTATAATATGCTCCTTGGGTTTTGTCACATGTGCGATGATGTTCTGAATTATAATTTTAGGCACACTCATATAAGATATTTGCTCGGTTAGTTTGTCGTAGACTCCTTTTGTCAAACCCTCCACGGCTTCTTTAAGTACATAGCGCCCTATAGATTTACAACGATAAATCGGAATGTCCCACTTTTCATTTACAATTTTACTTTGAATATCTTGCCCTCGTTTAATACTGCAAAATTTATTAAAGGTTTCACCAATATTTTTTATTTTTACGCCAATATTTATTTCCTGATTAGTTAAGCCTGTTAAATAACAGTCGAAATTTATGTATACCTTTTTTTCAACCAATGCGTTATTGACAAAATCGCCATTTATTGTTTTTGCCGTAAACACCTTGTTTGACAAGATGCTTTTGTTATAAATCAAAATCACCTGTTCCAATAAAACTTCGTCAAAAGCCTTGCTGACATCAATCAAAGCAGATAAATTAGACACCAGATAATTTCGCATGCTTAACCAAGCATCGCTATAGCAAATGGATTTCGGCACAATAAGACCGAGTTTTCCATCATCACTTAATAATGACACGCCCTTTTCAATAAATATATTACCCGTATTTGTGTTACCCCCAATATGTTCGTATTTTTTTAAGACAAAGTTTTTAAAATCATCTTTTAATTCCGCCCCATACGGCGGGTTCCCGATCACAGCATCAAAACCGCCCTGGGAAAATACCTCAGGAAAGGCCACTTCAAAATTTAACGGATGCTGTTCATCCGGCTTGCTGAAATAATCAGCCAGGTTGCCGTTCAATCTGCGGTTTAAAATTTCTTCGCCTTTTTTAATAGCCTCCCAAAGTAAGTGTTTTTTATCATCATCGCTGGTTTTATAAAACTGTTTGTGCAGTTTTAAAATATTCAAGACATCCTTGTCCGCTTCGTAAACATTGAACATATTCAATTGTTCCTGGTCCGTCAACGATTTGCCGGATATCAGAGAATTGCCATGCCGTATATTAAGATGCAAGCTGGGTAATAGTTTTCGCCCTTTAAGTTCGTCCCACTTATGCTTATCCAAAGCCTTTAACATCAAATTGAGCTTGCATATCTCCACCGCCCGCTGGTCCAGATCCACCCCGTAGAGGTTGTGCTGTAAAATGGTCCGCTTTATGTCAAAATCCTTTTTATCCGGAGCGGCCTTTTTATAGGCAGCGTGGAATTTGTCGAAGGCATTGATCAAAAACGAGCCGGAGCCGCAGGCCGGATCAAGCACTTTTATTTTCTTGATGTCGTCAAAGGTCAGGCCTCCCTCTCCTAATTTATTAGGAGAGGGCCGGGGTGAGGTCAATATTTCGCCAACTGTATTGGTAACAATGTAGTCCACGATATATTCCGGTGTGTAATAGATGCCCTGGCTCTTGCGCTTGAACCGGGCCTTGTCCTCTCGCACCTTGATCCCCTGCTTCTTGCCGCCTCTAAGCATCTCGCCCAAATAATCCTCGTAAACATCGCCGATGATGTTCACCGGCAGTCGCGAGAAATCCACCGAGGCCAGTTCGGAAACTATGGGCGCCAGGACCTCGTTGCTTATTTCAAAACCATTTATATATTTATCGCTTTCAAACAGGTCGGTATTGAACCGGTCGTCCATGGTTACGAACCACTTTTTTAACTCATCATAAACCTGCTTTTTGGTATAAAGAATGGAATCATGGGCGTTGGGGCCGATGATCCTTTTATCGTGGCAGACATCTATGAAGATCATCCGGTCCAGTATCTTCTGGGCATACAGGTCAATCTTTTCCTTATCCGGCAATAGCTGGTTGTTTTTGGCCCATAATTCGGAGCGCAGGGATTCACGCCAGCCCTTTAGCATTAAAAAGAAATCATCCCTTATGTTTTTTTCTTCGGGGTAGTAAATTTTATCCTGGGTAATTAGGCCCTGCGCTTTACAGAAAGGATGACGTTTGAAGGTGCTTAAAAAAGCAAGTCCCTCCTTGGAAAGAAGGTCAATGTAATCTTTCTTGTCGACCCCGGGCCATAAAAGATCATGGAAAGCGTATTTTTTATTTTGATATATCTGCCCGTGCTTGACGGTATAAAGCCGCCATTCGATAAAGTTGGTCAAGACCCCCCAATAAACGCCTTCGGCTTTGCAGTAATTTATCAACTGCTGTTCGAAAGATTTTTTATTCTTTCCGGAACCATAGTATCCGTCAAGCTTTTTTGCACCTCCTGCATCCTTGCATTCCACTACCAACAGGGTCCATTTATTAGCATCCTTTAAAAGAATATCGGGCACCTTGCCGGTGGCTACATCCTGCCTGTCGCCCTGTGCCATGCCACCGTCATTCCAATCCAGCATTTCTAATACTTTTACCACATAGCTGGATTGTACCTGCATTTCCGACAAATTATAAATGTCCCGGGTTTTGGCCTGGGCCACTAACTTTTGCAAGGCGGTTTTTAGTTTGGACATAAACTCTTCTATCCGGTTGAATTTAATAATACTTCCTATTCCTAATCATACCCCCAAACGACCGAAAAAATCAACAAAAATATCCAACCGCCCGGCAACCGCTATAACAAAAAGGCGAAGGATGTTTCCATCCTTCGCCCTGCTTATGATGACAGCCTTTACTTCTGGCTCATCACTATGAATTCTATCCGCCGGTTGGCCGCCCGGCCCCTGGTCGTCTTATTGGTCTCCATCGGCATCTCCTCGCCGTAGCCCACCACCGTCAGCCGGTCGCCGGTTATATGGTGAGCGTTTATCAGGTAGTTGCGCACCGATGTGGCCCGGGCCTCGGACAGCGTCTGGTTCCTGCTTCTGCTGCCCCGGCTGTCGGTATGCCCGCCGATCTCCACCTTGATGGTGGGATTCTCTTTCAGCATCTTGGCCGCCTCGTCCAGGATGGGATAGGACTTGGCCATGACATCGGCCTTGCCGGAGCGGAACTTGATCCCGGCCAGCACCACCTTCTCGCCCTTCTTGGGAATCATCCGCATCTCGAAATTCTGGATGAAGGTCTGCTTGTCGTTTACCGGGGCCGGGGCGGTCTCGATGTTGTAGCCCTCGGAATGGGCCTGGATGTTATAGATGTTGGGCGGCAGCTGGATGCTGTAGATGCCGGTCAGCAGATCGCTGGTGGCCGGGTTGTCCATGGCCTTCCTATCCGGCCCGTAGAAATACAAGGTGGCGCCCATGGGATTGCCGGTCTTCTTGTCCACCACTTTTCCGGTGATGGTCCCCTTGGGGAATTCTTTGCGCTTGATGGGGAAGTCCAGCATCACGGTCTGGCCGTCGGCCACGATTGCCGGGCGCTCCTGCCACAGGAAGGAGTCGCCGGCCGACACCCTCATCCGGTAGGTTCCCGGGGGAACGGTAATGGAGAAACTGCCGTCAATCTTTTGCAGGATCGGCTTGGGCTGGTTGGTGGAATCCACCAGATAGCCCGGTATGGTGATGGTGGCCAGCAGAATGGAATCGGTGTTGGCGATCAGCACCCGGCCGGAGATAACCCCCTGGGGCACCGGCTTGGCCTTGGCCAGGGTCTGCGAGGAGACCGAGAAGCCGAACAGGGCGTTCCACTCCGGAGCCGAGGAGTGGCTGCCCATTTTGAACTCGCAGCCGCCGTCGATGGTAAAGCCGCCCGGCGTTTTGAACCGGATGCCGGGGGTGACCTTGGCCGGACTGCCGCTAAAGAATGATTTACTGCTTTTGGCCTTTTCCCCGTTGGCCTCCAGAACGAAAGTGACATAGGGCCCGGCGTCAATTTCGAAAGCGGCGCCCCATAGCAGCTTATCTTCCCTGACCGGGGTGCCGGCCACCGCGGGATGGATCCAGCTGGCCGGATCGACCGCCAGCATCGAATCCACATAATTTCGGCGGTTCACCGAGTCCATGGCCAGGGTATCCCTGGCCGGGACCCACTGGGACTCATCGATTATATATGACGGCTTGGCGCTCCCGGCTTTTAGGTATCCCAGGTTGCCGTGCAGCGAGGCCGGGCCCAAAGTAAGGGTGCCCAAAAACTTGGCTCCGATATCGGTGCTGTAGGCCACCATCTCGGTAAAGCCATGGGTTATCAAAGGCCTATCCGCCGGATCGTACATCGAATCCGAATAGACATAGGCGGTGGTTATCGGAAAGCCGATGGAGACGAACGGCTCCAAACCCACTGCATAGGAGAACCTGGCCTTGCCATAGACCGGAGAGGGGTACGAAGCCTTGGTCTTTATCAGCAGATCCCTCAGCCAAAAGTGGGCCAGGTCGTAATCGTCGCCATCGTACCTATCCCGGCCGGCCTTGGTAGACATGTTGGCATGCCGGTCGTAAACCACATACATCCGGGGGGCGATGGAGAACTCGAAATAGTCAAGTGGGGCGTAGGTTATAGACAACCGCGAGGTTGCCCGGTACTGCTTGTCCGGCTCTATCCCGCTGGTATCTCCCTGGAAAAAAGGCTCGCCTTTGAACAGATCCTGGGCGGAGAGGTCCGACTCCAAAAAGCCCACCCCCAGCATCCCCCTACCCAGGGTTCGGGCCGATGAGACCTTGAATGTCCCGCAGCCGCCGTCGAATGCCGGCGGGTTATAGGCCTGCCCGGTACTGATGAATAATGCCGACATCAAAACCGATAATGTCAGTGTTTTGATAAACCTCATGATATTCCTCCTAACCAGTTATTTTGTCAAATATATTAACTTGAAATATACCAATTTATTAGCATACTTGTCAAGGGTTAAAGGGCTTTCAGGGTTTTGATCAGCCCCTGGATGTCGTCCGGAAGCGGAGCCGAAAACTCCAGGTATTTTCCGGTAACGGGATGGATGAACCCCAGAACCGCGGCATGCAGGGCCTGGCGGCCGATGGAGGCCAGGATATTCTCGGCCGATTTGGAATCGCGCCGGGCAAAAGTTGTGATCACCTGTTTTCCGGTGCCGCCGTAAGTAACATCCCCCACTATGGGATGCCCCAGATGTTTGAGATGCACCCTTATCTGATGGGTTCGCCCGGTCTCCAATCTCAGTTCCAGATGGCTGGCTATCTTATATTCGCCCAGCACCTGGTAATGGGTAACGGCCTGGCGTCCCCGGATGGCCGAGACATCCATTTTTTTGCGGTCGAAGGCAGAGCGGCCGATGGGAGCGTTGATGGTCCCCTGGGATTCCTCCATCAGGCCCCAGGCCAGCGCCTGGTAGCGCCGGGTGATCTTGCGGGCCCCCATCTGCCGGGCCAGGGCGGCGTGGGCCTGGTCGGACTTGGCCACCAATAACAGCCCGGATGTATCCTTGTCTAACCGGTGCAGTATGCCGGGCCGCTGGCCGTCTCCGGCATCCGAAAGTTGATCGGAGTGATGGAGCAGGGCGTTGACCAATGTCCCGCTGTAATTGCCGGCCGCCGGATGCACCACCATCCCGGCCGGCTTGTTGACCACCATCAGGTCCCGGTCCTCAAAAACCACCTCTATCGGAATGTCCTCTGCCTGGGGCCGGCCTCTTTTTAAGGGCCCGGCCTCCTGCCGAATATGGACCTGATCGCCGGGCCGGACCAGATAGGAGGGGACCGACGGCTGGCCGTTGACGGTGATGTTCCCGGATTGGATCAGGCCCTGTATCCGGTTGCGGGAGATATTCAAGCCCTGGCAGATAAGATACCGGTCCAGCCGGACCGACTTCTGCTGTGAGGATACGGTGATGTCACTGGGGATCGCCATCTATATTTTCATTCCGCCTCCATCCAGCAGTCCTTCAGCCGGGCCGCCCCCATGGGGCGGATCCGATGGCCGTGGACGTAGGGATTGGTGGCCGTGTATTTCATGGAATGATAGAGGAATATCCAGGGGGCATCCTCCACCACCAGTTGCTCTATCTCCCGGTAGAAATTAAGGCGCTCCACCGGATTCCTCACCGCCAGGGCCCGGATCAGCATCTCATCGACTTTTAGCGATTTATAGAACGAGGTATTTCCTGGCCGGCCCCAGTTCTTGGAGTGGAACAGCGGATAGAGGAAGTTATCGGGATCGCCGTTATCGGAGGACCAGCCCCGGACCGAAAGAATGGACTGCCCTTCGTAGGATCTCTCTAACAGTTCCTTCCAGGGCAGGGGATTGGCCTTCAGCATGATGCCCGCCTTACGGCACTGGTTGATTATTATCTCGGCCCTCTCCATCTGCTCCCGGTTGTCCCGGATATCCATCAGGTACTCGCCCGGCAGGCCGCCGGGATAGCCGGCCTGGGCCAGCAGGGCTTTGGCCGTTTCCGGATTATAGGCGTATCCTTCCAGGTTGGGGTTGTAGGCCGCCAGGCCCGGCGGGAAAACCCCCCTGGCCACCGTGGCTTCGGCCCGCAGGCTGCTGGCGTCGATCAGGTTGTTCTTGTCTATGGCATAGTTAAGGGCCTGCCTGACCCGTTTATCCACAAAGGGCGTGGACATGCTGACGTTTATGCATACATACTGGATATTCAGGGCCGGAAGCTTTTCCACCAGGCAATTCCCCTGGGCGCAGACCTCCTCCCTCTCCTTGCCCCTGACCTCAAGCTGATCTATCTCCCGACGCTCCAGTTTTTCGCTCCGCTTATCTTCAGGAATGTCGGTATGGTAAATTATCCCCTTCAGGGAGACCTTCTGTTCGTAATAGTCGTTAAACCGATCCAGCTCAATTTTACTGCCGGAAATCCATTCCTTAAACTTAAAGGGCCCGGTTCCGATGGGATTCTTGCTTAAATTTCCCCCGGCCTTTGATACTTCCTCCTTGGGAACAATGGCCGTTACCGAGGAGGCCAGGTTTGCCAGGAACGGCATATAGGCCGATTCCAGCCGGATAACCAGGGTGTAGGCATCGATCAGCTTGATCCCGGAGACGGAATTGGCCCGGCTGGCCCGGAAATCGGCCGCCCCCTCTATCATATCCACAAAATAAGCGTTGGGAGAATTCAGGGCCGGGTTCAAAAGCCTCTCCAGGGTGTATTTCACATCGTCGGAGGTCAGCTCCCTGCCGTTATGGAACTTGACCCCCTTCTTGATATTGAAGGTCCATTCCAGGCCGTCGCTGGATATGCTCCAGTGGGTGGCTATCGCCGGCACCACATTGACCCCGGCATCGAACTGCACCAGGCCCTCGAAAATCTGGGCCACCACTTCGTTGGATGTGGCGTCGGTCCTCATGGCCGGGTCCAGGGTCAGGGGCTCTGAGGGCAGGGTTAATTTTAATATTCCGCCAAAATCCTCTTTTATGATCCGGTCGTCTATCTGGCCGAAAAGCTGTCCGGCAATCTGCCCGAAGCCCAACAGCGATTCATGGGCCTGTTTGAACAGCCGCTGGATCATCTCCATGTTGCTGCTGACCGCCCGGAAGGAATTGGCGTAATGGGAATACACCTCCACCAGGCCATTGCGGTCGGCCGCCTGGGCGTCTATCCCGATCTTGGCGCTGCTCCCGATAGCGGACAGTCTTTCGGTCTCCTCCAGCACCTTGTTCAGGGAGATATCGGCCTGTGAGATATCGGTCAAATTGAGATTGACCATTTCTATATTCCGGTCCAGCACCGACACGGTGTTCAGGAACTGTTTCTGCAGTTCCGTCAGCATCGGCGTCATCTTGATCGAGTCGCTTTCGGCCTGCAGGGCCAGGCCTCTGGTCTGGGTGACTATGGGCTCCAGTTCCTTGGTCCATTGCCCCATATCGGCCACCTCCACCGCCGAATAGAAGGCCAGCAGTTTGACCTGCTCTGAGAATGAGCGGATCCCCTGGCCGGTCTCCTGGAGTTCGGCCAGGTCCCGGGAGATGCCGGCGCTGATGGTCTTGAATTCATCCAGCAGGCTGCGGAGCAATCCCAGGTTTTCGGTCGAGGTTTTCAAATTTTTCTGTATGCCGTCGGCCCGGCTGGTAACCGATTCCAGCTTGAGCCCTATCTGCTGCACTTCGTTGCCCAGCCCGTCGATGCCGCCGAACAGTCGTTCCATTTCGGCCCATACCTGGGTGGAGATGTTCTCCTCCTGCAATGCGGTGGTCTTCAATCCGATGACCGATTCCTGCAGGCCGTGCCAGTGGCTGACGGAAGATCCCAGGGCCGACTGGAGATGTTTCAATTTTATGACTATCTCCCGCAGGATGGAAGGGGCGGGCCGCTTCTGCCATATTGCCCGGGCCATCTCCAGCTGCTCGCGGACGAATTCTATCTGCCCCACGCTGGCCATCTCGGTGGTCAGCACCGAGGCCACCACCTCCTGGTTTATGCCCAGATTGGCCGTGATCTCGCTGATATCGGCTATGCCGGCCAGCAGCCGGTCCCTTATCTCCTCCTGGCTGTCGGAATGCCGGCGCATCTCCTGAAAACCCTGCACTATCAGCTGGTTGGCCTGGTAGATATCCGCCAGTTCGGCCTCCATGGATGTCGAGCTATCCTTCAGGCTGGCCGCCAGCTCCTTGGCCCGGCTCAAACCCTGGGCGGCCCGGGCGATCTTCTCCTTAAGGGAGGAATTCAGCCCGGGAGCTTTTCCCGCGGCTTTCCTCAGCTCCTCGGATAGCAGGTTCATGTTCTCGGCGATCACCCCGAAACCCCGCCCTACATTGCCGGCATGAAAGGCCTTGATCTCGGCGTTCCGGGAGACCTGGCTGATGGCCAGGGACATCTCGGTCATCACCGCCACCAGATCCTGCAGTTGTTCGGATATCTCCGAAAGGCTCTCTAAGCCCCCGGTCAGTTGGCGATTAAGTTCCAGCGATTGGTCGAAGGAGGTTATCAGCGATTGGAGGACCTGCTCGGTCTCCAGGATCAGCTGGTTGTAATCCTGGCTGGTATCCAGCACCATGGCGGAATACCCGGTGATCTCCTCCTGTCCGCGGAATATCTCGGCCAGTTTATCCTGAAATTCCTGGATGACCGTCAGGTGGATATTGTCGGCCGCCGAAAGCTGCTTGATGCCCTCCATAATGGCCGGGAGCAGGTCGGTGAACTGGCTGATCTTTGTAAGATAGGTGTTCAGATCGTTCTCCGAAAGCCGGTTTTCGTAGACATGGGCGGCTTTTGCCATGGCGGCCGTTTCCTGGTTTTTATTTCTTTGGAAAATATTCATCCCGGAGCGCTTTCATTTTCGTCGTTCATTAAAATATGCCGGGGGTTATCCAGCAGTTTCACTTCTTTAAGTTCTATCTTCTCGGAGGAGATATCCTGGCCCATGAAGATCCTGGCCAGGTTGTCAAAATGGCCGCACTGGTCGGTGGTCAGGTACCGGCAGCCGCCTCCGGTGGTGACAAGCAATTCCATCTCCGGATGGCGCTGGAGATACTCGGCCAGGCTGGGCGCCACCAGCTCATCCTGGGAAAGGATGTTGATGTTCCGGGGTATGATCTTTTGGATCTTCTTCTTGAGTAGCGGATAATGGGTGCAGGCCAATAACAGCGTATCGATTTTTGGGCTTTGGATCTCGGTTTGCTGCCAGTATTTTTTTATGAAATATTCCAACCCTTCGCCCTCCAGTTCCCCGGCCTCCACCAGCGGCACCAGCAGGGGGCAGGCCTGCTGGACCAGCTCCACCAAGGGGGCGTGTTTGGCCATCTCCAGCACGAAGCTCCGGGAGTTGACCGTCCCGGCCGTTCCCCATAACGCCACCTTGTTGCTCTTTGTTTTGCTTTGAATGGATTCCACCGTGGGCCGGATGACCCCCAGCACCCTCCGTTCGGGGTAGGTCTTGGGCAGGTACTGCTGCTGAATGCTGCGCAGGGCTTTGGCGCTGGCGGTATTGCAGGCGATGATGATCAGCGGACAGCCCTGGGAGAACAGGTATTGCACCCCCTCGGCGGTGAATTTGAGCACCGTCTCGAACGACCGGTTGCCGTATGGCGTCCGGGCATTGTCGCCCAGGTAGATGTAGTCGTACTGCGGCATCAGCTCCCGGATCTTGCGGAAGATGGTCAGCCCGCCGAACCCGGAGTCGAATATGCCTATGGGTGAATGAGTTGTCATCTGCATATTATTTTGGTTCTATCCTGCCGAACTTGCATTTGTATCGTTTGGCGAATTCCCTTAAGCCCCGGGCTATCCCCTCGGCGATGTTCTGCCTGAAAGTGGTCTTCTTCAGCAGCCTCTCCTCCTCGGGATGGGAAATAAAAGCCGCCTCCACCAGCACCGACGGCATATAGGCTCCGTTGAGCACATAGAACCCCGCCTGGTTGACCCCCCGGTTGGGGATCGAAAGCCCGGCCGATAGCGCCTCCTGGATCCACTCCGCCAGGTCGCTGGATTCTTTGAGAAATTCGTTCTGCATCACGTCCCACAGTATCAGTTGGATGTCGTCGAAATTAGCGGTCTTCTTGTCCGGCTGTTCGAACTGGATGGCGGAGTTTTCCATGGCGGCGGTGGCCCGGGCGTCGTCGGTCTTGGCCAGCGACAGGAAATAGGTCTCCACCCCCCGGGTGGTGCTTCGGTTCCGTTTCTTCTTGGGAGCGGCATTGCAATGGATGCTGATGAAGATGTCGGCCGCCTCCCGGTTGGCAATGGTGGTGCGGTCGCCCAAAGGAATGAAGACATCGTCATCCCGGGTCATCACCACCTTGACCCCGTACCTGTCCTCCAGGATGGTCTTCAGCCGGAATGCTATATCCAGGTTGATATCCTTCTCCAGCAGGCGGCTGGGGCCCACCGCCCCGGGGTCCTTTCCGCCGTGCCCGGCGTCGATCACCACTTTCTCGATCGCCCGGGCTTTCTGAGGCAGCCGCGGCCTGGCTTGGGGGATGCTGACCTCCCGGGGATCCAGCATGCCCAGACTCAATTTACGGCCCTGGGGATCCCAGCCCACCCCCTTGCCCCAGATGGGGATCAGAAAGCGGGTGAACATCTCCAGGGGCACCCACAGCCCGGAATCATACAGCCTTACCGGGTGGTAGAGATTGTAGGATTTGCCGTCCATCAAAAAGAAGGTGTTCTCCGCCGAAAGCCTTAAGGAGTGCCCCGGCAGTTTGACCTCGACCCGGCCCTCGATATCCGACCAAGTGACCTGCCCGGACCAGGGCCCGGTCAAATCGGCCAGGGACAGGTACTCCTCCCGGTCGAACAGCAAGGCGCCGACCACCGTGGTTCTGCCCCTGGCGTCGATCACGGTAATGTTTGACTGCCCCAACAGCGGGCTTATAGCTGTTATGACCAGCAATAATGATGTAATGAATATTTTTCTCAATTCAAACCTGCTGATTGGTGGATCTGTTTGACGATTTTTTGAGCGTCGTGATTCTGCTCCAGCCATTGGCGGCCCTCCCGCCCCAGTTTTATACGAAGTTCCCGGCTGTTGATTAGCGGCTCCAATCTTTCCTCGATATTCTGTTCATTTACCGGAACAATGGGATGGCTAATGCCGTCCGATTCCATCTCGGAAGCGATGCTGCTGGCCGCCGGGATCCCCATGGCCAGCCACTCCAAAGCGCTGATGCCATATCCCAGTTTCCCCAGCTGGTCTATGCCGATATCGCAGGTGGCCTTCAACTCCAGGGCCCGGGGATATGGCAGGTTCTCGATCAGCGCCAACTCCACGGGATATTTTTGCGATAGTTTATTTACGGCGTCGATGATCCGCTCCGAGCCCTTGGCCGCCCGGTTGGTGGGGGAATGACCTATCCTTATTTTTTCCCGCCGGACCGGTTCGACGATACTGAAGCCGGAAAAATCGAACGGGAAATATACATGCCTGATATTCGGATGGAGCTTCAGGTGGTCCCACTCCAGGGTCAGGTTGAGATCGGATATCTTATCTATGCCCGGCATGACGCCTCTTCGCCGGAGATCGCTCCCCAGGTAACAGCAGATCACTTTTTTTCCAGCCTGATGCCATTTAGGGATGAAATCATCGTTCTTTAAAAACCCGTGTCCTCCGTCCAGCTGATAGACATCGAATGAGTCCAACTGATATTTTTTTATATATCCCTCTATCACCGGTCGGGTCATCCGATCCCGGATATTTAATAGAAGGCCGGCCAATTGATTGGCCGGCTTCCAGACTGGCGGAATCTGACGGGGCTGGGCCAGGCCGGTATCCTGCAAAAGTCTGGGTTTAGGATAACATATCTTTTTTAGTTTGGCAACAATTTCCGGCTGCCAAAGCGGCAGTTTCAGGCAAATATCCTCCTGGTATCCCCGTCCGTCGTGGTGCAGGGTAAGCAGACGGCTGTGATGTCCCAGCTCTCTTTCGGCCTTGACGAAGGTTACGGGAACCCCGGCGGTGTTGTATGGCGCGATATGAAGTATCCGCATGCTGGATCGCTAAAATTTCAGTTCAAAAGTTTCCCGCAAATATCCCCGGGCTCCGAAACCCTCCTTGAACCGGCCCAGGCCCCAGTTGGGCTGCATATTCAGGGTGAAGGTGCCCAGGTCCAGGTGTTTGAAGCCGTTCTCCCATCCCCATTTTATCACCTGGTGATATACCGAGTTCACCGGACGGTGCTCCTGATAATCCTGATCGTGGCTGATGTAGAAGGCCAAAATGACCTTGGGATTGCAGATGAAGACCGTCATTCCAGCCACCGGGGATTTCCCCAGATAGGAGGTGAATTGCAGGATGTTCTCCGGCAGCAGTTTTTTCAGTTTTTTCAACTCGGCCAGGGTGTGGGTGGGTTTGACATTATGCCGGGCGCTCAGATTCCTCTCCAGCATCTGATAGAACTCATCGATATTTTCACTGGTCCGGACGGTGACCCCGGACTTGTATGATTTTCTAAGGGCGGTCCTGGTCTCAGGTCTGAAGCTGTTGATGATGCTTTCCTCACTAGAGAATTCCAATGGAATGACGGCGGTGATCTCCCTCTTCAGGTAAGTATAGCCCAATTTGGCCAGGCTGAAATCGATGTATTGATTGGGTTGCTGCATATAGATCAGCGGGGGCTGGGTGATCAATATCCGCTTGCCCCCCTGACGGGACCAATATTCGGTGGCTGCCTCGGCCATCCGGTTTATCTCGGCTATTCCCAATCCTCTGGCAACCACCAGGCCGCCGTATGATGCGCCTCCATAGGATATGACTGTCGGGCTACCCTGTTCGTCCTTTATCAGGGCCGGCATCACGGCGGCCAGCCGCGCACCATCGTACAGCATCAGGTGATGGTTGTCGAATCTGTCCTGGGGATGATAATCTAAAAACTGCTGCCGGTGAAAAACGGTGCCGTTATTGGCAGCAGCCACGAATTCCTCCCATTGGGTTCGGAGGTTATTTTTATAAGCCTTAATCTGTAATGCCATATTCCCAAATATTCTGGTTGATGGAGAGAGCGCCGGGATCCACCAGCGTTTCTTCTACTGCATTGGAAAGAATATATCACAAAACAGTCTGATATTCCAGCGTTTTAAACCTAGTGACGCATCTGCTTAACATGTGATAGTCCGGGTACGGCTCACAGACCCAATTCCACTGAGACCAGCTGAATAGTGTTCAGCATCAGCAGGTATCTTTTATCGCTGGTCAATGCTATTTCAAACAATGGTGCAATGTTGTAGATCTTTGATGTCTGCTGCCAAGTGGGCATATATATGGTTCCCACATTGTGATCCAGTGCCCACAGAGCGTAAATGTCGTTAGCTGTCCAACAGGCCCCGACAATGATCTTTCCGACCATATCCCGACCCGAAGTGGCCTTGGTCCAATTGTCGATGTTGACAATAGTAAAGGTAATGTCCGTACGGTTGCAGAAGCCCACCTGGGTAGCGTAATTATTCCAGAAGATCCCCCCGGGTGAATTGCCGGTGCCGATGCTGTTCACCACCGCCCCGGATTCCAGGTTTATCAGGTCAAGCCGGTTTGCCACGCTTTGGGTGACATATATCTGCATAGGATTGTTCCTGTCAAAGGACAGATCCGTCGGGAAGCCGGTGGTGCTTATGGTTTTTATCACTGTGCAAAGCCGGCTGTCTATCAAAATCAGTCTTTTGTTC
>Ga0180009_10000222_pt1 | contig 85952 bp, 92 predicted proteins | sample OS_PC_MetaG_FD_123537 | JGI IMG/M metagenome (GOLD analysis project Ga0180009, IMG submission 123537) | Groundwater microbial communities from the Aspo Hard Rock Laboratory (HRL) deep subsurface site, Sweden - OS_PC_MetaG | ecosystem: Environmental > Aquatic > Deep subsurface > Groundwater... | reverse complement strand
GGCTCATTGTGATAATGTCCTTTCCTGCCATAGCGACCTCCTTGTAAGGAGTGCATTATAGCATCTTTAAAACCGGACATTTCTATTTTGGTATAACAGGACATTATCATATTGGGAGGACAGCATAATTTTTAACAATGTATTATTTAAATAGCTAGGTAATACTAAGAGGCTTTGCCAGCCTTGGCAGGTCTGAGAAAAGCCTCGCCGATTCGAGCGGGCACGGTGTCCCGTTAAGCAGGCTGGGGCCATTCGGCACTGAAAAATTTTGCCGTCCGCTACGGTTTATGGTTCGTTCTTCTGTCGACTATCGTATCGTCAACCGATCAGAACTCACCATAAATCCTTGCGGACATTTGCCAAAATTTTTCTAATGTGCCTCAGGCCTCAGCCTGCTTAACGGGACGAGCGAGAATCGGCGTGGAGCGAAGTCCGCCACGCTGGGGCGGACGAGTGTCTTTTCGAAGGCCTGCCAGGGCTGGCAAACTGAATATATACTACCTAGCTGGGGATAGGCATTTCAAAACTTATCTCTCAAAAACCACCCAGATTTTTTTCTCTGCCACGACTTTACCTTTTTCCAGCATCTGTCCTGTAACAATAATTCTATAGCAGTCGGAGTGCAGCGTGACAAGATTTGATATCTGCTTGAATCTTGTTTTTTTGTCAGCATCGTTTGAACCGAGCGCATTGCTTAATAGTAAATCCCCTATCCCAAGCTTTAAACCATTCTTATTTCCAAATACCCTGTTATTAATGATGCTGTTCGCCATAGCATCGTCTATACCCGGTAAAGCGCTAATCACTTTGTTAGAAGCTGTATTTATATTTATCCTTCCATATAAATTATTCGCAGGATCAAGCCTTATAAAATCGAAATGCGCTGCGTCTGTCTCTGAACTATTCTTTACCTTTATTTCCAGGATATCTTTTGGGGTAGACATAGCGCTTTCCGTACCTATCTCTATATTCCCAAAAACTATTCCTCCGTCAGGCCCTGGCGTAAGGCTAGGCGTAAAAGCGGTCCATGTATCATCTGCAAGATGCATCGATACGGCTATCGCTTCTCCTTCTTCTCCGAATATCTTCAATTTGTAATACCCGTTCTTTAACCCATTTTTCAACTCCCATTTCCAAGTTCCAATTGAATCTTTTTTTCCGTTCTCACACCAGTCTGTAAAAGGAGCTGCCCTCTGGATAACCTTCCAGCCGCCTTCAGAACCTTTTACAATCTTATTTTCCGCTTCAAGCCTTATCCCGAATATAGTAAGCCGGTCTGCAATCTTCGCAACATCCTCCAAAGGTATAGTCTTCCAGGGCTCAATTCCAAGCGGAACAAATGCAATCTCTCCAACTGAAGAAAAATTTTTGCTCTTTACATTCACCTCTGTATCATAGTGCTCTATTATTTCTTCTCCAATTTTTTCTCTCATCCCGTCATTATCGTTAGGAAGGCCTGGAGTCCCTCCTTTTTTTGCAGTAGACATATACCAGTTATCAGGCATGCCATTATTATTTGAATCCATTACATAGCTCGGGTCTGATTTTTCCAGCGCCCTGTTATCAGTTATATTACCGCTAAAATATTCCTCTTTATCTACAATGTGGCCCATAGAATCCTTGAGCGTTATAAAATTCCCTCCCATAAAAGCGTTATCGCTCAATAGATCTGAATTAGGAGTTACAGCCCTTAAAAAATGTAACGCTGCAGATTTCTCTTTACCCCATATTGAAATAAATGATATGCCATTATTGTTTATACCTCCTTGCGTATCGTCTTTGTCAATAGATAACGCCAGGTGTTCATGCGGGCCTATCGTTGTTCCAAGCGGAATTGTGGCAGGCCATCCCTCTTTACTTGGTCCTTCTATGGTCCACCCGCTCAAGCTTACCTCCCTTGGTGTAAGATTTATAAGTTCTATGTACTCTCCGTCAGGCTGCTGGCTCAGCTCTATTGATTTAAAATATGTAGGTCCTGTTTCACGGTTATTCTGGATCCTGATAGTAAGTTTTCCTCCTGAAACAGTAACAACTTTCCCATTGCCAAACAGATTGCTGTCCATTACATCCTTTGAATTAGAGCCTCCTATATTTACATCGCCTATCTCCTGATCAGCCATTCCCGCAAATAATCTGACATAATATTTTCCGTCCGGAAGATCCTTCCATGTCCATTCGCCTTCTCCTGTTTTCCCTCCCTTGGGTTCATTATTCTGATAAAATCCATTCTGCCAAATCCAATCTCCTCCAGGGGCCTGGCTGCTGAAAGTACTCCTTGGGATAACAGGTCTTACCATTATCTCATTTATCCTTATACCCTCTACGCCTCTTATCTCGCTCACGCTGAAATTCTGCTGGCCTAGCCTGGGATATAATTCAAGATAAGAAAAATAACATGCTGAGCCAGAGCTGTTCTTAATAGTGAGATTCAGGATTTTATTCTCGAATGATACAGCGCCTATTCTCAGTATCTCGCCGTGCTTTACAGAGTTTTGAGTCATATTATTCACAATGACATCGCCTACTAATTCATCCTTTATCCCAAACACACCTATATAATATTCGCCCTCTGGCAGATTAATCCAGGTGATTGTAAATAATTGCCCGTCTTTTACATCACTCTGATAAGAACCCCCTTTCCATATCCAATCCCCTATATCGCCTCTATTGACCGCCGTAAGTCTACTATATAATTTTGGTATGACGCTCTGGCTAAAATCAGCGTCGCACGCGTCTATTATATTGACTGCCTTTTGGAAAGGATCTCTCACGCCCGCATCTTCAAGCAATACCGCCAGGGATTGGGAGTCCATGTAATTAATATTATTCTTCAATCTTCCTTCAACGTCTATATTCCTATCAACAGAATAAGTAGTTATATGAGGATACAATTTCTGAATATCCTGTTTTGAAATTGACTTGATTTTACTTATCTCGAAAGGCGTCTCAAATGCCTTATCGTCTCCATAAAGATTAAACGGTATATATTCCATAGGCTCGTCTATACCCTCTCCCGCCTCATCTACGATACCATTCGCGTTATTATCTATCCCATCAGAATCCAGCATCCTCTGATTCTGATTATCATCTACGCCTACTTCGCCTGGCTGGCTGTCAGGCCCGTATCTAAAACTAAGAATATCTTCATAGGCCTTATCTGGATCTTTCAAGCCGCAAGAGGTTATAAATTTTTTAAGATCCAGCTCGTACGGCGTCCATCCTTCTGTAACTTTTAAAGGAGAGAGATTGTGTTTATGCGCCACATTTATATCTATAAAACTCGTCTCATCCCTTACCAAAATAGCGTATCTGCCTATAGCCTCATCGCCTTCTTCGTTGTACACATTTATCCATTTTGAATCAGGTTGGCCATCGCCATCATTATCAATATCGCTGCCTTTAAAAAGCATATGCCACCTGTCTTCAAAGTTATCTATAAACCTATCGTCTTCTTTCAAAATCTGCTGGGCATATGTAATGCCTGCCTGGGCAAGGTAGGACGCCCTTGTAGCTTCAAGGTAATTAGCAGCGGCTTTCAACTCTAACCTCATGGTAAATGCAAAAGATACTGCCATTATGCCGGCAACAGCCAAGACACTCACCACAAGTATTAATGCGACACCTTTATCTTTCTTCATTTTCTCCTATTATACAAAGCGCCTATTAGATTTGCAAACAAAAACCCCGCATCTTTTTTAAAGATGCGGGGTTTAATTTTAACTTTGGCGTAATTCCGAGTTAGTTCTGCGATTACTTACCTTTTAACTTTTCCACTAAATCATGTATAAGTTTTCCAGCAACATCTTTTGAGCCAAGACCAACTGCAAGCGCAAATGCCAACCCTATAGCTCCTAACAAAACTGTAATAGTGGTATTCAATATAGCGGTAGCTATATTTAACTGTTCCAGCGACATAATAGTTGCGAAAATTACTATCACTGTCTGTGTTAACTGGCTTAATAGTTTCGCTTGCTTAATGCCTGCATTCATGGAAGCAGTCATTACTATTGCACCTATAATGCTCGCAAAAAATATCCCTAGGGAAATTATAAAGACAGCTGCGATAACATTAGGTATATAAAGTATGACTTTGTCCAATAGAGACGCTACAACTGTCATGCCTAGTGCGTTCAGCGAAGCCATAAATACAAGCAGCATTATTATCCAATAGATAAGCCCACCCATTAATTCTGAAAGAGTATTTTTTATTCCACCCTTTCTTAATACATCAGCAAGCCCTGATTTTTCGCTGGCAGTATCAAACTGTATCAACTTCAACAGTTTTACAACCACATTCTTCAAAACCGATGCTATAATCCAACCAACTACCAATATTACCAAAATGCCTATCAAAGTTGGTAGAAACGTAGCTGCTCTTACCAGCATAGCCTTTATTGGCTCTATTACTATCTCACTCCAGTCCATATGCATACCCCCTTTCTTTTCTAACTTGTAAGTATATCCTACGTTTATACAATCGTCAAGGGGCCGAGTCCGGAGGACTCGGCACTTCCTTGGACATTTCGTCCTAGGTCGCTTCGATGTTTCGTCCCTAAAACTTTATTTTTTCGCTTTTCCCTGGCTAGCAACAGATGCTATTTTTGCCTGTATCCTTTGCTGGTCGCCTAAATAATAATGCTTCAAAGGTCTCAGGTCATCAGTAAGCTCGTAAACAAGCGGGATCCCAGTAGGTATATTTAATTTTACTATCTCTTCCTCTGATATGTTGTCCAAATATTTCACAAGCGCTCTTAAACTGTTTCCATGCGCAGCTATAATAATCTTTTTGCCGGACTTGAATGCAGGGACAATTGCTTCTTTCCAGTACGGCACAACCCTGGCTACTGTTTCTTTTAAACTCTCTGTAAAAGGCATGTCCTTTTCATCAAGACTCTTGTATCTTGGGTCATTTCCAGGATAACGCGGATCATTTTTTTCAAGCGCCATCGGCGGTATATCGTAACTTCTTCTCCATATAAGCACCTGCTCTTCTCCGAATTTCTGGGCCATTTCTGATTTATTAAGGCCCTGCAACGCTCCATAATGCCTCTCGTTCAAGCGCCATGAATTATATATAGGTATCCACATTAAATCCATTTCATCCAGAACAAACCATAATGTCCTTATCGCTCTCTTTAGAACAGATGTGAACGCTGCATCAAATACATAACCTTCATTCTTAAGGACTTTTCCAGCCTCCCTTGCCTCCTCGATGCCTTTCTCAGACAAATCCACATCTGTCCATCCTGTAAATTTATTTTCCTTATTCCAGGTACTCTCTCCATGCCTTAAAAGGACTAATTTAATATTGCCTCTCATATCTCTCCCTTTTTATCTTTAAACACCTCTTTGCAGAATATGGCTTTAATATACACCTGTTAATTTGAAAAATCAAAAGAAATATTATGCTATTTTGGTAAGGTAATGTATTTCTGGGATTGGTATTTGCCCTTGCGGTCAGCGTAAGTAACCTGGCATTGCTCATCTGATTCGAAGAAGACCACCTGGGCAATGCCTTCGTTGGCGTAAAGTTTTGCAGCAGAATTCGAAGTGTTGCTTATCGCTATAGTAAGATATCCTTCCCATGATGGCTCAAGCGGCGTAACGTTTACTATCACGCCAATTCTTGCATATGTACTTTTACCTGTGCAAAGCGCAAGGACATTGGATGGCATTTTAAAATATTCAAGGGATCTTGCGAGAATAAAAGTATTCGGTGGAATTATGCAACTAGCGCCTTTAAAATCTTCAAATAAAGCTGGTTTTATATTCTTAGGGTCTATGATATCTTGTTTATCAGAGCCTTTGAAGATTTTAAACTCGTCTGCAATCCTTATATCATAGCCATAACTGGAAAGACCATATGAGATATTATTATTTTTAATCTGCTGAGGCTGGAAGGGCTTTATCATATTATATTCTAAAGCCATTTTCTTGATCCAGGAATCGGGTTTCAGCATTTGGAATATCCGCAGGAACGGCAGACTACACAACCTTCTTCATGTCTTAACGCAGCCCCGCAGTCAGGGCATACCCCAACCACTGTGCCTAGCTTATCTTCTATCATGGTATGAGGAGAATGTTTTTCCAGAGCCTCTTCCTGGTGATGCATTTTGCCATTACCAAGCCTTAATTCAAGAACCCTTGCAATCGCATCAGAGCACGAAAAGATCCTTCCGCTTTTCTCCCACGAAGGAGACGGGCAGCGTATTCCTCTTAATTGCTCTACTATTTTACTATTCTCTACTCCTGAGCGAAGCGCCAGAGACACAAGCCTTCCTATTGCTTCTAACTGGCTCGCAGCGCAACCGCCAGCCTTACCCATCTGGATAAATACCTCAAAAGGCAGATTTTTATCATCCACATTTATTGTGATATAAAGATTGCCGCATCCTGTTGCAACCTTTGTAGTGGTGCCATTGGTAACAACAGGCCTTGGCCTAGGGGCAACATTTTTCTTTTCCTTAAGTTCTAACGCGATATCCGCATTTATTTCTTTCTTTGTTGAATCATTAGAGTTTATATTTAGCACCTGCTCCTCCCTAGATTTATCTCTGTAAATGGTTACGCCCTTACACCCTAACTTGAAAGCTAACATATACACCTCTTGCACATCATCCTTTGTGGCATTGTGCGGAAAATTAACTGTCTTAGATACAGCATTATCAGTATATTCTTGGAAGACTGCCTGCATCCTTATATGCCAGAGAGGCGCTATATCATGAGATGTAACAAAAATCTTCTTATATTCTTCGGGAACATCTTCTATATCTTTGATAGAGCCCTTTTCTGCAATCTCCTCCATAAGTTTTCTGGAATAAAACCCATCTTTTTTTGCAACCTCTTCAAACAATATATTGACTTCTATAAGCTTATCATTATCCATTACATTTCTATAATAAGACAATGCAAATAACGGCTCGATACCGCTTGAGGCATTTGAGATAATTGAAATCGTACCTGTCGGCGCAATTGTTGTAAGCGTAGCATTTCTTAATTCTTTCGACCCAGCTTCATTAAATATACTATCTTTAAAAGAAGAGAATGCGCCTTTTTTTTGCGCCAGTTCCTTGGACTTGACTCTCGCCTCATCAGATATAAACTTCATTAACCTCTCGGCAAGCTGGACTGCTTCTTCGCTATTATAAGGTATTTCCAGTTTTATAAGCATATCTGCCCAACCCATCACCCCAAGGCCTATCTTCCTATTGATCTTGGTCATCTTTTCTATTTCTTTCAAAGGAAATTTATTCATATCAATTACATTGTCAAGGAAATGCACGCCTGCATGCACCAACTTTTTTAACATATCCCAGTCAACCTGTTTTTTGCCGTTTCCGCATATAGTTTTAGCTAAATTTATTGAACCAAGATTACAGCTTTCAAACGGTAAAAGCGGCTGTTCTCCGCAGGGATTTGTGCTCTCAATCTCTCCCAGCATAGGAGTAGGGTTATCTTTATTTATTCTGTCTATAAAAATAATTCCAGGCTCGCCGTTTTTCCAGGATAATTCCACTATTAGGTCAAAGACTTCTTTGGCTCTTAATTTTTTAACTTCCTTTTTATTGTGCGGATCTATTAAAGAATACTCTTCATCAGCTATAACCTTATTCATAAAATCTTCGGTTACCGCTATGGAGATGTTAAAATTTGTTATCTCTTTGTCATTTTCTTTGCACCGGATAAATTCTATTATATCTGGATGATCCACGCGAAGAATTCCCATATTTGCTCCGCGCCTGGCTCCGCCTTGTTTAACCGCTTGAGTAGCTGCATTAAAAACCTTCATAAAAGAAACGGGACCGCTTGAAACTCCTCCCGTAGATCTTACAACGCTGTTTTTCGGCCTGAGTCTTGAAAAACTAAACCCTGTCCCTCCGCCAGATTTATGAATCATAGCCGTGTTCTTTATTGCATCAAAAATGGATTCCATGGAATCGCCTATGGGCAAGACAAAACACGCAGACAACTGGCCCAGATCTTTTCCTGCGTTCATAAGGGTAGGGCTATTGGGCATAAATTCGAAATTAGACAGGATCTCGTAAAATTCTTTTTCTGTTTCTTTTATTTCCAGGTCGCTTGCGCCATATAGCTTGTCTGCTTTTGTTATGTAGCGACTCACCCTCCTAAACATGCCTTCAGGCGTCTCTATGACTTTTCCATCCTTATCTTTCATGAGATATCTTTTTTCAAGAACCTTAAGACAATTTTCCGAGATGTTAAATTTCTTTTCAGTTTTAATTTTTAATTCCATTATTTATCCTCCATGAAAAATAAGTATATCACTTGATAATTATATGTCAAGCTAAAAAACACAATATATTGATATTAATTTAACGACGATACCTATATGTTGTGGTTATATAATATCGACGCTGGTTTTTGGAATCCAGCCTTTTAGATCCTTTGAAAGCTCAATTTCATACCAATCCTGGGCATCTTTTATTATACTAACTTCTGCGCCCTCGTGGAGAGTAAATTGTAAAAGATAATCCTCTTTTGGCCCGCTTCTTGCATCGGCTTTTTCAGTTACTATAATTCCTGCCTTTGTAAAATTTTCGTTTCTTATTTTTGTAAATAAAAATAACAGGAGGATAAAAAATACGGCACCAAATACTCCAACAGTATAAAACATAAACCGTCTTTTAGCAATAAAAAATATTGAAAATATCAAAATTAAAATTATAACTAGATAAAGAAAAGAGCACATTAACGACAACTCATCTATATTCACTCTGTCATATACAAAAAGTAGCATATTTAAAACAAAACCTTTTTCGGATGTGTTTATTTTATCTACGGTCATCTCCTTAGTAAGTTTTAAATTAAACTGAGCGTCTTTATCGCGCGGATCTATTCTTAATGCCCTTTCGTAATTTAAAATAGCTTTACCTATTTTCTTCAATTTGAAGTAGCTGTTTCCTAAATTATAAAATACCTCCTGGCTGACTTCATTAATTCTAAGAAGCCCCTCATAAAAAGAAACCGCCTTTTCATAATCTCCGTTTTCATAACTTGCGTTTCCTTTTTTATAGAGCCCCTCTGGTTCCTCAACTGCTATCGAGATTCCAGCGAATATAAAAAATATCAAAAAATAAAATACTAAAATCTTTTTTATCCAGCTCTTTCCAGAACTATTTAAAGTATTATTGTTAGGAAGGGCTGGATTCATATATATCTCTCTAAATTCATTATAATGCCCTCTGCTTCTCTGAAGGTACGATCCATATCATCTTTTGTAAATCCAGCTGACGCAAACCGAGCCATGTCGCAATAGTCAAACACCATCTTTACTTTACTGATAACATCCTCGTTAACTCCAGCTTTTTTCAGCTTCTCTTCGAGTAAATCTTTTGTAATAGACGCATGTGGGATATTTAATTTATCCGCTATATATTCTATTACTGCTTTATAAATCTCTGTATAAAATTCCTTCACCATGTTTTTATTTATTGTTTTTCTAGCGCCTTTTAGTCTTTTTGAAGCAGCGCTTCTTGCGCGTAAAGATCTTGCATATCCTACATCAGTCCTCAGTCTATTTCTATATAATTCGTATAAATATAGGGCTATGAGAATAAAAAGTGGAAATATATTTATTGATAAAAATATTTTATTTTTATATAAAAAAGTGTTTTTGGGCTTGAACTGCGCAGGGAAAATCTTTATGTACCCTATGTCTTTTTTTAAAAGCTGAATTTCTTTCTTTTCGGCAACAGACATAGACGTAATTTTTTCAGCAGGCATATCTATTGATTTTGTAACATTTATTGTCACAGGGTTCAGTTCCTTTTGCACATAATCTTTAAGAACAGGGTCAAAATAAATATATTTAATAGGTCCTATTGTAATATTGCCTGCAATTTTTGGGATAATCATCTTTTCAAATATCTTTTCACCCTGAACAACATAATTTGCTTTTGAGATCTTTTCAGAACTACCTGATTCGTAAAATTTAACATCTTGGATCTCCGGCACTATAGGAGGAGATATTGTCTTTATATTGCCTTTTCCTTTTATTTTTATTTTTAAACTCAGGGGTTGATTTTCTTCTATTGTATTTTTGTCAATGTTTAGAGAGGTATCAAAATCCCCCACGTCTCCTTTGAAATCAGCTGGTTTATTTTGTTCCGGTAAAGGTACTATCTCTACTTTTATAGAATCTGTTGTAAGTATTATAGGTTTTCCTCTTTTGAACATACTGAAAGGGTCCTGGTCAAATATATCAAAAGGATTTTTTGATATAAATTTATCTATATCTTCCATAGTTGCCTCTAATCTTGCAGGACCTATGGTAAATTCTCCATGACCTGTGGCAAAAAGAGCTGTTTTAATTTCTGTTACAAGATATCTTGTCCCGTCTATAACTTTATAATATTTTTTCTGCGGAGGCATGTCTTCTGCCCAGAACCCTGTGGTAGAAGGAGGACTATAAACTGGGTTTTCGAATAAATTAACCGCCTGGTAAACCGCAAATGTAAGCGTTATTTGTTCATTCACATACGCCCTAAGCTTATCTACATACGCCTCTATAAAAAGCTCTTTGCCATGCTGCGGTTGGCTATTTTGTTCCTCAGGCTCTGTAGATTTACCCTGTTGCTGCTGGGGATATGTTTGCTGCTGAACATTTCTTGGTAATACCTTTATATTTATAGGCCCGGCTGAATATAACTTACCTTGATAATTAATACTGAATGGGCCAAGAGTATAATCGCCTGTATCATTGGGCACTAATATATAATTAAAGGATACTGAACTTGAAACCCGGCCATTTATAATAGAGAGATTTTGAGACCTCCCTGAAGAATATGAAGTAAATCCTTTTAAATCAGGAATACTAGGCTGAGGGATATTGGACACATTACCAGACACTGTTATGGTAAGCGTTACCTGTTCATCTAACGCAACTTCTTGCTTATCCACATCAGCAGATATAGATAAATCTTCAGCGTAACAAACTGTAGCTATTGACAAAAATAATAAAAATGAAAAAAAATATCTCATAATAATCCCACAATGTTACCAGTCTTTGTCCACTTTATATCTGCCTTCTATAGGCTTGTTTCTCAATTCTTTCTGCAAATCTTTTTCATCATCTTTAAACGCATCCAAGAGCCTTACAGCGTCTTCTTTTGACATCTCGTCTTTCTTCTCTTCTCCTGAAGATCCTTGCTGTTCTTCTTTTACCTGGTTTCCTTCCTTCTCAATGCCAGATTGTTTCTGTTCTTTTTGCTGTTCTTTTTCCTTTTGAGATGACTTTTCCCTTTCTTCTTTTTCGCTTGTCTCGTCCGATTTCTGTTCTTCTGATTGCTTCTGCTCTTCCTGCTGCTTTTCTTTAGATTTGGAAAGCTCGTTCTGCTTCTGCTGCTCCTGGTTTTTATTTTCTTTTTGCTGAGACTTGTCTTGTTTCTCGTCTTTCTTATTAAGATTTTCTTTTATCTTTTTTCTTACAAATTCTATATTATATTTTGCGTCTTCGTCATTAGGATTTATATCCAGGCATTTTTTATAATCCTCTATTGCTTCTAACAATTTACCCATCCTATAATGCGTATTTCCCATATTATAATACGATTTTCCCTGAAGTTCATTATCTTTTGAATTCAAAGATTTTTCATATTCTTTAAATGCACTCTCATATTTTTTTTGTTCATGAAGGCCGTTTCCTATATTATAATAAAGCTTGTCGCTGTCAGGATTTTCAATCTGCGCGTCACGCCATTTAGATAAGGCCTCATCAACCTTGCCCTCTTTATAAAGTTTATTCCCTTCGCTATTCTTCGAAGCAAGCGAATCTCCCCAGGCCCATCCTAATATAGATATATAGAATAAAAATATCAGCCATAGCTTCATTTCTTTTTTCTGTCTCCTATTATAAATTCAATGCACAGCAAAATAAGAGCGATTCCCAGAAAATATTGAAACCTGTCCTCATATTGCGTGAATAACCTGCTTGATAGTTCTTTTTTATCCATCTTACTTATTTCATCATAAATCTTATCGAGTTCAAATTCGCTGGCTGTTGCGTGGTAATATTTCCCATCTGTAATAAGCGCTATTTTCTGAAGCATATCTTCATCTAATTTTGTCATTACAACTTCACCTATCTTATCTTTTTTATACCCATTCACCTTGCCAGACTCATCTATTATAGGTATAGGTTCTCCTTTTTTAGTACCTATGCCTATTGTATAAATCTTTATCCCCTCTTTTTTCGCTTCACTGGCAGCTTCCGCTGGATTTGTATTATGGTCTTCTCCATCTGTAAGCAGAATAAGGACTTTGTGTTTTCTTTCTTTTTTATTGAATCCTTTTACAGCGGTTTTAATCGCATCTCCGATGGCTGTGCCAGGCCTGGGCATCATGCCAGGTTCTATTATGCTTAAAAACATTTTTGCCGCGCTATAGTCTAGCGTTAACGGACATTGCATGAAACTATTTCCTGCAAATGTCACTATCCCAACTCTATCGCCTTTAAGTTTATCTATAAGAGATCCTATTTCTAACTTTGCCTTCTCAATGCGGCTTGGCTTTATATCCTGAGCCATCATACTAAAAGATGTGTCTATAGCTATCATAATATCCACTCCGTAACGTTTCGTCATAGTGAGCCTTGCGCCTATCTGAGGCATAGCTAAAGCCAAAATCAAAAAACTTACAGCTATGATTATTAAAACCTTATTTATTCTTTCTTTAGTAACGCTTTTGGAAGAAGAAAGCTTCTCTATAAGAACAGGATCTCCAAATTTCTCTATTTTCTTTCTTTTATTTATCCTTGCAAATATAAAAAATACTACCAGTGTTGGAATTAATAAAAGAAAATTCAAGTATACTGGAGTTCCCCAGTGCATAACGTACCTCGTCCATCTTCTAAACAACTTTACACTTCCGACAATGTCACAAGTGTAAAGTTATGGGATTTTAGCAAATATTGTATTCGTTAATACGATTTCCAATAAGAGCAGAAAAAATCCTGGCAATATAAAAAATCTTGCTAATTCAGTATAATTTGCGTACTCTTTTGTCTCTATTTTTGTTTTTTCAAGCTGGCCTATTGTTTTATATATTTCTCTCAAGCCTTCTTTATCCTTTGCCCTGAAATACAATCCTTTTGTCTCATCAGCAATATTCTTAAGAAGGGCTTCGTCTATTTCCGTATCCATATGAACGTATCTTTTGCCAAAGATAGGATCTTCTACTGGATACATAGCGCCTCCTGGTTTTCCTGCTCCTACTGTATATATCTTTATTCCCAAGGCTTTAGCTGCCTTAGCAGCAGTTAAAGGATCTATTTTGCCCGCATTATTAACGCCGTCTGTTAAAAGTATTATAATTTTACTTTTTACAGTAGAGTCCCTGAGCCTATTTACAGCATTGCTTATCGCCATTCCAATAGCAGTTCCGTCTTCTATCATCCCTATATCCACCTTATCTAAAAGTTCCAGAAGCGCGCTGTAATCAAGCGTAAGCGGGCACTGAGTAAAACTGAACCTTGAAAAAACAACCATGCCAATCCTGTCATTATGCCTGGATTTTATAAATTCTCTTAGAACATCTTTAGCGGCGCTTAACCTATTCTGCGGAGCGAAATCTTCTGCCTTCATACTGCCGGAGATATCCAAGGTAAGCATGATATCAATCCCTTCTGTTATTATCTCTTCTTCTTTCTGACCTGCCTGAGGCCTTGCAAGCGCCAGGATAAAAATAAAAATAGCTGCCATTCTCAATATCATTGGCGTATATCTATACTTCACGCGAAATCCTGGGCGTATGTTCTTTGGGATAGAGATATCTGAAAAGATAATGCTCGCTTCGCGCAATTTAACCCGCTTGAAATAATCCCAGATTAATAACGGGATAATGCCAAGTAATAATAAAAATAATGGGTTTGCAAATCTCATATTGTAATTTTAGGCGTTGTTATCTCTACAATCTCTTCCGCCTTTTTATGCGCTTCTTCCATCTCGTTCTGACTAGGCGTATATTTTGCAAATTTCACCATATCGCAGTCTTCAAGAAAATCATTTATCCTGTCTGCATGTAAACGCTCTATCTTTTTTGACTTCATCTCCTGGAAAAGTTCCCATGTAGTCCTGTCCATAGCAAAAATTACATACCTATTCTCCATATAAGCCCTGATGATATCCGAGAGCTTTATATAATATTCCTTGATCATGCCTTTTTCCGAAAGCTTCATTTCCTTAAGGGCTTTCAAAGCTTCTCTCGCAATCTCTCCTGCAGGCCTTGGGGGCATAGAAAGTTTTTCTTCTACCTTTTTCTTTTTAAGATAAATAAACGCCGCAATAACCAGCGCAGTTAAAATCAATGCAATAACCAGAAGCGCTGGAAACCTTCCGCTTATTTCTACAACATCCTTTAATGGCCTTATATCATTCATACGCCTATCTCTAATATCTTTCTGCTGCTGGTTTCACCTGATACAATCCTGATATTCTGCTTTTTTACGCCAAATTTTTCTGAAAGAAGCTCAATCACCCTTTTATTAGCCCGGCCTTTTTCAGGCGGCATAGCTACCTTTATCCTGTAACTATTTTCAGAAATCTTCCGCACGTCTTCCTTTTTAGCCTTTGTAATAACCTTTAATTCTATTCTCATCTATACCCTTTTTTAGAATTCCATTGCCGATAATTTTTTTTCTCCGTATAAAAGCGGGAATATACATAGCCCTATGCCTATTAAAGAAACTATCCCCATGGAAAACATAGCCGCTTTTTTTAAATCCATATACGTAGCTATATGGCCTTTTAAAAATAACTGGAATGGAAACATTGTTGCTGCCACCGTGATCAATATAAACCCTATGCTAGCTATTAAAGTTAGTGTTCCACCGAAACCTGATACTACTTTCGCCGGATTTTCCGACTTAAAATCAGGAAAAGCCGCGCCCAAACCCATGCTTAAGCCTATAAGCGCCATATTCATTATAAATACTACCCAGATGAAACAAGCCTCCAGCAAACCTGATATCCCTAGCATCTTGTTTGACATTATTAAAAGAGATTCTGTTATAAAAAAACTTACTATAAAGCTTGCCAGGAACTTTTCATAAAGTATCTTCCTTAATCCTAACGGCGAAAGGCCTATTATCCAGAATTTATTGCCTTCCATGCTTATCTGTGGAAAGATAAACCTAGTGCTTAGCGAACCTAGCGTAAGAAGTATTGCGCTTAAATTCAAAAAAGCGCATATATTTTTCCAAAAAGGCTGCAGCATATTGTATGAAAAATGCCTGATATTCACAAAATACACCCCGAGCATCCCGAAGAATATAACAAACTGCGTCCACTGCATTGGCTCGCGCCAGAAAAGTTTCATATCTTTAATGATCAGGCCGCGTGAATCCATTCCGAATATCTTGAATAACGGCCTTATTCTTTCTATGATCCCTCTGCCTAGGCAAAATATCTTCTCTCTTGCTTGAGAATGAAGCTCCTGCCACGATATAAGATAAAATTTTTCTGCAATATTAACTAACGCCTCTGTAAAAAATAAGGCTGTGCTCAAAAGTAATAAAAAATAGTAAAAGGCGTCTTTAAATTCCTTTAGAGACGCTTTTAAAATACCTTCTGCCATCCAGTAACTCGGCAAAAACGGAGAATGCGACATATGTATATTAGGCAACATCTGATTCAACATAAATATCTCAATAGTCTGCCCTGATTCTTCAAGTCTCACTCTTTTAATAGATTTATAAATAACCAGCGCTACAAACAGGCTTATTAAAAATATAACAGTTCTCAATTTCTTTTGCGGCAAAAGTTTTACAAGTAACATTGTCAATGCTGAACCTATACTGCCTGCAATTATTAAAAAGGGGATAAAATACAAAAACATAAAAATATATAGGGCCTTATCAGCATGATTTGCCATCCCAAAACTTACCATAAACGGCACAAGTATTACCATAAAAGCCCATGAGCTAAGCATATTTGATTCAATGAATTTATACCTGAAAACAGCTCCTGATCTTAAAGGATATGAAAAGAGCAATTCCGTATCTTTGGAGATGTAAACAGTAGAGTATGTAATAATAGCATTACTGAAAATAAGCATCAAAAACAGTACAAAATAAAATAGATACATAAGCCTTTCTACTATTATTGAACCGACTTCTGGAATACCTCTCATAAATGAAAATGCCACATAGCATATAAGAAATTCTACAGCCAAGAATAATAGCGAGCATAATAAAATAAAACATATCTTGAGCAAACTCTGCTTTTTAAGCATTGCGATGCTATTGCGGGCAACATTCAGCCATAATTTTAAAAACGCATTTATTTTCATGTCAGCTTTAAGAATATCTCTTCCAGTCTTCCATCTATTCCGCTTCTCTTGCGAAGCTCTTCCAGCGTGCCTATTGCTATGAGATTTCCTTTATCTATAATACAGATCCTGTCGCATATTTCTTCTGCCAAAGACAATGTATGAGTGGACATAAATATGGTTTTTCCATTTTTAGAGCTCTTCTTAAATATATCTTTAACTAACTTTGTAGTCTTTGGGTCCAGGCCTACCATAGGTTCATCCACAATAATAATATCTGGATCGTGGATCAGGGCTGCTATTATAACAACCTTCTGGCGCATGCCATGCGAATACTCTTCTATCAGGATATCCCCGTGTTCCTTTAAATCGAAGAACTCTAAAAATCCATCTATCTTTTTCTCTATATCCTTCCCGTCAATTAGATATATCTCTGAAACAAACCTGAGAAATTCTCTTGCTGTAAGTTTTTCATATAGATATGGCGTATCAGGTATATAACTTAAGCGGCTTTTTACCTTGATATAATCCTTCTGGATATCATAGCCAAAGATTTTCACTAAGCCTTCTGTTGGCTTTAATAAGCCCGTAAGCAATTTTATAGTGGTTGTCTTGCCTGCTGCATTAGGCCCAAGGAATCCGAACAGCTCGCCCTTTCTTATGTCCAGATTAAGTTTATTAACCGCTATCTTTGTGCCAAATCTTTTAGTGAGATTTAAAGTTTCTATCATTTATAGTCCAAGACCTCTATTTTCAACTCGCTGATAATTTTAATAAGCTCTATTTGTTCTTTTATCCCGCCTTCAACAAGTGGTATATGAGTTGCATCACTTGTCTCCTGGCCAAGCGTAGGATCCATATTAATCCATTTCCCGACATATACTTTTGGCCAGACATGATAATAAAATGAACCTTCCAGATAAACCAAGCCCGCCACCATTTTAGTGGGTATCCCTAAAGAGCGAGTGAGTGCGGTAAATAAAACTGTGTGCTCATTGCAATCGCCCTCCATGTTTACCAGGACGCTCAAAGCAGAAGGCACACTCAATGTAGGAGTCTTTCTAATATTAGAGTAAGTCCATTTTAAAATCTTTTTTGCTGCCAGCCAGCTATTTTTTTCTGCCCCTACTATCTCTTTTGCAAGTTTTATTATCCTGTCATCTTTGGATTCTACAAACTGTTCCTGCGGGATGTCTTCTATAGGAATATTTAAGGCCTTTTGGATCTCTGGTTCTCTATCTCTATAGATCTCCAGATCGGCATTATCTTTCTCTATCTTGAAATAGGATACATTCCTCGGGTCTTTTATTTCTAAGTTAGAGCTTAAAGAAAATTCTGACAATAAATCACGACCTTGTCCTAAAAACGAGTTGGAAATATTCATTGCATCTTTCGCGTTTTCCTTTAGCATCGTAAAACCGAGGCCTGACTCTTCTTTAAGGATATCACCGTCTCTTGCCATCCATGTCCTGGTTTTTATCCCATAACAATCTATTTCAAATATATCTGCCTCGATTTTATTACCTCCTGATTCAATCAAATCGCTCCCAATTTTTTTAATATTCACCTTGTTAATGGCCATGCTTACCGGGTCAAAAATCTCAAAATTAAGCTCTTTACTGGCATCAAGTTTTTTGAATAAAAGAAATGGGGCTATCGAACTTGATATAAGTGTATTGTTTTTTACGGCAATATTTTTTTCTATTTTTCCTTGGCCATTATCCAATTTAACCTTGAGAAAATTATCCGCTATCTCTCCGGATACATCTATCTTATAAGAGCCTGATACCATTTTATAGTAAAAATTTTTAAGCGCGTAATCCTCGTTAAAAAACGCGTTGCCTCTTATTCTTACAAACCTGTCTTCTCCCAAAATATTTAATTTCAACAGCGTTGTCTCGTTTATTCTGTATCCCGCTATGCCTGAATCTACGTCCTGGTTTATAACAGTATTTGAAAATCCAATCCTTTTATCTTTAAAATAAATACCCATCCATGATTCGCGCATAGGCAGGTCTTTTGTCAGTTCTATCTTGTATCCGGAAGGATTTGTGATAATAAAAGCTGGCAGGACTTCTTTATTAAAAAGAATTCCTATCATGGTAAGCCAGAAAACTGTAACACAAAATGTATAAAGTTTTTTCACTTTAGAATAAAACTACCGCATAATGTTATCTAAATCTTTTGGCGCGAGCCTTGAAAAAAAGTATCAATGGCTCTATATAAGGTTTATCAGTAGATATATCTATTGAATCTAGGCCCATAGACCTAAAAGCCCTGTTTCTCGTGTTTATAAAAGATGACCTTTTTTTTGCAAGTTCCTTCTTTAACAAGTCATCTCCTGTATCCAGGAACAAAGTCTCCCCTGTCTCTGCGTCTTCAAATTCCACAAGGCCTATATCTATTAGATCTTTCTCTCTTGGATCAGATATAGAGATACCTATGATATCATGCCGCTTATTCAGGATCCCGAGAAGCCTTTCATAATTAGAATCCATAAAATCAGAAATAAGAAAAACGACTGCGCGCTTTTTTAAAATCTTTCCTAAATACTCCAAGGCTGAATTTATTGATGTCTTCCTGGATTCAGGCTTATAATACAAAAGCTCTCTTATTACCCTTAGTACATGCGGCCTGCCTTTTTTAGGCGGGATAAATTTTTCAACTTTATCCGTGAATAATAATAAGCCAACTTTATCATTATTTTTTATTGCGCTGAAAGAAAGCACAGCTCCTATCTCTGCCATTACTTCTACCTTCATCTTATTCCTGGTTCCAAAACTGCCGGAGCCACTCATATCCGCCATGATTATTACTGTAAGTTCTCTTTCTTCTATAAATTTTTTGACGTACGGATGGCCTGCTCTGGCGGTTACGTTCCAGTCAATAGAACGTATATCGTCTCCAGGCACATATTCCCGGACTTCATGAAACTCCATACCTCTGCCTTTAAATATAGACTCATATTCTCCGGCAAATACATCGTTCACAAGCCTTCCGGTCCTTATTTCAATCTGCCTTACTTTTTTAAGGATTTCTTTCGGGATCATGGAACTTCTATTTTGTCAAATACCTTCTTTACAATATTTTCGCTCGTCATCTCTTCTGCTTCTGCTTCATATGTAAGAATAACGCGGTGCCTTAAAATATCCATACCCACTGCTTTTATATCTTCAGGGATCACATAGCCTCTTCCGCGGATAAAGGCATGCGCCTTACTGGCTATATTGAGGCATATGGACGCCCTCGGGGATGCGCCGTAGGCAATATAATTCTTTATATCCAACTTGTATTCTTCCGGCGTGCGAGTCGCATAAATGATATTAACTATATAATCTTTTATCTTCTCATCCATATAAATCTCATTTACAATCTCTCTTGCCTTTAAGATATCTTCAGGAGAAACAACTGCTTTCACTTCGCTTGGATTATGTCCTGCCATACGCTCCATAATTTCTCTTTCTTCTTTTTTATCAGGGTATTCTATCTTTATCTTTAGCATAAACCTGTCAACTTGCGCCTCAGGCAAAGGATAAGTCCCTTCCTGCTCTATTGGGTTTTGTGTAGCGAGCACCAGAAATGGCTCTTCCAATAGGAATGTATTTTCTCCTATAGTAACTTGCCTTTCCTGCATTGCTTCTAGAAGTGCACTCTGCACCTTTGCAGGAGCCCTGTTGATCTCGTCTGCAAGTATAAGATTTGAAAATATGGGCCCTTTTTTTGTAGTAAAAGAGCTGTCTTTTGGGCTATAAATAAGTGTCCCTATTAAATCTGCTGGTAATAAATCAGGCGTGAATTGAATGCGCTGAAATTTTGTCTGGATACACTTGGAAAGTGTTTTAACAGCGAGTGTTTTTGCAAGGCCTGGCACGCCTTCTATTAATATGTGGCCATTTGCAAGTAGAGCTATTATCAGTCTGTCTACAAGATAGCGCTGGCCTACTATTACCTTGGATAACTCCTGTGTGATTTGTTGGATAAACAGGCTTGCTTCTTTGACTTTCTCATTTATCTGCCTTATGTCCTGGCCGTACTTGGGGTTGAAATCAGTCATAAATGCCTCCCAAAATTTACGAAGTAAATTTTGATCCCGAGTCGCTCTTATACCCCCGTATATGCGGCGAGGGACCTTTTACATCATCATGCTCTCGAGTCTCTTCACCCTTTCTCTTATAGGCGGATGCGTACTGAAAAGCGCCCCAATTGCACTGGCGCTTAAAGGATTTACTATAAATAAATGCGCCGTAGCCTGATTTGCGCTCATAGGATAAACCTTATTTCCTTTTTCCAGTTTTAAAAGAGCGTGACTAAGCCCGATTGGCGTTCCTGCTATCATAGCGCCTCTTTTATCAGCAGCATATTCCCTGGATCTTGAAATTGCAAGCTGTATAAGCATGGCTGCTATAGGCGCGACTATCAACATAACTAACATACCTATGACATTATTCTCCCTATCTCTACTCCCTCTCCCTCCAAATATAGCCGCCCATCTTGCCCAATTGGCAATCATTGTAATTGCGCCTGCTATTGTAGCTGCCACAGTCATTATGAGAGTGTCTCTATTCTTTATATGAGAAAGCTCGTGCGCTATAACCCCTTTCAATTCTTCTCTGTCTAGAATATTTAATATACCCTGCGTTACACAGACCGCTGAATGTTTTGGAGAGCGGCCTGTAGCAAACGCATTTGGAGTATTCTGCGGAGCTATGTATATTTTTGGCATAGATATTTCAGCAGCCATGGTAAGATTTTTTACTAAACTATACAATTCTGGCACTTCGTTTATATTTGCCTCTTTGGCTCCATACATCATAAGTACGATCTTGTCGCTGAACCAGTATGAAATCATATTCATTATAAAAGCGAATATAAACGCGTATATTGCGCCTTGCTGGCCTCCGAAATAGCCGCCTATCAATACAAAAATCATGGTCAAGGCAATCAATAATAAGCCTGTTTTAAAATAATTCATAAACCCTCTCCTGTATAATTAAGCTATCTAAATGAAGAAAGCCCCGATACTGTAGGGCTTTTCTTCAACTAATTATAACTTATTATACTCTTATTTTTTCTCTTCTTTATTCTTTGCTTCTTCCTTATTCTTCGCTTCTTCCTTTTTTGCCTGCGCGCAGTCTTTTATTTCACTAACACCTGCAAAAAAAGCTGCAAAGCCACCTAATACCAGTATAAGCGGGGCACAACCTTTTAAGAGTATAACAAAACTATACCACCATGTGATAAGTCCCCATACGCCCAGTATAATGCTTATTAATCCACCAAGCACTGTTATAAATTTACCCATTTTTATTCCTCCTCCTTCTGTTTTAATGTAATTATTTATACCATTTAAAACCGTACTTGTCAATACCTTTATAGGTATTTGCTTAAACTAGCCCAGGTCTTAGGCCCTACTGCTCCGTCAGGTACAAGGCCTTTTGACTTCTGAAAATCTTTTATTGCCTGTCTTGTCCTTGGACCCATCTTGCCGTCAAGGGAACCAGGGTTAAAATCCGCATTTTTCAAAGCAGTCTGTATATCTTTTATAGTTGGCCTGAATTCTGCCTTTTTGGCGTCTTTCTGCTTGGCTTGTTTCACCTTGAGGGCATAGTCCTTTTTAGATTCTAGTATCTCTTTTGTTCTTCTTGAGTCCTCCAGTTGCGTCAGAGTGCTCTTATCAATATAACCTGTGCTCTTAAGGCCTATTGATTCCTGAAATGTCTTTATAGCGTCGCGCGTTTCTTTACCCATTCTCCCGTCTGTGTTTCCAGGTTCATAACCTTCGCTCTTTAATATGACCTGCACTTCCTCAATCTTAGGATTAATAATATCAGTGCTTCCTACAAGCTTTTCCTCTTCTCTCTGGTATTGAACTGATTTAGGAACAATATTACATCCATAAAATGTTAACAACGCCAATATAGATACAACAATATAACCTTTCGTCTTCATGTGCATTCCTCTCCTTTTCCTGATTTTTCGCTATTATATCAAAAAATCAATGTAAAGTGAAGACTTTAGTGATAAAATACATTTATGTTAAAACAAATTGTGCCAAATAAACTCTGTCTTTCGTGCGATGTATGCTGCAGGTTTCTTGATAAAAATGCGCCTCTTGCCCCGCTTTTTCTGCCCCATGAAATAACGCCAAAGAGAAAGCATCACCTGGGCAAATCATGCCGAGTAAAGTTAAAACCTTGGCAAAATATGTATGCCTGCTGTTTCTTTAACGCCAAAAACAATAAATGCGCTATTTATTCAAAAAGGCCTTTTGACTGCCAGCTTTACCCTTTTACAATAATGTTCGATGAAAAACGCGAAAAGATTATCCTGGGTATAGATAAAAAATGCCCATTCAGCGTAATCCCTGAAATGGGAAACTTCATAAAAAATTATTTCCATTATCTGGTTGATTTAATGGAGAAAAAAGAATTTGTTTCTCTTATAGCCGGAAATCCTTTATTCATAGGCCGCTTCCAGGAAGATGTAATACAATTTTCTTATTTAAATACCCTCGCAAAACTGGTTATTAATAACCCTGGGAAAAGCGGATTCAGACAAATATCGTTAAAAGATAAGGATACATTTGACAACTTCTTTAAAAAAATCCAAGACACTGATTCCAGTCAGAGCTTTGTAAATCTATACATATGGAAAGATAAAAATCCTGTATGGTGGAAAAAAAAGTGCGAGGATCTGGAAATACTGCTTGAAACAGATTCAGGTTATATAGATTTCCGTTCTCTTAAAAAATTCCCTGATTATATATACCTGAGAAAAAACCTTGCTGAACTTAAAGGTAATAAATATAAACACAAACGAGCAAGCTGTAACTATTTTTCAAAAAATTATAAATTCCAATATCTTACTTATAAACAAACTATGAAAAATGACTGCTTGGAACTTTTCTCAAAATGGGCGGCTGAAAGAAAAAAGAAATTTCAAGACCCGTACTACCATAAACTTTTAGAAGACAGTTTATCTGCTCATAAACTAGCAATGGAAAATTTCAAAACACTTGGCCTGATAGGCAGAGTTATAAAGGTAAGAAAAAAGGTTATTGGCTATACATTTGGGTTTGAGATTACAAAAGACATATTTTGCGTACTTTTGGAAGTCTGCAACCTTAGATATAGATGCATCTCGGAATTTATTTTCAGAGAATTCTCCAGGGAAATAACTAAATATAAATATATCAATACCATGGACGACTCAGGACTTGAAAACCTTCGTATCTCCAAACTCTCCTACCATCCAATCTCTTTAAGCGCTCCCGTAAGTTGACACTTTGACAATGTCAGAGTGTCAACTTAGCTACTTTTCCCAACAAATATTGTTAAAGTCGCAGTTGCCGCATTTATCTTTATCGCGCTCAGGAAGTTTTTCAAAACGCAGATTTTGAATATTCTTCCAGGTATTTTTTATAATGCACACCATCTCATCTACCATATCTTCCCTGAGGACTATTTTAAACTCTGTCGGCTCGCCTTCTTTTATCTCATATTTTCTTATCGCTTTTTTGGCAGGCTCTACAAACACAAGCACGCCGTGGCTTACAACTATATTTTTATCCTGCCTGGTCTTATCTCTTTCGTATAAAAGTTTATAGCACACTAGCTGCCTTAAGTAACTATCGCATTCTTCACTTTCAAGGCTTCCGGCTTCAAAAATACCTTTAGCATGCTTATTGGGCTGGCCTGTTTTATAATCAACTACTCTCACAAAATTATTTTTCTCATCTTCCAATTCTAACTTATCATATTTGCCTGTGAAAATAATGCCATCTATATTTACAGGCATCCTGTTCTCAAGCCCGATTGGTTTTATGGGCTTTTCGGATATCTTGCTGTAATATTTTTTCAAACCATCAAATTGTTCTTTGCACCTTAATTCTATAGCCTTCTCAGGCCCTTGGAATTTTAACGCCTCGAGAAATCTTTCCTTGAAAAACTGAAAATCAGGAAACCTTTTCGTCTTAATATATTCCCTGTATAAATTTTCTAGCCCTGCGTGCACTGCATTACCGAACATAAGGCTTTGCTTTTTTGCGAAAGGAAGCATCAGCGCATTATCATAAAGAAATTTTCGCCTGCACCTTAGATAATTATCCAGGCTTGTAGGGTTTAGCGTCATGTCTTTAACCAGGCCAGCTAGAACTTCTTCCGTTCCGATAAAAGGCTCCATAAGGCTTGTTTTTTCAAGGAAACTTACCAGAATATCTTCTTCTTTTAAATCAGGCGTTTTAGGCTTTATGCCAAGTCTATGCAAAAATACACTGGAAATAGAGTTTTCATCCGGGCTCGCAGTGAATATAATATTACTCCTGGCCCTCGATACAGCTACGTAAAAGAGCCTTGTTTCGTCGTAAGACCTTAGTTCTTTTATCCTTTCTTTGCTGCCAACTTTTTCCACGCCTTTTGTTATATCCGGAGGAAGCGGAATTGTATCAGGCCTTGGTTTTATGGGCCAGCTTTTATCCTGTAGACAAAATGGAATTATAACGCTGTGAAATTCCTGGCCCTTAGAGCCATGCGCTGTAAAAATCCTGACCCCGTTCTGAGTCATTGTCACAAGATTCCCTTCCAGCGGCATGCCATGCTCATTTCTTGTCCTTATCTCTTCTACAAAATCTTTTAATGTTAATCCTGGTTTTGACATATCTGAACTCTTTATCATATTTATAAAAGATGACAGCGCTCTTAAATCCCTAATTCTCATAACATCATCCTTATCGTATTTCTCCAGGATATATTTATAAATCCTGGCATCCTCAATATATTCCATCAATATTGTATGCGCAGGTTTAAATTGTGAATTTTTCAGAAGTTTTTTTATTATATTTTTTGCTTTTTCCAAAGGTTCTGATAAATCTTCTGACTTTAAGAGCTCTGATAAAACTTTCGAGTCTTCTTTATTCCTCTTTTTCTTATTTACTTTGCCTATCAGCCTTAATATATCATTTAGAGGAATTTTAAAATAATCTGCGATAAGAATCCTGTACAGAACCCTGTCTATATCTTCATAATTTTCCGGGCCCATGTTCGCAAGTTCCAAGACATCCAGCATCTGCCTTGCCCGCGGTTCAGGCCTTATGTCTTCTTTGCCGTCAGTAGCGTATGGAATGCCTGCGCGCAAAAATTTATCTATTATCCTCAATATCAAATCCCTTTTCCTGACTAGAATAGCTATATTATTGTAAGGATTTTCCTTTTCTTCCGATTTAAGGTCTTTTGAAGATTCAATTTCAGCTTTAATCTCTTTTATTTTTCTTACAATGAAATCCAGTTCTTCTGCTTCTTGGGTAAATTCATAGTAGCCTATTGATTTTTTCTTAAAATCCCTTGTATTTATAATATCTTTATTGCCCGTTCTCTCATCCTCCGGCACTTCTTTTATTAAAGACTGGCTAAGGTCTATTATCTCTTTTGTTGAGCGGTAATTATTCTTTAAAGATATTGTTTCTAAATTCTTGAATTTATTTTTTAGCTCCTTAAAATTGCCAACGCTTGCGCCTTGGAATCTGTATATTGACTGGTCATCATCCCCCACGCAGCATACATTCGGATTCTCTCCTTTGAGTATGGAAAATAATAACTTAAACTGGGCTCCGTTTGTATCCTGAAATTCATCCACCATGAAAAATTGATATTGGTCTTGATATTTTTTCTTCAAGATCGGCTCATTGTTTAGCGCATGGATAGCCATCATGATCATGTCATCATAATCATACCTTCCGCGTTCGTCAAAAACCTCTTTATTCCCGCTCGCCTTAAGTTTTTCATACTGGTCATAAATAATAGCTAAGGCTTTTATCCTTGGTACATGTTTTTCTTCTATATACGCGCCGTCCGGCTTTAATATCTTTACATATTTCAGAAATTCTTCAGGGCTCACGCCTTCCCTCTTTAAATCGCCTATTTTTTTCTGTATCTCTTTTACATAATTATAGGGGGCGTTAAAAGGCCTTATTTCAGATATACCCTGCGTATGGTCCAAGATATATTCTATAACCCTTACCTGTTCTATATCTTCAATCTGTATTCTCTCCTGGATATAGTTAGCCGCTTCTTCGGAATCTAAAAGAATTGAGTTCGCAAAGCTATGAAATGTCGCAACATAGACATCATAGCCCTTGAAACCTATAATTTTTGCAAGACGCTCTTTCATTGTCTTGGCTGCGGCGTTTGTGTAGGTTAGTATAAGGATGTTCTCCTGAAGCGCCTTTTTCTGCCTGATAATATTTGCGGCCCGCACAGAGAGTATCTGCGTCTTGCCAGTCCCTGGCCCTGCCAAAACAAGCACTGGCCCTTCAATAATATCCACTGCCTTTTTCTGTTCTACGTTCAACTCTTTATAAAACTTTTCAAAATTTTCCATCTCCACGCCTCTGTAAGTTGACACTCTGACATTGTTAAAGTGTCAACTTATTTGTTTGCCAATCGAAAACGCGTCGCCTAAATATTTGCCTATGCCATGATAAGTGCAAACTTCTGGATCATATACTATTGGCTTTATCTTTTCAATGTCAGGAAGCCCATCTTTTCCAAGTACATCATCATCGCATTTCACATCTAATATCTCACCTATAAACCGAATATGCAGGCCTATCTCAACTGTTTTTATAACTTTGCATTCTAAAATAAGAGGGAATTCTCCAATATAGGGCGCATCCACTAATTCGCTTTTTACAGGGGTCAATTTTGTTTTTGCAAATTTATCTTCGCGACTGCCTGATACGATTCCGAAATAATCAGCAACTTTCACATATTTCTCAGAAGGCACATTAACTGTAAAAGCCTTTTTATCCATAATATTCCCATAAGAATAAGTCGCTTTTCTTAAAGATATGCCAATGCATGGCGGCTTAGAACAAACAATGCCTCCCCATGCAACTGTTACTCCATTCGGTTTCCCGTTTTTATCATATGTGCCTATTATCCAGGTAGGCGTGGTAAAAACAAGCGCTTTCGTCCCAAATGATTTTTTCATACTTGCTCCCTTCATCATTTTTAGCATATTATAACATCCTTTGCCTAAAGCGTCTATTCTAGTATTTGACATATTAAATTTAATTAAGTATACTTTTCTTATATGAAAACTAGGGAGACGTGGAAGTCAAAACTGGGAATCATAATGGCTGTTGCAGGAAGCGCTATAGGACTTGGAAATTTCCTGCGCTTTCCTGTCCAGGCTGCGCAGAACGGCGGTGGGGCGTTCATGATTCCGTATTTTATATCCCTTCTTCTTCTCGGCATACCTTTAATGTGGATAGAGTGGACTATCGGACGTTTCGGCGGAGGTTTCGGCCACGGCACTGCGCCTGGAATATTCCACAACATGTGGGCCAAAAATAGGTTCATAAAATATTTCGGCATAATAGGAATTTTCGGGCCTCTTATAATCTTAATATATTATACCTATATAGAATCATGGACACTTGCATACGCATTCTTCTCAGCAACAGAGAAATACAGCCAGGCGACAACACAAAACAGCATGGTTTCATTCTTGAAGGGGTTCCAGGGCATTGAAAAAAATAATTTCTTTTCAAGTATGCAATGCGCATATATATTTTTCCTTATCACATTTTGCCTTAATATGTTTGTCATATATAAAGGCATATCAGGCGGCATAGAAAAATTATGCAATATTGCCATTCCAGCCCTTTTCATATTTGGAATTATAATAGCTGTGAGGGTATTGACATTCGGTGCGCCTGATCTGTTAAAACCTGATTGGAATATTGTAAACGGCCTTGGATTTTTATGGAACCCTGATTTCAGCGCTTTAAAAAGCGCCAAGATATGGCTCGCAGCTGCAGGCCAAATATTTTTCACCCTTAGTGTAGGCATAGGCGTAATATTAACATACGCGAGCTATCTTAAAAAAACAGACGATGTGGTGCTTTCAGGCCTTACATCTGTGAGCGCAAATGAATTCGCAGAGGTAATACTTGGGTCTTCTATTATAATACCGGCTGCATTTGCATTCTTCGGCCCAAATGAGATCCAGAATATTGCAAAAGGCGGAGCATTTAACCTCAGCTTTGTAACAATGCCTCTTATATTTGAAAAAATATCTTTAGGAGCCATATTCGGGTGTATATGGTTCTTGCTTTTATTTCTTGCAGGCATTACCTCTTCCATATCGTTAGCCCAGCCCAGTATAACATTCCTGGAAGATGAATTTAACATCTCTAAGAAAAAGGCTGTTATTATTTTCGGCATAGCGTCTTTTATACTATGCCAGCCTGCCATATTCTTTTTGAAAAACGGCGCAGTAAACGAATTAGACTTTTGGGGCGGCACGTTCTGCCTGGTGTTATTTGCAGCTTGTGAAACTATACTTTTCGGATGGGTATTCGGGATTGAGAAAGCTTGGGAGGAAATTCATCATGGCGCGGAAATACGTGTGCCAAAGATATATAAATTTATAATAAAATATATTACGCCCTTATTTTTACTTTTAATATTAGGATTCTGGTTTTATCAGGAAGGTATTGCTGCAATATTAATGAAAGGCGTTGAACCCAGCGATAAGCCTTATATATTAGGTATAAGGCTTATACTCCTGGGAATATTTATTGCTTTGGCTATACTTGTAAAGATTGCCTGGCAAAAAAGAAAAACTGCGGTTAAAAAATGAATATCTTCGGCTGGTTATTTTTGATTGTACCCTGGGGGAATTACTATAACTCTCACTATATTCTGTTTCGCGAGAGTCTTGCCTAAAAAGAATTAACAAGCCATCTCAATTTTGCAGAGCGCCTACGGCGTCCTGCAAAGTCAGTTTACTCTACAATAATAGCTTCAACAGGACACTCGTCTTTAGCCTGTTTCACAGCGTCTTCGCTGCCAGCCGGCACTACCTTTACCTTTGCAATTGCTTTATCGTCCTTCATCTCAAAAATATCAGCGCAGGTATTGACACACAACCCGCATCCGACGCACAAATCCTCATCAATTCTTACCTTCATGTCATCCCTCCCAGTTAAATTATCCAAATATGATATATTTAAGCCTGTTTATTGTCAACAAAATTATTCCGACGCAAATCTTGCGATAAATTCACCGAACATGAGATCCTGGATATAAAAACCGCCGTTCTCCATCCTTCTTACAAGGCCTTTTTCTTCCAGGCGATAAAGAAAATTCTTTATGTTTGCTATAGGGAATTTTTTGGCACGTTTGCCTATTATCATCATTGTCGTAAAATCCTTTATCGTAATGGGTTTTTTCTCCTCGGCAAGTATTTTTAATAAATCCTTTTCTCTGTCGCTAGCCTTTGACAGCAGAAAATTAAAATAATCCCTGCCTAATTCTTTAAGCGTGTTATTCAAGGCGTTGTCCCAGGAATCTGCCTTAACCCTGCCTTCTATCTGGCTGTCATACAAGTGGCTCGCCAGCAATTGCACTTCATAAGGATGTCCTCCTGTATATTTAAATATATTTTTCCTTACACCTTCTTCAAAAACTACTCCTGTTCCTTTGAGAGTCATATCTATTGTAGCCATGATCTCGCTTTCTTTCAAATTTTCAGCATTTAATCTTTTTCTAAAAAACCTTCCGACTGGGTCGTGTTTATCAATAAAAGACACCCAGCCTAAAGGCGTTGATGAAAGGATAAAAAGAAACCTGGTTTTTTTAATAACATCTTCACTGCTTAAGACAGCTCTCAGGATATCTATAGTATTTGATACCTCCATGAGATTTTGAATGTCATCCAGTAACACTACTGCTAATTTTGTATCCAACGCTTCCCAAAGCTCCAACAAAAACTTTGTAAATTGAACCTGAGCATTTGACAGGGATTTTCTTTTTGAAAAAAGTTCTAAGAGATTTTTTTCAACAGTATCTGTTTTTGGAAAACCCATTACCATTTCTTCTGCTATAAGATGAATGGCATCTAGTGCTTTATTTTTCTCGGTAAACTTTGAAATCCCGCAAAAAGCCGCAGGAAATCCGTTTTCCTGGCTCATACGCCTGAATTGTTTTAAAAGAGAGGTTTTTCCCGCTCCCCATTCTCCAAGCACTACAAGATGACTGGGCCTTGCGTCCAGGGCAATATCCAGGTTTGATTTAAAAATCTCCAATTCCAGGCTTCTTCCTCCGAATATCTTTGGTTCCCATCCTGATTGAGGGGTAAATGGATTTGAAGATATCATATAATCATTTAGCATTTAAACGCTGACGGACACAGTTTACCTATTCTACATTCAGCACAGAGCGGCCTTCTGGCAACGCATATCTTTCTTCCATGTAAAATCAATAGATGCGAAAAAACTCCCCACTCTTCCTGAGGAACTATTTCCATTAAATCCTTTTCTATTCTTCCGGGGTCTTTGTTTTCTGTAAACCCAAGCTTGCCTGAAAGCCTTATCACATGTGTATCAACCACTACTCCAACTACTATGCCAAATCCAGAAGAAAGGACAACGTTTGCAGTCTTCCTGCCTATGCCCGGAAGACCTGTTAATCCTTCCATAGTGTCTGGTACCTTGCCGCCAAAATCATCTAAAATTCTTTTAGCTGAGCCTATGATACTTTTTGCTTTATTTTTATAAAAACCTGTTGAGTGTATATCCTTCTCAAATTCTTTCAAACCGGCTTCTGCAAAATCAGATATAGTGTTATATTTTTTAAATAATACAGGCGTTACTTTATTTACCCTCACATCTGTGCACTGCGCTGAAAGTATAGTGGCAACTAAAAGCTGCCAGGTATTTTTAAATCTAAGCGCTATCTTTGCTCCAGGGTATTCTTTTTTTAAAATCTTTATTATTTCTTTAATATTTATCATTTACCAAGAAACATATATAAAGAAATACATAAAAGCATGACAGCGAATACTTTTTTAAGTATCGGGCTTGGAACGGCTTGAACAAACGTAGCTCCTACGAAACCTCCTATAATAAATCCAAAAGCTATAAATAAAGCTACCTTTATATTCACATCTCCTGATTTATAATATTTTATTACAGCCAGGATTCCCACTGGTAAAAGAAGCGCAGCGAGCGCAGTACCTTGGGCAAGATGTTGAGAAAATTTAAAAACATAAAGAATGCTAGGAATTAATATTATAGCCCCTCCTATGCCGAAAAAACCTGAAGATACCCCTGCCACAAGACCTATTAATATGCTTAATATATCGTTCATGCTAGCCTTATTCTGCCAAGACCAACTGGTCTTGGCAGAATAACCTATTATTTACTTTACTCTGTTTCTATGTTAAATTATACCTATGATTATAAAGACAGATCCTGATATTATCAAGGGATATTTTGAAGACTATTCAGGTCTTCTGGGCGGTTATGCAGACAAGGTCATATTGCCTGAAAACGAAAAAGAAGCCAGGGATATCCTGCTTGAGGCAGGCGCTAAAAAAATCCCCGTAACAATATCTGGAGGCGGAACGGGCGTGACTGGCGCAAGGATACCTTTCGGCGGATGGGTTATTGCTACAGAACGCTTGAATAAAATAATAGAAATAAATGATAAAACCCTTACAGCTACTCTTCAGCCAGGGGTAAGGCTAACTGAGCTTGAAAATGAGCTTTCAAAAAAAGGCCTTACATATCTCCCTGATCCTACAGAGCCGAATGCATTCCTAGGAGGGACCATATCTACAAACGCCTCAGGCGCAAAAGGATTTAAATACGGCCCCACGCGTGATTATATAAAAAGATTGAAGATCCTTTTGTCTACGGGAGATACTATTGACATAAAACGCGGAGATTATTTTATAAATACAGGTGAGATCTTTCCTCTCAGATTAAAAGATAAAGAAATTAAAATCAAAATCCCTGACTATTCAATGCCTGAAATAAAAACAGCTGCAGGCTATTATATAAAAAACCATATGGACCTATTGGATCTATTCATAGGGCATGAAGGAACCCTGGGCCTCATACTTGAGGCTGACATAGCGCTGGGAAAAAAACCGGAAGAGGTAATGAGTTTTTTCAGCTTCTTCTCTTCTGAAGATGATGCGATAAGCTTTGTAAAAGACGCAAAAACCTATAAGGCAATGTCCCTGGAATACATGGATGCAAATTCTCTTTCGCTCTTAAGAATAAAATACCCCAACATACCAAAATATGCAAAAGGCCTTATATATTTTGAGCAGGATTATAAAAAAGAATTCGAGTCAGGGGTCGTAGACTCGTGGACTAAACTGCTCGAAAAACACAAGGCCCTGATGGAAGATTCGTACTTTGCGGATTCCGACAAAGAAAGGACAAAGTTAAAAGAACTAAGGCACGCCCTTCCGGACGCTGTAAATGAGATTGTAAAAAAGAATAAAATGCCGAAGGTCGGAACTGACATAGCAGTACCCGATAAATGCTTTAAAGAAATGCTGAAATTCTACAAAGAAAAACTCGCCTCTTCTGGAATAGACTATGTGGTATTCGGACACATTGGCGAAAGTCATATGCATGTAAATATGCTCCCCAAGACAGAGGAGGAATTTAAAAAAAGCAGGCTAGTTTATATGAAATTTGTAAAAAAAGCTGTAAGTTTAGGCGGAACTGTTTCAGCAGAGCACGGCATAGGAAAATTAAAACACCTGTTTCTTGAAATAATGTACGGAAAGGACAACCTAAAGCAGATGGCCCTTCTTAAAAAATCGCTGGACCCATCATGTGTATTAGGGCTTGATAACATATTCCCCAAGGAACTTTTAAAATGAAAATTATTATAGCTGTGCCTGATTTTACGCGCGAGGCTCATTTAAAAAAGATATTGCCGGGTCTTTTGACTAAATTTGATAAAAAAGGAATGGCTCATAAAGATATAGAAATACTTATCGGAACAGGGCTCCACAGGCATCCTACAAAAAAGGAGATAAAAAACAATCTTGGAAATATCGCAAAGACAGTCAAAATATCTTCCCATGATTATAAAAATGTTTTTTACGCCGGCCGATCAAAAAGAAATGTCCCTATATACCTGGATAAAAAACTAAAAGACGCTGATTCCATAATAACCATAGGCGTAGTAGAGCCTCATCTTTATGCCGGCTATAGCGGCGGAGTGAAAGTTCTTTCCATAGGCCTGGCCGGAGAAAAAACAATAAATGCAACTCATCATCCAGAGTTTCTGGATCATCCCGGCACAAGGATATGCTCTATAAAAAATAACCCTTTCCAGAATTTTATACAACAAACTGCCTCTATGCTTCCTGTCAAATACTCCATAAATATAGTAAATAACGAATTTGGGAAAATACTAAAAGTATTTGAAGGAAAGCCGGAGCTGTGTTTTAAAAAAGCGGTTGATTATTCCAGAAAAATATTTGAAAAAAAATTAAACAAACGCCCGGATATAATCATATGCGACATACCTCATTCAAAAGGCGTAAATATATACCAGGCTTCCCGCGCGTTCAACTATGTGACGAACACTAAGAGCCCTGTTATAAAAAATAATTCCCTTATACTTGTAAAAGCTAATCTGGAAGAAGGCTTTGGAAAAGGCCTAGGCGAAAAACGCTTTATGAAAAAAACTCTGGAAATGACAAGTCCTGATAAGCTGATAAATGAAATTAAAAAAGGCGGGTGCCTTGCTGGAGAACACAGGGCTTATATGGTTGCAAAAGCGCTCAGAAAAGCAGAACTGGGATTTATATCAAAAAATGCTTATCTTTATAAAAATAAAGGCCTTCCGTTTTTATTCTTTGAAGGCCTTAAAGAAGCTAAAAGATATATAAGAAAAACTTTTAAAAAACCTACTATATATTACCTCGATAACGTATTTACAACTATCCTGACTTCCGAAGTCACCGTACGGTGACTTCGGAAGTCAAAAAAACAGGCCTATTAAAAATCCCTGCTTATTCCCAGAGAAACCTCTTCTCCGTCAATAAAATCTCCCTCTATATTTAACCTTGTATCTTTCGCAACCAGATAATCCATGCCTATCACAACACTACACATCTTTTCAGATTTAATGCGCTTTCTATCGTGATCATTTACCCATCTTATAAAATCAACAGTCCCATACCTTGCGCCAAGATAAGGCGTAAAATTCCCTACATCTTTTGAAATCAATACTGATCCCTGCCAATCATCTATAATAACTCTATGCTTATCGCTTGCTGGACAAGCAGTCCTAGGATGAACGCTTATATGCTGAAACCCTGCGACTGTTTTTATACCAAGATTTTTATTTTCATACCCTTTTATTCTAAATCCATACCCTCCTGCGAAACCTGTATTATAAGTTAAATTTCCAGGATTGGAATTATCCCAAGCTACATCTCCCACTCCTATTTTTCCGTCAAAACAAATCCAGTCAAATACGCCGAAAGAACTTGTTAAAAAATACCTATCGCCGCTGGTGGAACCATGGCTATCTTTTAAGTTTCTATCTATAAGAAAATTTCCCTGCAACCCTAATATCCATTGTTTTTCCTTAGGCATATGCGTCCCATAGCAAGGCGCGGCATAAGCTATTCCAAAACAAATTATAACCAGAATTATGCCAAAACATAAAAAATTCTTAAACATGTCTTTTCTTTTCAGATTAATCCTCTGCCTTTCTCTGCTAATTCTTTCAGGTCAGGCCATAATTTTTTACCTTTCAGTATCACCACTATTAAATTATGCCTTTTATCATAACTAATATAGCCCAAAAAACACTGTTTTGCCCTTAGAGTGTATCCTGTTTTCCCAAGCATCAAATAAGACGAGCTCTTCCACAAGCTCTTATTATGATTTCTTAATTTTATACGCCTGAGGCTGGTTAACTCCGTTATCTCCGTTTCCTTTATCTGAAGTATACCCAGAAGCCTTTTGTCTTTTACTGCCTCGCGCATTATCAAAGCCAGATCATACGCCGTAGAATACTGCCCTTTTGCCGGCAATCCGTTAGAAGTTTTGAAATTTGTATTGTGGCATCCGATTTTCCTAGCCATGTCATTCATCATCTTTACAAAATCCTTTTCTGTGCCAGCCACGCTTTCAGCTAGAGCTACGCTGGCATCATTGCCGGAATTGAGCAGCACCGCCTTGAGCATATCCTCTGTTGAATAAATCTCTCCTTTTTTAATATCCACTTTGCTTGGAGGCATGTAAGCTGCGCACCTTGATACATTTACATTTTTATTAAGCTTTGATTTTTTCAAAACCACCAGGGCTGTCATTATCTTTGTAGTAGAGGCAGGCGCAAGCTTGAGATGAGGATTCTTGGAATAGACGACCTTTTTATTCCAGGCATTCATAAGCACTGCAGAATATGCAGTAATATGAATAACTTCTTTTGCAAAAAGATTTGAGCTTAAGAATATAACGGATATAAAAACCAGGCTTTTTCTGAACATTTAATCTTGATGCATCTCTCGGATTTCTTTGCTAATATCTCCTAGAGACGTTCGCGCGCGCTCGAGTTCATCAGCAAGTCTAGTAGTTATAAGTAAATGTTTATAGGAAAGCCAGCTGAACGCCAGGTTCAAAAGCGATAGTAAAAATAAATATATATTGATCTTTGTATTAAGCAGGAAATATATGAAGAAAAATATACCTAGAATGATAAGCATCCTGTTCACCCTGGAAACTACTTCTATGAATTTTTCTTCATCTGTCAGTTTCGCCAGATGCATAGTCACCTCTGAATTTCGCCCTGATACATCAGGGCGAAATTGGCTAATGAATTAATATATTGTCGCAGTTATAATATACATAGTATATACTAAAAATCAACTAGGTGTAAATTTATTTGTTATAGGCATGCGCCTGTCTTTTCCAAATGCCATAGGAGTGATTTTTACGCCTGGAGGAGCCTGGCGCCTCTTGTATTCGCTGGAGTCTATCATATTAAGGATCTTTTTCACAATATCTTTATGGCCTACTTCTTTTATTATATAGCTAAACCCTTTATTTTTTTCAACATATAGGCCTATAACCCTGTCTAAAAAATCGTAAGGCGGTAAAGTATCCTGGTCTTTTTGATTCGGCCTTAATTCAGCAGTAGGGGCCCTTTTTAAAACGCTCTTCGGTATAATATCTTTTCCTTCTTTTTTATTTCTATATTCTGCAAGTTCATATACAAGCCTCTTGGGCACATCTTTTATCACGCTGAACCCGCCTGCCATATCTCCGTAAAGAGTACAGTAGCCAGCACTCGTCTCGCTCTTATTGCCTGTATTAAACACCAGGTATCCGAATTTATTAGAAAACGCCATGAGTATATTACCCCGTATCCTGGCCTGGATATTTTCTTCTGCTATATTTGGTTCTACGCCTTTAAAATATAGGTTCAGCGTATCTAAATAAGAGCTGAATATATTATCTATAGATATCTTGCGAAACTTTATACCCAGATTCCTGGCTATTAGACTCGCGTCTTTTTGCGTCTCGACCGAAGAATATCTGGATGGCATACTGAGCGCAAGGACATTTCCTCTGCCAAGCGCATCTTTGGCAATACATGCCACCAGCGCTGAATCTATTCCTCCGCTTAAGCCTAGAGCAACTTTGCTAAAATTATTCTTAAGCGCATAATCTTTTGCGCCCAATACAAGAGCAGAATATATCTCCTCCTCTCTTGAGGTAAGGTTAATCTTTGGCTTTATTTTAACTGTCTCTTTACCGGAGGATAAATCGAATATTAACAAATCTTCTTCGAAAGCCTTTGCTTCCACAATAGTCGATCCGTCTTTTCCAAATAAAGCGCTTCTTCCGTCAAATACCAGTTCATCCTGGCCGCCGACAAGATTACAATAAACTATAGAAATTCCAAATCTCTTTGCCTTGGCTCCAATTATTCTCTTGCGTTCTTCAACCTTACCGATATAATACGGCGAAGCAGATATATTGACCAGAAAATCTGCTTTTTTTAAAACCCTATCTGTCCTCCGCTCTCTGCCATCTGCCCATATATCTTCACATATATTTACACTAAAAAACAAACCTTTTATCTTTATCAATTTATTATCAGCGCCCGGTTTAAAATATCTCTTCTCATCGAAAACGCCGTAATTAGGCAGATGTATCTTGTGGTATACATAGGTTATTTTTTTATTATGCATAACCGCAGCGCTATTATAAATATCTCCTTTTTTCTCATCCACAAATCCTACTATTGCAACTAAATCGCCTATTTCCTTGGATATTTTATTTAAATACCTTATATTCTCTTTTATGAAATTCGGATTTAGAAGCAGGTCCTCAGGAGGATAACCTGTTATGCTAAGCTCTGGAAATACAATTAAATCCATATCTTTGGAAGCTGCCTCTTTTATGCAGGATAATATCTTATTGGAATTTCCTTCCAGGTCCCCTACTACACTATTTATCTGGCCTATTGCTATTCTCAGATGCATTGTCACCTTTGAATTTTGCAGATTGCTTTGTAATCTGCGAAATTAGTTAAGGAATTAATGTATCGCTACCTATTAATACTAGCACAAGTTACAAAAATACGCAAATATGCATAACCAACCGCTGCTCATCTCAGTAAAAACACGCCCAATATTACAAACCCTATCCCTAATCCCTTAAGAATAGTAAAACTCTCTCCGAAAAATAAAAGGCCTAACAGAAAAGAAACTAACGGGTAGGTAGCAGCAATGGGCACCATTTTAGATACTTCTCCATGTTTAAGAGCATTATAAAAAAATATCTGGCCAAGGATGCTGGCAAGAATCCCCCCGAGAAATAAAAAGAATATTGTTTTTGGGTCAGCTTTTAACGCTGATTTAAATATATTATTATTAAAAACGGCCAGGATAACAGCTCCCACGATAATCCCGGATGAGCGCACTATAACGCCAGACAACGGTTCTATATTCTTAAGCCCTATCTTTTCCATTACAGGCGCTATGCCCCATACAACCGCTGCCAGTATCGCAAAATAAAATGGCTTCATGTTCTCCTCCTATTTTTGAATATAAGATAACATATCTCTAGCATAAATGAAATAAAATAATCTACTGAGCTATGCATAAAACTCTTCCATTATCTATAAAGTCATATATAATATACCTAATGTTTAAAGCTGGAAAAATAGCCATAATCGGAAGGCCGAATGTAGGAAAGTCTACGCTTTTAAATGTCCTAGTAAAAGAGAAGGTCTGCATTGTATCTAGTAAACCAGAAACCACGCGCGACAATATCCGAGGAATAATATCCGGCAAGGATTTTCAAGTTGTATTTGTGGATACCCCTGGAATACACAGGCCAAAGAATCTGCTCGGAAAATTAATGGTCCGTAAGGCACAATCCTCTATCATGGAAACAGACCTGAATCTCGTCCTCATAGATGCCCATAGCGGTATAACAAAAGAGGATATAGAAATATTCAATCTTATGCCAGTAAAATTAAATATCCTCATCATAAATAAGATAGATGGAATTGATAGGCGCCATATCTTGCCTATCATTGAAAAAGCCCACAAATTTAATTTCAAGGAAATAATACCTATATCAGCCTTAAAAAAAGATGGCACAGACCTTGTATTTAAAAAAATACTGGAATACCTGCCTGAAGGTTTTCCGTTCTTTCCAGAAGACCAGTTAACTGATAAAAATGAGCGGTTTATAGTTCAGGAACTCATCAGGGAAAAAACACTGGAAATAACTTATCAGGAAGTGCCTCATTCTATAGCGGTAACTGTGGAAGATATGGAAGAAAGAAAAGACAGAGAAAATAACAACATCATCTATATAAGGGCTAATATATATTGCGAAAAGGAAAGCCAGAAAGGTATTATTATAGGCAATGGCGGTAAAATGCTTAAAAAAATAGGCGAGATCGCTCGAAAAGATATAGAAAATTTCCTGCAGAAAAAAGTCTTTCTGGATCTATGGGTCAAGGTTTACAAAAACTGGAGAAAAGACCCGTTTGCCTTGAAAAATCTGGGCTACTAAAACTATAAACCAAGAAATTGGACCGCTAATCCACAAAGAAATATACTCCCACCTGCTAAAGCGTGCGTATACCGTTCAAATCTCCTTAATGGAATAAAACTTATACCAAAAAACGAGACCATTACTATGCTAAGCATAGTAATAATTGTTGTCGCTCCGAATATCACTGTTACCCACAATATTCCTTGGGCGTTATTTTTTGCTGCAGGGTACATTAGAATCGGTATCAAAGGTTCGCATGGGCCAAATACAAATATTGTAAATAAGATCCACGGGGTTATGTTAACTTTGGTTTTTTCGTCATGAATATGCGCATGATCATGGCTATGAGAATGGTCATGCGAATGAGTCTCATAATTCATATGAACATGTGAATGTCTATGAGGCTTATTCTTTAATGCCTTATGCAACCCCCAGATAAGATAAGTAAATCCAAATATAATTAATAGCCACCCTGCAATATTTCCTCTAAATGATTCTAATGCCTCTAATTTCATCACCTCTATTCCTAAAATAATGCCTATAAATCCAATAACAACAGAACTCATGATATGTCCAAGGCCACATAGGAGTGTAAGGACAGCTGTTTTTACTAAAGACCACCTCCTTGCCCTGCTCATCACAATAAAAGGGATATAGTGGTCAGGCCCAAAAACAACGTGCACAAAACCTATTGTCGCTGCGGTGATATATAAAGTTAGTAATCCGGTATCCATGGCTAATAATTTTATCAAACAGATTTAAAACTGGCAAGTAAATTAAGAAGGCTTTCCTGTTTTGTAAAACTTTCTGTCTTCCAGGATTCTACTATTTCTTTTTTATACTTTTTCCATAAGGTATAGAAATTTTCAAAGCCATACACAGGGCCCTGGCGATTAACCCAAGAAGGATTGGCTAAATATTGATAGATCCCATCCGGGTAAACGCTATTTCCTACAGCCTTGTATGTCCAGTATGTCCAGTGAAAACCAAACTCCTTAAAACACTGCAATGTATTCTTTACCCAAGTTAATTCCCCATAACACCCCTGGCATTTGGAATTCACTCCGAATTCTCCTGCAAAAATAGGTATATTCCATCTTCTGGAATAATCATAATAACTTTTCAGCTTTTTTCTTATTGTATTTATATCCCAGTATTCTCCGGATATATCCCCTGGATATCTAAGCCCCTTATGATAATTAAAAGTAAAATCCACTGGATGGTAAAAATGAATGCTGTATGAAAGATTATCTGTAAATGGCTCGCCTATATGCTCCAAAACCTGAGCCCAAATATTTCCTTCCAAAAATATCATATGATTTTTATCTATATTTCTTATATGATTTACCGCTTTTATATAAAAATTACGTAATATCTTGCCGGCATTAAGCCTTTTTATAACAGGTTCGTTCAAAATATCATATCCTGCAATTATTGATTCATCTTTAAATATGTCTGATAGATTTTCCCATAGCCTGAAAAATTTTTCTTGATGTCTTTTATCCTTCCATAACTCTATTTTACCATCGCTATCTGCATGCCAGTCTTGATTCTGACAACCAGGCGCAGCGTGCATATCCAGTATACAGTAGATATTATATTTTTTACACCGATTAACCGCTTCTTTAAGGATCCTTATGCCAATTTCATTTTCTATTAATCTGTAATTAAAAGGGATCCTGACGCAGTTAAAACCTAAAGACGATATATTTTTAAAATCTGATTCTTTTATAAAATTATTCCTGTATAGGCTTGTAAAGTTATCCAATTCTTTCTGGCCGTAGCGTTTTTTGAACTCGGATTTAAAAATCTTCTCTGCTATATTCCTGCTATGGAGAAAGTATCCTTCCATCATGAGCCATCCTCCGAAGTTGACTCCGCGGAGAAAAACTTTTCTGCCTTCAGAATTTACGATACTGTTATTTTGTGTTTTAAGCATATATTTTCGGTTTTTGAAACTCTATACCATAAATTAAGGGCAGTTTAAGCTCGTGCCCGGGAGCTAAGACTGCAACCCTCTTTGCAATGAGCCACAGGTCTTAACATATAATGAATCGTGACCTTCATAATATCCTCCTTTCTTATTTGAATATAAATCCTGTTTCTCTTGACCAGAATAAAAGATCTAACTCGTCCATCGGAATATTGATTTTTTTACAAAAATCTTTTAACTTGCTTTCTATTCTAATATACTCATTTTTAGTCAATGATTTAGGAATCTTATTTATTACCCCGTAATCTTTCAGGTTCTTGAGGATATGCACGTCAAGTATCGCCAGGTCTTTTCCGAAACCTATATTCCTTAAAAAATGGCTGGCTTCTTTATATCCTATGCCTTTTATATTTTTAACAAACCACTCCCTGGTTTTAGATATATCCTTTTCATCTATGTAAGACTTTATAGAGAAACAACCATTCTTTTTGAATAACCCCCTGGCATTTACAATAAACTCCGCCTTCTTATTCAGAAATCTTGCTGACTTAATATACGGGCTTATAGCCTCTGGATAGCCGTTAAAAAGCAGCCCTGTCTTTTTCAATTTCTTTATTGCTTTATCGCACTCAACTGCCTCTGCCTGGGGAGTCAATATGCAAAAACAAAGTTCTGAAAAAACATGCTTGTCATTTTTTTTGTAACTATCCTCAAAATCCTTAAGCCTGCTTTTTATCTCTTTTTTTCTTCTGTTATAATGCTCTAAAAGGCTCTTCATATCAACGCCTAAGTTGACACCATGACAATGTCAGAGTGTCAACTTACTCACTCAAGTCAAGCGCCTTAGATATAGCGTCTTTATCAAAACCCACTATTATCTGGCCGTCTATATCCAAAACAGGCACGCCCATCTGGCCTGACTTATCTATCATTTCCTGGCTGGCTTTGGGATTTATGCCTACGTCTATATTCTGAAACTGGATATTGTTTTTCTTTAAAAAGTCTTTTACCATTACACAATATGAACACGTAGATGTAGAATACACCTTAACATCAGGCATAATACCTCCTTTTTAGCAATGATAGTTTTTTAAGATGCATTTGTTCTTCTTTTATTAAACCGTCTATTATATTATGCTCTGATTTCAGAACAAAATTTTTCATCTCGTAATAGAATAATATAGAATCCCTTTCAAAACCCAATCCAAGCTCCACTGCCTTTTCCCCGTCTTTAACAGTATCTGCGATCTCTTTTCCTTTCTTCTTCTTTGTAAAAACATGTTCCTCTGATAAAGCCTTTATGTAACTGAAATATTCATCTGTATACGCTTCACTAGGCTCATATTTCTTAACTGCCGAGAGCATACCTTTAAATACATTTATATGCTTTTCCTCCTGGTCTGCTAAATATTTAAAAATATGTTTTATATTTTTATCTTTTAAAGACTTTGATACTTTATCGTAAAAATCCCTGCCATTTTTCTCTATCTCAACAGCCATTTCAACTATTTCACTTCCAGAGAATATATTTCCCATTTTCATCCTTTCCGGTCCCTTAAACTTAACTTTATAATTTGTGCCAGGTACAATTTGTAAAGTTAAGAAGCTATTTTTGCACCTAACTTAAATGCCTTTTTTAAATAACCTTGATGCCGAAGTATATCAGCCTTGAATTCTATGCCCTGACAGAAAAGCTCATATTTATAATTAGCGTTTATTGTGACAAAAAAGTTTTTCGTTACCGCTTTGGCATTCTCAAGAAAATCCTTTCTCGTAGACGCCTCCACGCAAATAAATGCGCTCTGTATCTTTTTATAGCCATTATCCTTTTTCAATATATATTTTGCCCTCCAAGCGCACTGGAATCTATCTATCATCATTTTTGCTTGCGCGCTCAGGCTCCCGAAAAATATAGGAGAAGCAAATATAACGGCGTCCGCTTCTTTTATTTTTTTGTAAACTTCCTGCATGCCGTCTTTTATCAGGCACGAACCATCGTATGTCATTTCTTCGCATTCCTGGCAGGGAACAAATTTCAGTTTATTAAGAACTATCTTTTCTATATCAGCGCCTTTACTTTCAGCGCCTTCCAAGACCTTATCCAAAAGAATATCTATGTTGCCACCTATTCTGGGACTGCCATTTATACCTAAAACTTTCATTTATATGCTCCGTAACTTTACAAATGGTGCCAGGCACGAATTGTAAAGTTAGTAATTTTCTGATATCAGCTCGTAATATGCCTGAGGATGAGCGCACGCTGGGCATTTGTCCGGCGCTTCTCCTCCTTCATGCACATAACCGCAATTGCGGCATTTCCATTTCACAGCAGTATCTTTTTTAAATACTTTTTTATCTTTTACATTTTTCCAAAGCTTTCTGTACCTGGCTTCATGCTGCTCTTCCACTTCAGCTATTTCTTTAAACTGATCCGCAGCTTCTTCAAGCCCCTCTTTCCGGGCAATTGCTTCAAAATTTTTATAGATCTTTGTCCATTCCATTTTTTCGCCTTCAGCAGCTGCGTCAAGATTATCTGAAGTCGTTCCTATGACACCCGCAGGATAAGCTGCAACTATCTCCACATCTCCGCCTTCTAACAGCCTGAAAAACCTCTTTGCATGCTCTTTTTCGTTATCAGCTGTCTCTAAAAATATAGCTGATATCTGTTCATAGCCTTCTTTTTTTGCCACGCCCGCAAAATAGGTATAGCGATTTCTTGCCTGAGATTCTCCAGCGAACGCCGCAAGAAGATTTTTTTCTGTCTGACTTCCTTTCATTTTCATGACACTGCCTCCTTTACCTTATTTTTTAGTTCAACTAACTCTTTATCATCAGGTACCCACTGTATTTTTAAGCCTTTTACCGGTAATTCAAACTTAGCCTGTTCCATGATGTTTTCTATATCGCCAATACTCTGACCTCCCCATCCATAGGACCCGAATGCAACACCAATTCTATTCTTAGGGGCAAGGCCTTTCATGTAAGTGAGAAACGCTGATACTGTAGGAAGCATGCCGTTATTTAATGTAGGCGAACCGACGCATATATATTTTGCCTCCAAAACAGAAGCCATTACATCAGATATATGATTTGTTTGTAGATTTCTTATTTCGCATGGCATGCCATTTTCTTCAAAAACATCTTTTATCGCATAAACCATCTTTTCAGTGCTATGCCACATGGTATCGTACACAACAACTGCCTTTTTTTCGCATACATTATTCGCCCATTTCTTATAAAACCCTAGTATATCCTTTATATGGCTCCTCCAAACAAGTCCATGGCTCGGCGCAATCATATTTATATCCAGACCTGAAACAGCTTCCAGCGCTTTATTTACTTGAGCGCCAAATGGCAACACAATGTTTGCATAATACTTAGCTGCCTCAATTCGCACCCTGCCCCATTCATACTCATCATCAAACCGCTCGCAAGACGCAATATGCTGGCCAAACGCGTCATTAGGCAAAAGCAATTTTTCTTCAGGGATATAAGTAGCCATTGAGTCAGGCCAATGCACCATCTGAGTCAATACAAAATTCAAATTCCTTGTTCCTATATTAATCGAATCGCCTGTATTAACTACTTTAAATTTCATATCTTTCTTAAAATGTTTTTTAAGGCCCTTTTCGCCGTTAGGGGAACAGACAATAATTGCATTTTTTGCAATATCCGCTACCTCCAAAATGCTTCCTGAATGGTCCATTTCAGTATGATTTGAAATAATATAATCTATTTTAGAAGGGTCTATAACGCTTTTTATTCTTTCAAGCATTTCGCTAAACATATAATGCTTAACTGTATCTACAAGAGTGATCTTTTTATCTATTATTAAATACGCATTGTACGTAGACCCCAACTGAGTAGAATACCCGTGGAAGTTCCTCAGATCCCAGTCAACAGCCCCAACCCAATATATACCTTTTTTAATCTCTAATGCCTTCAATGTATAGTCTCCTTTGAATTTCCTGCATTTTATTTATGTTCATTCGTATTTCACAAATTCGCTTTTCTTAGCGCCGCATACAGGGCAAACCCATGAATCAGGTATGTCTTCAAACGCAGTGCCTGGCTGTATGCCTCCGTCAGGATCCCCTGTTTCAGGATCATATACATAATTACAGACTTTGCAGACATATTTCTGTTTCGATTTATCGGCTTTTTTAATAACACCTTCTCCTTTTATAAATGTAGGGGCTGTGTCAGGCGTTGTGCCGCGCTTTACCTGATGGTAATACTCGTATGTCATAGGCCTGCCTGTTTTTAATATCTTTGAATCTATCATTCTGCCTATGAAAAGTGTATGCGTAAAGCAATCAAACTGATCTACAACCTCTGCTTCTAAATAACAAAGCGCGTTATCAATAACTACAGGGCATCCTGAGCCAAGTTTTATATATTTGATATCTTTAAATTTATCTTCCGACCTTCCTGATTTAAATCCAAATCTGCCTATAAAACTTAAGGCTGCCTCCTCCTCTAGTATTGAAACGCTGAATTTCCTAGCTGATTCAATATACTCATGAGTCAGGTTTTTCTTATTTATGCTTATAGCTATAGTTACAGGCTCGCTTGTTATCTGGAAAACAGTATTAGCTATCTGGCCGTTTAACAGATTGCCCTTATTGGAGCTTACTATATACATGCCATAACCTATATTATGCAAAACATTCAGATCCATGCGGCTCCTTTATTTTTTCAATATTTTATCAAGGTCGTCTTTCGGGTTAGTTATTAACTTCAGATCAAATTTCTCCTGGAGAACGCTAAATACATTCTTAGACACAAATGCAGGAGGAGTAGGGCCTATATGCATGCCTTTAATATTAAGATATAATAAACTCAGAAGAATTGCAACTGCTTTTTGTTCAAACCACGAGAGAACTAGCGTCAAAGGCAAGCCATTTACGTCTGTCTTAAACGCTCCTGCTAGCGCCTCTGCTATCTTTATAGCAGAATACGCGTCATTACACTGGCCAAGATCTATAAGCCTAGGAATGCCTTCTATATTTCCGAAATCTATCTTATTGAAACGGTATTTTCCGCAAGCAAGCGTAAGTATCACGCAATCGTCCGGAACCATTTCCGCGAATTCTGTATAATAGTTTCTTCCAGGCTTTGCGCCATCGCACCCGCCTACTAAAAAGAAATGCTTTATTTTACCGGTTTTTACAGCGTTTATGATTTTGTCCGCCAGTCCAAGAACTGCTGTATAATGAAAACCTGTCATTATTTTCTTAGAACTTGATTCATGCAGAGAAGGCAGGCTTTTAGCCTTTTTTATCAACTCGCTGAAATCCCTTCTCTCCACACGTTTTGAACCTGGAACTCCTGTTATGCCTACTGTAAACAGCCTGTCCAGATAAGTATTCTCCGGAGGAATAAGGACGCAGTTTGTAGTAGCTAAAAGAGCTCCTGGAAATTCTTTGAATTCCTTTTTCTGTTCCTGCCATGCCCCGCCGTAATTGCCAGCCAGGTGCTTAAACTTCTTGAGTTCAGGATACCCGTGAGCAGGAAGCATCTCTCCGTGGGTATACACATTCACGCCTGTTCCTTCTGTTTGTCTTAATAATTCATAAAGATCTAGAAGGTCGTGGCCTGTCACAAGTATACATGGGCCTTTTTTCGTACCTGTCTCAACCTCTGTAGGCATTGGACTGCCGAATCGCTGGGTATGGGCTTTATCCAGGAGCTCCATCACCTTTATATTAATATAGCCGCACTTCAAAACTAAGGCTATGTATTGATTCAGGTCAAAACTAACATTTGTTACAGTTTTAAATAACGCCTCGTGCATGAACGCGTCCACTTCTTTATCTATAGCGCCCAATTCTCTCGCGTGATACGCATATGCAGCTATGCCTTTTAAGCCATATAACAATGTATCCTGAAGGCTTTGTATATCCTCGTTCTTGCCGCACACCCCTACTTTAGTGCATCCTGTTCCACCTACTGTTTGTTCGCATTGATAACAAAACATGCTAATCTCCTTTCAATTATTGTTTCTATTTTTATATCTTTCATATTTTTCAGTCCCTATACAGTCTTTTGCCATGCTGCACCAGTCAAGACAGGAACCCGGCATGCATCTACGCACTTTTTGTTTGCAATAAGGGCATATTGTCTCCGCCTCGTCGGACCATATCTCTATTTCTTTGCCGCATGCGCATTTTATGCTCTCAGGGAAAGGTTCTTTGATCCTTTTAGAACCTGGGCAACCGTCAAAAAAACTCAATTTATTCCTCCTTGAATACCTATAGTAAATTCCTTTAGTGGTATCTTTTTGCCTGATAATTTCATTGCTTCGCTGACTATATGATTCAACCCAAAACAACACGGCACTTCCATATGCGCCACAGCCACGCTTTTCAGGTTATTAACCCTGAAGATCTCTGAAAGTTTCTTTATATAAACATCTGCCTCGTCCAGTTTTGGGCACGCTATAACTAATGCCTTTCCTTTTAATAAATCCCTGTGAAAATCAGGATACGAAAACGCCACGCAGTCTGCAGCTATCAATAAGTCAGCATTCTTTAAATAAGGCGCGTCCACAGGCACAAGCATAAGCTGAATCGGCCAGTTCATAAGTTCAGGCCCACTATGTTCTGTCGTTCCCCGTTCATAGCTAGTGGTTCGCGCATGGTTTGGCTTAAAAGCCCTGACAGCTGTTCCCGGGCATCCGCAGGGTAATTTCTTCTCCTCTTTCTTTTTTATCTCTTCCAGATGTTTTTTGGTGGCTCCTTCGTCAAATTCCTTGGCGTTTCTTTCTTCAATGGTAATGGCTCCTTCCGGGCAATGGCCAAGACATGCGCCCAGGCCATCGCAGTAAATCTCTTTAACAAGCTTTGCCTTCCCATCTATAATTTGGAGCGCTCCTTCAGCGCAGTTTGGAATGCATAATCCGCAACCGGTACATTTTTCTTCATCTATATTCACGATTTTACGTTTTGACATATTCACCTCGATTTAGATAATTCTTGTATAGTTATGCTATCCAGGTCTTTTATAACGCCTGCATTAATAACCTTTATCTTTTTTCTGACGCTACAGGCGCTCCTGTTAGGGCATATCTTTCCTTTAAGAAAGCAGTTTGTAAGATCTATTTGCCCTTGAAAAACGCTGATTATGCAAGCCAGACTTAATTTCCCAGGGGGAACTAAAAAAGAAAAGCCTCCTGTCTTGCCTTTATACGACGAAAGTATCTTTTTCTCTGCCAGCTTCTGCAGGATCCTCCTTAAAAACACCTTTGGAAGCTTTTCTGCGCAGACTATTTCCTCTGTAGTCACTATCCTCTTATGACCTTGCCTTAAAGTCTTGGACATAAATATCAGCGCCCTTAAAGCGTAATCCGTATCCCTGGTTATGAATTTCACAGCAAAACTCCTTTTAATTGATACTATTTTAATATCATTTAAAAAATATGTCAAGACAATTCTTTGAATTTAATCTTCTAATGCGCCCTTATTTGAAAAAGGCCTCTCCTGTTTTCCTGGCTGTTTCTTTTGCGGACTCTATTTTCTGTTTTTGAACTTCCAAACCGAGGGCGTCCATTGGCTGGGTGTTTATAAAGGTGACGTCAGTTATGCCTACGAAACCAAATACTGTCTTTAAATAAGGCTCTTGGTTATCATAAATATAAAATGGGCTCTCAGGACTGTAATCGCCGCCCCTGCTTGTTATAATAACCATTTTTTTATTTTTAACAAGTCCTTCCGGCCCTTTTTCAGTGTACCTGAAAAGATATTTTGGCTGGACAATCACATCCAGGTAATGCTTAAGGTAATAAGGTATGCTGAAATTCCACATAGGGACGCTTAAAAGATAGCCATCTGCTGACAAAAATCGCTCTATCTGTTTTACAATCTCATTCCATGCGAGTTTTAAATCCTCTGTCAGGTCCCCGCCCCCGAGTAAAACATATTTTCCATTAATCACTTTAACTGTTAAAGGAGGAAGTTTTTCTTTTGTAATATCTAACGTATCTATTTTACAGTCACCGCAGCTTTCCCTGAGGCCATCCAAAAAAACCCCTGACACCTTAAGCGTCCTTGACTCCTCAGCTCTAGGCGTAGCTATAATATGCAGCAATTTTTTCATAAACACTTCCCTCCTAATTAACGCAGCTCTTTAAACCCTAACATATATTGATGATGCCAGTTCTTTATCAATAGCGAACTGACTTTTACCTATCTGAAAAACATATGAAGGAAACTTCTGAATAAGCCTTATGCCTGTATTAGGCAGCGCGCCTATAGCTATTATTTTCTGCAGTATAGATTGATCCTGCGTCTCTAAGTATGAAATCGTGGCTTTCCTGTCAAGTTCTAACTCGCTCAACCGCATAATTAATTTTTTAGGTATCCTCTTCGCGTCTTTGCAACATTCTCCCTCTGGGATAGGCCTTCCGTGCGGGCAAGTCTTAGGATGGCCTAGCAGGATACAAACATTTTCATCCAGGCCTTTATGCAGCAGATGTTCAAATTTACAGCTTGCCTCGTGCACTAATTTGTCCTTGATATCAAGGACATCTACAAAAAGCCTTTCCGCTAGGCGGTGACGCCTGACGCAATTCTTAGCCTCCTCTCTTCCTTTATTGGTCAGCCTGACCTGGTTATTCTTAACCTCTACATAATCTAGATCAGTTAATTGTTTAATAGCCTCGTCATCTTTTAACACGCTTATATCGCACATATGATTTTTCTTTTCAACTATCTCTCCCCATAACGCCTCTAATATTTCCTCTTCTCTATCTCTAAGCATCGCCTTGCCTCCTTATAGTATTACGCCAAACTTCGTCAAAATAAAATTTACGATATATGCGGCGGTAAATGAAAAAAATAATATAAAAACTGATATGCCAAGCCCTGTTTTCCAGCCGCGCTCCTTGATATTCATAAGAAACTGGGCAATGCATGGAAGAAACAATGTCAACGCCACGCAGCTGACAACAAGCTGCGTCCCGTTCAAAAGCCCGTGTTTATTAAGGTCGTACAGCCCTGCCGCGCCATAATCGCGCCTGAAAAAACCAAATAAGAAAGCTGTGCTGGCTTCAGGTGGAAGCCCTATCAGCTCAACCGGCGTTTTCAAAAGGCCCACTATAAAATCAAATATATGCAAGAGCATGCCCAGCCATATAAAAATGCTTGCCAGCAAAAATAACGGCAGTATCTCTATAAAATACCATTTTACCCTGGCAAAGGTCTTAGTAATAACATTTGAAACGCTTGGCATTCTAAGAGGAGGTACCTCCATGTAAAAAGACGGTCTTTCCCCCGGCAAAATTTTAGAAGTTAGGTATCCTACAAATAAAAATATCAGGCCGACTATCCCAGCCCATATCAACATTGCCTTTGGATTGCCTCCTAGTAAGGCTAATATAACGCCCATCTGAGCTGAACACGGAACAGCAAGGGAGAGAAGCATGGTTGCAATAATACGTTCCCTTTTGGTAGGCAATGTCCTTGTAACCATTGTAGCCATCGTAGCGCAGCCAAAACCCAGAACCATTGGGATGACCGCTCTGCCGCTCAAGCCGATTTTTTTAAATGTCCTATCGATAAGCATTGCGAGCCGCGGAAGATAACCTGTATCTTCAATTACAGAAAATACTATAAAAAAGAACGTGACTATCGGAAGTATGAGAGCTACGGCATATCTTAACCCTAGAGTTATTATTCCATATTCTCCTACAAAAAGCCCCTGTAGAACCTCCCATGGCACGATCTTAATTATCAGATTTGCAATAAAAGGGTTGAAATATTTTTCAAACAGGGTTCCTTCGATAAAATTCACTACAGTGCCTGCGCCAAATTGACCGACAAATTTATACAAGCCCCAGTAAAGCACGAATAAAAGAATCGGGATACCTGTCAGAGGATTCATTGTCAGTCTGCTTAATCTCTCTCTTGTTCCGATAGATTCTTTTTTTATCTTTACTGCTTTGTCTACGATAGATTTTACTTCAGCCTGTCTTTCCAATGCTAATTCATAGGTAATGGCGTTTGCAAAATGAGATTTTGTTTCTTTTACCACTTCCCGTATCTTATCTACTGCCTCGCCTTCATTCGCGACTACCATCTCTTCCGTTTCTTTGTCATCCTGAAGAATAAGCAGCGCCACAGACCTCTTTGATATAAAATAGCTGGCATTAAGCAGAGCACATATTCTTTCAATAGCTATTTCTATTGAATATTCTACAGGGCCTTTATAATCTATTGCCATACGCCTCAATCCTATCTTTTAATTCCTTTATGCCTTTTCCGATTATTGAGACAGCTTCTACAACAGGAACCTTGAGCTCTTTCTCTAATATACGCGCGTCTATTATTACTCCATTTTTCTGAGCCTCATCCATAATGTTTAGCACAAGCATAACTGGCAGCTCCGCTTCTATCAACTGCAATGTCAGAGAAAGCATCCTCTCTAGATTCTTGGCATCTACAACATGGATAACGATATCAGGCTTTTCATTAAATAATATCCTTCTTGCAACCTTTTCTTCTTCTGTAATCGACAGAAATGAATACATGCCAGGCGTATCAATAACCTCATATTCAATTCCATTTATGCTCATCTTGCCCCTGGACACCTCAACAGTAGTGCCTGGATAATTAGACACATTCACATACTGTTTTGTCAGGATGTTGAAAAGGACGCTCTTCCCGACATTCGGGTTTCCAACAATAGCAATCTTTTTTACGCTCATAAAAATATTCCGTCTATCTTAGTGCCGCATTTCCAGCATTTGCCGGTATCTATATTATTTTCTGCTACATCAAAAATTATTCTTTTGACTAAAAGATTGCCGCAATTATAACAAAATGTATTATTGTCTTCCCTTGTATTTCCCGCATAGACATAACGTAAGCCTGCTTTTTCGCCTATAGCTTTGGCTGTTCTCAGGGTTTCTGCAGGCGTAGGGGCTGAATCCAGATATTTATAATCAGGGTGGAATCTGGAAACATGCCATGGTATTTCTGCTCCAACGCTAGCGATAAATTCTGCAAGGCCTTTCAGCTCTTGTTCCGAATCATTCTGGCCAGGAATAATCAGAGTCGTAATCTCAACCCATATGCCTGATTTTTTCATGGCCTTTATAAACTCCAGCACTGGTTCTAGATGAGCATTGCAGAGCTTTTTGTAATAATCCTCGTTAAACCCTTTAAGGTCCACATTCGCGCTATCCAGATAAGGCCTGATTGTTTCCAAGGCCTGCGCTGTCATGTAACCATTTGTTACAAAATTATTATAAAGACCTTCTTTTTTAGCTAATTTTGCGACATCATATGCATACTCGAAAAATATAGTAGGCTCTGTATATGTATATGATATGCTTTTACAACCAGTTAGTTTCGCATCCCTGATAATATCTTCCGGTTTCGTATCTTTTCCTGAAGCCTCATTATCCCTTTTGGAAACCTGCGATATCTCCCAGTTCTGGCAGAATTGGCATTTGAAATTACAGCCTATAGTTGCTATGGAATAGGATGCCGTGCCTGGCAAAAAATGATAAAGCGGTTTTTTTTCTATTGGATCTACATGCAAAGCAATGATGTCGCCATATACAAAGGTATATAATTTGCCATCTATATTCTGCCTTACTCCGCAAATCCCGAATTTACCAGGAAGAATTACACAGCGATGCGAACAAAGACAGCAATGCGTCTTGCCGGCGTCAAGCCTTTCATAAAGCATTGCCTCTTTTATCATTTTGCCACTTTTATTTCTTTCTCTAATTTGCCGCTTATACTGCAGTAGGCTTCAACTGATAATTTATCCCCGGTCTTTGCGTCAGATATCAAATAGCTTACTGTCTGATTAGTATTATTATCCTGCTGGCTTATGACATGGCTTATAATTTCTTTTCCATTAAGGCCTATATCGACCTTCTTGATAAAATGTTTCTTAATATCACTTACATTATGCGTAATAACTGCCTTCAGGATCTTTGTCTTGGTATCATATGTTATTTTTATATCTGATGGCGGATGAGCATATGCTACTGAAGAAACAAAAAAGCTCAAAATCAAAAACATTATTATTTTTTTCATTTCTATCTCCTTCTGTTTAATAAAAGCGTCGATAGATTAAAAAATGCCAGGGCTAAAAGCTCAGCTTCTTTAATCCCGAATAAATATAAAATAAAAATTAATATTCCTACGCCTGAACCGAATATTATTTTGCCATAATATGTCATAGGCGTTGTCATTGGCTCTACAAGCATTATAAAAATAAAGAAATAATTCAAATAGCCCAGTATGTTAAAGATCTGCACATTCTGAATAATTGCCTGAATCCCAAATAAAATAAAAGAGGCTATAAGATAACTTATCACTATTTCCTGTTTTCTTATTTTGAATACAAAGTAAATACCTAAAGGGATAATGATATACCATAAATTCGCGCCTTTCCATTCTGTAGAAATGCCTAAAAGAAAAGTTATTATCAAAACTCCGAATCCGGCTGGATTAAATACATGTCTTCCATTAAACCTGATAATATGCTTGGAGCTTATTGCAAATATGGAGGCTAGAATTATTATCCACCACGCTTCGCCGCTTGATAGTACATACCCTATTATTAAGCCTGATACAATTGAACTTTCTGTTATAATGATTTTTTTTGACTTCAGATACGTAATAATAGAATCTGCGCCTATCGCAGCAATGACGCTGACACCAAGGCTTAATAAAAATAGCGAGTCTTTTCCTGTAAAAGATAAACATAATGCAAATGCTATTAAAAAAATGCTGAGCTGAACTTTGATAGACTTTATATTCATAAATTATTTTAGGCGCGCTAGGTATCTAAAAGCTCCTAACGCTGCTTTAGCTCCATCTCCAGCTGCTATTACAATCTGCTTTTCTGGAACGCTTGTTACATCGCCTGCAGCAAAAATTCCAGGGACATTAGTCTCATTTGCACAATTTACCTTTATTTCGTTTTTCTCATTCTTATCCAGGCCTTTGGCAAACCATGAATTCGGCATAAGGCCTATTTCTATAAATATGCCTTTTACATTGAGAGTTTCTTTTCTCCCTTGAGTATCTATATTTATACCTTTAACAAATTTATCACCTATTATTGATTCCACTCTTGTGTTATGTAAAATCTTAACCTTTGGGTTATTCTTTACCTTTTCCTGCATGATAGAATCGCCCATGAATGCGTCTGTTATATTGATAAGATAGACTTTATTTGCAATATGCATCATCTGTATAGCTGCGTCTAATGCTGAATTCCCGCCGCCCACCACAGCAACATCCTTCTCAGCAAAAAGAAGCCCGTCGCATGTAACACAGTACGCAACGCCTTTGTTTTTATACTCCTTTTCTCCAGGGACGCCTATCTCTTTTACCCTTTTGCCTGCTGCAATTATAGCTGTCTTCGCCTCGTAGACTTCTTTGGTAGTTTTTATATAAATTATCTTATCCTTTTTTTCTAATTCTACTGCCTCTTCATTTTCCCTTACCTGGATGCCGTACTTCTGGAGATGCTCCTGGAATTTCTCAACCAGGTCCGGACCTGTTATAAACTGGTATCCCGGGTAGTTTTCCACGTCCGAGCTCCACGCTGCCTGGCCGCCTATATCTTTAGTGATCACAAGAAAATTCATTTTTTTACGGCTAGCATAAACGCTTGCGGTTATTCCTGCAGGGCCAGCTCCTATAATAATCAAATCCATTATCATCTTTCTGTCTTTCTTTTTATGTGAGGCGGCATAAAGTCCACTATCTCATCCACATCCACTGCAATAAGGTAAGTCGGCATTGGTAAAAGCGCTTCAGGATGCGCTTCGTGGCCTTTTTCTCCCTGCAGGTTCTTCAAAAGCCTGTGAGATATCCTGCTGGTGATCTTATTCTCCCACAGTTTCATGATACGCCTTGTTACTTTTTTCTTCTGGATTATTTTTGCCTTGCCTTTAAGAGAATATCCTTTAAATTTATGCTCGTCAACCGCTGTGATGCTTATACAGGAATTTACTTTCAGATTTTCGTACGTCTTTGCCATGTAAAGGTCCAGAAGATAAACCCTTCCTGATTCATCTATTTCCACTATACCTTTACAGGAATTATGAGGATATCCTTTTTCATCAATTGTGGATATTATGGTGAAATGCTGCTTATGAAAAAATTGAATTATATCAGGCGCGATCATTTAATAACTCCTTTATCTTTAAATCAGTGTTTATTTTCTTATCTTTAAACGCATATTCAAACACAGGCCTTTCCTTTTTATAAAATACGCCCAACGCGATCTTGGAATCATTATTATAGTCCCACTCCCGAATTTTCGCTAGAACCTTATTGTAATCGGCCAGGTCGTGGCCTTCTAATTCATAAACCCTCTTATCATAATATTCGTACATGTTGTAATACGTAACGCATACCTGCAATACATCAACAAGAGAAAACCCTTTATGCATAATTGCTTCCTTAAAAATTTTCTTCAATAGCTCCATGCCATGAGAAGTCCCCCTGCTAATAAAGCTGGCGCCACTTGAAAGCATAAGTTCAAGAGGATTAATGGGGTATTCTGTAGTGCCTTTTGGCGTAGAGCGGCCCTTGAAACCTAAAGGAGATGTAGGCGTATACTGCCCTGTAGTAAGGCCGTAAACGCGATTATTATGTATTATTATATTTATATCTACATTTCTTTTTGCTGCAAATATCAGATGCTCAAGTCCTTCTCCATAAGTATCACCATCTCCTGCAAAACCTATCACCTTCAAATCAGGATTAGCAAGTTTTATTGCTTCACATACAGGCACAACTCTTCCGTGCAGCGAATAAAAACTGTTCACATTTATATAATCAGCAATTTTAGCATGGCAGCCTATGCCAGAAACTATAACTATCTTTTCCTTTGGAAAACCTTCCTCTATCAATGCACCAAACACTGCTTTTATAGAGTTAAGAATAGCAAAATTCCCGCACCCAGGACACCACGTATTCTTCGCATATGTAGCTAAATTAACATTTCCCATTCCCATCTACTCCCATAACTTTTGCTCCAATTCATCCAGAGAAAATGGCCTGCCGTCGTATTTTAATATTCTTTTGTCTACATTTATCCCGTGAAATTTAACAAAATCTGCCAATTGCCCAGTAGCATTATTTTCAACGCATATTATCCTCTTAGCGCCTTTAAGGGCTTCTTTAAACTGTTTCAAAGGAAAAGGCAAAAATACAATTGGTTGGATAACCTTTAGCCCAAGCTTTTCGCCTACCTCCACGCATGGGCCTTTATTAGACCCCCAGAATAAAATAACTGTTGAGGCATCTTTTTTGCCGTAAACTTTTACAGTTTCGTATTGTTCCAACTCTTCTAAAAGATATTTAGCCTTGCGCAGCCTTTTATCTTGCATTGTTATTGTTAAATTTTGATCCTCAGTAGTTACGCCGAATTCGTCATGTTCATAGCTATTAACTTTTATAAGAGCATCTTTGTCAGAAGGGAACGCTAAAGGAGAAATTCCGCTTTCTGTATCCTGATATCTTTTGTATTCGCCAACCCTATCCCATAATAAAGGCCCCTGATATTTTATCTCCTTTATCAAGTCCTCATCAAAACTATAGACCCCTTCATTAAGGGTCTTGTCACATAAAATAATTGCTGGGATCTGATATTTCCATGCCAAATTCATAGACATAGCTGACCAGTAATAAGCCTCTTCCGCGTCTCCGGGAGCTGCTACGAAACGCGTAAACTCTCCGTGGCCTGCGCTTAACGCAAAGTTTAATTCCGACTGACACGTGTAAGTAGGAAGGCCTGTGCTCGGGCCTGGCCTTTGGCCAAGAATAATCGTCACGGGCAATTCTGCCATCGCGCTAAAACTCAAACCTTCTGTCATCAGGCAAAACCCGCCTCCTGATGTTCCAACAGCCACTCTGTCTCCTGCGTATGAAAAGCCAAGAGCCATAAGCATAACACCTATTTCATTTTCAGGATGAATCACTTTTAAAGAAAAATCTTCTGCAATGCCTGCTAAATAATGTAATATCCCGGAACTTGGCGTCATTGGATACGCAATATAAGTCTTAAGCCCTCCTTTAATAAGGCCAAGGCCTATTGCTTCGCTACCTGTAACCATAGGCAAAATCTTATGCTTTAATTTTTCTATCTTAGTAAATTCTTTTGCTTCATCAAATCCGCGAAATGCCGTCTTTAGATTAAAGTCCGTCTCTTTGGATATATCTTTTCTAAAAACCTTTTCCAGCGTATCCTTTTCTATGCCAATCGCTTTACACATTGCGCCTATGATACAAGAATTGCGCATCAAATCAAGCGCTCCTAACTCTTTTATTATCGCACCTATAGGAATTCCTATGCCTCCATCTGATTTGACTAAGGTTGAATCGTAGATAATAATGGATTTATCGTTTACTCTAGATCTATGTAAATCAATGCTATCCTGATTTAATGCAAGAAGAATATCTATTGTATTTAGGTGGGTGGCTATTTTATCCGAAGAGCATCTTACAATAGAAAACGTGTGGCCGCCTCTTATTACAGAAGGATAGTCTCTGTAAATATAAATACGGTATCCAAGCTGGCTCAGAATATGCCCTATAACAGAGCTTGATTTATCAATTCCGTCCCCGGCTTTTCCTGCAATAAGAATTGAAAAATTATTCATAGGCATTATTAACTTTTAAAGATAAACAGGCTATTATTCTACTGCTATATCTTTGGAATTCTGCCACAGGCCATGTATATTGCAATAAGAAGAAACTAAGATTGAGCCTGATTTTTCTGTTTTAAATTTAAGATTTACTTCCGGGGCCGTATAAACAGTGCTTGTGTCTGCGCCCTGGCCTGACTCTCCGTGCGACGTAAATTCAAATTTTCCTATCTGGTATGGAAATTTCTCTCCATTTGGAAGAAAATATGCATCTATCCAGCGTATATGATGGGCTGTGGTATTAGGATGAGCTATCTCTTTGCCAACGATTATTTTAACACTAACCGTTTCGCCTTTTTTTACTTTTTCCTGCGCCTCGATAACAGGCGCATGTTTTTCCTTTTTCCAATCAGCGCTTTGAATCAAATCCTTTAATTCTGCCATAAAAGCCTCCTAATATTATAGTGCTTCAAACTGATCTTTTCCTACCCCACACTCAGGGCAGGTCCAATCATCCGATAAATCCTCGAACGCCACATTATTATTATCTGCAGGATCATATACATACCCACATACAATGCACTTGTATTTTTTCATCTTCACCTCCTCTTATTTTATAACGCTCTTTAAAGCCCCTAGTGCTGCTTCATAATCAGGTGGAGATGTAAGTTCTGGCACAACTTGAACATATTTAATAATATCATTCTTGTCTAGTATAAATATCGCTCTGGCCAAAAGCCTCAACTCCTTTATTAGCACCCCAAACTTCTGGCCAAAATCAGCGCTTCTATGGTCTGATAGGGTTTTTACTATCTTTATATCATTTGCCTGGCAAAATCTTTTCTGGGCAAATGGCAGGTCCATTGAAATAAAGATGATCACCAGGTCTTTTGAAAGTTTTGATGCCTCATCGTTAAAACGTTTTATCTCAAGGTCACACACAGGAGTATCCAGAGAAGGGACGGAAGCGATTAATTTTATTTTATTTTTAAAACTCGACAGCAGCACCTCTTCCATATTCGTATTCAAGACTTTAAAATCTTGCGCCTTTTGGTCTAGCTTTGCTTCCTCTCCTAATAAAGTTACTGGATTACCTTTTACTTTCACAACACTCTCTCGCTCCATGCCACCCTCCTTTAAATTGATACTATTTTAGTATCATTAAAGATGTTTGTCAAGCAAAAAATAACTGTCAGTTGACATTTTTTGCTTGATACTGCAAAGATTTTTGCGGCGCAACAAAAATATTAATATAACTCAAAAACAACTTTACAAAACCGATAGTGTTACTTTTGTAAAGTTGTTTTGGTATTAGACCGTGAAATTAATACCTCCATCTCAAGGCTTTGGCCTTTACCTACTTTTATTAAATAAGCTGCAATGCTCAGATTCGCCCTTATCTTAAAAAGATTTACCTCATCCATAAAATCTGGCAGGACAATATCCGACTCCTTTATATAGGTATCTATAAAATCCGATTCTATGCAATATTTCGAAATTTCAGGATATGCGTAAAACTGGCTTTCAAATTGGGATAAAAAATACCCCACGTCAAATGAGCGCGGAAATAAAATGCTGTTCCCGAAATCTATCACAGAAATAAAAAGCGTAGTTATGTCCTGTTGTTTGTCCTGACCTATTATAATATTTTTAGGATGATAGTCTCCGTGATTCAATATAAACGAATCTCTGGCCTTTAAATACATTTCTTCTTCTTTATCCTTCACAAGATTTATAACAGGCTCTATTTTCTTTAAATACGGGTTATTAGTCCTGACAAATGAATTAAGATACGAATCAAATCTTTTGCGCTCTTTTTTGATCGCGCCCTCTATATCGCCATATTTTATGTTTTTATTATGAAACCTAGCAAGCCATTGGGCTGCCAGCCTGAAATAATTTAAACCTATAGTTTTATCCACATGCGTCAATAAATCAAAAAGATTTTTACCCCTCTGTCCGGTTTCAATAATAAGCTTTTCTTTATCATTGACATATATTATATCTGGCACTCTGTATTGTCCTTCTCCAAACCCATTTTTGCACAAAAAGGCATTTATATCAGAAGAAGACTTTGCAGCCAGCCATTTTTTATCATCTGTTATATTTTTCATTATAATCCTACTCCTGGACTCGTCATAGCCTTTAGTACCGATTGTAATTTCAGTTACTATAATATTAGTGCCTGACTTTGGAATTTCCTTGAAGAATGGCCTGCACCTGGATTTTCTAATTTCTGTTACAAGGTCCTGCATTGTTGTAACCGAATGGTCGAACTGCGTGGGATACGCCCCTGCCATGCCTTCTGTATGAGCGTCGCTTCCACTAGAGGCTGTAAATTTATATTTATGCCATGCCTTAAGGCCCAAATAATTCTCTTTAGGCGTTTGATTCATGCTGAATATCTCTATTGCGTCCAGTATGGGATTTAATAATTCCTTTTCGTCAGGAATATTTCCGTTTCTAAAAGGGTGGGCCCAGACTAAACCAGCATCTGGAAAAAATGCCCTTAAATCTTTTAAACTAATTTCTTCTTCAATCGTCCTCTTCGCTCCGAACACAAGAACATGGCCGATATCTGTTTCCACTTCCTGGCCTGCCATTATCAAAAAATTCTCATCCAGCTCAGCTTCAATCTTAAGCGCCTTTATCTCGTCTTCCTCCCATAGATAATGATGCTCTGTAATAATAACGCCTTGCAGTTCTTTTCTCTTTACCTGCATGACAAGGCTTGCAGCGCCTGCCTGGCTGCATCTGGAATATCTTGAAGTATGGCAATGCATTTCTAACAACATAAATATATAATACCTTTCTATTATCCTAAAAACAACACTAAATTTTGGCCAAAAAAATGAGGCCCGGATCTTTATGATACCGGGCCTCATTGCTTTACTAATTTTCCGTCGAGTTATATCTTTACTACGTTTGTAGCCTGTTCGCCCTTAGGACCATTCTGTATGTCAAACTCTACTTCTTGGCCTTCTTCCAGAGACTTGTAGCCATCTCCCTGAATAACACTGTGATGCACGAATACATCCTTACCGTTCTCAGGCGTAATAAACCCATAACCTTTCTGGTTATTGAACCATTTTACTTTTCCTCGCGCCATTACTCACTACCCCCTTTCTTTAAGATTATAGCAAATAATGGCAGAAACAAAAACACCGTAAGGTTAGTACTCGTTACCTTACGGCTCCAAACTTCTAAACCCTTATTTACTACTGCTTACTGATTAAAAATAGTATAGCATATTCTTTATCTTTGTCAATAATTATTTCTTCGGTTTTCTTCGCAAAGCTTTTTCCATCCTGGCGCAAGCTTCCTGAGAAGTCCTGCCTTCTGTTAGATTATTACAGCAAATAGCTGCATAACCTTTTCTGTTCCTTATCTTAAGAACAGTTACTGTCTTTCCGCCTATCTTCATATCGCCTCCTGCCTTATTTATCGAGTAAATTTTTCTTGATTGTCTCCAATAGCATTTCTCCGTTAAAAGGCTTATAAATGAAATCAGCTGCGCCATTAATCATGGCTTTATTCAATATTAGTTTGTCTCCTGTGCCACTTAGCATTATAACAGGTATATGTAATGTCTTTGGATTGTTTTTTAATTTTAAAAGCGTTTGAAGCCCGTCCATCCTGGGCATCACTACATCTAAAAGGATCAGATCTGGAATCTCCTTTTCAGCCTTTTCAATTCCTTCCTTACCGTCATTTGCCGATACAACATCATAATTCGACTCTATTAGTCTGAGTTTATTCATCTTTATTATATCTTCTTCATCATCAACTAAAAGTATCTTTTTCTTATTCACAACGCCTCCAATTTTTATGAAGTAAAACCATCACCACTTTTCCCAGTGCACATTCGCCGGGTCGAATTTATCTTTTGGCTTTTCATCTCCCAAAGAATAGCCTACAGGAATTACATTTAAAGGCACTATATTTTCAGGTATGTCCAGAACTTTCCTTACATGTCCCATCCTTTCCTGGGAAGGATAAGCTGCCGTCCATACTGCGCCCAGACTCATTGACTCGGCAGCTAAAAGTATATTCTCTGTCGCAGCTGAACAATCCTGTATCCAAAATTCCTTTCCTTCTCCAGGAAGAGCTTTTTCCATAACTCCACATACTATGATTCCAGCGCCTGCCTTGGTAAGCATCTTTGTATAAGGCAATCCCATCTCCAGCTCTTCCAGCTTAGCCTTATCGGTAACTATAATAAAAGCCCAAGGCCTTCTATCCACAGCCGTAGGCGCTGCCATGCCTGCCTTAACAAGCATCAATAAATCTTCTTTTGCAACTTTGCGGTTTATATAATGTCTGACACTTTTGCGACTATGTATGACTTTAAGCGTAGGATTGTCCTCAGCATAGCCTATTGCAACTATTCCAATAAAAAATATGGCTATACTTATCAGTCTAAATATTTTCACAGCGTTCCTCCTTTAAAAAAATACACACCTTTACCTTTTTTAACAGCAAGTCCGACACTTAAGATTTACGCATACAGTTTCTTATAAATTTTACTATTTCCATTGCCCACAATGGAAATGACGAGATGAGTATCACAAGGCCCCAGTCAAAAGCCCCTAGCGGCTCTGTTTTAAAAATAGTCTGCAAGAACGGCTGGTAGACTACCAGCATCTGAAGAGAGAATGAAATAAGAGTAGCCAGGATCAATTTTTTATTTGTCAAAAATCCTATCTTAAAAATAGACTCCCTGTTACTGCGGCAGTTAAAGGAATGGAATAACTGAGCGCAGGATAGCACTATAAATGCAGCTGTCCTTGCGCGGCCGATGCCTTCCTTTTCAATAAATAATACAAAGCTGAAAGCAAGCAAGCTGCAAAGCGCTATAAAAGCCCCCTGCCAGAGCATTAAAAAACCATTCTCTCTTGTAATAACAGGCTCGTCAGGTTTGCGCGGCTTTCGGGCCATTATATTTTTGTCGACAGGATCCATTCCCAGGGCAAGCGCAGGCAGGCCGTCAGTCACAAGATTCACCCATAATATCTGTATAGGCAAAAGCGGCACAGGAAAACCTATTAGAGATGAAATAAGCATTACTAAAATCTCTCCTACATTACAAGACAGAAGATAATGTATGAATTTTTTGATATTATCGTATATGCCCCTTCCTTCTTCTACTGCTGAAACAATAGAGGCAAAATTATCATCTGTAATAATCATGTCGGACACTTCTTTTGTAACATCTGTGCCTGTGATGCCCATACTGATGCCTATGTCAGCTTCTTTTACTGCGGGCGCGTCATTTACGCCATCGCCTGTCATTGCTACGACTTCGCCGTGTCTGCGCCACACTTTTACAATCCTGAGCTTATGTTCAGGCGAAACCCTGGCGTAAACAGGGATATTTTCTATTTCTTCATAAAATTTTTCGTCGCTTAATCTATCAAGTTCCTCGCCTGTGAGAGCTATTGAATCTTTTTTGAAAAATCCAAGCTCTTTGGCTATAGCGATTGCGGTATTTTTATGGTCGCCTGTTATCATTACTGTTTTTATGCCTGCGGAATTGCATTTTTCAATAGCACCTTTGACCTCTTCCCTCGCAGGGTCTATCATTGCCACAAGGCCTAAAAATACGAGATCTTTTTCAATTGCCTCAGCGCTGTAGCTTTCAGGCGTTTTATCCAGGGTTCTATAACCTATAGCAAGCACTCTCATCGCGGATGAGGCAAGCTTTTCATTAGTTGCAAAGATTTCTTTTTTATCCTTATCTTCCAATTTTCTAACACTATCTCTGTCTTCTATTTGAACACAGTCTTCTAAGAATATATCTGGCGCTCCTTTAATAAAGGCGATTATCTTGCCATTATCCCGCCTGACTATTGTCATTTTTTTACGCTCAGAATCAAATGGTATTTCTTCAATAAATGGGAATTTATTTTCCAGGTCTTTTTTCCATACATTCAATTTGGCAGCGCAGCTAAGCATAGCGCCTTCTGTGGGATCGCCTATTATTTTATAGCCTGTTGCGTCTTTAACAAGGTCTGCTCCATTACAGAGCGCTGAGTAAGAAAGAAGTTTCTTTAGCTCTGGGTAATCAACAGGGTCTATTGTTTTATAATCTCTTGTAAATTCGCCTTTTACGTCATAACCAACTCCTGTTACATTGAATAAAATTCTATTTATATAAACTGCCTGGACTGTCATCTCGTTTTTTGTGAGAGTGCCTGTCTTATCAGAACAAATGACTGTGGCACAGCCGAGCGTCTCTACTGAAGGCAATTTTCTTATGATGGCGTGGCGTTTTACCATTCTCTGGACGCCTAGCGCAAGAGCTATGGTTACGACTGCAGGGAGCCCCTCAGGGATTGCAGCAACAGCCAGGCTCACTGAAGTTAAAAATACATCTATAATTTTATTGCCGCGTAAAATCTGAAGTAAAAATACAAGCCCTACAAGGCCGAAACAGATATAAACTATAAATTTCCCGAATTCTTCTAATCTTTTCTGTAAAGGCGTTACGTCTTCTTTCACTCCCTGGATCATGCCGGCAATATTACCTAGCTCTGTCTCCATGCCTGTTTCCACTACAATAGCCCTAGCCTTACCAGATGCAATAGATGTTCCCATATAGACCATATTTGCTCTGTCAGCCAATGGCACTTCTCGTTCCTTTAAGGAAAGTGTGGTTTTTGCCACAGGATGAGATTCCCCGGTGAGACTAGCCTCTGCCACACTAAAATTAGGAGTAACCCATATAAGTCTGGCGTCAGCTGGAATATTATCCCCTGCCTCAAGTTCGATCAAATCCCCTGGGACTATTTTATAGGAATTTATGATTTTGCGGCTGCCTTCGCGGATAACTTTTGAATTCGGGGAGGAAAGCTTCTTTAAAGCAGCTAGAGATTTTTCTGCGCGGTATTCCTGGATAAAGCCAAGTATTGCATTTAATATTACAATCGCTATTATGGCAAATGCGTCTATCCATTCCTGTAAGAACCCTGAGACAAGCGCCGCGCCAATTAAAACCCATACGATAAAATCTTTAAACTGGCCTATGAAAATATCCAGAGGATTTATTTCTTTTTTCTCCTTGAGCTGGTTAGGCCCGTATTTCTCGAGCCTTGATTCAGCTTCCTTACAAGCAAGGCCCCTGGCAGAATCTACGCCAAGGGCTTTTTCTATTTCACCTATATCCTGTTCCCACCAGTTATTCATATTTGTTATTTTTTATCTTGCATCTTGCTGCACATAGGGCAATTCTTTTTCATTTCTTCCATTGAATTTTTCATCGCTTCCATATCCATTTTTATTTCAACTTCTTTTACCAGGTTCATACTTGCATCATATTTTATAAGTTTATTGCCCATCATCAACACCACTCCGCCATCTTGAGTCGCAATCAGCTTTTTGCCGTCCATCATCATTTTATGCATAGGGCACATTGAACAACCATGTCCTTTTTTATCCCATTTTTTATCACTCATATCTCTGGCAAAAGATACGGATAAAAAAGACATGCAGATTAATGCTGCAAGAAACACAAAAAGTATTTTCTTCATCTTACACCCCTTTCTTTTATTCAACGAAAACCAGCAAAGCCATTATGCCAATCCCCAGCATAATCGCAACAAGCTGTAGTAACGACGTAGAAATCTTTACGTGGTCTTCCTTGTGAAGTTCCGGTATCAGATCAGACCCTCCGATATATAAAAACCCGCCTGCTGTTATCGGCAATAGATACATTGCAAAACCTTTTATCCTGGATTCCAGGATAAGAGCTATTATTGCGCCAACCACAGCTGTAAGCGCTGAAATAAAATTTAAAAAAAGCGCTTTTTTTACAGTTATACCGCTATAAATAAGTATGCCGAAATCACCTATCTCCTGAGGAATTTCATGAAGTATCACAGCAAGAGTAGTTGCTATGCCTATTGGAACAGACACAACAAAACTAGCAGCAACTATCATGCCGTCCAGCATGTTATGCACGCCATCACCTACTAGATTCATCATGGCTACAGGATGGATATGCTCTTTAGAAACAGGTACGTGGCAATGTCTCCAGCGTATGAATTTTTCAAGAATGAAAAAAATAAAAATCCCCGCTAGAATATAAAGAGAGGTTTTAAGATTCACTCCTAAGGCCTCAAAAGACTGCGGCAGAAGATGTATAAAGACATCTCCAAATAATCCGCCTACTGCAAAACTTACTAGAATTAGCAAAATAGCTTTGAGTTTTGTTTTATTCAAAGAAAGCGTAACTACGCCGACCAAAGAAATCAGACTTATTGCAATCACGCTTCCTATTGTCCACGCCCAAACCTTCATATCATCCTTTTTATCCCTAACTTTACAATTCGTGCCATGCACGATTTGTAAAGTTATATAGTTTTATGCCTTGCTTTCAAGGTAATGCTGGCAGCTAAATGCTGCAATGGCGCCATCGCCGCAGGCGGTTACTACCTGTTTTAATAGCTTTTTACGACAGTCGCCACACGCAAATATGCCTGGCTTTGAAGTCAGGCAGTTATCGTCTACGATTACATAACCGCTTTCGTCCCTAGATAGTTCATTTTTCAAAAAATCTGTGTTAGGCGCATAACCTACAAATATAAAAACTCCGCCGCAAGAAAAATCTGTCCCGGCATTAGTTTTTACATTTTTTATCTTCACTCCTGTGACTTTATTTGCGCCTACAATCTCGGAAACAACAGAATCCCATATAAATTCTATCTTTTTATTGGCAGCTGCTCTTTCTTGTAATATCTTAGTTCCACGCAATGCATTCCTTCTATGAATAACTGTAACCTTTTTTGCAAATCTTGTAAGAAAAATAGCTTCTTCAAGCGCAGTATCTCCTCCTCCAACCACAACTACTTCTTTATCTTTAAAAAGCGCGCCATCGCAAGTGCCGCAATAAGATACACCCCTGCCTCTAAATTTATCCTCACCTGGGACATCTAATCTTTTAGGACTTGCGCCAGTTGCAATAATAACTGACAAGGCAGTATAAGTTTTATCTTCTGTCACTATCTGCCAACCTGGTTTAGATTCTTTGATATCTTTCACTTCGTCTGAAACAAATTCTGTTCCAAATTTCATGGCCTGGACTTTAAATTTCTCTATCAATTCAAAACCATTAACGCCATCTGGAAATCCAGGATAATTTTCTATATGATCTGTTGTAACAGCCTGACACGGGATAGATACGCTTTCTATTAAAAGCGTTTTAAGCCTTGCCCTTGAAGCATATATGCCTGCGGTGAGGCCGCTAGGTCCTCCGCCTATAATAATGACATCGTAATTCATAAGTATATAGATTATACCAGATTTTATACGATTTAGGAAAGGTTTATGCTTAGGGTTTCTATTTTCATCTAAAATAAAAGTTTTTGTAAAAAATTAAACAAATAGCCCGTAAAAATAATCGCCAAGGTAGCTATTGCAAAAAATATAGCGATTAACCTTAAATGTATCACCCTCCTTAACATGATTGCCTCTGGAAGGCTTAATGTCGCGACAGCCATCATGAACGCCAGGGCAGTCCCCAAAGGAACGCCTTTTTGAAATAAGACCACTGCGATAGGCACAATAGCTGCGCAGCTTCCATACATTGGGACACCTATAATAGTAGCGATAGGCACAGAGAATATTCCGGTCTTACTGATTATCACGCGAATAGTCTCCTGTGGAATATAATTGTGGATTAAAGCGCCCAGTCCTACGCCAATCAATACCCACGCCCAGAGTTTGCGCACGATGCTATTTGATTCCTGAATCCCAAAAAGGATCCTCTGTCTAATACCTTTATATTTTACCTCCAATATCTCTTCAGCGCTTCCGGATAAAATATCTTTTTCCACGTATTGCTCCAGTTTCATCTTGCCAAGGATAACCCCTGAAATAATTCCTATGGCCATGCCGCTTATTATATAAGCCAGCGTGATCTTCCAGCCAAAAAATCCGAACATCAAAACAACCAGATACTCATTGATCAAAGGGGACGTGATAAGAAAAGAAAAAGTTATGCCCAGTGGCACCCCAGCTTTCAAGAAACTTATAAAAATCGGTATTGAGGAGCATGAGCAAAATGGCGTGACTGCGCCAAAGAGCGACGCAAAAAAGTTGCCCCAGCCTTTGGCGCCAGAGATCCAGGATTTTATCTTTTGCTGCGATATAAAACTCCTTAAAAACCCTATAGCCGCTATTAATACATATAGAAGTAAAATAATTTTAACAGAATCGTAGATAAAAAAATTTATGCTGGCTCCCAGTTTAGAACCTGGGTCAAGTTTAAAAACAGAATATGTCAGCCAGTCGATTATCAGCTGCAGCACGAACTGCCTCCCTTGTCCGAAGGCTTGCAGCATGGCTGAGATTTTGCTTTCTCCTCCATTTTCTTGTCTAATTTTTCAAGCATTCTAGAGAAAAATCCCTTCTTTGTTTTTTTCTCTTTTGTTTCATTCTTCATCTTCATCTCCTTTCGATTTTACAACAACCGCCTTCAATCCTAATCGCCTTGATATTAACTAAACCATCCGCTATCTTGCTGTGAGCTAAAGTTAAAATTCTGGAAAATGTAGGCCGGGATATTTTCATCTTCTTTGCTGCGTCTATATGCTTTAATCCCCCAAGACACGCGAGGCGCACAGCTTCAAATTCATCAAGCGTAAGATACACGCTCTTGAGTTTACTAAGCGGCCTGCATAAAGGCTTAAAACATCTCTCTTCTGGCGCGCATTTTATCCACCTGGTCTTCTTCGGCCTCAAGCGCCCCTCCCGATAGTTATGAACATATGCTCATAACTAATTTATCATATCTAATTTCACCTGTCAAGTTATTACAAAAAATAAAGGGCATTATTTGAATAGTTAAGTAACACATTACGTAATCGCCAGCCCTGGCAGGTCTTCGAAAAGACGTCCCTAGACTTCTACCTCGCTTGGGACTTTTAGTAATGAGCTTTCCTAATGAGGCTCAGCCGCCCCAGCGTGGCGTTCTTCGCTCCGCGCCGATTCTCGCTCGTCCTGTGCAGGCTGGGGCCTGAGGCACATTAGAAAAATTTTGGCAAATGTCCGCAAGGAATTACAGCGAGTTTCGGTCGGTTGACAAAGCGATAGTCGGCAGAGAAACGAGCTGTAAACCGTAGCGGACGGCAAAATTATTTCGTGCCGAACGGCCCCAGCCTGCACAGGATACCGTGCCCGCTCAAATCGGCGAGGCTTTTCTCAGACCTGCCAGGGCTGGCAAATACCTATTAGTATTACCTGATTGAAAGTATTGCCTTATGAAAAAATAAAGGGCAGTTCCGGAGTTAGGACCAGAACTACCCCTGAAATGCGTACTTATGAATGCTTCTTACTTTTTCCCTTCCCAGTATTTTTCCGCTTCCTCTTCCATCTCTTCCAGCCTATCATAATAATCAGAAAACTCGTTAAGATGGGCGAGCGCTATCTTGCCTGTAATGATACTGTCGTTATTCGTGACATTTGTTTTGGGATCTATCAGCCCATGCTCTAATTCCACATCCATGCCCTGTCTGAACTGTTCAACGTCAAACTTATCCCATTTTATTCCTAACTTATCTCCGATTTTCTTAGCCTGCTCCGGCGTAAAGTATCTTTTACCGCTCATTTTTCGCTCCCCTTTTAGCTTTCCTCGAGTACCTCAAGGTATCCTTCTCCAGCATTTTCTTTTCCCTCAATAGTCTTGAAATATCTTTTTGCCTTCTTGTAATTTTCTGTTTCATATTGTATCTTATTTTAATCCTTTTTCATAATAAAGGGTGACGCCGATAAAGGGGTCTTTGTGCATATTCTGCGAGTACAAAAATTATTTTTTTCGTTTTCGGAAACCTGTCTGCTTTCTTTTATCTGGCTTTCGGTTTTCGCTGTTTTTTTGTTTATCAAAATGGCGTTCCGGAATAAAAGCTCGTTCCCTTGGTTTATTATCGTAGTTTTCCTTATGCTGGGGCCTGTCCTTACGCTTTGCAAAACACTCTTTGCAATACACTGGACGGTCTCCGCTGGGCTTAAAAGGGACTTCGCATTCTTTGTTACAGTCTGAGCAGATTACCCGAGTAAAGTTTCTTTCTCTGAAGTTATTGTCTCTGTCGCTTCTATCGTGATGACGAGGCCGGTCAAAACGCTGAAAAGGTTTTGAAAAATGTTTTTCCTCAGCAGGTTTTTTTGAAGACTGGCTGACCAGGGTATCTATTTTCTTTTCCAAAGAAACCAGCTGTTCCTGCATCTTATTAATAAGAGCTATTACATCTTGTTCATCCTGCTGTGGAACTGAAGAACTTTTGTGTTTAATAATTTTTTTCATCTTGCTCCTTTTTTGTTTATCCCGCTGCATTAATTCTTTAGATTATTATACACCTTTTAGTAATCGGGGCCCGAAAATGGCTGTTCCTATCCTTACGATATTTGCGCCTTCCCGGATAGCTATCTGATAGGAATCGCTCATGCCCATGGAGAGATATTTTATACCTAAGCTTAATTTTATTTTATCGAAAAGTACTTTTGTGTCTTTAAAATACGGCCTGTAATCTTCCGGGTTTTTAAGCGCAGGGCCCATTGTCATGAGGCCTGTTAACTTTATATTTTTTAATTCTAAGATATGGCGGGCAAGGATTTCTACGTCTTCGGACAATGCGCCAGATTTATTTTTTTCTTTGGCTGAATTAACCTCTATAAAAACTTCCGTTACTCTATTTATTGCGGCTGAGTATTTATCTATAGCTTGGGCTATTTCAATTGAATCCACTGTTTCTATCACGTCAAAAATTTTAACCGCTTTTTTGACCTTATTTTTCTGGAGATGGCCTATAAAATGCCATTTAACTTTTCCGCTTCCGATTATGCTAAACTTTTCTTCGGCTTCTTGCGTATAGTTTTCGCCAAATATTTTTACTCCGCCATCTATTGCCTCTAAAATCTCGCCTACGCTTCGGCCTTTAGCAGCAACCACGAGTTCTACATGGCTCGGAAACCCTTTCAGTATATTTTGAATATTATCTTTTATCCCTGCCATGCCTCTTTTCAGTGTCCTCTTTATCCATGGCCTTTACTGCTTTTCTTTTGGCCCAATATACATAATTTACAGACATACCCTTAAAATACTTCTTTATAGTATCCATCTCAGACTTTGAAAGAGGCTTTTCAGAGCACTCCCTTAAAGGGGTATTGAGCTGCACCTCTTTTATGCCGAGCTTTTTCGCCATCTTTACTATCTCTTTTGCGTACGACTTATTTTTCCCGACAAACATAATCTGAAGCGCCAATCTTCCTCTATAGATTTCGCTGAATCTTTTTATGCCTTTTACAACATCTCCGAATCTTATGCCCGGATCCGGCCTGTTTATCTCCCTGAAAAGATCTTCCGCATTGGCGTCCAGCTTTACAAGAACAAAATCCGCCAGTAAAAGATCCTCCTGCACATCGCTTTTATTTATCAAAGAGGCGTTGGTTATGACAGCGATCTTTTCTTTTCTTATTTTTCTGATGCGCTTTATAATATCGCCCAGATTTTTAGCCAGAGTGGGCTCCCCGTTTCCTGAAAAAGTAATATAGTCTATTTTTATGTTTTTAGGCAGGGCTAAAATCTCCTTCGCTATAGCTTCTTTAGAAACAAAGACTTTTCTTCCGGAATTAAAAAGCTTAGTCTCACCTATCTGGCAATAGGAACAGTCAAACGTGCATATCTTATCTGTCTGGGATAATGGATCCACGCCAAGAGACCTTCCGAGCCTCCAGGAAAACACCGGTCCATAAATGTACTTGAATTTCTTCATATTTTTTATTATAACATACTTGGAGGTAAATATGTCGAAAAAAGCTATTATATTACTTGTAACAGGCTTTGAGGAGATAGAGACGGTTACTGTGGTTGACATCCTGAGAAGGGCTGGGATAGAGATTGTTAGCGCGGGGATTGACAGTATGAACATCACAGGCTCGCACGGAATAACAATATCCGCGGATAAAAAATTGAACGATATCAAGCCTGAAGCTGACGCTGTAATTATTCCAGGAGGAATGCCGGGGGCATTGCATCTTCACAATTCTAGCGAGGTAAATGATTTTATCAAGGATATGAATTCTAGAGGCGCTTTAATTGCAGGTATATGCGCAGCGCCAAGCGTAGTTATGGCTCCGATGGGCCTTCTGGACAATAAAACCGCCACGTGCTATCCGGGAGACCAGATTGATTTTGCAAAAAGCACAAAATACAAAAATAAAGCTGTTGTGGTAGATGGAAATATTATAACTAGCCAAGGACCGGCTACTGCGATGGAATTTGCTTTCGCTATAGTTGAAAAGCTTATAGGCAAGGATGCCGTTAAAAAACTAAAGAGACAAACGCTGGCGGATTAACCCTTCGATGCATTTTGTTTAATCAAGTAAAATTTGCCAACTGGCGGTTATACATTAGCCCCGATAAATCGGGGCTAAGTATTCCGCCTACAAGACGTTGGCCCTGGTGGGCTTCAAATTCTACTTGATGCCGCACAGACTTTTGCGGCGCAGGATAAATTTCCGCCTGCTATCCAGCCTGTTGAAAAAGCCGCCTGCAGATTATATCCACCTGTCCTTCCGTCTATGTCAATCAATTCTCCTGCAAAATAAAGCCCCTTTAGAATTTTAGATTCCATGGTTTTTGGATCTATCTCTTTTACGGATACGCCGCCGCATGTAACCATAGCTTCCTGTATCGGCCGCACAGATTCTACATTTAATCTAAATCCTTTTAGTTTTTCTAAAATGGCTATTATTTCTTCTTTGGAAACCTGGTTCAATTTTTTATCCGGATCCGTAGACATGGCTTTTAGAAATCTTTTTACCAGCCTGGCAGGTATAAATTCTTTCAGGGTGTTGCTTATTTTCCTGGCGGGGTTGGTTTTAAATACTTCCTGGAAAAGCAGCCCCAGTTCGTGATGATTTAGGGCCGGCTTAAAATCTACTGAAATAAAAACCTTTTTTCCTGAATCCAGGCCATCGTATATTATATGGCTCATATGAAGTATAATCGGACCTGATATTCCAAAGTGCGTAAATATCATTTCCCCGCGATCTTTATGAATAAGCTTGTCACCTGAGTAAACACTTACCCCTGCGTCTTCAAATGACACGCCTTGCCATTCTTTTAAAAAATTAGTCTTTAATATAACCCCTGTGAGGCCTGGTTTTGATTTTATTACAGTGTGGCCTAATTTTTTTGCAATATGAAAACCAAATCCTGTAGAACCTGTCTGGGGATAAGAAAACCCGCCTGTCGCGATTATTACCTTTTTTGCGCTGTATATAGAGCTATCTCTTGTGGTTATTTCAAAAATATAGCCCTGTTTTACTATATCAGAAACCTCTTTTCTGTATAAAATCTGGCATCTTGAATCTTTAACATATTTTACAAGTATGCGGAGGATATCATTTGCCTTATCGGTAATCGGAAAAACCTTGCCGCCTGGCTCTACTTTAAAATCAAGACCTCTTTTTCTGAAAAATCTCAAAAGCTCTTTATTAAAAAATACGCTGAAGGCATTTCTTAAAAATTTTCCTGACTCTGAAAAATTACTTATAAAATCTTCCACGCTTTCGCAGCTATTTGTGATATTGCACCTGGTGTTTCCGGATAAGAGTAGTTTTTTACCGGGGGAGTCTGTTTTTTCAAGGAGGAGGGTTTTATTGCCAAGTTCGGCTGAGCGGCCTGCTGCCATCATGCCAGCCGGGCCAGCGCCTATAACTATTACGTCAAACATCGCGCCTGATTTCTTTTAAAATATCAACGCCCAATTTTCCAAACATCTCTTTTAACTTAGCTGTAGGAAGGCCAAGCACATTAAAATAAGAGCCTTTTATGTCGTCAAAGATAAACGAACCAACGCCTTCTATTGAAAATCCGCCTGCTTTGTCATACGGCCCAAGCAATTTAAAATATTTCGGGATCTCTTTATCTTTAAGTTTTTTCACAGTTACAAAAGCCCTTTCGTAATCTGAAATCGGGTTTTCTTTTTTTACATCTATAATGCAAAGCCCGGTATAGACTGAGATGGTCTTACCAGACATCTCTTTTAACATCTTTTTAGCGTGGCTTGCGTTTCTGGGTTTACCGATTATCTTCTTTCCCAATAAAACAACTGTATCCGCACCTATCACATATCCGGATTTAAATTTTTTTGCAACCGCTTCTGCCTTTATGCGAGCATTTATCATTGCCACCTGCTCAGGAAGCCTGCTGATAGCCATATACTCTGTGGCATTGCTTGGAAACACGCAATGTTTTATACCGCATGAGGCTAGAATCTCGTGCCTTCTCTTTGAATTAGACGCTAATATAATATTCATAAACCTCGAATATTTCAAACGTAACACGTCAGGGCTTGAATAAAAAATTCTTAAAAGCCCATGGAGTTTTTTTATCAAGGTATGCGTCCAGGTTTTCTTTGAAGAATACCTGGTAGTCTCTGAATGGAGTCCAGTCTGAAGGCTCTGATATTAATTTTCCGAGATATGGTTTTGCTATCTTTAATATATATTCGTGAGGCAGCTCATCAGGCTCTAATACACCTTGATCAGGGTTTTCTATGGCCCACATAATGCCTGACACAACCCCTATAGCTACCTGCAGCGTGGTGGCATTTTGATGTTTGACTAATTTTCTGGACTCATCTATGCTCAATATACTTCCTGTCCACCAGGAGTTGTATCTGTGGCCCATTATAAGGGCGCCAAGCGTATCAGAACCGCTTATAATCTCATCATTCATAATCCTGATCCTGGACTGTAATTCGTAATTTCTGCACCTGAGCTCATAAAGCGAGGAAAGCGTCTCGTTACAAGGCATATAAGCGTAATGAACCGTAGGCCTGTAAATAGCTTTTCCTTTTCTCCACATAGTAAGCCTGTCTGAAATCGTGAAAGCCTCTGCATGCCTTATTACCATGCCGACTACTTCGCCGTAAGGAACCCATGAGCGCACCCATGTATTCATTCCCATGCGCGAAAGAAATATCTGGTTCCTAGGGCCTATTTCAGGTACATTGGCAAGCTCTGGAAGCTTGTTTTCATGCGTGCCCCACCCTATCTCAGCCGGAGAAATCCCCTCTTCTCTAAGGCCTTCTATACTCCATGTGCCTACAAACTCGTCTACTTGTTTCGGTTTATTAGTTATCTGGGTATCTCGTTCGCTTATGTGTATAACTTTTATGCCGAGTTTCATGCTTAACTCAGGAAATTTTTCCTCTTTTATAAAGTGCTCTATGATCTTTTCGTCTTTTTTTGAAACAACCTTATCTTTTAAAACCCTGGAGGCAATATCAATAATGCCTTTTTTTGTAAAATGCGAGATAAGGCCGGGATTTGCTCCGTGGTCCAAAACAGCTGTAGTGGCTTTATGGCTATTGTTCCACCTGGAAATCAATTTCCATATTTCCATCTGTTTATAATAAAGTGATTTTTCAAAAGGAGTTTTCTTGTCTATGTTGGCATACGGGTCCCACTCTTCTACTGATGTATTAACATACAATACTTTATTTTCGTGGCACCAGTTAAGCATGCTCACAGAGTCTATATTCCAAGCAAGATCTACAACAAGCCCACCCGGAGACACATACTGAGAAAGGGTCCTTGCTATATTGACAGGTGTAACCCTTTCCTGAAAATATCTTATTCCCTTTTTTATCCATGGGCTTAATTCTTCACGCTTATCGGCGAAATCTATTATAGTAATATTTTTATAAGAGACATTTATATGCTTTATTAGAAGCGGCAATGCGCATCTTCCCACTGCGCCGTAGCCTATCATGAGGATTTTATTTTTGAATTTTATCATAATATTATTTTTTAGTTTACACCAATTCCGCATTTATGTCAAACATAGTAAAAATTTTATTTGATTAAAAAAAAATTTTTGTTAGAATAAACCTATCGTTTTTCAAGCGCTATAGGAGATGAGATGCAATTTAAAGGAAAAATTCTTGTTATTGGATGCGGTTCTGTTTCCCAATGCGCAATACCGCTTATATTGAAAATCATAGATAGCCCGCCGAAAAATATCACCATAATGGATTTTATGGATAATAGATCCCGCGTAAAAGACAGCCTGGATAAAGGCGTTAGTTACGTAATTGACCGCATTACGCCTAAAAATTATGCCTTACTTTTGAAAAAATATGTAGGCGCTGGAGATTTGATAATAGACCTGGCGTGGAATATCGACTGCATCGCCATGCTTCAATGGTGCAGAGATAATAAAATTCTATACGTAAATACCTCTGTTGAGGTATGGGACCCCTATAAAAAAGGCGTTAACAATAACAACCCGACAAATCTGACTCTCTACGCGAGACAGATGGAAATACGCGAGCTTTTGAAAAAGTGGGGCGATAATAACGGCACTTCAGCTATTGTTGATCATGGCGCAAACCCAGGCCTTGTATCGCATTTTACAAAAATAGCCCTGGAGGACCTCTCTAAAAAAATCATTGAAGATAAAACAAAAGATAAGCGCGTAAAGGTGCTAAAAGAAGCTTTGAAGAATAAAAATTATCCTGAGCTTGCAAGGCACTCAGGCGTCAAGGTCATACATATAAGCGAGCGCGACACGCAGATAACAGACAAGCCAAAAGAACTTGACGAATTTGTAAATACATGGAGCATTGAAGGATTCTTCGAAGAAGGTATTGCGCCTGCGGAGATGGGATGGGGAACACATGAAAAAAATATTCCTAAAAGATCCTGTTTTCATAAAACCGGCCCAAAAAATCAGATATGCCTGGAGAGCATGGGAGTAAATACGTGGGTCCGCTCCTGGGTTCCGGATTGCGAAATCATAGGAATGGTCATCCGACACGGCGAAGCATTCGGAATCTCGGATAGGCTTACGGTCTGGAACAATAAAGGAAAAGCCGTTTACAGGCCAACTGTACATTACGCATATTGCCCATGCGATTCTGCTATAAACTCTCTCCATGAGCTTGAGATGAGGCGATATAACCTTCAGGAAAAACAAAGAATAATGAACAATGAGATCATAAAAGGTGAAGACAGACTAGGCGTATTACTCATGGGCCACGATTTTAATTCATGGTGGACAGGAAGCTTGTTGGACATTGAAGAAACAAGAAAACTTGTTCCTAACCAGAATGCTACTACGCTGCAAGTCGCTATCTCAGTAGTTGCCGCAGCCAGATGGATGATTGAAAACCCTGACAAAGGTTTTAATCTACCTGACGATATACCTCACGAAGATATAATGAAAATTGCAAAGCCGTATCTTGGGCCTTTTATATCAATACCCGTTGATTGGACGCCTCTTAAAGACTATGATAATACTTTCAGAACACTAGGCCTTAAAAAACCTAGAGAAAAGGATGTCTGGCAATTCACAACATTCCTTGTATCTCAATCATGAAAAATAAATTAGGCGGAACAGAAAATCTGATACGTAAAATGCTAAAAAAACACTCTTCTCCTATTATGCTGATACAGGAGAATATACTTGAGAGGCAATACGAGGCTTTCCGCAAAGCCCTGCCTGAAGTCACGCCTTATTACGCCATCAAAGCAAATCCGTATCCTGGAATCATTAAAAAATTTATTGAATTAGGCGCTGGTTTTGACGTGGCGAGCGCCAACGAAATGAATACTGTCCTGGAACTCGGCGCAAGCCCTGACAGAATAATTTTCGCTAACACTATAAAATCCCACGATGATATGAGATCAGCCTGCAAGAAAAAAGTAAAACTCATGACCTTTGACAACGAGCCGGAATTATACAAAATAGCGAAAGCCTGCCCTGGCGCAAAAGTCATTATAAGAATCAAAGTAGCAAATATCGGCAGTATCGTAGAACTCTCTCTTAAGTTCGGAGCTGACCCGGAACAATCTATATCTCTGCTAAAAAAAGCAAGATCTCTTGGTTTAAAACCAATGGGTATAAGTTTTCATGTCGGGTCACAATGCACTAATGCTGAAAATTATTTACAGGCTCTCGAAGTATCTTCAGTGATATTCAACGAAGCAAAGCAATCAGGACTGTTTTTAAATATACTGGATATAGGCGGCGGTTTCCCTATAAAACACTTTGACGCTGACAGCCACCTTACATTTGAAGGCATGGCAAGCCAGGTAAGAAAAAAACTGCATAGGCTGTTTGATAAAAATGTCAGGTTCATAGCTGAGCCTGGCAGATTTTTTGCAGGCCCTGCTGGAATACTCGTTACACAAGTAATAGGAAGGGCTTTTAGAAATAATAAAAACTATTACTATCTCAATGACGGGCTTTATGGAGATTTTTCAGGAATAGTATTCGATCATTGTAAATATGAATTTAAAACTTTAAAGCGCGGGCAGAAATTCCTGAGCACATTAGCAGGCCCTACTTGCGATTCATTTGATACAATTTCTTTAAGCGAAGACCTTCCTGAGCTGGATGTTGGCAATGTTGTCTATGTAAAAAATATAGGCGCTTACTCCTCGGCAAGCGCTGTGCCAAACTTTAACGGCTTTAAACCTGCAAAGATAGTGATGTGTTAATAGTCCAACTTGGTATTAAAAAAATAAAATACTTCCTGTGTCATGAAGAGGCTCATCGCATAATTCTACTATTTTCTTTCTCCTCTTCTTTATAAAATCTCTTATTAGCTTTCCATCTGGATGATTTTCTAATGTCCCTACAAAAAATATCATGTCTTTATGGACTCCTGACGCGCCACCTATAAATCCTGTCTTATAACCTGGGAGCTTTATACTGCCAGGCCTTACAAGCAAAGCGGGTTTGTCCCAAATATCTTTTATGCCTTTATCAGAGGTAATAATATGCTTGTCGTCCACAACTACTACAGAACACTTCACATATCCTTGTTTAACCCTTATAAATTCTGCTTTTAAATTTTCTATATTTTTTTCAATTTTTCCGGCATAACGGACTATATATTTTCCTATGCTGCACGCATCATAGATAATATCTTTTGGATATTTATACGACCTGATTTTCTCTCCCCTGATACATTCATAACCATTGTCTCTTAAAAGCCTCGCTATCTTTTCTAAACGCGGCTCGTAAATAACTTTCTTACCATAAGAAAATAACATCATATCAGGATGGCCCTTTACAGGCTTTGCTAATCTTGGATGCGGCAGCACTTCCGTGACATAGTATCCCATGTTCTTCAATCTCATCTTCGCCTTATCAGGCATCCTTGGGTCAATAATGGCGATATCTTTTCTTATGTCTTTAATCCTCACCATTGTCCACCTACGGGGTGAGCCATCTGGCTCACCCCGTAGGTGAATTGGCACTCCATAATATTTTTCTAAATATTTTTTTTCTAATCCCATGTGCCCTGATACTAGATTAAATAATTTTTTAGGCGCATGTATCTCTATTATTTTGCGATTAGGTATTTTTTTAGCGCCTAAAATATCTATTATTTTATTGCGCATCTGTCTGGCGCGCGCCATCTCTCCAAAACTCGGATGATATGGCCCTGCGAGGATTATCTTCTTTGAGTTCAAACATTCCGAAGGATGAAGCCCTATGCGTATTACTTTCACAGCCCCTTTTTCAAAAACATCTGAAACGCAGGCAGACCACTCTATCGCATCTTCCAATGATAATGGCTTATACCTGCCTTTTTTAAATAAATCTCCAAGCCCAGTGCCTTTTAAAACAACCGCAGGATATATGCGGGCTGTTTCCGGCTTTAATTCTAAAAGCTTCTGGGCTGTTGTTATTGATTTCTGAAGCGTATCGCCTGGCAAACCAAGCATTACCTGCACCCCTAAATCCAAGCCTGATTTTTTTATAACACCGGCTGCAATTTTAATTGTATTAAAATCCATCACCCTGTTTATTTTTTTTAAAACCTCTCTATCAAGCGACTGTACGCCCAATTCGACCAAACATCCGCCTCTTTTTTTAAATAGCCTCATGGATTTTTCAGTAACTGCCTCAGGATGGGTAGATGCGCGGATCCCTGCGATTTTTTTATTCTTCACATAAGGATAAACTGTGTCTAAATATTTTTTCTGCAAATCTTCCGGCAAGAGCGTAAAAGTGCCGCCAAAAAAAGCAACCTCTACTCTTTCATCTTTAGGGATTGTTTTAAGATTTCTTTCTATAATAGAGTTTATTTCATCTACCCGAGGAGTTCTCAAAGCTCCTGATATTTTATGCTGATCGCAGTATATGCACCTGTATGGGCACCCCGAGTGAGGGATAAATATAGGTATAATTTTCATAAGACCATATGAAATTTATTTTTCTTTTATATCAGGCTTGTTGTGGAAGAAAATAGTGCAGATAGCTACTATACTGAAAAAGAAAAAGTTTACCATAGTAAAAGTCCTGTAGACTATATCCTGGCTCTTGACGCCTGATGGAAACATGGCCAAGAAGCATATCCATACACCTATTGCCCAGTAAATACTCAGGTCCTTTGAGGAACGCCTTTTGATTATCCTTATTATAAGAGGAATGTTCCAGAGCGGTAAAATAATACTTGCTATGAGAGCTATTTTTTGCATCATTTTTTTAGATGACAAGAAAGTTTATGCTTTGCCTGCGCTACCGAGCACATGCTCGTTTTTATGCTTATACATTTTTACAAGCTCATCTCTTGCCGGCCCAAGATATTTACGCGGGTCAAACTCTTTTGGATTAAGCGCAAAAACTTCTCTTACCTTGGCTGTCATTGCGAGGCGGCCGTCTGAATCAATATTGATTTTACATACTGCGGAAGTTGTAGCCTTTCTTAACTGTTCTTCAGGAACGCCGGCTGTATTCTCAAGTTTCCCGCCATATTTATTTATAAGGCCTACATATTCTTTTGTAACAGAACTCGCCCCGTGTAAAACTATAGGAAAACCAGGTATTCTTTTTTCAACTTCTTCCAATATGTCAAATCTCAGAGGTGGAACGCTTTCTCCGGGTTTTAATTTGAATTTATACGCGCCGTGGGAAGTCCCTATTGAAATAGCCAAGCTATCTACGCCTGTCTTTTTTACAAAATCTTCCACTTCTTCAGGGTGGGTATAATGACTCGCTTCATGGCTTACTTCATCTTCTATCCCTGCCAATACTCCAAGTTCTCCTTCTACTGTAACATCGTATTTGTGCGCGTATTCAACTACCTTTTTAGTGAGGTTCGCGTTATCTTCAAATTTATGCGCAGAGCCATCTATCATTACAGAAGAAAATCCTGACTCTATGCAGGAAACACAGAGTTCGTATGTATCGCCATGGTCCAGATGAAGCGCCACAGGAATACTGGAACCTGCTGTTTTTATTATCTCCATTGCGCCCATTGCCATGTGCCTCAATAAAATCTGGTTTGCGTATTTTCTGGCGCCCGAAGAAACCTGAAGTATTACAGGAGATTTTGTCTCCATACAGGCCGTGATTATTGCCTGGAGCTGCTCCATATTGTTGAAATTGTAAGCAGGGATAGCATATTTGCCTGCCATTGCTTTTTTGAACATCTCTCTTGTATTCGAAAGGCCTATTTCTTTGTAAGAATGCATAAACTCCTCCTTTTTTTACGCGATGTTTATTATATCACCTTATTAAACATTGGTCAATTTTCTAAAAGACTGGATAATTTCCAGCATCCCTTCTTTTGTTTTTGTGCGGAACGCCTTTTCTCTTAAAGTCCTCACATCAGGTACGCCTTTTGTATACCAGGCGAAAAATTTATGAAATCTTCGTATGCCGTGGAGAGCGTCATAAAAATCAACGTAAGAATTCATGTGATCTATCATAACATCCGCTATTTTATCGATCCCTGGTTTTTTGACAGTCTTTTTATTCTTTAAGAACTCTTTTATCTCCTTGAAGATCCAGGGATTCCCGAGCGCGCCGCGCGCTATAAGCAAACCATCGCATCCTGTTTCATTTAACATCTTTTTAGCCAGCTCTGAGGAAAATACGTCCCCGCTTCCAATAACAGGTATATCAAGCGCTTTTTTTACACCCTTTATTGTGTCATAATCCACTTCTCCGCTATATCCCTGCTCCCTGTTTCTTCCGTGAATAAATAAAGCGCTCACGCCTGCGTCTTGACTCGCGAGCGCAATTTCTTTTGCGTTTATAGAATTTTCATCCCAGCCTGTGCGAATTTTTACAGTGACAGGCTTTTTGGAATTATTCACAATAAGCTTTAACAATTTATGCAGTTTTTTAGGGTCCTTTAATAAAGCTGCGCCTTCACCGCGCCTCGCGACCTTTTTCACAGGACAGGCTGCATTAAAATCTAAGATGTCATATTCGTAAGAACCCAAGACATCTATCCCTTTTAATATGAACTCTTCCTCGCAACCGATAATCTGCACGCCAAGCGGCCTGTCTTTAGCGTTAGTGGAAAGCATCTTTTTTGTCTTGCGCATCTTATAGCTCAAAGACCTGACGTTTATCATTTCTATAAACCCAAGCTCACATCCGAACCTGCGGTTTAAAAGCCTGAATGGTAAATCGCTTACCCCTGCCATAGGCGCCAGAATAAGATTTGACTTTAATTTTAATGTTCCAATCTTGAGCATAACCTTATTTTACCTCATACCATTGATTTTTTGCAAATTATATGGTATATTATAACTCCTTATGAAAAAGAAAGTTCGAAAATCCTATACAGAATTAAAAAAAACTCTTTCCTTTGAGAGAGATATTCTGCAGAACCTGCTGGACAATATTCCGGACGCAATATACTTTAAAGATAATAAAAATAGGCTTGTTAGGGTAAACAAATACTACGCAGATGGGTACAAGCTTTCTCCTGAAGATATCATAGGAAAAACAGATTTTGACTTTTTCCAAAAAGACCAGGCTCAGCGTATGTTTGATGATGATACCTATGTTTTAAAAACAGGCAGGCCCATAATAGGAAAGATCGAGCGGACACTCTTGCCTAACGGGACATATGTCTGCGTCACCACTACAAAGATCCCGATAAAAAATAAAAAAAATAGGGTTACAGGAACTATGGGCGTAACGAGAGACATAACCGCTTACGATAACACTGAGCAGACAAACCTGGACATGATAATAAACTCTCTCAAGGTTCTGGATAAAATACTCGAGACAAAAGACCCTTATACATTCGGCCATACTAGACGCGTCTCTATAATTGCGGAAAGAATAGCTAAGGAACTCTCTTGGGAGAAAAACAGAATCCTGGAATTAAAGATCTCCGCAGAATTACATGATATAGGCAAAATCCTTATACCTCTTGAAATACTTAATAAACCAGGAAAACTTTCAGAACTAGAATATAAAATGGTGCAGGAACACGTACAACAGAGTTACGATATGTTAAAGCCATACTCATTTCCTTCTAATCTTCCTGAAGCAGTATACCAGCACCACGAGAGACTTGACGGAACAGGCTATCCTAGGGGCCTTTTGGAAGATAATATCTTGCCTGAAGCTAAAATACTTGCCATATGCGACGTTATGGAATCCATGATATCGCACAGGCCTTACAGGCAGGCATTGGGCATGGAAGCAACGCTGCAAGAATTAAAAGACAATATAGGCAATAAATACGACAAGAATATTGTGGATATTGTTCTGAGAGTCATTAACGAAAACAACAACAAGCCTTTCTGGTTAAACTCAGAACCTTCTCTGTAGCCTCCCTGATTCACTTAAAATGAGTAATAGAAAAATGCTTCTTATAATAACTCCTCCTTTCTGGCCAAAGATGCCACCTATGGGCATTGGCTACCTGCAGGCATTTTTAGCAAAAAATAATATAGACTGCGACATATTAGATCTGAACAATATATTTTATAATCTCTCCTCTCCTGAACTTAAAAAATCATGGCTTGTAAGTTGCAATACTCCGCTGGAAGAGAATATCTTTGATCTGCTGCAAAAGAATCATCCTGAAGAATTTAAAAAACTTCTAGGACAAATACTTCAATATGGAACAGTAGGCCTTTCTTTTTTTAAGAGTAACATAAACAGCACTTTGAAGTTAGCCAGGCTTCTTAGATCCAGAAATAAAAATATAAAGATAATATTTGGCGGGCCTGAAATTGCAAGGCAATTTTTTAAAACATCCGGTAGATTTACAAAAGGCATTAAAAGCCTGGCTGATTTTATAGTTGCAGGTGAAGGTGAAAAGAGTTTATTAAGCTACATTAAAAAACCGCCTCTTAAAAATAAGACGGCTTTATTTTCTGAGCTAGGTAATTTGGATAAACTGCCCTTTCCTGTTTATAAAGGTCTTGATATGAATTCATATCCTCGCAAAAATAGCCTTTCTATACTGTTTTCAAGAGGATGTATAAGAAAATGCGATTTCTGCTCCGAGAGGCTTTTATATAAAAAATTCAGATTAAGGCCTGTTGAAAGCGTGATCGAAGAAATAAAACATCACAAATCAAGAAATAAAATAGAATATTTCATTTTTCACGACTCTCTTATAAACGGCAACCTTAAAAAACTTGAAGAACTATGCGATAAGATAATTGAAAATTTTGGATCCATTAAATGGGAAGCGCAGATTGCCATACGTAACGACATGAGCCAGGTTCTTCTAGAAAAAATAAAAAAAAGCGGCTGTTACAACCTATTTATAGGACTTGAATCGGGCTGCGATAGGACATTAAAAAAAATGAACAAAGGTTTCACAATTAAAGATGCTCTAAGTTTTTTTAAAAAATTAAACGGCGCAGGCATTTTTTTCGGCGTAAGCATTATAATAGGTTATCCAAGTGAAACAGAGTCTGATTTCATGGAAAGCCTGAATTTTATTATAAAAAATAAATCCACCATACCAAAGATTGAACAGATAAATCCTTTTGTTTATTATGACGGCATAAACGCTAAAAAGGTTGGAAATAAAGATTCGCTGAAAAGGCTTAATATTTTCATAAAAACTATCAAATCTCATGGCTTCAAATACACCAATGCCTTTATAGGCAACTTGATAGAAAAAACCTCATAGCCCAATGACAGAGTTTAAAGAAGTTAAAATCTCGCGCATACTAAACCCTACGTCTATAGACTTGGGGGAATACGTCATAAATCCTTTTATGGGATGCGAATATTCCTGCCTTTATTGTTATGTTAGATCTAATAAGGTTATAAGCAAACGCCTGGGAAAATGGGGCGAATATGTGGATATAAGAATAAATGCGCCTGTTTTATTGGAAAAAGAGATAATTTCAAAGAAACCAAAATGCGTGCTCCTTGGTTCCACAACAGACTGCTTTCAGCCTGTTGAAAATAAATATAAAATTACCAGCAGGATGCTTGAGATACTTAATAAGCATCGGGTTTATTACAATATACTGACTCGATCGCCAAATATCGTAGAATATATAGACTTACTTAAACAGGGTTTTTGCAAGAAAATTTATTTCACAATAAATAATATCACCTCGGAACTTAAAAATAAACTGGAGCCGAAAAGCCCCGGGTTTGAATTAAGATTTAAAGCTATAAATAAAATGCTGGATGAAAATATAAGCGTAGTCCCTTATTTCTCTCCCATCTTGCCATGGTTATCCAATTTTAAAGATATATTCACGCTTTTTCCAAAATCAGATTCAGTGGAATTTGAAGGCCTGAATATGAATCTTGTAAATATAACTGATATAATATCAGGGATAACCTCCTTGTATCCAGACTTAAAGACTAAATATGAGAAACTTTTACATGATAAAACATTTTATGATTCTTTTTGGGCCAGCGTAAAAAAAGATATAATTAAAGAGGTAATTTCTGCAAAAAAGAATTATAATGTATATATTCACAACTTTGGTAACTATTTTAACAACAAATACACCTAATCCAAGTTTAGACTATTACCCGTTCGCCGAACGGGAAACTTCCCGTTCGGCGAACGGGTAAGAAAATTCCTATACTATTAAATTATGAAAAGCGATGTTTATTTGATAAAAGTTAAGACAAATGATTTAGAGGAGAGGTGCGATTCGCTTCAAAAATTGCTGGAGAAGGTAACCCCTTTCAGAGATTACAAGAAAGATGAATTTATACCCGTAAAACTTACCATAGGGGACAGCCAATGCGTTTATAACATACACCCTGAACTAGTGAAAATAATAGTATCTGACATAAAAAAAACAAAGGCAAAGCCTTTTTTATTTGATACAAACGTCATATATAAAGGAGAGCGATTAAATGCGGTTGACCACTTGACTCTGGCTCAGAGTAAAGGTTTTGGCCATGCAAAAGTAGGCGCGCCTTTTATAATAGCTGACGGGATATTCGGACAGGATGGAAAAGAATACGCTATAGATTCAGATTATATTAAAAAAATAAAAGT
>Ga0180009_10000221_pt1 | contig 86212 bp, 74 predicted proteins | sample OS_PC_MetaG_FD_123537 | JGI IMG/M metagenome (GOLD analysis project Ga0180009, IMG submission 123537) | Groundwater microbial communities from the Aspo Hard Rock Laboratory (HRL) deep subsurface site, Sweden - OS_PC_MetaG | ecosystem: Environmental > Aquatic > Deep subsurface > Groundwater... | reverse complement strand
GAGCTGATGGAAGAAGGGAAGGGGTACCGGTTGCGTCCGTCCGGGCGCTATGCCCATTCCTTTTCCTACATCAAGGCCACGGCAGCCCGTCATGGTTTTCGCATCCTCAGCACCCAGTCCGCCAATATCCGCAAGGAAAAAGGCGAATGGATCCTGGGGGAGCTTTTCCTTCTTGGCCTCTAAGCCTGTCCCTTCAATTCTCCTCACGCATCATTCCTCAGGCCTGAAAGCCAAAAATAAGATTGATATATTGTTCTCCCTGGGCTGTATAATTAATCAAGCGATTCTCCATGGTGTGTGACAACAGAGAAGGGAGGCTGCCATGTCTGCAAAGGAACTGGATGTGCTGAAGGAAAAACTTCTGGTCATGCGACAGGATATCTTTCACCGTCTGCAGCAGCTTGATGATGGCTGGCAGGAGCTTGCCGAGAAGGATATCGAGTTTGAGGAGGAGGCGCAAAAGGCAGAGCTTTCCGAGCTGTATGCCCAGCTTGATGAACGGGAAAAGGAGGAGATAGTGGCAATCGACCATGCCTTGGATAAAATGGATGCCTTGCAATACGGAAAATGCGAAGAATGCGCCAAACAGATTCCCTTGCCCCGGTTGCAGGCGCTGCCTGCCACGCGCTTTTGTCTTGCCTGCAGCGCCCGGGCCGAGGAGAAAAACAGAATCCCCCCCGCGCTTCCTTGAAAGCAAGGCGACGGTGTTAACGAATCTTCTTTATTGGGAGAGGTAAACATGCAGGTCCCGCTACAGGACGCCCTGAGATGAGGCGGTATACAGCAATTCCGGGGAGTTGAGATGGTACAAATTTCACAGACAGTTGATATCCCGGAACACGAGATCGAGATCACCGCAATCCGCGCCCAGGGAGCCGGAGGGCAGAATGTCAACAAGGTCTCCTCTGCTGTGCACCTGCGCTTTGATATCCGCGCCTCGTCCCTGCCGGACTTTTACAAGGAGAGGCTTTTAGCCTTGAGCGATCAGCGGTTGACTAAGGACGGCGAGATTATCATCAAGGCGCAGCAGTTCCGCAGCCTGGAAAAGAACCGGGCCGATGCCCTGGAGCGGCTGGGGGAACTCATCCGGGCCGCAGGCAAGCAGGAGCGCAAGCGCAGGCCCACCAAACCCTCCCGCAGCGCAAAGGAAAAGCGGTTGGAAGGGAAAGAGAAACGGGGCAGAGTGAAAGCCATGCGCGGCAAGGTTTCGGAATAAAAATTCTCCGACTTGAGGTTGTAACTGTTCAGCATTGTCGCAGATGCGGTGCTGCTGTACAGTTCAACTATTACTTGCCGAAGCCGCAAACGGGATAGGCGCAGGTCTTGCACTGCCGGCACAGGCCGCCGTGTCCCAACCGGGCCATGTCATGCCGGGTGATTTTTTCGCCGCACAGCACCCTGGGCAGAATCAGGTCAAAGACGGTGATCTTGTGGAACATGCCGCAGGCCGGCAGCCCCAGCACCGGCACCGCTCCGATGTACCCCACCAAAAACATGGCCCCGGGCAGAACCGGGGTGCCGTAAACGATCTCCTCGGCGCCGGCCTTGGCAATACCCTGCCGGGTCACATCGTCCGGGTCCACGGACATGCCGCCGCTGGTGACGATGAGGTCCGCGCCTGCATCCAGGCAAGCCTTGATTTCCGCACCAATGGTCTCGATATCGTCCGGGGCGAAGCGGACCGCCACCACCTCCGAACCGAGTTTTTCCAGTTTCTTGCGCAGGACCGGTTCAAAGGCATCCTTGATCCGGCCATGGAACACCTCGTTGCCGGTGATGATCAACCCGGCTTTGGCCTGTTTCAGTTGGGCTACCCTGATAATCCCCCCAGCTTTTTCGGCGATTGCAACCGCGGTGTTCACGACACCTCTTTTGGAAACCAGGGGGATGAGTCGAGTCCCGGCCAGTTGTTCGCCCTGTTTGACCGGTGTATTGTTGTGCAGGGTGGCGCACATGACCTCGCCCAGCAGGTTGAACCGATACAGGGATTCCACATCGACCTTGAGCAGCCCGTCATGGGCGGCGACAATGTTGAGCTTGCCTTCCACCGGCTCCCCGGACACCGAGGCGCCAGGCCCTGCCAGTGCTCCGGCCATCAACTCGGCCGCCTCGTTTTCGTGGATATCCTCGGGCGTAAGCTCCAGGACATAGATGTTGTCCTTGCCGAGCCGCTTCAACCGCTCGATGTCCTCGGCCTGGATGATGTGGCCCTTGCGAAAAGCCCGACCCTTGAATTCTTCGCTGCGGATTTCGGTGATGTCGTGGGGCAGGACCATGCCGACGGCCTGCTCAACCGGGATTGTTTTTGTCATATTGTGCTCCAGCAGCCCGAGGCTCAGATAATTTCGTAGTAACGGCCAAAGGCGCAGGGCTTGCAGAGGGGCTTACCGTCCTGCATCACCTCGCGGCAATCCTGCACCCAGTCCCCGCAGCGCTCGCATTGCACTCTCCGCATGGGCCGGCCCGGCATGTCCTCTTCCGGCACGGTGATTTTGACTTCCTGCACCTTGAACAGCTCCGCTTCGGGCATGATCCGGTAGGCTTCCAACTGCTGCTTGTACTTGTCGCCGATCTCAGGGCAGTATTTTTTCGAGGTCTCCCGCGACTCCTCAAGGGCCGTGATCCGCACCGCCTTGGAGGTCTTGAGATTGACAAAGGTGGCGGCCATGATCCCGTAATCCAGCCATTTCAGGGAACGCTTGCCCAACGAACAGCCGGTGACGGTCTGGATGGCGTCGGTGGCGCAGCGATCTATCTCCACCAGCACATAGAAATCCTTGCGCTGCGCCTTTGGATCGTCGATGCCGATCTCCCGCAGGCCGATCATGGACATGCGCACCCCGATGACCTGGCCTGCGCAGATGTGGCCGTGTATTTTAGTCGATTTTTCAAGAAGTTGCTCGAATGTTTCCATGTAATTTCTCCGGTATTGAAAACGGCGCCGTGACCGACGCAAATCCATGCATACGAATGTAGGCGAAAGAGGGAAATTTTGCCAGAGAAAGTCACGGCGCCGGGAAAATGGCTATGGTTCGGACACAACAAGGCGAAACCTGCCCGTGGCACGGCCTTACACAATATGAGAGTATTTCTGCGGAATAGGCGTTACGCGGGGCATCTGGCCCAGGGAATTTTTCTCGACCAGCATGGCGCAGCCATAGCAACCGCCAAGGCGCTCGGCAGTGAGCACCTCGTCGGGTGAACCCACCATTTCCACTCTGCCGTTATGGAGCAGCAGCAGCCGATCGCCATAGAGGGAGGCCAGATTGAGGTCGTGGGACACCATGATAACCGTGGTCCCTTTTTCCACGCGGAATCGCTCCATCAGATCCATGATCTGGATCTGGTGGGCCGGGTCCAGGGAGGCGGTCGGCTCATCGAGCAGGATGATCTCCGGCTGCTGGCAGAGCGCCCGGGCAATGATCACCCGCTGCCTCTCGCCGCCGCTCAACTGGTCAAGAGGGCGGTCGGCAAGATGGGCCACATCGGTAAAATGCATGGCCTCCCGGGCCAAGGCGTGGTCTGCTCCCCTCTCAATTCCCATGAGGCCAAGATGCGGGGCCCGCCCCATGAGCACGGTTTCCGCCACGGAAAATGGGAAGTCCAGGGAAATCTGCTGGGGCACCACGGCAAGCTTGCGCGCCAATTGCCGTCTGGTATAGCTGGTCAATGATTTGCCGAGAATCTCGATCTGGCCGTCAGCGATGGGGAGAAGATTGGCCAGTGCCTTGAGCAGGCTGGTTTTGCCGCTGCCGTTTGGCCCGATGATGAGATAGAATTCCCCGTGATGCACCTGCATGGAAATATCCTGCAGCACCTGCCGCTTGCCGTAACAGAGATCAAGACCCGTGACAGAGATCACTGGCATCGGCGGGACCTCCACAGCAGGGCGATGAAAAGCGGGGCTCCGATGAGGGCCGTGACAATACCTACAGGCATCTCGCCAGAGGTTGGTAGGGTGCGGGCCAGGAGATCGCAGAGGATCAGGTAGGAAGCGCCGCCCAGGATGCAGGCCGGCACGAGCAGCCGGTGGTCCGGCCCCAGAAGCAAGCGAAGGACATGGGGAATAACCAGACCGACAAAACCGATCAACCCGGACTGGCACACCACCAAGCTCACCATGCAGGTGGTGACCAGCAACAGCAGCATGGTGAGCCGCCGCACGTCGATCCCCAGGCTGGCCGCGGATTCCCTCCCGGCCAGGAGCATATTCAAAGGTTTCGACAGCGCGAAAATTACGGCGAAACAGGGCAAGAGGAGAAGCAGCACCGGCAAGCGGTCGAGACCGGACATGGAAAGGTCGCCCATGAGCCAGAAAAGGATCTGGTGGACCTCCGAAGTCTGGGTAATGGAAATAAGAAACATGATGATCGCCCCGCAGAAGGCATTCATCATTACCCCGCCCAGGAGGAGGGAGTCCCGGCCCATGGAGGTGTTGCCGGAGATCAGGCCGACCACCAGGACAAGAATCAGGAGGCTGCCCGCAAAGGCGGCCAGGGCCATGCCGGGAAAGGGAGAAAACCCAAGGAGCATGCCGCCGATTGCCCCCACCGCCGAACCGCCCGAGATACCGAGGATGTAAGGCTCGGCAAGCGGATTGCGGAGCAGGGCCTGAAACACCAGCCCACCCAAGGAAAGGGTGGAGCCCACCGCCGCTGCCAGGATAACCCGGGGCAGCCGGATCTTCCAGACAATAACGCTGAAGACCGATTGCGGGTCGCCGCTGCCGAAAACCGCGGTCAGCAGCTCGGAAATCCCGTTGCCGGATGGGCCGATGCCCATGCCGAGCAGGAAGCTTATTGCCAGCAGCCCGGCCAGCGCGATGGTCACCAGGGTGAGTCGAACGCCCAAACGAAGGTCATTGAACATGCGCGGCTCCGAACAACTCGGGATGGAGGACGCGAAGCAACGCCTCCATCCCGTTAATGAGGCGCGGAGTCGGCCGGTCGAAGAGGTTGTCGTCCACCACATGCACCCGGCCTGAACGCACTGCGGAAAGCTGCGTCCACTGCTGCCATTGCGCCTTCAGTTGCTCCGGTTTCTGTTTGCCGCCCATGGCGGTGACCACCACCACCTCCGGATCAAGGGAGAGCACTTTTTCCCAACTCAAGCGCGGATAGTCAACTGGCCCGGCCCCCAGATTGACGCCGCCGGCAATGGTGATCAATTCGTGGATAAAGGTTCTGGTGCCGGCGGTGACGATGGGGGGTGAGTAGAGCTGGAAAAAGACCCGCGGCCGGGAGTGGGTTGTCGCCACCTGCTGCCGCACACGCGCAACGCGGCCGGACATTTCGGCAACAAGCGCTTCGGCCCGTGCCGGCACGCCGAGCACCTCGCCCACCCCCTGGATGGCTGCCATAATCCCCTTGATATCGCGCGGGTCGATGATGTACACCGGAATCCCGGCAGCTTCGATTTTTTCCACCTGATGCTTGGGATTGCCGTCCCGGATACCGAGGCAGAGGTCAGGCTTGAGGGCCACGATCCGTTCAAGATCCAACCTTACATAGGAGCCGACCCTGGGGAGACTCTTGGCCTCGGCCGGAAAGTCGCTGAACTGGGTCACCCCCACCAGACTGGCACCCTGGCCCAGATCAAAGACGATCTCGGCCAGGCTGGGAGCTAGGGCAACGATGCGCTTGGGCGCATTGGGGAGAGATACCGTCCGGCCGGCCTGATCCACCACGGTGGCCGCAGAGCTCAGTCCTGGAAAAAACAGGGCAACAAGGAGGATGAGGGGGAAAATGGTGTTTCTTTGTCTCACTGTGCCTCCCTGCCATGTGTGCGGCAAAACTCGATGAGGTGGGCGGCCGCCTCGGGGGTGGCCCCCAGATGCAGATGCATGTACCCGGCCAGGGTATTGTGCAGGCAAAAACCTTCGGGCCTGCCATCATCGAGGCGATACATCCTCTCAACCCAATCGGGTATGGGGTCTGTCTCCGAATAGTGAAACTCATGGCCGAAAAGGCTCGCACCTTCCGGCCACAGGGTGTTTTTCGTAACCGTTGCCGTGCAATAGCCGAGCCGCACCAGCCGTTTCTGCATCCGGGCTTTTACCGGAAATACCCCGGCCATGGGATATTCCGCGCCCTCCGCCGTAACCAGCGCCTCGCACAGATACATGAAGCCGCCGCATTCGCCATAGATCGGCAGCCCAGCCTTGGCCCGGCGGCCAATCTCCTCCCGGAGGGAATGGTTGGCCGCCAGGGCCTCCGCATGGAGTTCCGGGTAGCCGCCGCCCAGGTACAAGCCGTCCAGGTCGTCGGGTAACTTCGAGTCGGACAGGGGGCTGAACGGAATCAACTCCGCGCCGGCCGCCCGTAAAAGATCAAGGTTGTCCTCATAATAAAAACAAAAAGCCGCATCCCTGGCAATGCCGAGACGAACGCACGGCGCTGTTTTACGTACTTCCGCCGACCCGGAAACTTTGGGCAGGACCGCGCCCTTCTCCCGCAACAGCGCGAGATCGATATGTTGGGCCATGACCTCGGCGATCCTGTTGATCCTTTCCGAGGAAAGCGGTTCGTCGTGGTCCATGTGCAGACCGAGATGACGGCCGGAAACCAGAAAATCGTCATGCCGGGGAACCCCGCCCAACACCTCGGTCCGGCAATGTTCGTGCACAGCCTGGGCAAGCAGCCGGTAATGGCTCTCGCTGCCAACCCGGTTGAAGATGACTCCGGCAATGGTGAGTTGCGGGTCAAAGGATTCAAAGCCATGTACCAGGGCCGCGATGCTCTCGGCGCAGGACGAAGCGTCCACCACCAGCACCACCGGCAGCGCAAGGGTTCTGGCCAAGGATGCGGTGCTGGCCTCGCCGCCGTCGAAGAGCCCCATCACCCCTTCGACGATGACGAAATCCGCAGCGCAGTGTCGGGCATAGCTCTGCCGCACAAAAGCTGGGCCGCACATCCGCAGATCCAGGTTGCGCGACACCCGACCGCTCACCAGCCGGTGCAGGGTGGGATCAATGAAATCCGGGCCGCACTTGAAATACTGCACCGATAGGCCGTCCCGTAACAGGGCCGCGCCCAGTCCCAGGCTCAGTAGGGTCTTGCCGCTGTTGCTGGACGGGGCGGCCAGGACGATGCCGCGCCCGGTTTTTTTTAAGGGTTCTTGCACTGTTTTCAGCTCCCCGCCCGCAGGCTGAAACGCACCGGCACCCGGACCCGCATGGCTACGGGCTGCCCGTTGCGCTGGCCAGCGGAAAACCGCCAGAAACGCACGGCCTCCAGGGCTGCGGCATCCAGGGATTCATGGCCGCTGCTTGCGGCAATCCGCAGATCATCCACCCGGCCGGCAATGGAAACCAGCGCCTCAAGCTGCACAACGCCTTCGTGGCCAAGCTTGCGGGCCAGCCTGGGGTAGGGCGGCGGCGGATTGATTGTGTAGAGCGGGCGGGCCAATATCTCGCCGGTTGGTGCGCCTTCGCCTGTCCCACCGACAGGAGTGGGGCTGGGAGCGGGACTGCCCGAGCCAGTACCTTGTTGGGCAGTGGCGTCCATCGGTGGCTCTGATGCCATGACGTGTCCAGGTTCGGGATTGGCAGGGGAGGACGATACGAGTGAAGGAGCAATTTCAGGCCTCACTTCTGTATTGTCGTGTATCCCCTTGGTAGTAGGTTCTTTTATCTGTTGAGTCGTGGGAGCATTTTCAGAACGCGTTCCACCCGGTGCTTCCGGTTCGCCTTCCTGCTGCAGGGTAAACACCGAGATCACCGAAGGGGGTGCCTGCTCCATGGGCAACAGACTCCAGCCAACCAGAGAGATAAGCAGCAGAGCCCCGTGCAACAGAAGCGAGCACAGCAGCGCCCGCACGGGCCCTCCGTTTAAAACGGCGAATCCAAGCCAAGGGAGAGATACCGGGGTGGGCCGGATTCCGGCAGTGATCTGCCTGTCCGATTGCCCGGCAGTATACAGCTCCAGTGTCGTCGAATCCGTCTTCAATCCGCGCTCCCTTTTTCCCTACCGCATACCCCGTTGACCAGTGCCTCCAAGGCCTTTGCCACCAGCGGGGGCAACTGGCCTTCGGAAAAACGCGTGCGCCAGGGCTCAACCGCACGGCCAGCCAGCCGCGCAGCCACAGCCCTGGCCCAGGATGCATGTCCCCTCGGATCGGCAAGCCCTGCTTGGGCCGCATCGCTTATGGCCAGCGAACCTGCCATGAACCCGGCATATTCCGGCTGCATGAGCGCATCCTCCACGGCGGCAACCAATTGCCGGCGATCCAGGGAGCATTCCTCGGGCTCGGAGGGCAGCAGCGAGGCAAGATTGATCCGCCGCTCCTCCAGCCGGGCAAAGATGGAGCGGTCGGCGGTTATCCTGTTCTGTCCGGCGATGGCCCGGCGTACTCCGTCATACACGGCGGCGGCAATGAGTTCCCCCATTTTGGTGTGTCCGCCCGCGCCGTTGATCCCGGGTCCCTCGCCCTGCACCACCAGAAGGTTGTCGGTGCCGGTGCCCGTGGCGGCATAGTTTGGGCTGTAGGTGCTGCGGATGTCCAGGTCGGTCAAGGCCGCACTCTTGGCCTCGGTGGCGGTGATGATCGCCCGGCTCATGGCCTGTTCGCTCAACTGGGCATTGGTGAGCAAGACGATATTGATGGTGCCGGGCTCGTAAAAGTTGCCGCTGTCCTTGGCCATGCGCATGGCGTTGGTCTTGACTCCCGCGGTAACCAGGGCATACACGGTGAGGTCGCGAAACGATTTTTTAGCCACGACGAGATAATCCATGTCCGCCCCGGTGAACAACAGGCTGGTCTGGGCGGCTGGCCGGGCCAGGGCGGTAGTCACCGTCCGGCGCAAGCCGTCCAAGCCGCTGGTGTGGCCAAGCCCCCAGGAAGGCGGGGGATAATAATGATTGCCCACGCTCATCACGCCCTCCCGCATCCCCTCCAGGGTGGAGAGTATGCGCTGCGGCGTGGTGAAATCCACCACCAGGGTTTTGTTGATGAAATCGCGGACCCGGCTTTTCTGCATCAGTGCCTGCCGGACATAGGGAAGGGGCAGCGCAACCGGCCGCGCCTCGAGCATTTGGTCTGGATACGCCTGGTGCGCTGGATCGGAGAACTCCTGTTCGTACACCCGTGCCGCCAGCCAGGAGACAAAGCCGCCCATGTTGACCCCGGCGCGGCAGGTGAGCTCGCAGGGGAAGGAAAAGACTCTTTTGTGTGTGACCGCCTCGATTTTCTGCAGGGCCGGGTTGGCCAGCACCGTTTCGGCGGCGGAATCCCCGCACATGTAGATGGCCTGCGGATTGAACCGGACAATCTCCGCCGGGCTCACCTCGATAGACTCCCCATTTCTGCCGAAACGGGGAGGGATCCCCCCAGCGCTCCGGATGAAGTCGTTCTGGAAGGAGTCGTCCCCCGGCGTCCTGAGCGGTGCCTGTCCCATCAGCCTCATCACCCGCTGACGCTTGGCAGCGGGGATGGGCTCCACCTTGGCCCGGATCAGCGCCAACTCGGCGCGAATACCCGCAGCCAGTCCATCCGCCTCCTGCCCCCGGCCAAGCAGTGCGCCAAGATCGTGGAGCCGTTCAAGAGCCTGCTCCACCGAATGAGCCGAGGGAAGTTCCACCACGGCGCACTGGTCTTGAAAACGTTTCTTCAACGTGCCGTGCAGGCTGGAGACCAGGATCAGATCGGGGTGGAGCGCCGCGATCTTCTCCAAAGAGGGGGCAACAAAACCGCCCACGATCTCTTTTTTTCCTTGGTCCACCGGCAGGGTGTCGTGGCTGGTAATTCCAACAACTGCGTCGCCAGCGCCCACGGCCACCAGCATCTCGGTGGCGGCGGGCACCAGCGACACCACCCGCTGGGGAGGATGATCAACAGGGAATCTTTCCTGCGCATCCCGCAGCGGGTTCGCCCAGGCCGGGGCAGTTGCCCCAGCCCAGAGCAGCATGAACACAACAATACTAAAAACAGGTTTCTTCCGCATATCTCTTCTTAGAACTCGTAGGAAAGAGAGGCAAAGGCCGAGCGGCCCGCGCCAGGGTATCCCTGCCGGGTGGTGCTCCCCAGGTTTTCATCGCGGAAGGTGGCCGTGTAGGTGTCGTACCCGGCATCAAAGATATTGTTGCACGTGATGGCTGCCAGCCAGTGCTCCTGGAACCGCCGGCTTATGCGCAGGTCGGTGGTTATGTAAGAATCCAGGGTGTGCTGAGGGTCTGTGGCTGTATCCGAGGCATAGACAGCGGGCCGATCGCCCACATAGCGGACCACCACGCTGGTGGTAAGCCCGGAAGGCAGAAAATAGTCGGCCTGCCCCTTAAACAGATTGCGCGGGGTGTATTGGGCCTGCCTCCACATCCCGACAGCCTGCTCTTCCTCCGCATTGGTTCGGGTATAGCCCAAGCTCACCCTTACCGAATCCAGGGGCTTGGCAGAAACCCCCAATTCCCAGCCCGTGGCCTCGTAGGAGTTGGTGTTTGACGGAGTATATTTGTCCCCCCACGGGCCAGGGAAGGCCGGATTTTGGGCCCAGTCGATCTTGTCGTCGATGTTCCACTTAAAATAGGTTGCCGAAACGGTCAGTTTCTTTTTCAAAAAGGATTGTTCCACCGTGAGGTCGCTGTGCCAGCCGGTTTCGGGTTTCAGATCGGGGTTCCCCCGCACATACGCGCTTTCCGGCCAGTAGAGGTCGTTCATGGTGGGCGCCTTGAAGTGCTTGCCGTGACCGAACTTGATGCTGGTCGTTTCCTGGGGGGTCACCATGACGCCGAAACGGGGCAGGGTTTCGTTGCCGAACATGGAGTGCTCCTCATAGCGCAGCCCCGCAAGCAGCTTCAGGTACTGGTTCGCCTGCCATTGTGCCTCGCCGTAGTTGCCTTGGGTGAAGACATCATGCTCTGCCTCGGTGGTGGCGGCGGGTAGCGCCACCCCATAGGCATCCAGGCCACCCACCTCGTTGGTGTAATCGTAATTGCGGTACTGACTGCCTAGCAGCAGGGTAATCCCTTTTGGCAACCGCATCTCCGCCGTACCCTCCAACCCCAGAATCTCGTTGGTGACCCAGGTTTCCTGACCGGCGCCGGTTGCGTTGTAGCGCTGGTAAAAATAATTTTCCATGTTCACCGCATCGCCCCGCAGGGCAAGGGTCAGCCAGGAAAGCGGCTGGCTTTTCAATTCCAGGGCTGAGTAAAAGTTTTGGTCACTGCCCTCGTTCACCAGGCTTGCGGCATCAGCGTTGTACATCCGGGTTCCGTTGACAACATGTTCCTGGGTGGTGTCGGGCGGCTTCACCCCCGGCACCCCGTATTCCCGGTCGATCCAGGCGCCATACAGGCTGGCGGAGAGCAGCTTGTTCTTGTCGTGGACCAGCTTGAGGGAGGCGTCGTTATGGCGGAGGTCGCTGTTGTCGCGGAAGCCGTCGCTTTCCCGGCGGGAAGCGGTGAGATAGTAGCCCAGGCCGTCGGCAACATACATGCCCTGCTCCGCGGAAAGCTCGTAATTGCCTTCGCTGCCAAAGCCGCTTCCCAGCTTCATATCCAGTTTGTCCGGCTCGGGGTTCTTGGTGAGGATGTTCACCGTACCGGCCATGGCGCCGGTGCCGTACAGCAGGGAACCAGGCCCCTTGACCACCTCAACCCGTTCGATGCTGCCCATGGGCAGCAGGCCCAAGTCGGCAGTGCCCAAGGACGGAGAATTGATGTTGATGCCGTTCAGGAAAACCTGGGTGGCGTCGCCGCCCATGCCCCGAATGTGGAGCTCTTCTGTGGCCCCGCCGTAGTCGCCCCTGGTGCGCCAGTCAAGCCCCGGCTCGTTGGCCAGCAACTCGCCGAGACTCCTGGCCGGCGCGTCCTCGATATCCCCACCGTCTTTCAGGATCACGGCATTCGGCACATCATGGACGTTTTCCGCTGTCTTGGTCGCCGTCACCACCACCTCATCCATGGTGGCCACCGGCTCGGCGCTGCGTCCGTGAACCGGCCAGGCAACAGTCAAGGCCAGCAACGCCGCATACATCTTCTTGTTCATTGTTTGCATCCCTCCAACCAAAATTTTTTTTGATCCGGGGGGCATCCATGAAAGGAAAGCGGATAAAAAAAATCCCCGGACCGATAAGTATCGATCAGGGGATTTCCCGAAATATCCACTGGACCAGCGCAACAACTCCCTGTCCACGAGAGGTGTGCGATACATATACTATCCCTGGCAGGTCTTCTGACTTCCGGTTCGTCCTTGTTTCGCGCCTTCCCGTTCAAAAAACAGTGGCGTTATTGCGAAACTCGTCCCCGGTTACAGCGGCGGGCCCGTCCCGGATTTACACCGGGTTCCCTTTTAAGCTCTTTCCAGAGCGCCTGAGATATGAGCGTCAACTTAGCGGATATCAGGGTAAAGTCAAGAATTTTTTGGCAACCCTTACGCGGTCAGCCCTTAGCGCCTCATGCTTCCTTGATCGCAAGGAGCGGTTCCATCCGGGCCAGGCGCAGGATGGGGATGGCCGCGCCGAGCAGGCAGATGGCGATGCCGCCTGCCATGGCGATGAGCCCGATGGTGATGTTGCCCGTGGTTATGGTCGAAACCGTGCCCAGCGTGCGGAGCAGGGTAAAATCCTTGGCCAGATAATGGATCAGGGAATGGCCGATGACCACTCCGGCCGCGCCGCCCATGGTGCTGATCAGCAACGCCTCGGCCAGGAAGATCTTCATGATGTGGCTCTGATGGGCGCCGATGGCTCGAAGAATCCCGACTTCGCGCCGCCGCTCGTTGGCAAGCACGGTGAAGGTCGACCAGGCCAGGAGCAGGGCGAGCAGCGAGGAGATGAGGATGGTTATGGAAAACACCCGGAGGATGTCCCCCAGGGTGTTCCGAACGTCGGCGCCGATTTCGCCTCTGGTCATCACCCCCACCGTGGGGTTGAGGGTGCGGATATCCGCCACCACCTTGTCCGTCGGTACCCCGTCTTTCACCTTGATGAAGATGATGGAGATTTTACCGGCCTGATAGCCGCCCGTTGCCTCGGGGGAGATCTTATTCAGGTCATCGAGGCGCATGAACACACCGTGGTCAAGGCCGGTGCGAGTCTGCCGGAGATGGCCGACCACCTTGACGCCCTTGCCAAAAAGGCTGGCTGTGTTGATCAGGCCGAGATACTCGTACACATAGCTTCCCACGTAGATCTCGCCCGGTTCCAGACGTTTGGGCCCGGTCTCCAGCCAGGGGGCGACGACGAAATCCTTGTCCTGGTCGAAGACGATGACCTGCCCTTCGTCGATGCTGCAGCATCCGGAACTCAGGGTGTTGAGGTAGATATGGTAGGTCGCCTGCTTGATGTCTGGCAGCTCGCTGATGTCGTCGAACACGAACTTATCCATGTAAAAGCTCTTGATCCTGCTTTCCAGGATGAATTCCTCGGCGTTGCCCTTGGCCTCGGAGGGAACTATGACGATGTCCGCGCCGAGCCGCTTGCTTGCCTCCTCGATATCGTCTTCCACCGCCTTGTTAAAGAGCAGGGCAAAGGTCAGCAGGGCGACGAGCAGACCAACCGCCAGCATGAGGATAAGGTTGCGGAACAATTTCCGGGTGACGCTTTTCCAGGCAATGGCGATGATGGTGTGGGCGTTGCGCGGTGTCATAGGGTTTCTGGTCTGTTGAGAAAAGGGGGTGGGTTCAGAAAACACAAAAACCGGAGGGCTGCGGCCCCCCGGTTTTTGTATAGAACATAACGCTGCTGAATAAAACTTATTTCTTCTTCGCTACCTTGGCCCAGTTCACGTCCAGGCCGCAGAGAACGGCGTGGGGAGCGTCTTCGCCGGTGCCGAGCTGCTCGTCATGGCATTTGAGGCAAGCGGAGGTTGCCTTGCCGACCATCTTTTTGGCGGCTACGTCGAAGAGACGCAACTGGCCGTCCATGCGCCACTCGCCGTCAGCAGGCTTGGCCGGATCCTTGCAGCCGGGCAGGATGGCCTTGGTGCGGGTGGTGATCATGACGTACTTGCTGTCCGGCGTGAAGATGGCGTCGTGGGTCTCTTCCAGCGGAGCCATGGTCACGGAGGCCAGGGTTTTCAGGGTCTTGGCGTCGATCAGGAAGAGGATGTCGCCGGTGGCGTTGGCGATGTACTTGCCGTCCGGTGAGTAGTACTGACGGAAGCTGATGGTTTTCTTGGCATTGCCGTCGGCCACGCCCTTGCGCAGCACCTTAACCTTGCCCTGCTCAAGCGCCTTGGCGTCAAGAACGAACATGTGCATCTTGCCGATGCCGTCGCCCAGCTCCTTGTTGTCCGGAGCAACATTGGATTCGTTGAGGGTGATCAGGATTTCTTTCATGTCCGGGGAGTTGATGCCGTGGGTGTATTTAACCCCGCCCTTGATGTCGGCCTCGGTGCCTTCAAGAAAGATGTTGTGCTTCATCTCCATGGTCTTCTTGTCGATGACGCTGATGTAGCCGGGTTTGTTCATGGAGATGGGCATGAAAAAGTTCTTGGTCTGGGCGGAGGCGCAGTAGCCGGCCTTGGTGTTCATGACCTTGGCCGGAACCGGGAAGGTTTTGTCCGTTACTACCTGGCCGGTCTTGAGGTCGGTCTTGCCGTAATGGTAGGAGTTGTTGGCTGCGGCATCCGGCTTGTAGGTGGACCAGAACATGGTGTCGCGGTCCTTATAGTCGATGCGGGCGTCATGGGTGGGGTGGGTCGCGCCGCTGCCGATCTCGATCATATCCAGTTCGTCCAGGGTGATGGGGGTCTCGGCCTTGGGGTCGATCTTGAACACAGCCTTGGCGAAATGACCGCCCATGCCGGCAATATACGCGGTGCCGGAATAGTTGCCAGAGGCCATTGCCGCGGTGGCGCCGGCAATGCCAAGGGCGACGACGGTGCCGGTGATCAGGGATGTGCGCCAGGTAGACTTGGTAAATTGCATGATTTTCTCCTCGTTATAAATGCCGGCAAGGTCATGGGGCGTGCCGGCATCCGACAGTTAATGACTGTCTGTTCACTTACTAATCACCTTGGGCGGAGGCGATCGGCTCGCTGCTCTCGCTCAAGGCGGAATTCTCAGGTGCGACAAATTGCCATGCGACAAAATGCCGCATTCATGTTTACGATATTACCACTCAGTGGTATATTGGCAACCTCATTTTTACGCAGAGGCAAATAATTTTGCAGCAGATCGTGCCCGGGGCTGTTCTTCTCTTTTCAGCCCCCTGGCCCATGACCTGCTACCGCATCGAAACAATGGGGAAATACGTGATCATCGAATGCAAGGAGCTCACCAAGGCCTACCCGGTGGAGGCCACCATGGTCCACGCCGTCAACACCGTAAATCTTCCTGTAAACAAGGGGGATTTTCTTGTTATTCTGGGACATTCCGGTTCCGGAAAAACAACGCTCTTGAGTCTGATCGGCGGGCTGACCTCCCCGGACAGCGGGCAGGTTTTTATTGATGGGGTGGAAAACTGGCGGCAATCCGACCAGGCCCTGTCCACCATGCGCAACAGCAAGATCGGTTTCATCTTCCAGTTCGCCAGCCTGATTCCCACCCTCTCGGTCATGGAAAATATCCTGCTCCCCTTGAGTTTTTGTCAGAATCCCGCGGGAAGCCGTGTGTTGGCCCTGGATATCCTCGCCCAGGTCGGCCTGGCGGACAAGGCCAATGCCTTTCCCTCGCAGCTTTCCGGCGGCCAGCAGCGCAGGGTTGCCATTGCCCGCTCCTTTATCAACTGCCCGGACATCATCCTGGCCGATGAGCCCACAGGGGATCTGGACGAAGAAACAGAAAAGGATATCCTTGCACTGTTTAGACGATATAATGAACAGGGCACAACCTTTGTGGTGGTGACCCACAACAGCGACCTTGCCGCTACCCAAAAGGGCGCCAGGGTTTTCTCCATGCGCCAGGCAGTTCTCACTCCACAGGCCGGCTGAGATTTTTTGCCTTTCCGGAGTGAATCGGAATTGATGTATTCACAAAAAAAATCCCTTCGACAGGGCGAACGGAAGTCATACTGAGAGCATTGACCTTTTTCCGCTCGTGATGAGCCTGTCGAACCACAAACACACTGTTGCAAGAGCCTTTTATGTTAAAAAACATCCTCACGTTATTTCTACTCTGCGGAGTCTTTCTTGCCCTTGCCGCCTGTTCCGACGGTGAGCGGGCGACCAAAAAACTAAAAATCGGCGACCCGGCCCCGGCATTTTCCGGAACCGATCTGAACGGTCAATCGGTTTCTCTTGCAGGATATACAGGCAAACCGGTCGTTTTGCGTTTTTGGTCTACGGATTGCAAATTTTGCCGGGCCGACACTCCGATTTTCAACCAGTACTTTGATAAGTACAAGGATGCCGGGTTGCGGGTTGTTTACGTCAATCGCCATTCGGACGAGGCAACGGTGCATCGGTTTGTGGACGATCTGGGCATCGTTTTTCCCGTGCTTCTCGACAAGGACGGCATGATTTCAGCGCGGTACAATATCAAGTTAGAACCGCAAACCATCATTATCAGTCCGGATCACAAGATTCTTGCCGCCATTCTCGGGGGAGTCAGTGAGGCCGAGTTGAAAAATTTGCTGGGCGAACACCTCGATAAAAACACAGATAAACAGCAGTAAAACAAGAGGTTGAACAAGAATGTCAAAATTGGTTCTTAAGAATTGCCTTGTAAGGAAAAGTGCATTTTTTGCATGCTTCGTTTTCTGTATCTTTATGGCAACCCCTCTTCTGGCCCAACCTGAAAAGGATATTTCCCCCAAGGAACGCTGCCCGGTCTGCGGAATGTTCGTGACAAAATTTCCGGATTGGATAACGCAGGTTCGTCTGACCAGCGGGACCGTTAAATATTTCGATGGCGTAAAAGATTTGCTGGCCTTTACTCTCAACCCAGCATCTTTCGGCATGCCGGGGCAGACAGTGCGGGATATCTGGGTAAAAGACTATTATACCCTTGCCTGGATTGACGGCCGTGCCGCCTGGTACGTTGTCGGCAGTGATGTGTACGGGCCCATGGGGCATGAATTCATCGCCTTTGGCTCCGTTGCGGCGGCGGAAAATTTTCGCACGGATCATAAAGGGACCAAGGTTCTCCGTTTTGACGAAATCACCGAACCGCTGGTGCAGTCCATGCGCCAGGGCCAAAAGATGCGTTGAACCGATGCGGCCCGCTCTTCGTTTCGCCATGTTTCTTTGTCTGCTGCTGGCCCTTGACGGAGCGCTCCTTTTTGATGGCCTGAGCAGGCGCATGGCTGAGTATGCAACCCTGGCCCGACTGGAAGTGGTCACCCGCGGACTGGGTCTCACCGATCTGGCAGTGGCCACAGAGGCCCGCTACACCCGGCATCCCGCAGTGAGCGACCCCGTGGTTCCCTTCATGGATCATCCCGGAGCCATCGAACATTTTCCCACCGGCGCCTTCTGGCTGCCGCCTTCCCGCTGACCGCCATGGCCCGACACAACCTCGAAAAACAGCTCAGCATCCTCGATTTTGCCCTCTCTTCCCTGTGGCGGCACCGGATGAAAAGCCTCAGCGTCCTGCTGGTCTTTGCGGCGGTCATCTTCCTGCTCGCCTCCTTCCAGATGGTGACCCAGGCTCTCTCGGACAAGGCGAAGCAGGTGCTGGCCCATACCCCGGAGATCACCCTGCAAAAGATGTCGGCCGGCCGCCAGGAGTCCATCCCCCTGGCTTATGGCGAACAATTGGCGGGCATCTTCGGCATCCGACGGGTGGTACCCCGGATCTGGGGCTATTATTTTGACGAGGTCCGCTTGACCAATTACACGGTCATGGGGCTGGAGGTGAACGAGATGCCGGAAGGCGGTCGTCTCGGCGCCACCCTGGCCAAGGGTGTCATGCCGGGGCCTGCGGACGAAGCGCAGGGCAGGGTGGTGGTCGGGCAATCCATTAAAAAGACCATGGACCTTGCCGGACGCACCACCTTCTCCCTGTTCAGGCCCGATCTTTCCTTAAAGCCCTTTGAGATCAGCGGCGAATTCTCGCCCGACACCGATATCCTGACCAACGATCTCATTGTCATGAATGTGGCCGATGCCCGTGATCTTTTCGGGATTCCCGCCGGGCTGGTCACGGATCTCTGCGTCTATGTGGCCAACCCCAAGGAGATCGAGACCATTGCCAAAAAAATCTCCGAGGCCCTGCCTTCGGTGCGGGTGCTGACCCGGTCTCAGATCCAGAAGACCTACCAGGTGGTGTTCGGCTGGCGCAGCGGCTTTGGCTCCATCTGTCTGCTTGCTGCCCTGGCAGCCTTTGTCATCCTGGCCTGGGACAAGGCCTCCGGCCTTTCCCCGGAAGAGCGGCGGGAGATCGCTATCCTGAAAGTCCTGGGCTGGGAAACCAGCGACATCCTGGCGGTCCGTTCCCGGGAGTCGGTGATCGTTTCCGGCCTGGCCTGCATTGTGGGAATGACCGCAGCCTACATCCATGTGGTCTACTTTGACGCCGCCCTCTTCAGGCCGGTGCTCATGGGCTGGTCCGTGCTGAGGCCGGATCTGCATCTCCTCCCCAGGCTCGCAGCGGGGGATATCCTGCTGATCCTCGCCTTCACCGTGATTCCCTATCTGGCGGCCACGGTGATCCCGGCCTGGCGCAGCGCCACGGTTCCCGCCGATTCGGCGCTGGGAGGCTGATCTGATGCTGATCGAACTTTCCCAAGTGAGCAAGGTCTACAACCAGGGCAGGGCCAACGAAGTTCGGGCGCTCTCCGGCATCGATCTTACGGTGGAGCAGGGGAGCATGGTCTGCCTCAAGGGGCCGAGCGGCTCGGGCAAGAGCACGTTGCTCGCCATCATCGGCTGTATCTTCCCGCCCACCAGCGGCAGGGCCGTCATTGCCGAGCGGCAACTGGCCCGGCTGCCGGACCGGTTCCTCACCCTGCACCGGCGTGAGACCATCGGCTTTATCTTCCAGCGCTTTAACATCCTGCCCGAACTCACGGTGCTGGAGAACATCGCCCTGCCCCTGCTGCCGCTGGGCGTAACGCCCAAGGAGCGCAAGCTCCGGGCGCACGAGCTGCTGGAGCGCTTCGGTATCAGCCACCGGGCTCAGTTCCCGGCCGGACAGATCTCCGGCGGCGAGCTGCAGCGGGTGGCCATTGCCAGGGCGCTGATCAACAACCAGCCAATCATCCTGGCCGACGAGCCCACGGCCCATCTCGACACAAACCTGAGCCGGGAGTTCATGGCGATCATGCAACAGCTCAAGGCGGCGGGCAAGACCATTGTCATCGCCTCCCACGACCCTCTGGTCTTCGAACATCCGGCCATCGACCGGACCGTCACCATCCTGGACGGCAGAATCCATGTTCCTTAATCCCTGGAGCCTGGCTCTCACCCTCTGCGGCCTGGTGGTGCTGCTGCTCGGCGCGGTGGCCGGGAAAACTGCGGTGCGGGTTCTGCGTTTCTGGGAGCCGGGCAGCGACAGCAACCAACAGATAAGGCTGGAAAACGAGATCTGGCTCTCTTCCACCCTGGTCGCCTACGGCCTGGGCTTTCAGATCGTCACCCTGATCCTCTTCGTGCTGGCAGCAGATGAGTTCTGTCAGGTCATCGTCGGGGCCATGTGCGCCACCGGCGCCCTGCTGGCAAATCCCTTCGGCATGCCAGCGCTGCTGGTCAAGCTCTTCGGCGTCTTCTTCTACGGCTTCTGGATTCTTCTCCACCAATTGGACATCCGCTCGGAACACTACCCCCTGGTGCGGATCAAATACCTGGCCCTGCTCCTGCTTTTGCCTCTGCTTGTCCTTGATGTCACCCTGCAAACCCTGTACATCGCAGGGATCAAGCCGGACATCATCACCTCCTGCTGCGCCGTGGTTTTCGGCGAGAACACCGGCGGCTCCACCAATCTCATCGCCGGGTATTCTCAACAGGGATTGCTGCTGGCCTTTATCGGCGCCATTGCCGGACTTCTGCTTGCGGGATGGGAGTTGTTGCTGCGGTGGCGGCTCTGGCTGGCCGGGCTTTATGCCGCGGGCTGGCTCTGGTTTCTTGTCCTTTCCCTGGTGGTGATCACCACGGTGGTTTCATCCTATGTCTATGCCATGCCCTACCATAAGTGCCCGTTCTGCCTCCTCAAGCCGGAGTATCATTATTTCGGCTTTGGATTGTACGGCGCCTTGATTCCCGCAACCTTCTTCGGGGCCAGCGCGGCGATTGCAGGGCTGGTACGGGGCAGGGAAGGATTGGGGGGGGTGGTAGATGGCTACCAGCGGTTGGCCGTGAAGTTGTCGCTGGTTTTGCTGGTGGTTTTTTCAGGACTGTCGTTCTACCACTATCTCAAATACCTGATCAGCGGCGGGGAAGGGTAGGGATTGTCTGTGAGGGTCTCGGCAACGACTTGGGGAGCATCCGCCGGTTGTTGATCTCCTAGCCGGTTTTCTGTCGGCCCGAGAGTTGGATAACGGTTTTCGGAGTGCCTGGAGGGCCGTGCACGCCTTCGTATTTCAGGAATACCCCATCTTCCTGGCGAAACCAGTACTGACAGGACCAAAGTCCAGCCAGGAGGCCGGTCAGCCGCACTTCTACCCGGACAGCAATTTCCTCGCGTTTGTTCACCTCAATTTTCTCCGAGGATTGACGGGTTGCCCGCATTTTAACGGGTTCGAGCTTGTCGGGGCGGATCATCCAGAAGTCCACGGAATCTTTTTTTGACTGAAGAAAATTTCTCAGGGAAAAAGAAAGCGGCTGGTACCAGGGGAGCCCGTCAATGGCGATGGTCTGTTCGACAGCCCTCCCTTGCATCTTGCCGCGAAAAACGATTGTTTTCTCCTGGCGTACAGCCACCATATCCATATCCGTCTTTTTAATCTCCCACCGAGTCGTTTCTCCGTTCAGGCGGCAGTTGTTCACGGAACGTTCGTTGTCGCTCTCCGAAACGACGGTTGCATATTCAGAAAGCAGCAGTCCCCAGGCAAAAACATAATGCTTTCCCCCATTGTTCTCCGTATACATATAATGCTCTTCCGTTCCGGCGCCGACGCCGGCGACTCCCCCCAACACCAGGGCGGAAAGACAGCAAAATGTTATGGCTAACTTTTTCATTCCCTATCACTCATTGATTTTTTTTGTGTTTTCAAGCTGCCTGGTGTCAGCGCCGCACCTGTTATGTAACACAACGCATGCCTGAAACAACAGTTTTTTAAAACTCACCCTAACATGATATTAACGGAGAAATAATCTCGGCGTAACAAGCAAGAGTTAGGATGATGACAATATACTGTTACCGTTACGATTGGAATTCAAACCGTGGGGATTGGTTCATGAAGAAAAAAATTACCGTTGTTGCCTTGGGCTTTGTGCTTGCAGGATCCGCTGCGGCCCAAGCATCCGCATTGACCTCGCTTGCCAGCTACAGACAACAGAATGATTCTGTCGGCAGGGAAATGCCCGTTTCAGCCGCACGCATCTTCTCCGTGGATGAGGGAAACGCCCCGCCAATCCTTGACGGTTTTTTTTTCCAAATTATCGACAAGAGCATGACCCGAACCACCCCGGGCAAGATGAGAGTGGCGGAGAATCAGGCGGTAGACATCTCCGTGAAAGGCAGCGGGATTTCTACCATCGCCGATCGTGAAATTTTTTACAAAACAAAAATGACGTCAGGAGGAACAGACCAGCTAGTCACGGGCGGTTCCATCTCCTTAATCAACGAAGGGGGCAGCTCCACCGTTTCCTCCTCGACACCTTACACTGTGGGGAACATTACGATACGGTCCGCCGGCAACCTTGTTGTTTTTGAGAACGGCTTGGTTGAGACAATGGTAAGAACGGGTCTGTCGGGTCTTTCAGGCGGAACAGGCCAGTTTTTCACGGGCGGTTCCATTTCCTTAATCAACACAGATATGTCGACGAGTGCTAATATCTCGGTGCCGGTTTTTTCAGATATACCCGTTCTTCCCGCAGGGAGCTTGGACTTAGAGCTGACTGCGATGAACCCATCCCCCGTCCCGCTGCCGGCTGCCGTATATTTGCTCGGTTCCGGCATGGCATTATTGTTTATCGGCCGTCGCCGTAATGAGGAAGTATAACAGGAACACTCGCTGTGCCCGAAGCTTTATCTCGGCATCGTTCTTCAAGTATCCCGCGAGTTGAAGTCCTCCACTCTGCCTTGTTCATCCTCATCATTCTCGGACTGCCAGTTTTGTCGGCTTTTTGAGCCAGCACAGCACGGCAGTCCACTTGCCTCCTGTCTATTTCTCCCTGCCTTTCTTGGCTTCAAAAACGTCCTGACAATCTACTCCAGCTGACCATAGCGCATCTATAAGGCAACCGCTGGCAGGTGGAGCTTTTCTTCAAATGGATCTACAAATCTTGAGCGTTACGATTTTTTGAAAAAACTCCAACTTATCAATTGGTTATCTGATTAGCGCTAATCTTCCGCAAATTTCCTCCCCCTTGAGGGAGAGGGTGAACAGCCGCCGTGTACCCCCTCTCCCCCACCAAAGCGGGGGAGAGGGAGAATTTCGTCGGGGCTCTCCTATGTACAAATAACGTCTTGCGGAAGATTAGCGCTAATCAGTAATTATAATGATAACAACCGGACACTCGTGATCCTGCCCCTCTCGCTGCCTCACCTTCTGACCGGACACCTTTCTTGAGCTTCCTTGGTGTTGTCCAACAATCGACAATCCTCAAGAAATTGAAGATGGCTAAGATCGGCTCCGACCTGGGCCTCATAGCGCTTGTCGTTAATCTCTTCGATGTTTTCATAGATCAGCGCGACAAAATCCATATCGATCTTCTGGCAGGTCGCCATATCCCGCATGATTCGATCGGTGCCCGCCGCGCTGATGCCGCAGCGATAGGGACGGTCCTCCATCAAGGCGGTGAAGGTGTCGGCAACGGAGAGTATCCGGGCGCCAAGAGGGATTTCATCGGCCGTTTTTTTGTATGGATATCCGGTGCCGTCCAGCCGTTCGTGGTGCAATGCCCCCCATTGCGCGATATCCTCAAGCCCTTCAATGCCACGAAGAATTTCCGCGGAAAAATAGGGATGTTTGTAGATAATGGCAAAATCCTCGCTGGTGAGCCCTTCGCGTTTCTCAATAATTTCAAGGGGAACCACCAGCTTGCCGATATCGTGCAGCAACCCGGCGATTTTCATCCTGTCCGGGTCTTCTTTTTTAAAACCGCTGTGATTGGCAATGGCCGCCGCAACGGCAGCCACCCCGCTTGAATGGGTGGCGGTGAAACGACTCCGAAAATCGATGACACGCCTGAACATCTCCGCCAGGGCCAGTATTCCGCCGCGGTCAAGCTCCATTCCTCCCAGGGGGAAACGTTCCTGCAAAATAGTGCTCACCGACGGGGAAAGCAGATCGAGCCAGAAGGCCTCCTTGCCGGCTACTTCCTGAAAGGCTTGGACATGTTCGGGCACGAACATTTCCCCGGCTTTTGCGGTGATCCGCCGGACAATATCCGTTTTTTGGCTCAGGATTTCGCGGTTCGCATCAAGCTGAACAGCAATCCGGTCGGACAGGTGGATAAGATGGCTGAGCAGCGGGACTTCTTCTCCCCGGTCCACCATGCCGTGGCCGTTTTGCCAGTATACGTGGTGAAAACGGATGAGCCGGGCCAGGTCCGCAAACGGCGAGAATCCAGCCAGCAGGAAATATCCCGGCAGGGTGTGGCGATCCGGCTCCGCCACTTCGAACTCGAATGTTTGCACCCGGGTCTTGCTCGACAGCCCGCCGATATCATGTACTGCCGCAGCCAGGATAAGGCGTTCCAGGCTGCGCTGGTCTAATCCCAGCGTTTTGCCGATGGTGGCGGCGACAAAAGAGACCTTTTTATGATGGTCCACCAGCACCGGGCTGATCAAGTCGGTGGCCGCTGTCATGCTGCTGAGCAGGGGATAGAGCTCTATATGGGTCGTGGCGATTGTTTCCGGTTTCATGGGTATTGGGTTTCCTTGCGGACTGCAAATTCAGAGGCCAGTTCGGCAGCCCCGACCTTCGGAAAATTATTGTTATTCTTTTTTACTGAATCTGTAAACCCCATTGAGCCACAATCAGAAACTCTCCCCTGGCGCAATGACACACCAACTTGAAAACTCTTGACCCAAGTCAAGGCGGCTTGACGCCACTGTGCTTTATGATGGAAACAATTGGGGGTGTATCGATATTCCATCCATGGGAGGTGCGCGATCATGATGAATGCGGAAGAGCTTTGCCGCCAGCAGCAACTGCTGGAATCCATCGACTGGAAGATGACCCCGGAAAAGGCGGTGGACATGTATCTCGAATGGGGCTCGGGCTGGACCAGGGGCCACGATTTCGTCAGCTCCGCCCATGATGAATCGGTCTATTTCGTCTTGTTCGACTGGGAGACCCCGCCCCAGGTGACCCTTATCCGCCGGAACATGGGCGGCGCCGAGGAACTTGCCAAGGTGGAAGTGCCTGCCGGTCTTTTCGAGGCGGCGGTGCGGGAGGACGGGCGGTTGCCGGGCGGCACGGTGCATCGTCTGAACCAGCCGCTGGAGGAATGGCTGCGGGACAGGCTTGCCGCCTTGCAGAGGTAATCCTGTTTATTCGGAACTTCGTTTTCTTTTCTTCCTCTCTGGCTCGATTCTATTTAAGATGAATCAGGTTCATGCCCTATTGGCGTTTTCCAGACACGTTCATTTTCCATAGAGACAGCGTCATGCTAAAAAAAACAAAACTAGTGCTCCTTATTCTGTGTAGCGTTTTTGCTCTTTCCGCCTGCATGAGCGTCCAGCAGATCAGGGACCGCCGCATCGCCTCGAATCAGGAACTCTTCAACTCCTTCAACGCGGAAATCCAGCGGAAAATCCGGGCTGGCCAGGTGGAACTCGGCTTCAGCGAAGAAATGGTCAAACTTGCCTGGGGGGTGCCGGACACGATCTATACCCGGACCACCGACAAGGGTGACGCAACGGTCTGGACGTACTCGAGAACGCGAATACTGACCCACACGGATCGGATGACCATCCCGGTGAGGGTGCGGGACACATCCGGAAGGAGCAGCGTTCAGTACGAAAACGTCTGGGTCAACCGCGACACTCGGGAGGAATATGCAGTGGCCCGGGTGGAATTCACCGGCGGAGTCGTCACCGCTCTGGAACGACTGAACATGTAGGTGTCACCCCGGGGAAATTATCTGCCTGCGCGGATTTTTTCCTCCCGGGTATTGAGACACTTGCGGTTGTGATCATCGAATTCGGTGCAGGTTTTCAGAACAAAGGCTTCCTGCTGGGGATAAAAGGTGCATTTGCTTGTGTAGTCGCAGGTGTTGCTGAACGAATCCCAATACTGGCACCCTTCGACACATTCCACCTCGCCATAACTATGGATGGTTTTTTCAAAGAGGCATTTTTTGGAAAAATCGTCCCAGTACTGACACTCGCGCACGGATATGGGCTGGACAAGGCCGGAAACCGCACCCGGCGCCCCTTCGCAGATCACGGTAAGATCCCGGTCGCGGAAAACCTCGCCCTTATTGAGCCGGATCTCTCTGACCTCGACGGCGCCAGGAAGGAAAATAAGCAAAACAGCCAGCAGGATCATCAGGCGCGGATTCATCTTCGTCTCCTTTGTTCTGGGTAGTACGGAAACCGGGAAAAGCCTATTGCTCCAGTTGGCCGGAGTTCACTATCACCACTTTTGTTCGCGGCCGGCCGCTGCGCGACCCCATTTCTTCGATCTTCTTGACCACCTCAAAGCCTTCAACCACCCTACCGAAGACCACATGCTTGCCGTCGAGCCAGGGCGTTTTGACGGTGGTGATGAAAAACTGGGAACCGTTGGTGTTCCGCCCGGCATTAGCCATGGACAGCATGCCCGGATCCACATGCTTGCGGATGAAATTCTCATCGGCAAAGGTGCGCCCATAGATGGATTTGCCGCCGGTGCCGTCGCTGTTGGTGATATCGCCGCCCTGGAGCATAAACTCGGGAATAATGCGGTGGAAGATGCTGCCCTTGAACCCGAAGCCTTTTTCATGGGTGGCCAGTTGCCGGAAATTTTCCGCTGTTTTCGGCACCACATCGACAAACAGCTCCATCACGATCCGCCCGGCTTTCTCATCGCCGATGGCGACATCAAAAAACACCTTGGGATTGGCCGCTGCCGCAGATTTTTCAGGCGCCGCGAGAACTCCGGCCAGAAGCAGACATGCAATTGCCATCCCGCCAATAAAGAGCTTTATTCCGTATCTTTTCACTTCTTTCTCCTTGGTATTAATTGTTCGTGAATATTCATTCCATTGACAATCGCTCGGCTCAAGCCGGAGCCAGGTCAAAGGCTGCGGAAAAGAGTTTTTTGGTGTAGGGGTGGGATGGATTGGCAAAGAGCAGCGCAGCAGGGCCGGACTCGACAATGCGGCCATTCTGCATCACCGCCACTTCATCAGCCATGGCCTTGATCACCCGCAGATCGTGGGAGATGAAGAAGTAGGTGATACCGTGCCGGGCCTGCAGACTTTTCAAAAGCTCGATGATCTGGGCCTGGATGGTCATGTCCAGGGCGCTGGTGGGTTCGTCCAGCACCAGGAAACGGGGCTTGAGCACCACGGCCCTGGCAATGGCGATGCGCTGGCGCTGGCCGCCGGAAAACTCGTGGGGATAGCGCTCGATCATCTCCGGCTCAAGGCCGACCTCGATCAGCGCCTCGGCCACCCGTTGCTTGCGCTCCTCCCGGCTGCCTAAGCCATGCACGCTCAATCCCTCGCCCACGATCTGGCCTACATTGAGCCTGGGCGACAGAGAGGAGAAGGGGTCCTGAAACACCACCTGGAGATCGCGGCGCAGGGGCCGCCACTGACTGTTGGACAGGGTCAGCAGATCGCGTCCTTCGTAAAGCAGGGTGCCCCTGCTGTTGACCAGCTTGAGCAAACACATGCCCAGGGTGCTTTTCCCCGAACCTGATTCGCCGACCACTCCGAAGGTGGTGCCCTGGCGGATGGTGAGGTTCACCTCGTCCACCGCCTTGATGGTGTTCACCGTGCGCCGCAGGAAGCCGGCCTTGATCGGGAAATGGCAGGAGAGGTCGGCGGCGGTCAAGAGCGGAGGCGGTTTGTCCTTGGGCGTCGGGGCTTCGTGGGGCACGCTGTTCAGGAGATGGATGGTGTAGGGATCCCGCGGGTTGCCAAACACTTCAACGGTGGGGCCGCTTTCCACGATCCTGCCCTGATGCATGATGTGGACCTGCCCTGCGATCTTCTCCACCATGTTGAGATCGTGGGTGATGAGGAGCAGGGCCATGCCCAGCTCCTGCTGAATTTCCTTGATCAGGGCCAGGATCTGCGCCTGGATGGTGACATCCAGGGCCGTGGTCGGTTCGTCGGCGATCAACAGGTCCGGTCGGCAGGCCAGGGCCATGGCGATTATCACCCGCTGGCGCTGGCCACCGGAGAGCTGGTGGGGAAAGCTGTTCAGCCGCTGAGCCGCGTCGGGAATCCCGCAACGCTCCAGGAGATTTTCAGCTTTTGCCGCCGCCTCTTTTTTGCCAAGACCCTGATGCAGGATCAGCGGCTCGATGAGCTGGGCGCCGATGGAGTAGACCGGATTGAGCGAGGTCATGGGCTCCTGGAAGATCATGGCGATCCGGTTGCCGCGAATTTGGCGTAGGCGGGTTTCCGGGCAGGAGACCAGATCCTCGTTGTTGAAGAGGATCTGCCCCTCGATCTTGGCTGCGTCTTTTTCCAGCAGCCCCAGGATGGAAAGGGCGGTCACCGATTTGCCGGATCCGGATTCGCCCACCAGGGCAGCGGTTTCGCCGGGCGCGATGGCCAAGGAGACCTTGTCCAGCACCGGGGTAAAGCCGCTGTCCGAGTAGAAACCGGCGGAGAGATTTTTCAGCTCAAGCAGCATGGATCATTCCTGGCATGGTACGCCTTGTAGCTTTTTGTTTTAAGCTCCCCCCTCCCTTGACGGGAGGGGGTTGGGGGGGGTGGGTGAAGGTGCCGATATGATTCCTTCTGCCGACTTCACCCCCACCCTGACCCTCCCCCGTCAAGGGGGAGGGTAATACATCACACCTTCCTCGGATCAAAGGTTTCCCGCAACGCTTCCCCGATAAAGATCAGCAGTACCAGGGTGCCGACCAGCACCCCGAAGGTGGTCAGGGAGAGCCACCACGCCTCGATGTTGTTCTTGCCTTGGGCCAGCAACTCGCCCAGGCTCGGGGTGGGGGCGGGCACGCCCAACCCCAGGAAGTCGAGGCTGGTGAGGGCCAGGATCGAGCCGCTCAGCCGGAAGGGCAGGAAGGTGATCACCGGGGTCATGCCGTTGGGGAGCAGGTGACGGAACATGATGGTGATGTTGCCCACGCCCAGCGCCTTGGCCGCTTTGACATAATCGAGGTTGCGGCCCTTGAGGAACTCGGCCCGCACGTAATCGGCCAGCCCCATCCAGCCGAAGATCGAAAGCAGGATCAAAAGCAGGAGCACACTGGGCTTGAAGATCGAGGCAAAGATGATCAGCAGGTACAGCTCGGGCATGGCGCTCCAGATCTCGATGAAGCGCTGCATGAACAGGTCGGTGCGGCCGCCGAGGTACCCCTGCACCGCGCCGGTGATAATGCCGATGATAGTGCCGATGAAGGTGAGGACAAAGGCGAAGAGCACCGAGAGGCGAAAGCCGTAGAGCAGCCGGGCAAGGACATCGCGGCCCCGGTCGTCGGTGCCCAGATAGTTGTCCGCATCGGGAGGTGAGGGGACCGGCTGGTTGAGTTGGAGGTTGATCGAGGCAAAGCCGTGCGGGTTGAGCGGGAACAGGGCATAATTGGCGCCGCTGGTGAGCCTGCGTTTGACAAAGGGGTCCTGGTAATCGGTTTCGGTTTCAAACTCCCCGCCGAAGGTGGTTTCAGGGTATGCCTTCAGCATGGGAAAATAGAGGTTTCCCTGGTAGGAAACCAGCAGCGGCTTGTCGTTGCTGAGGAGCTCAGCACCTAATGAGAGGAAAAAACAGATCGAAAAGAGGATCAGGCTGTAATAGCCCCGCTTGTTGGCCTTGAATCGCCGCCAGCGCCGGAAGGAGAGTTTTTGTGGTTTCTGGTGCATGGGTAAATCGTTCACCGGGACTCCACACTTTCAAAACTGATGCGCGGGTCCACCACCACATAGCTCAGGTCCGAGAGCAAGCGGGAGATTAAGCCGATGATGGTGAAAAAATACAAGGTGCCCAGCACCACCGGGTAATCGCGGTTGAGCATGGATTCGTAGGCTAAAAGCCCCATGCCGTCCAGGGAGAAGATGGTTTCGATGAGCAGGCTGCCGGTGAAAAAAGCGGTAATAAAAGAGCCGGGAAAACCGGTGATGATGGGGATGATGGCGTTGCGGAACACATGGCGGTACAGCACCTGATTTTCGCTCAACCCCTTGGCCCTGGCGGTGATCACATACTGCTTGCGGATCTCTTCAAGGAAGCTGTTCTTGGTCAAGAGGGTCATGACCGCCAGGCTGCCCACCGTGCTGGAGAGCACGGGCAGGACCATGTGCCAAAGGTAGTCCGCCACCTTGGCCGCCAGCCCCATCTCTGCCCAGTTGTCCGAAACCAGGCCGCGCAGGGGAAAGATGCTGAAAAAACTCCCGCCGCCAAAAAGGACAATGAGCGCGATGGCCAGGACAAAGCCGGGAATGGCGTAGCCGATGAGGATCACGGAGGTGGTGACCACGTCGAAGCGAGAGCCTTCCCGCATGGCCTTGGCAATGCCGAGCGGGATGCAGACCCCGTAGACGATGAGAAAGGACCACAAGCCGAGGGACATGGAGACCGGGAGCTTGGAAATGACCAGCGAGGCCACGCTGCTGTGGTGGTAATAGCTGGTGCCGAAATCAAAGAGCAGATAGCTCTTCATCATGGTCAGAAAGCGTTCCGCCGGCGGCTTGTCAAAGCCGTAGAGCTTGGTGAGCTGCGCCACCCGTTCCACGTCGAGCCCCTTGTTGCCCTGGTAGAGATCCATGCTGCGGCTGGCGCGCACCTCGCCGCCGGCGCGGTCCTGCCCCTGCAACTGGGCGAGCATCCGCTCCACCGGCCCGCCCGGCACGAACTGGGTGACGGCAAAGGTGACCAGCATGATCCCGAAAAGGGTGGGGATCATGAGCAGGAGACGTCTGAGAATATAGGCGGCCATATCGGATATCAGGCCGGATTGTTCAACTGGGCAAGGGTTTCATCGATTATCGCAAAGAGCTCCTGCATGCGAAAGGGCTTGGAAAGGTAATTATCCATGCCCGCCTTGAGGCACTCGTCCTTATAGCCCGGCATGACATGGGCGGTAACGGCAATGATCGGCACATGGCTGCCAGCGGGTTTCTCTAGCTCCCGGATGGCCGCGGTTGCTTCAAATCCGTTCATCCCCGGCATCTGGACATCCATCAGGACAAGGTCTATATGCTCGCTCTGGAAAACGGCAACGGCTTCCTTGCCGTCGGCGGCCACCAGCACATGATGGCCATGCATCTCAAGCATGAGGCGCAGCAGCTTCTGGTTTACCGGATTATCTTCGGCGACAAGTATGCTCATCCCCCTTCCTCCGCTGGAGTGTTCGGTTGTTTCGCTGGCGGGTATTTCCGGCCCTTTTTCCTCGGTTGCGGAGGATGCCGCTTCCTTGGCCACCGGCAGGTCGAGATCGACATAAAAGGTGCTTCCCCGGCCGGGTTCGCTTTTCATGCTGATCTCCCCATGCATGAGTTCGATGAGCTGCCGGGAGACGGTGAGGCCGATCCCCAGGCCGCCGGCCTTGCGGGTGGCATAGGGATCAGCCTGCTTGAAGGACTTAAACATGGCTGTTTGCTGTTCCAGGGGGATACCGCAGCCCGTGTCGGCCACCTCGAAGCGGAGATGGATGGTGTGCCCGCCGTTGCTGGCCGTGAGGGTAAGGGGGCGAACCCGCAGGGATATCTCGCCGTGTGCGGTATATTTGATGGCGTTGTCCAGCAAATTTTCCAGCACCTGGAAAATTCTCCCTTCGTCACCGACAACCGTGGTTGGCACCGCTTCGGCTTCCGTGTACAGGAGGGCAAGTCCCTTGGCCCTGGCGGCAGGCTCGTATTTTTTCTTCAGCCTGCCAAGGATGGCGAAGAGGTCAAAGGGGGCAGGCGTAAGGCATATGGTGCCGCTTTCCAGTCGGGAAAAATCGAGAATGCCGTCGATGAGCTGGAGCAGGTTCCGTCCGGCTTCCTTGATGGCCAGGATTTTCTGGGAAGATTTTTCGTCCTGCGCGCCCTTGTCCAGCAGTTCGGCCATACCGAGAACGATATTGAGCGGGGTCCGCAGCTCATGGCTGATCTTGGAAAGGAATTCGCTTTTATGCTGGTCAGCGAGTTCTGCCTTCAGCCGGGCGGCTGCTTCGGCGGCGAGGAGCTGTTTTTCCCGGGCGACAAAGACGCCGAGCTGCTCAGCCATGGAGTTGAAGGATTGGGCCAGATCGCCGATTTCGTCGGTGCCCGGGTCAACCCGCTGCGCAAAATCCCCTTGCGCCAGGGCGGTGCTGGCCAGGGCGAGTTTCCGGATCGGGGAGGTGAAGGAGCGGGCGAGAAAAAAGGTGATGATGCCTGCCAAAAGCAGAAGGGCAAGAAAAAGGCCGATGGAAAAGTTTCGAAACAGTGCGGGCACCGCGCTGTATTGCCGGGCAGGCAGCACACCCATGGCGAGCCAGGGGGTGCCAGGGATCAGGCTGACGGAAAAATAGCACTCCTCGCCATTGATCACACCATGCCGAATCTGCCCATTGGGTTCTGTCTCGGCCTTGGCAAACAGCGCGCCAAGGGTGGTGGGGTCGACAACCACAGGTTGCAGGACTTTTTTTGCCTCGGGGGCGCTCAGGATCGTGCCGTCCTGGGCAACGATCAGGCAGTAGCCTTTTTTGCTGGGCATGCAATTGGCGGCCGGGGCGACAAAATTCGCCAGGGGCGATTGCCCGAAAACCAGGCCGAGGAATTGATCGCCGAAATAGTCTATCCGGGCATAGGCGAATTGCAAGGCGTGGGTTTTTAAAACAGGGTCAAGCGCCACCTCGCCGAGGATCACCTGGTTCGGGGCGGCCAGGGCAGTGCGGAATATCTTCTGACCGGCAAGATTTTCGAGGTCTTCGCTGGCCTGGCCGTTGACCAGGCGAAATTCCTGGGCGCCCTCCTGGTTCACGTATGCAAGAATCGGGAACTGTTCCCGGTGTCGGCCCAGATGCTTGGCAAGGAGGAGCTCCTGGAATTTCTGGGCATACAGGGCTACCTCTTTGGATTCGGCGACTTCCTTGAGGATGGCCCGGTGCTGGGCAACCTTGTTTGAAACCCGCATGGCCGTTGCGGAGGAAATAATCCGCAGCGTATCGTTCTGGGATTCGTTGTACTGCCGGACCATGAAAAGATAGCTGGCCAGGGAAATACAACCGGAGGCAATGATGATCAGGGAAAATTGGCTGATAAAGATTTTTTTGAATATGGAGATGCGCATTGGGCTGAGGCTCACTCAACAGGGATAGCGCCGTTTTCCAGCATGAGCTTTTTGGCGGCGGGGGTTGAGAGGAAATTCACAAAATCCTGGGCCAGCGGCGGGAGAGGATCTTTCCATACCAGGGCAAAGGGAACAACCAGTTGGTATTTCTTCAGCCGGACATTGGCCGCGGTTGGGGCGATATCCTGGACGGACAGCGCCTTGAGCCCGCTCCCGGCCACGGCGGGCATGGGCAGATAGCCGATGGTGTTTGGCGAATCCGTCAGGATCCGCACGGCCTCCGGGGTAGTATACACCACTGCCCCGGCAGGGGCGGAAATCTCCTTGAATCCCGGCAGCGAATTTTCGAGCACGGTACGGGAAGAATCGCCTTCCTCCCGGTTCATTACATAAATCTTGCCACCACCGCCCAGTTCATCCCATTGCCGTATTGCGCCGGAATATATTCCCAGTATCTGCTCGAAGGAAAGGTTCGTCACCCCGGCAACCCCGGAGCTGACCGCGAAAACGATGGGCGCCAGGGCAAAAATGCGGGAGGTGAGGCCCTGGCTGCTTTCTTTTTCCGTTATTGGGCGGGCCACACGGGCAATGCTGCTTTTTCTACTCAGAACGGACCTGATGCCGCCGCCGCTGCCGATGCTTTCCGGGATTTCCACCGTGATCCCGGGTCGGTTCCTGGTGTAAAGCTGAGCGAGGTTGCGCAAAAGCACTTCGCTGTCACCGGTGCCGGGGATAACCAGCGCCTTCGGGTTCTCCGCGGTTTTCTGCGCCACGGGCTGCAGGGCCGGGGCGGAAACTGGAGCAAGGGCCAGAAGGCATACGAGCGTAAGGAGGATATTTTTTTTCTTCATAGAATAAAAAAACCAAGGCCCTACGGGAAGAGGATACATCAAGAAATCGTATAATACATTTTACCCCACCGCAGGGTAATACGCTTTGAAAAAAAGCTATCGGGGCTGACGGTTGTCCTGCGCGAGCCACCAGGTCATCAGGGCCTGAAACGGCGAGTAATAGAGGGGCAGGGTGTCCGGCCGGGCGAAGATGGTGCGATAGGCGACCCGGTGCTGGGCCAGATACCAATTGGGCACCACATAATACCCGTACCAGAGAACCCGGTCCAATGCCTTGCAGGCGGCGAAGAGTTCCTCCTGGGTTTGGGCGTAGATGATCCGGTCCACCAGAGAGTCCACCGCCGGTTCCTCGATGCCGATGAGATTCCGGGAGCCTTGCCGCTGGGCCGCGGCCGAATGCCAGTAATTGCGCTGTTCGTTGCCGGGGGATTGGGCCTGGCCGAAAACGGAAACCGTCATGTCAAAATCAAAGGTATCCATGCGGCGGATGTAGAGGGCCGGGTCGATAACCCTGGAGTGCGCGCGCACCCCGAGTTTTTTCAGGTTGTTGATGTACGGTTCCATCACCCGTTCAAAGCCCGCGCCGACCAGCAGGATTTCAAACTCCAGGGGCTGGCCTTTGCGGTTGACAAGCACGTTATTTTTTACGGTCCAGCCCGCTTCGCGCAAAAGTTTTTTTGCCTGGAGCAGGTTGCTCCGCAGGCTGGCCGGCGGCTTTGTGCTGAAAGGAGCGGGTGGGGTGGTGAACACCTCCTTGGGTAGCGAGGCGCGGAACGGTTCAAGATAGGAAAGCTCAAGGCCCGCAGGCAGTCCTTCGGCGCTCATGGCCGAATTGCTGAAGAAGCTGTCGCAGCGGGTGTATTGGCCGAAAAAGAGGGCCTCGTTGGTCCACTCAAAGTCAAATGCCAGGGACAGGGCCTTGCGAACCCGGGGATCTTGAAAAACCGGCTTGCGCAGGTTGAAGACAAACGCCTGCATCCCGGCATTATTCTTGTGGGGCATGGTTTCCCGCACGAGTTCTCCGCGCTTGAATCTGGGGCCGTCCAGATCGCGGGCCCATTGCTTGGCCATGTTGACCGGGAGAAAATCGAATTCACCGGCCTTGAAGGCTTCCACCGCCACGATCTGATCCTTGAAGTACTTGTAGGTGATGCTATCGAAGTTGAACATCCCCCGCCGCACGTTGAGATCCCTGGCCCAATACTGCGGGTTGCGCGCATAGGTGATGGATTTGCCGAGGATGACATGCTTGACCAGATAGGGGCCGGAGCCCACGGGCGGGGTCAGGCTTTGGGCGTCAAAGGGGTGTGCGGAGTAGAATTTCTTGGAAAAAACCGGGAGCTGGCTGGCGATCATGTGCAGCTCGCGGTTGCGCTGGGAAAAATGGAACCGGACCCGGCGCGGGTCCAAAACCTCGGCCGAGGCGATGTCCTGAAAATAGATCTGGTACGAGGGGCTTGCCGCAGGGCTTTTGAGGGTGTCCAGGGAAAATTTCACATCCTCGGGGGTAATGGGGGTGTTGTCGGAAAAACGGGCCTCTTCATGGATGGTGAAGGTGACGGACAATTTGTCTTCGGCCAGGGCGATATCCTTGGCGATCAGGCCGTAGGAGGAAAAGGGCTCATCCAGGCTCGGCACGGCAAGGGGTTCAAAAACCAGCTCGTCAAGCCCTGCGGGTGGCGTACCCTTAAGAGTGTAGGGGTTGAGTTTGTCAAAGCCGCCGAGATCATGCAGAACCAACTGGCCGCCTTTTTGCGCTGTGTCGGAAGCGTAGTCGAACTTGCGGAAACCGGGGGGGTATTTCACCTTGCCGTCGATGCTGATTCCCTGGGCGCCCAAGGCGGTTGCGGGCAGGGCAAGGATAAGGGCCAACAGGACGGAGAAGAGACTTTTCATTGGGAAAGGATGCTCAATGGTTTATTGGACTCGCGACGATTTCAGGTTGTTTCGAAAATATTCCCCCTTTGTTACAGGGGGGCGAGGGGGGATTTCCGGACGGGACCGTGCGGTCCTATGTTTTTAAATCCCCCTCAATCCCCCTTTGTCAAAGGGGGAGGTGAAGAATGTGCCCGCTTGAGCCGACTCCCGGTTGCGCCGATGCCGTTTTTGCGCGATTACCCTTGGTTTGCCTGGATGCACAAAACACCGACCATGACATTGGCAAGCATATTGGAAAGGATGCTCAGCATATTCATGTCGTGGGTGGTAAAATTGTCATCGCTTTTATTCAGCGCCTCCACCGCGCCTATGCACTCCCCGTTTACATGCAGCGGCACAGCGAGGATCGAGCGGGTTACAAAATCAATATTTTTGTCCATGCCGTCGTCGAAACGGGCATCGGCAAGAACATTGCTCACCCGCGCAGGCTGACCGTTGCGATACACCCAACCGGAAAGCCCCTTGTCCATGGCAATCTCCTTGCCGTAGACCGCGTTTTTCTTGGGGCCGGTGGGCAGGGCGACCAGCATCATTTTTTCCTCAAGATCAGCGATAAGGACCGAGCTGGCTTCGCAGTCGAGGATTTCGTTGGCCATTTCCAGAATCACCCCGAGAATCCAGGGGCCTTTGCAGATGTTCTGCAACAAGATAGCTGCCTGAAGCAGGAAATGCAATTCCCGGGGAGAAAGCGATTCATACAGCGAATCGGGCAACATTTGGGCCAGCAAGCCCTTGGCCAGGGCTTTCGGTTCGACTGCCTGCATTTCCATAAGTATATCGCCGAGACAGCGGCCTTCATGGGGGCGGACTGTGAACCAAGGCAGCAGTTGCTCGCGCAGCGGCGTTGTACACTTTTTAGCTGCATCAGGTTTTGGACAGGCAAGTGCCTGTTGGCGGTCCAGGGCAGAAGCAATCTGTTCCCTGGAGGCCAGTCCGAGGTCGGTGAGGATGTCGCCGATGCGGCGCCATTGGGAGCGGACATCCATGAGATGCTCGGAGAGATTGGCGGTGATGTTCTCCTGGTAGGGATTTCTGCCGTCAGCAAAAAAATTCGCCAGATAGCGATCCATCCGGCCAAACTTTGTCAGGGCGGGGAGGACAAACTTCTCATAAAAATCAATGGTGCCGTCCTTAATTTCCTGCACACTTTTGTATACCTTGGTCCCTTTCCTGCTCAAGTTTTCGCTGTTTTCAAACTCGTAAACCTCCTTGAATTCGGCAAACAGGTCGTCAATACGCTGTACATAATAGGTATCGGCCATCTGGGCGACCAGATCGGCGGTGGCAACCATCCGGGCCACGACTTTCAGGCAGGGATCGAGAAAAAGCTCGGAAATATTGCTCGGCTGCGAGTAATCCGTAACGGAGATTATTCGGGAAACCACATCTATATCTTCCTGCGACCACTGTTTTCTTGCCAAATATTCCCGGGCAATCTCAATACTCCGCTCGACATGCACAAGGGTGAATTTACCGCCCGATCCATCATGATCACCCTTGTTCTTGATATAGCCGGAGTCATGGAACAGCGCTGCAGCCATGCCGAGCTGAAAGTACTTTCGCTCCAATGGCTGTGCCTGCTCAACCTTGTTCCAGCCGGAGAGCATGCGGGCCGCGGCAAGGCAGACATCAAGGGCGTGGTTGAAGTTGTGATAGGTGACAGCGCAGGCTTCGTGGCTTGGCCAGATTCCTGCGTAGAGAGCGGCGACATCAGCGAACAGCCCATCAAGCCCGGGGGGTATTTCCCCAAATTCATCCTTGGCGATTGCCAGGATGAGTTCGACGGTTTGCAGATTTTCAACCTGGGCGGCAGGTTGTTGCCGGGCAGGGGTATGGGAGGTCTTTCGTGCCATGTGCATGCCGTATTCCTGAGAATAATTACCCGCGCCCGGAGAGGGAGCACCCGACGATAACACCTCCGAGTTTCTAGCATGATATACAGCCGGTCAATTCCGGTCAAACCTTAAAGTATGAAAAAAAGCGTTTCCGTTTGAGAAGCCGGATATTGCCGGTATTTTTTTAGGCCGGCTCCTGTCATTTATCATGGCTAACGGCTGCCGATTTGTGGTAAAAAACTGAATTATCGTGGGCATGACCCCCACCAAAAAATCTCAGACAATCCCCCGCACGGAGGCTTATGACCAATGGGTAAAACCATAGCTGAAAAGATTTTCGCCGCGCATCTGCGCGACACCCCCACCCCGGAAAACGTCATTCTGGATATCGATGTGGTCATGTGCCACGAGATCACTACGCCCATCGCCATTACCGACCTCGAATCCCGCGGCATGGACCGGGTCTTCGACACCGCCAAGATCAAGGCGGTTATCGACCATGTCACCCCGGCCAAGGATTCCAAGACCGCCATGCAGGGCAAGATCATCCGTGACTGGGCCAGGCGCCATAAAATTCAAGACTTCTTCGATATCGGAGCCAACGGGGTCTGTCACGCGCTCTTTCCGGAAAAAGGCTTTGTCCGCCCCGGCCATACGGTGATCATGGGTGATTCGCATACCTGCACCCACGGGGCCTTCGGCGCTTTTGCCGCAGGCATCGGCACCACCGACCTGGAGGTTGGCATCCTCAAAGGGGTCTGTTCCTTCCGCACCCCGGAAACCATGAAAATCACCATCACCGGCGCCTTACAGGACGGCGTCTCTGCCAAGGACGTGATCCTTTTCATCATCAAGAAGCTGACCGTAAACGGGGCCACCGACAAAATCATGGAATTCAGCGGGCCGGTGGTTGAGACAATGAGCATGGAAGCGCGGATGACCCTGTGCAACATGGCCATCGAAGCTGGTGGCACCTGCGGCATCTGCCTGCCCGACCGGGTGACCGCCAAATACCTCTGGCCCTTTATCAAAGATCAGTACGAGTCCATAGATCTGGCGGTGAAGGATTTTGCCAAATGGCATTCCGACCCCGATGCGACCTATGTGCAGGAAATGATCCTGGACGTGTCCGCGCTGGCGCCACAAGCGACCTTCGGCTACAAGCCCGACGAGGTGAAAGACGTCACCGAGATGGAAGGCACCCCGGTGGATCAGGTGTATATCGGCTCCTGCACCAACGGCCGCATTGAGGATCTCCGCTCCGCGGCCCGGATTCTGAAAGGGAAGAAAATCGCCGCCACTGTGCGCGGCATCCTCTCGCCGGCCACGCCCAAGGTGTATGCCCAAGCTCTGGAAGAGGGGCTCATCGCCATCTTCATGGAAGCGGGTTTCTGCGTGACCAACCCCACCTGCGGCGCCTGCCTGGGCATGAGCAACGGCGTCTTGGCCGACGGCGAGATCTGCGCCTCCACCACCAACCGGAACTTCAACGGCCGCATGGGCAAGGGCGGCATCGTCCACCTGATGAGCCCGCTCACCGCCGCGGCCACCGCGGTGCAGGGGCATATCACCGATCCGCGGAAACTTTTATAGAAACAACCGGGTTCCAACGACCCAACCACATTGGAGTAAACGATAATGAAAGAGTTTGGCGGCAAAGCGCTGTTTCTTGACAGAAACGACATCAATACCGACGAGATCATCCCGGCCAAGTACCTGACCGAAAACACCAAGATGGCGTTGCAACCCTATATCCTGGAAGACCTCAAGCTCGGGGGCTTTGATCCGCGCAAGGATATCGAGGGCAAAGGGGTTATCATCACCAGGGCAAACTTCGGCTGCGGTTCGTCCCGCGAGCACGCGGTTTGGGTGTTTGAGGTCAACGACATCAATGTGGTCATCGCCGAAAGCTTTGCCCGCATCTTCCGGCAGAACATGTACAACTGCGGCATGTTGGCCATCGAGCTGCCGAAGAAGGATATTGAGAACCTTTTTAGTCTTGGGGATGCAGTGACGATCAGTGTGGATCTGGATGCTTGCACGATCACGGCCCGGGGCAGCAAGAAGGTGGCTATCCCGTTCAAGCTCAACGAATTTGACAAAAAACTCGTGGAAGCAGGCGGTTGGCTGACCTATGCTGACAAGAATTATTAGGTTGTGACGGGGTGGATTGCCCCCCCAAATGCCGGTATGGGGCAGTGGCTCTGTGCCGGCTTTTTTGTTTGTTATTCAATCCCCCTCCCTCGACGGGAGGGGGTTGGGGGGTGGGTGAAGCTGCAACCTGCCGCGTTCATGGCTGATTCCCCCTCTCCCTAACCCTCCCCCGCCAGGGGGGAGGGAACTATTGCGGAGCTGGCGAAAAGGGACGATGCAAACTCGCGGAGTTTATGCCCCGCATGGGGCACTCAAACAGTGCAACCTCCCTTTTCGGCAGTTTTTCCGGTGCTCGGCTGCGCACCAATGGGTTTCCCCCCATTTGTCCTGCCGCGCCCCGCAGCCGGCGAGAAGCAAGGGAAGCCCGCAGGGCCAGGACTGGCTGGGGTGCCTTTTTCTTGTTTCTTCTTTTGGGCACGCAAAAGAAGAAAGAAAACCATGCGGAGCCGTTGATGAGCAAACCCGTGGAACTCACGGTTGACAAAGTAATCAAGGGTGGCCTTGGCCTGGGGCGTCTGTCCGATGGCCAGGTGGTCATGGTTCCGCGCGTGCTGCCTGGGGAGCGAGTGCGGGTGCAACTGCGCCGTCAGCACAAGCAGTACCAGGAAGCGGAGCTCTTGGAAGTGCTTGTGTCCTCGGAACAGCGAATAACCCCCGCCTGCCCGGTGTACGACACCTGCGGCGGCTGCGATTTCCAGCACGCCACCTACGCCAAACAGATCTGCTTGAAAAACGGTATCCTGGGGGAAACCCTCTGCCGGGCCGGGCTGTGCCGGGAGGAGGAGCTTGCCACCCTCCCTGGCGCCCCCCTGGCCTCGCCCCAGACCTTTGGCTATCGGCAACGGATCAGATTGCAGGTGGCGCAGGGGGTGGTGGGGTATTTCGGCCGCCAGAGCCACAGCCTGGTCCCTGTTTCCCGCTGCCCCCTGGCTGGAGAGGGGATCAATTCGGTGCTTGCCGAGCTTTTAAAAAGCAGACCGTTCCAGAGCCTTATGGACTTGGCCTCGGCCATCGAGCTGCTCGAAAATCCCGCCCACAACTCGGTCATCCTGCTCATCCACTACACCAGAAAGGCCCGGCCCGCCGAGCACCAGGCTGCCAAACTCTTATGCCAGACGTTGCCCAAACTTGCGGCGGTGATCTTCAGCGTGGAAGGCCAGGCCAAGGGGCCGTATTTCACCGAGAGGGGAGAGGTTCAACCAAACGAGCTGCGGGTGGAATTTTCCCTGCCTGCCGGTCTGTGCGGTCAGCCCTTGACCCTTGGCCTGGAACCAGGGGGCTTCTGCCAGGTCAATCTCGGGCAAAACGAAAACTGCATCAAGCTGCTGCTGGAATGGACCCGAGGGATGCTGCCCACCAAGGCGCTGGATCTCTTTTGTGGCATGGGCAATTTCTCGCTTCCCCTGGCCATGCAGGGTTGGCAGGTAACCGGCATGGACATGCAGCGCTCCACCATCCGCAGCGCTGTGCGCAACGCCGAGAATGCCGGGCTTGGTGACCGCTGCCGATTCAGCCAAGAAAGCGCCACCAAGGCAGCCAGACGTCTGCTCGCCGAAAAGGCCACCTTTGACTGCCTCCTCCTCGATCCGCCCCGTTCCGGCTGCGCTGAACTCATCCCCATGCTGCCCGGCCTTGAGGCAAAGCAGATCATCTACATCTCCTGCGACCCCGCCACCCTGGCCCGCGATCTTGCCGGGCTTATCCAGGCCGGCTATCGCCTGACCGAAGTCCGGCTGATGGACATGTTCCCGCAAACCGCCCATCAGGAAACCATGGTGCGGCTGGAGCGGGAGTAGGGAAGAGATTGACGAGACTATCCCGAGTTTAGGCCGGTTTTCGGGCAAAATTCAGTCTTATTTTTCTTTTGACTTCCCCTTTCCTATCACATAGGATCGCAATATGTGGCAATCAACCAGAAATGAGGAGGAGCCCAAAATGATCCGCGAGTTTAATGTCGTTATAGAAAAAGATGAGGATGGATATTTTGTGGCTTCTGTTCCAGCACTTCGCGGATGTCACACTCAGGCTAAGTCCCTAGATATTTTAATGAAAAGAATACGAGAGGCTATAGAAGTGTGCCTGGAAGTGGAAGAGCCTGTATCAAATGAGTTTGTGGGCGTCCAACGTATAGCCGTTAACTGTTAACCTATGAGCACCTTTCCCTCCATCACCGGCAGTCGCCTTATCCGAGCCTTGCGCATGACCGGATTTGAAGTTGTCCGCGTCAAAGGCAGTCATCATTTTCTTCAACATTCCGATGGCAGATGCACAGTTGTTCCTGTCCATCGTGGCGAGAACATCGGGAGAGGACTTCTTGCCCAAATCCTACGAGATTGTGAAATGACAGCCAAGGAACTTCAAGAAATTCTATGAGACAAACGAGTTCTGGAATGGACGGCAGGGCGCTACAGGAACCTGGGATTTCCTAAAAAAAAGGAATTGAGTATCCTGTCCCCGGAATTCGGACGGAATTCGGATGCGGAATTCGGACCGGAATTTGGACCCGGTATTCGGAAGGAAACCATGGTGCGGCTGGAGTGGGAGTCGGGGAGAGGCCTGACCAGACTATCCTGCGGTTGAGCCGGTATTCGGGCAAAATCCAGTCCTATTTTTCTTTTGACTTCCCCTGTCCCATCACACAGGATCGCCATAAGGCTATAGAACTTTACTTGGAAAGAGTAGGTCGGGTAGAGGAACGAAACCCGACGTTTCCACGGCAACCGCATTTGCACCCCGCCTGAAACTTGTCGGATTTCGCTTCGCTCTATCCGACCTACGAACTTAATTCCCTTTTTCGAAATCAGCCCTCCCAAAAGAAACCTTCCTTTCAGTTCTTCCGCCTCCCCTTTGCCCCATGCATGGCGCCAAGCAGTTCCAGCACCTCATTCTTGGTATTCTTCGGCTGGTTGAGCATCAGGACAAAGCTGTCCAACCCGCGTTCTCCGGCAAAATATCCACCATACCCGTACACCCCGGTCATGGTGCCGGATTTGCGCAGGCAGTTGTTCTCAAAAGGGAGCAGCTTGGCATGGGGCTTAAACGCCTCCAGGAGGGCGAGCATAGCCCTGGGCGTTACCCGGTTTTGCCGGGAGAGGCCGGAGCCTTCGCGGATCACGATGTCCTTTTCCGAAAGCCCAAGCTCATTGCGGTACAAAGCGGTCATGGCCCGCTGACCCTTGTCCCAGGTGGCTGGCCAGCCGTATTGTTTTGCGCCCATGGCCAGAAAAAGCTGGTTGGCGATGAAGTTGTTGGAATACTTAAGCAGCCCCGTGAGCACCTCGTCCAGACTCTTGTTCGAACCATGCTCGTAGAACAGCTTGAGCCCCTCCGGCACAGGGCCGGGGATGATCTTGCCGCGCATTGTCACCCCCTGTTTCCTGCACATGGCAGCGAACAGCTCCCCCACATAGCGCAGGCTCTGGTTTCCGGTGGCCGTGGCGTTGATCCGGTGGGTGCCTGGCGGCAGCCCTTGCGCCAGTTCCCTCATGAGCGGCAGGGTAGGGGTCTGCTCTTCAGCGGAACGCACGCTGTTGTCGGCGCCTTTGACGAGATTGATGGTGTTGAAGTTCACCGCCAGGCAACTGTTCTGGGCATCGTAGGGATTGAGGGTGCTGGTGGCGCCATCGGTTCCGTTTTCAAGCCGGCAACCGCTGTCATCGACAACGATGTTGCGGATCGAGGAAAGGCCGCGGCTGCGGAGGGTGGCGACAATCTTGAATACTTCCTCGGAAACCAGCAGGGGATCAGCCAGGCCGCGGATGTACAGATCACGGTCGCCATTTACATAAAACCGGGTGGTGAAGCGATACTCCTTGCCAAGGATCCGTATACCGGCCAGGGCCGTGCCTATTTTCAGAACGCTGGCCGGGATGAATTGACTTTCGGCGTTGCGCTCGGAGATGGTGGTCCCGTTTTTGGTGACAATGAGGCCGCCGTTTTCCACCAGGCTTTCCAGCGTCTGGCTTGCCCCGGCCCAGACCGAACCGGGCAGAGCGAGACATAATCCCAGGCCGAGAAAAAAAACTCGCCGCATCCTGCTCGGGTTCAAGAGGAAGAATGCGGCAAAGCTCATTTTTTTCATGGCGTTTTCCTTGGGTTTGGTCAATACTTTAGGCAACTTTGCACAAATCGTCACACCGGTTGCGATGCCCAGCGTGCGATCCAAGGAAGGATGGATGTTACCCTATGAATAATCCACACTAATAGCTTTTTTTTCTCAAAAAAATAAACAGAAAAAGGAGAAGCCACATGACGAAAACCGAAAAAAATCTTTGGGAGGCTTTCGCCGGGGAATCACAGGCGAATCGCAAGTATCTGGCCTTTGCCGACAAGGCGGACAAAGAGGGCTTCAAGCAGGCGGCCAGGCTGTTTCGCGCCGCGGCCCATGCGGAAACCATCCACGCCCACGCCCATCTCCGCGCCCTCAAGGGCATCGGCGACACCGCAACCAACCTCAAGGAAGCCATCGGCGGCGAGACCCATGAGTTTCAGGAGATGTATCCGGACATGATCGCCGCAGCCAAGGAGGAAGGGCACAAATCGGCGGAACGCAGCTTCAGCTATGCCAATGAGGTGGAGAAAATCCACGCCGCCCTGTACCAGAAAGCCTTGGACAGCCTGGCCAACCAGGAGGAAACGGACATGCATGTCTGTTCGGTGTGCGGCTACACCTGCGAGGGCGAGGCTCCGGATAAATGCCCGGTGTGCGGGGCCAGCCAGAAGGCATTTGACAAGATCGACTAAAAAAAAATGTCCCGTTCGTGGTGAGCTTGTCGAACCGCAAACATCTGCCATTCGACAGGCTCATGGCGAACGGAGTTTTCCACACTGTTATTTCCCGTAAAAATCAAGGATGCTTTCCACCAGGGCCGGGATGGTGTAGGTCTTTGGCTGCACATCGATGGCCAGCCCGGCCTTTTCCGCGGTTCTCGCCGTAATCGGGCCGATGGTCGCCACCTTGATCCCGGCCAGTAGCGCATCACGCTCCGGCCCCAGCATTTCCAAAAAGTTGGTCACCGTGGAGGAGCTGGTGAAGGTGACCATGTCGATTCCGCCTTCGGCCAGTTCCTGGCGCACCAGATCGTAATCCTTGGGCCGTACATTCTGATACACCGGCACAATGGCAACCTCGGCCCCGTTCTCCTGCAGGATCTCCGGCAGAATCTCCCGGGCCTTCTTGGCGCGGGGCAGCAGAACCTTGCAGCCCTTGACCCCCTGCGCCACCATGCCGGCAGCCAACCCTTCGCCGGTGAATTCCTCGGGCACCAGATCGGCGGCAAGACCGTATTCCTTCAGGATTTCCGCGGTGGCTGTGCCGACCACGGCGATCTTGGGCCCGGCCAGGGCCCGGCAGTCCAAGCCCCGCTCAAAAAGCCGGGTGAAGAAGAAGCGAATGGCGTTGATGCTGGTAAACACCAGCCACTGGTATTCGCCCAGCCGGTTCAACTCCGCATCTAAAGGCTCCCAACTGTCCGGCGGCGCCAAGGCAATGGTGGCCCCTTCCACGCAATCCGCGCCCTGATCCTCCAAAAGCCGGACCAGCTCGCTGGCCTGTTCGCGGGTCCGGGTCACCAGGATGCGCTTGCCGAACAGCGGCCTTTTCTCGAACCAGTTGATGGTGTCGCGCAGCTTGACCACCTCGCCCACCACGATGAGGGCAGGGGGCTTGATTTTTTCCTTCTTGACCACTTCGGCGATGGTGGCAAGCGTTCCCACCACCGATTGCTGAATCGGGGTGGAAGCCCAGCGCACCACCACCACCGGGGTCTCCGGGGAGCGGCCGTGCTTGATGAGATTCTCGGTGATACAGGGCAGGTTCTTGATCCCCATGTAGAAAACCAGGGTGCCGATGCCGGTGGAAATCTTGTCCCAGGCGATGTTGGAGACCTCCTTGGTGGGGTCTTCATGGCCGGTTATAAAGGCCACCGAGGCGGTGTAATCCCGGTGGGTGATGGGCACGCCGGCATAGGTGGCCGCGGCGGTGGCCGAGGTGACGCCGGGCACCACCTCAAAGGCGATCCCGTGTTTGGCCAGCTCCTCGATCTCTTCCCCGCCCCGGCCGAAGATGAAAGGATCGCCGCCCTTGAGGCGCACCACGATCTTCCCGGCTGTGGCATGATCCACCAGAATCTGGTTGATCTCCTCCTGGGTATGGGCGTGGCAGACTCCGCCTTTCTTGCCGGCGTAGATCAGTTCGGCGTTCTTGGGCACAAACTTCAGCAGCTTTGGGGTGGCCAGGTAGTCGTAGACCAGAACCTCGGCCCGTTTGAGGAGCTCCAGCCCCTTCACCGTGATCAGGGTGGGGTCGCCTGGGCCTGCGCCGATGAGGTAGACCTTGCCTTTGGAACGTGTTGTTGTGTTGTTGCTGTGTGCTGTCATGATTTTTTCTCGTTAACAAAAAACCGGCCAGGCCGGCAAACTCGAAATTTATTTTAAACAGGAGTGCTTCGACAGGCTCAGCACGAACGGAATATTAATATATATATAAAGACAATGTCCGTTCGCCCTGAGCCTGTCGAAGGGCAGCTTTTACGAGGCCATCAGTGCATTTCGTGACCGTACACTTCCGAGAGGATATCCTTGCCGCCTTGGGCCAACAGCCTTTCCGCCAGCAGCACCCCCAACCCCTCCGGATCCGTGGTGTCGGCGGATAATGCAAGGCGCACTGTTTGATCGCCGGTAACGGAGGCGACAAGGCCAGTCATGTGCAGCCGGTCATCCACCAGCCGGGCAAAACCGGCAATGGGCACCTGGCAGCCGCCCTGGAGCCGGTGGAGAAAACCGCGCTCCGCCCGAACCGCCAGGGAGGTTTCCTGGTGATCCATAAACAACAGCCCGGCCAGCAGCGCGGCATCGCTGGTCCGCAATTCGATGCCCACCGCGCCCTGGGCCACGGCAGGCAGCATCTCATCCTCAGTGAAAAAAGACTTGGCCCGGCCGCTGAGCGACAAGCGGTTCAGACCGGCGGCGGCCAAGATGATCGCATCGTACTGGCCCTCGTCGAGTTTGCGCAGCCGGGTGTCAAGATTGCCCCGCAGATCCTCGATGACCAGATCAGGCCGGATATTGGCCAGTTGGGATTTGCGCCGCAGGCTGCTGGTGCCCACCTTGGCGCCCTGGGGCAGTTCGCGGCAGGTGGCGCAGATGTTGGAGATAAAGGCGTCCAGCGGGTTTTCCCGCTTGGTGATGATGCCGATGTGCAGCCCCTCGGGCAGTTCGGCGGGCACGTCCTTCATGCTGTGGACCGCGATGTCCACCTCGTTATTGAGCAGCGCCTCTTCGATTTCCTTGACGAACAACCCCTTGCCGCCCACCTTGGCCAGCGGCACGTCAAGAATCTTGTCGCCCTTGGTGATGATCTTCACCAGCTCCACCGTGGTTTCCGGGTATTGGGCCTCGATCAAACCCTTGATCCAGGTGGACTGAGCCAGGGCCAACAGGCTTGCCCGGGTACCGATTCTGATTAGTTTCTGCATCAACTGTTCCTTTGTTGTTGATTATCGAATAGACCACTCCGTTCTTTATCTTTTTTCCGCAAATTTCGCAAGATAAAGCTAGGTTGAGCAGCTTGCCTGCTCATACGAAACTTATACCCTTTGGGTGCAAGTCATCCGCCAGGCTTATTTTTTTCTGATTACCATCGAACTTCAGCCAGCATTCAAGATTGGCGGGCAACATGTTGATGAATAACGATTTTGGCTGTTCATCTGGCATAGCCAAGTAATTCCCGCGCAGGCGGGAATCCAGAGGAATTAGCCAGGTCGCCTGGATTCCCGCCTGCGCGGGAATGACGTCAAAAAAATGGCTGAAGATTAGTGGTAATCAGATATTTTTTTGTGGGTGGTTACCTTTTGCGGAATCAAAACAACGGCCCTTCGACAGGCTCAGGGCGAACGGATCTCTTAACGCATTGATATTCCGTTCGTGCTGAGCCTGTCGAAGCACATGTTTGAAGCGAAGTCTAACTTGCTGCAAACCCATCTTTCTCATGGAGCCGGTCGAGCAGGGTGGCGGCCAAAAGCGGGATCAAAAGCTCGTGGTGGCCGATGATGTTGTACCCCTTGCCGCCGCCCATGGTCGGCCGGTTCACCACGTTGGTCATGGTCCGGTAATGGCGGATAAAATCGAAGTTGGCCGTGGTGAAATTGTTCACCGCATGCCCCAGGTTGCGGGCAACGGTGAGGGCCTTGAGAAAGACCTCGGGCAGGAGCACGGCGGAGCCGAAGTTGAGGTAGGCCCCGCCTTCCAGCTCGGCAACCAGGCCGCAGAAGAGCCGGAAATCCTGATGACTGGTCTGGCCGATGGCCGCGCCGTTGGCCGTGGGGTGAATATGGACGATGTCCGTGCCCATGGCCACATGCACGGTGAGCGGAATCCCCAGACGCTTGGCCGTGGCCAGCAGGCTCATGTGGTTGTACGGGAAATCTTGAGCCAGCAGATATGCGCCCAACCCCTCGCCCAAGCCCAATCCTTTTTCCGCGCCGAGGTTGATTCCGGCGTTGACCACCTCACCGGTTTCCTTGGCTGCGCCAAAGGCGCCGCTGCCCAGCACGTCGCCCACCTCTTCCGAGGTGCGGCCCACCATGGCGATCTCGGTGTCATGGACGATGCCCGCGCCGTTTAAGGCGATGGCGCTGATGATGCCCCGCTCCATGAGATCGATGAGAATGGGATTGAGCCCCACCTTGATCACATGGGCGCCCATGCCGACCACGATGGGGCGGCCATTCTCGTGGCTTGCGGCCAGCCGGCCGACCAGCTCGGGAAAATCCACACCCAAAAGCTGTTCCGGCAGAGAGGCGATGAACTCCTTGAGCGTGGAGCCGGGCGCCAGCGGCTTGGCGAAATTCTCCACCGTGACCTTGCTGTAACGGCCATGGATCGAATAGGTGTTGAGGCCGGAGAAATCCAGGGGCTGGTATGTTTTCATGGGGATTGTCGTTATCCAGGGGGAATCAGGCGGAAACGCCGCGTCCGTACAACGCCTCGTCCACGATCTGGCAGAGGATATGCTCCACCCAGACATGCGCCTCCTGGATTGCCGGAGTCACCTGCGAGGGCACGTTGATGGTCAGATCGGCCAGGCCGATGAGCCTGCCGCCGTCCTTGCCGGTGAGCACCGCGGTTTGCATGCCCAGGGTTTTGGCCGCTTCCACCGCCTTGATGACATTGGGCGAGTTGCCGCTGGTTGAAATCCCCAGGGCCAGGTCGCCTTCCTTGCCCAGGGCCAGGATCTGCTTGCTGAAGATTTCGTCAAAGGAAAAATCGTTGCCGATGCTGGTCAGGATGGAGCTGTCCGTGGTCAGGGCGATGGCGGCCAGGGGAGGGCGGTCGATCATGAAACGGTTGACGAACTCGGCCGCCATGTGCTGGGCATCGGCTGCGCTGCCGCCGTTGCCGAAGATCATCAGCTTGTTTCCGCGCTTGATGGTGTCGATCATCCACTGGGCCAGTTGCTTGATACCGCCCATCTGGGTGGCCACCAGCGCTTGCTTGGCGGCAATGGAATGCTTCAGGCTTTTTTCGATGAGCTGGTCCATGGGGATCCTTTGGCAAGAGTCAAAAGCAGCAGGGGAACACCGATGATTCTTTTGGTGATGGCTCCTAAACTGTGGCAAAATAGTCCAGCTCCGGTTTTTTGTCAATACAAGCAGGGCAAGATGGCAAGGCCGCAGCGGTGCTGATTTCTTTCCGGGCTCTTTCTTGCCTGCAAAAAACCGCGAACCGTCAATTGACAGCAGCGCATGCAAACGTCTATCATTATCCAGCGGCCGTGTACCGCGGAGCGAAACAACCACCTCGGGGAGAAACAGTATGCGCAACATATCGACCAGACCGGCATTCTGGTTTTTTCTTTGCGTGGCGGCATGGGGCATGGCCCTGCCCCTGTCTTGCCCGGCCCATGAAACAAGCGAAACCATCCGTTTTGCCGTGTTTCCCTACAAATCGCCCAAGAGCGTGATCGAGGTTTTCAGCCCCCTTGCCGCCAGGATTGAAAAACGGCTGGGCAAAAAGGTGCTGCTCGTCTCCGCCACGGACTCGGAGGCGTTTCTGAAAAAAAGTCTGGCCGGGGAATACGACCTTGCCCTCATCCCGCCCACCGCCTACTACAAGATGCTGCCTGCCGGGTACACCGTGATCGCCAAAGGAGCCCCCTCCTTCCGGGGCGGGGTCATCGTCCGGCAGGACAGCGAGATCACAACCATCGAGCAGTGCAAGGGGAATAAGATCGCCGCCATCGGCGAACATTCCTATGCCGGCTACATGTTTTTCAAGGCCCAGCTCGACGAAAAAGGGATCGACTCGAAAAAGGATCTGGATATCCAGTTTGTCGGCAAGCTCGACACCATCATCTATGGGGTGCTCAATAAAAAATACGCGGCCGGGGTTATCCGGCTCGACACCCTGGAGATGAAGGATTTCGCTCCGGTCAAGGATCAGCTCCGGGTCGTGACTCGATCTTCCGAGATCCCCCAGTTTCCCTTTGTGGTCAAGAGCGGCTTGGATCAGCAGACCATCGCCGCCATCCGGGCAGTGTTGACCTCCCTCTCCCCGGACAAACCCGAAGATCTTGAAATTTTAAAAAGCCTGCAGATCAAGAAGATAGTCTCCGCAACCAAGGGTAATTACGACCCGTTCTTCGAAGTCATCAAAAACAGCGAATATTTTAAGCATCACCGATGATCTCCTTCCGCCTGCGCACCCATCTTATTGCCTATTGCACAGCCATCACCCTCTTGTTGACGGCCTCGCTCATCTTCCTGTATTCCAGCGTTTTCAAGGACCATGCCATCCGCGACCTTACCGCCTATGGCGAGGCGGTGACCCGCAACACCGCCTTTGCCGTGATCGATGACCTGATTACGGAAAACTATGCGCCCCTTCAAGATTACGTTGGCAGGTTGCTCCAACACCATCACAGAAGGGACACCTCGTCCCTTCCCATCGTTGAGTCCGTCCAGATCGCGACCACCCAGGGAAACATCCTGGCTGCCACCGATGTGCGGCTGCTCGGCACCATGATGGAGGAAGACCTTGCGATCACGGAAACTGAGATACGGGTCAGGGTCGACCCTGTCCATGACCAGTTGGTGGTTACCGCGCCCATCGCCATCGGCGGGATGGTGTTCGGTATAACCAGGGTTTCCCTGTCCATGAAGCCGATTCTTGCACACCTGCATACGATCCAGAAAAACGCGGCGCTCACCGGCCTTGGCTTTTGGCTCCTCTCCGTTGTAATCGGCTCGCTTCTGGCCCAGCGCTTGAGCGGACCGGTCCAGCGATTCATGCAGGCAACCGACAGCATTACCCAGGGCGATTTCAATGTGGAGATCCCCATGCCCAGGGGGGTGCTGGAGCTGGAGCGTTTTTCCCGGACCCTGCAGGTTATGGCCAGCACCATAGCCTCCCGGGAGCTGGCGCTGCAAAACTCCGAGAAAAAATTCAGGCATCTGTTCGAGCGGGCCATGGAAGGAATTTTCGTGGCCGACGAAAAAGGGGAGCTTCTCGATGTAAACCCCGCGTTCATCTCCATCCTCGGCGCTGATTCACTGGAGGAAATGCTCGGCAGAAACCTCTTTGCCAATATCTTCGAGAACGAGGAATCATTCGCTACTTTTAAAGAGCGGATGGGTTCCCAGGGGTTTGTCAAGGACTACGAACTCACTCTTATCGCCAACAACAGCACTCCCATCATCGCCGCCTTGACCTGCCACGCGGTTCGGGGGTTTGGCGGGAAGGTCAAATACGAGGGATTGATCCGCGACATCACCGCGCAAAAGGCCGCGGAGCGGGAGATTGCCCGGATGCGCAACTACCTCAACAATATCATCGAGTCCATGCCCTCCATGCTGGTCACCCTGGACGTCGATTGCACCGTTACCCAATGGAACACCGCGGCGTGCAAGCTCACCGGCATCTCCTCCCAGGAGGCGATCGGCAGAAAGATCTATGATATTGCCCCATTTTTTTGCAAATATACCCAGCAGGTCGACGATGCCGGTCGAAACCTGAACACGGTGACCCTCCCCCGCGAACAGGTAAGCCAGGATGCCGAACATCTCTACAATCTGACCTTCTTTCCCCTGATCGCCAACGGCACCGCCGGCGTGGCCATTCGCCTTGATGACATCACCGAGCTTGAGCGCAAGGAACAGCAACTGCGGCAGGCTCAGAAGATGGAATCCATCGGCACCCTTGCCGGCGGCCTGGCCCATGATTTCAACAATGTTCTTGCTTCCATACTGGGCAATCTCTCCCTGCTCCAGTACAAGATCAAAAACCACCAAACCCTTTCCTCCACCGAGTTGAACGAGTATCTTGAGCGCATGGAAACAGCGGGGCAGCGGGCCGTGGACATGGTCCGGCAATTGCTCACCCTGTCTCGCAAGCAGCAGGCCGATCTGGTGCCAGTGGATCTGAACCTCTCCCTCAAGCATGTGCGCAAGATTGGCGAGAACACCTTTGACAAGTCGGTGAAGGTGGTGGAGCATCCTGCCGCGGAGCCGGCCTATGTGCTTGCGGATACCACCGAGATGGAGCAGGTTCTGCTGAACCTCTGCATCAATGCGGTGCACGCCATGACCATCATGCGCGAAGATACCCAATGGGGCGGCACCCTGGCCGTGACCATTGACAAGATCACGGTGGATCCGGTGTTTCAGAAAAAACACCCCGAGGCAATCGCGAATGCGTATTGGCGCATTTCGGTGAGCGACACCGGAGTGGGCATGGATACCAAGACAGCAGCCAAGATCTTCGATCCCTTCTTTACCACCAAGGAGCAAGGCAAGGGCACCGGCCTCGGGTTGGCCATGGTCTACAACATCGTCCGCCAGCAACTGGGCTTTATCGATGTCTATTCGGAGCCGGGGCTTGGCTCCACCTTCAACGTCTATCTCCCCGCCCTGGTACGCACGGGGGACTCGCTCCTCGCAGGGCATAGCCCTGATATTGTCCGGGGAGCAGGGTTGATCCTGGTGGTGGATGACGATGAACTCGTCCGGAGCATGGCGGAGGATGTTTTGCTGGCCGTGGGCTATACGGTGCTCACCGCAAGCAACGGCCGGGAGGGGGTTGATATCTACCGGCAGCGTCAGGCAGAGATACAGGCGGTGCTTCTGGACATGGCCATGCCGGTCATGTCCGGCAGGGAGGCTTTTATCGAGATGCAGAAAATCAATCCCGCGGTAAGGGTGCTTCTTGCCTCGGGATTTCGCAAGGACCACCGGGTGGAGGAGATCCTTAGCCTCGGGGTGAAGGATTTCCTGCAAAAGCCCTACACCATTACCAGCCTGGCCGCGGCCATCAAGAAGGTGGTCGAGGCGTAACCGCTTAGACGCTCAACCGCATGCTGATATCCATGGCCCTGGCGGAATGGGTGAGAGCGCCCACCGAGATGAGGTCAACCCCGGTTTCGGCAATCTCGCGGACATTGGCGAGATTCACCCCGCCGGAGGCCTCCACCAGGGCGCGGCCGCCTATCAGGCCCACGGCCTGGCGCATCAGGGCAGGGGTCATGTTGTCGAGCATGATGATCTCCACCCCGCAGGCCAGGCATTCTTCGACCTGGGCAAGGTTTTCCGTTTCCACCTCGATCTTCAGGGTGTGCGGCGCCTTGTCCCGCAGGATGCGCACCGCCCGGGTGATCGAACCTGTTGCCGCGATATGGTTGTCCTTGAGCAGAATGCCGTCGGCCAAACTGAAGCGGTGGTTGTGTCCCCCTCCGGTCCGGACCGCGTATTTTTCATAGGCCCGAAGACCGGGGGTGGTTTTGCGGGTGTCGATGATCCTCACCGGCAGCCCCTCCACCGCATGGACAAAAGCGGCGGTGAGGGTGGCGATGCCGCTCAGCCTCTGCACCAGATTGAGGGCCAGCCGTTCGGCGCTGAGCAGATCCCGCACCGGACCCTGCGCGGAAAAGATGCGCTCCCCCGCATGCGCCGTTTCGCCGTCTTTTTTCATGGACGTACAGGCAATTCGCGAATTGCGCGTGGTGAAAACAAGGGGGGCGATTGCATCAAGGCCGGCCACCACGAATTCCTCCTTGGCGACAAATACGGCCGTGCCCTCCTGCATGGGCCCAAACACGGCATCGGTGGTGATGTCGCCCAGGCCGATATCCTCTTCAAGAAACTGCTGTATTTGCCGTGCCCCCTGCGTATCCATAGTCTCTCCCGGAGTGCCCTGTTTTCGCGGTGCGAAAACCTCTTGATAGCTGCCTGGCATGCCCCGTGTCAAGAAGAAAGGGGCTGTCCCGGGAGATTCACTGTGTATTGTAATCGCAAAAAAAAACCGTGATTACAACGACTATTGCTTCATAACGTAATGAGTAGTGTCGCGGACCTGGGACTTTTTGAGGGTGTTGCAAGACCTCCACTGTTTGCTGGCATATTGTCCAACCCTGTGGTACAGAGAGATTCTGTTTGAGTAAAGCCAATGACTTCGGGAGGTTGGATGCAGGAGTTTTCCGTGCTCAATATTTTTCTGCCAGTCCTTGGCGGCGGACTGGCCGGGTTTGCAGCCCTGGCCGGCTACGACCTCTTGGTGAAATAAGCCATGTTCACCTTTCTCCACGCTGCGGATATCCACCTCGACAGCCCCTTGCGCGGCCTGGAGTCTTACGCCGATGCACCGGTTGGCCAAATCCGTCAGGCAACGAGAAGGGCGTTCGACAACCTGATCGACCTGGCCATTGCGGAACGGGTCGCCTTTGTCTTGTTGTCCGGCGATCTCTACGATGGCGAGTGGAAGGATTACAACACCGGTCTTTTCTTTGTCAATCGTATGGGCATGCTGCGCAAGGAGAATATCCGGGTCTTCCTGGCCTCGGGCAACCATGACGCGGCAAGCCAGATCACCAAATCCCTGCGCTTGCCGGATAATGTCCACCTTTTTTCCACGAAGCAGCCGGAAACCGTACTCCTCGAAGAGTTGGGTGTTGCGGTGCATGGCCAGGGCTACGACAAAAGAGTCCTGACCGAAAATATTGCCCGCACGTATCCCCAAGGTCTCCCGCACTATCTGAACATCGGCCTGCTCCATACCTCCCTCACCGGCAGAGAGGGCCATGAATCCTATGCCCCGTGCTCCCTCGACGATCTTATCGTCAGAGGCTATGACTACTGGGCCCTTGGCCATGTCCATCTCCGCGAGGAGCTGAGCCGATCGCCCTGGATCGTTTTCCCCGGCAATATCCAGGGCAGGCATATCCATGAGACAGGAGCAAAAGGGGGCACCCTGGTGCGGGTGGAGGAGGGGCGCATCGCTGCGGTCGAGCACCGCCACCTGGATGTCCTGCGTTGGTCCCTGTGCCGGGTTGATCTCACGGACTGCGCCACAATGGATTTAGCCATTGATGCGGTCCGGCAGGGGATGGAAACGGAACAGGCCAAAGCCGAGGGCAGACCCCTGGCAATCCGGTTGCAACTGGCTGGGAAAAGCCCGCTCCATGCCGAACTCCACCGTGATTCCGCTCTCCTGACCGAAGAATTTCGCGGGCTTGCCGCAGGGCTCGGCGAGATGTGGCTGGAAAAAGTGGTGTTTGCCACCCAGCGGCCCGTGGCGCTTGCGGCGGACCTCGGCGAGGAAACGCCAATTGCGGAACTCATCCAGGCCATTGAGCGTCTGGATTTTGAACCGGCAGCACTCATGGAACTGGTGCCTGGGATCGGGGAGCTGCAGAAAAAACTGCCTCCGGAGCTCCTGCACGAGGGCGGGCTTGTTCCCGCATCAATTTCCGAAGCAAGCGACCTGCGCGAAGAGATCAAGGAAATGCTCATCGCCAGACTTCTGGGGCAGGGGGGACGCCGGTGAGGATTGCCCGACTCGAACTCAAGGCCTTTGGCCCCTTCACCGGCCGCACCCTGGAGCTTGGCCCTGGCCTGCACATTGTCTACGGTCCCAACGAGGCCGGGAAGAGCAGCACCCTCCGGGCGCTCAAGGCCTGGCTCTTCGGTTTTGACCACCAAACCCCCGATAATTTCCTCCATGCCAACGATCAGTTGCTGGTGGGCGGCTGCCTGCAGGCGGAAGACAGCCGGGAGCTTGCCTTTTACCGGCGCAAAAAGCGGAAAGGCGATATCCTTGACCTGCACGGCAATCCGCTTGCCCCGGAAGCGTTGGCCGGATTTTTGCCCATCGCCGAAAAGTCGGTGTTCGAAGCGCTGTACGGCTTAAGCCATGGGGACCTCATCCGGGGCGGAGAGGATATCCTGGCCCAGAAAGGCGAGGTGGGCCAGGCCCTTTTTTCCGCCGGGGCGGGAATCTCTTCCCTGCGCGGGGTGCTTGCCGGGCTGGAGAACGAGGCCGAGGCGTTGTTCACGGCCCGCGGCACAAAGCGGGAGATCAACGAGGCCCTGGCCGCCTACAAGGAAACCCAGAAAATCGTGCGGGAGGCCTCGCTTTCCAGCCGGGAGTGGCACGAGTTGAACAATGAGTTGCAGGCGGCACAGGTTGCCCTCAAGGGTATCGAAGAGCAGCATGGGCAAAAAGAACGGCGCCGCAGGCAACTGGAACGCATCCACCAACTGCTGCCCCAGCTTGTCCGACGCAATGCGCTCCGGCAGCAACTTGTCGACTTGGGCGAGGTCGTGGAACTGGACGATGATTTTTCCGATCGGCGCCAGGAGATCGACAGAACGCTCCACACCCTGGCCCACAAGGAAACCGTTGTTGCGGCCAAGCTCAGGGAGATGCAGGGGAAAATAGCGACTGTTTCCGCCCGTCAGCCGGTGCTTGAGGCGGAGGATGCCATCGAGGAGCTGCACGAGCGGCTGGGGGAATACAAAAAGGGCAGGGAGGACCGGCCCCGTCTTGAAGGCATGCGGATCAGCAGCAAGGGTGAGGCTGCCGATTTTCTCAGGCTGGTGCGGCAGGATATCTCTTTGGAGCAGGTGGAAACCCTCCGGGCTGTTTCCGGCAGAAGAAAGATTATCGGGCATCTGGCTGCCAGACACGAAGGCTTGCAGCAGGGCCTCAGCCAGAGCGAAAAACGGCTGCTGGAGATTGGCGGGGAACTGGGGAAAATCGACAGGGATCTGGCCGGATTGCCGTTAGCCAAAAACACGGCGGGCCTGAGCCAGGCCTTGCGGATGGCCAGGAAATCCGGGGGACTCGATGCGGACCTGACGGAAAAGGCCAGGATTATAGAAGAAAAAAAACGCACCTGCCTTCAGGGACTGGAGCGGCTGCCCCTCTGGTCCGGCAATCTCGCGGAGTTCCGTCTCCTGCCTCTTCCCCTGCCGGAAACGGTGCGAAAATACGAGGCCGCCCATACTGAGCAGACGGCGCGGCAAAGGGAGAGCCAGCAGGAAGGGGAACGTTTGCGCAAGAGGCTGGCAGAGGTGCAGGCCGACATCCGGCAACGGGAAATTTCCGGAAACGCGCCCACTGAGGAAGCGCTTGTCCTGATCCGGACCCAGCGCGACAAGGGGTGGGAGCTGCTCCGCCGCCAGTGGCTCAAGGGCGAAGACCTTGCCGGAGAAGATGTTGCCTTCGGGCAGGACCAGCCCCTGCCCGAGGCCTATGAAAAAAAGGTGGCCCTGGCGGATACGGTGGCGGATCGTCTCCGACACGAGGCAGACCGGGTCCAGGCCTTCGCGTCCTTGCGGGCAGAGCAGCAGAGCCTCGAAGGGGCTCTGGCCGAACTGGAGAACAACGCGGCCCAGCTCAGCCTGGCTTTTACGGACATGGATACGGAGTGGCGCAGCCTGTGGCAGCCCTGCGCAATCCCCCCCCTTTCTCCGGCGGAGATGCTGGCCTGGCTGGCCGAGGCCGCCGCTCTCCGGCTCAGCGCGGAGGAATTGCAGGCAAGGGAAGTCGAACTGGAAAGAAAAAGCTCGGAGCGGGAGAAAATCAGCACGACACTGCTCCGGGAACTAGCCGGACTTGGAGAACGCCCCTCGCCCCGGGGCAAGGAGCTTGAGCCGATCCTGCTCCAGGTTGAGGATGGACTGGAACGGCTCACGGCCATTGAAGACAAGCGGCAGAGGCTCCTTGAAAAGAAAGCGGCCCTGGAAGGTGAACACCTCCAGGCAGAAAATGAAAAAATTCGCTTCACGGAAGAGCTTGGACTCTGGCGGCAGGAGTGGCAGGAGGTGGTCGGCAGCCTTGGCGGCAACCGGCGGATCCACCCTGCCGAGGCCGGGGATGTGCTGGAAAATCTGCACAACTGTTTTGCCAGACTGAAAGAGGCCGACGAGCTCCGCAAGCGGATTGAGGGGATCGACCGCGACGCCGGGCGATTCGAGGAGGCGGCTCTGGCCCTGGCCCGAGACATCGCGCCAGGGCTCATGGGACAACCGGCCGCGCAAATCGTGGCGCAGCTCAAGGCCCTGCTCAATCAGGCGAGAAACGATCGAACCCTCCACGCCCGGTATGCCCAGGAAACACAAGCGGCCATGGAGGAGAAACTTCGTCTGGCGGAAGAAACGCTTTTAGCCAGGCATCAGCTCGCGGAACTCTGCCGCCTGGCCGGAAAGGTTTTGCCGGAAGAACTGGAGGCGGCGGAGAAACGCTCGGCCCGATACCACAGTCTGTTAGACCACCTCGCCCAAACCGAACACATCCTCATCGAGGGTGCGGGCGGCCTTTCCCTTGCCGAACTGGAGGGTCAGGCCGCACGGATCGACCCGGATGCACTCCCCGAAGAAATCGCCCGACTGAGTCAAAAAATCGAGCAGGACCTGGCCCCGGACGGCAAGCGGTTCTCCGTGCTCATCGGCGAAAAGAAAAACCAGCTCCGGCAGATGGACGGCAATGCCAGGGCCGCCGAGGCTGCGGAGGAGGGCGCCAGGCTGCTCGCCAAAATACGGCGGCTGTCGGAGCGCTATGTCCTGCTCAAGGTGGCCGGGTACGTCCTGAACAGCGAGATCGAGCGGTTTCGCAGCGAAAATCAGACCCCGGTGCTGGCCATCACCTCCCGGTATTTCAGCGAACTTACCTTGGGCTCTTTTGCCGGATTGCGTGCCGATGAGGATGACGAGGGCCGACCGGTGCTGGTGGGAATACGGTCAAACGGCACCAGGGTGTTGGTGGAACGGATGAGCTCCGGCACCAGGGACCAGCTCTATCTCGCCCTGCGGTTGGCTTCTTTGGAATGGCGTCTTGCCAACCATGAGCCCATGCCTTTGATCCTGGACGACATCCTGGTGAACGCCGACGACGCCCGGTCCGGGGCCGCCCTGAAAATTCTCGGGCAGTTGGCCGAAAAAACCCAGGTCATCCTCTTCACCCACCACCGCCGCATCGTTGACGAGGCGCTCCAGCTTGCGGCCGGATGCACCCTTTTGGTGCATGAGCTGGGTACATGAGCCGATCCGTGCATTTCCCGGGAACTTTTATCCTCCCGTGCGTGTCACAGAAGCGTGACAGGGTGCATCAATTACTGTTCTTGTTTGTGTAACGATTTGACCCCGCGCACTACTCAACCCAAACCAAGGAAGGAGGCTTCACCCCATGGCATCACAACCCGAACAATCTTCAGCAGGTGGCTACAAAACGGAAATCGTGCTTGTTATCGGCCTCTGCTGCCTGATCATCGGCTTTCTCTCCGGGATCGTCTTCAGCATCTACAAGAGCCCGGCAAGCGAGGGAGGGGCCACGGTCGCCACGGGACAGCCGGAAGCGCAAGCCGGGAAGCTCACCGCCGAACAGGCCCAGCACCTGTTGCACCTCGAACTCGAGGTGCAAAAAAATCCTCAGAACATCGAGGCCTGGACCAGCCTCGGCAATCTCTATTTTGACTCCGACCAGGCGGACAAGGCGATCAATGCCTACAGCAAGTCCCTGGCTCTGGCCCCCAATAATGCCGATGTGCTCACCGACCTGGGGGTCATGTACCGGAGGGTTGGCAATCCCCAGCAGGCCATCGCTTCCTTTGACCGGGCCATCCAGGTGAATGCCAAACATGAAACCGCCCGATTCAATAAGGGAGTCGTTCTGCTCTATGATCTCAAGGACCACTCCGGCACCATTGACGCCTGGCAGGAACTGATCAGCCTCAATCCCATGGCCACAGCGCCCAACGGTCAATTGGTCAGCGAAATTCTCAATGAAATACAGGACAAAAAAATGGATTAACGGGATTTTTTCCTGGGAATCGGGAAAAATTTCTTTGACATCAACGTGTTACAGGAATATCGTATAATAGTATTGCTGGGGAGGAGCGAGCGGCATTGCACGACATGGGGGCAAGGGTTTTCCCCGGGGCGAAAAGGTATGGGGCAAGAACATCGACGGGCAAGACGGTTCAACGTCAGCATGGCGGTCACGCTTATCCTGCGCGACACGAAAAACAGGCTGAGTCTCGCCGATCCCCTTTCGGGAACCTTGTTAGACATCTCGCTCTACGGAGCCCGTCTGTCCGTTCCCCACATCCGCACCGGCCGCTACCATCTCTTTTATGCCTGCAAAGACGACCAGGCAAAGATCATCCAGCTTGAGCTAATTGACAAACCCGGGGAGGACCGCCTTGTTCTCCCCGCCCATCCCGTCTGGTTCGACCATGTACTTTCCAGCCCGAGCAAGCATTTTGAACTCGGGCTGGAATTTCTTGCCCCCCCGGAAGACCCGAACATTGCCAAACTGCATGCCTTTCTTGCCGGCCAGCCCCCAGTGGCAGGCAACTGGCTGAAAGGGCTTTTTCGCCTTGCCTGAGGCACGGCGCCGAAAACACCGCTTAGGCTGTTATTTTCCGCAAATGCCGCACCTCCGGCAATCTCCCCCGTACCCCCTCTATCTCGGGCGCCTTACCCAGCCACTGATCAACCAGGCCGAGCATGGTCCGTCCCTGCTCCGGGCACTCGTTGTTCAACCGGTATATGATCCAGTTTCCCTCCTTGCGGAAAGAAACCAGCCCTACATCCTCAAGGATGCGCAGATGCTTGGACACCGTGGGCTGGGCCACGCCGAGAAGCGCGGTCAACTCACAGACGCACAGCTCCCGCACCCCAAGCATCGAGATGATCTTTACCCGGTTCTGGTCGGACAGCGCCTTCATGAGGCGGACAAATTCTCTCATGGTTTTCCCTCTTGTTTACAGCTACGGCTTTTTATCAGGCTCGGGTGTCGCCTCAGGTAAAACCGGGGAAAGGATGTGAAACGGCAGCAGCAATGTCCGCTTGACTATATTCAACAATCCCTCTCCCACAGCGCTAGGCGGCAGCAGGGTAACCCGGGGGTCGCTTGCCTTGCCGGTGACTCCGACCGGGAAGGTGACCAGGGTGGCGGTTTCCCCGCCGATTATCCTGCCCACCAGAGGCACTCTGCTGACAATGGCGTCAAGGCTTTTAAAGGGAGAAATCATGACCACGATGTCCAACTCAAAGGTGCTGAGATTCATCTTGCCGCGGGCAAAAAGATTCAGCCCTTCTCCCCGCACCACCGCCTCGTCGATGATCAGCTCGTTTTCCTTGACATACGCCTTGAGGAGAAGATCCGTGTAGGGAAACCCCAGGGAAGACATCCCGGGTCCGCCTTCGCTCTGGTCCACGCTGAAAAGATCCGTGATATTGACCACACTGAAGATTTTTGCCAGAAGCTTCATGCGGAGAATCCGCCCCTGGTGGGAGTCTATCCGAAGATGCCCGTCCTTCCAGTTGTCCAACACTCCTTCCAGGCGGCCATTGAGGGAGAATTCCCCCGCAATGAGGTCCTGCGGGTACCCAAGGCACGGCAGGACGGTCTCAAACCGAGGGGGGGTGGGGCAGGCGCTGTTCAAGGAAAAATGACTGTGCCCAAGCTCCGGGGTGGAAAACCATTCGCCGGTGGTGTCCAGGCAGCAGAGACGGCCATTATTTATGAGCGCGGACAGCCGCCACTGGGGATGAATCCGTATTTCTCCCCTGAGTTCCTGCCAGACCAGGGTGGCGGAATCACTCTCCCCGGTTTTGCGGCCGGAAGAGAATTCATCCACATCAAAAACAACGGTGCCGGTAATATTCCACGGCGACGCCTCCTGCCGCGGTTTTTCGGTGGAAGAGGCAGGCGCGCCGTTGTCCTTGATCCGCTTCAGGGCATCCTTTAGATCCAACAAGGTTTGACGGGAAAGCGCGGGTGAGGCGAGATCGAGCCTCAAGGCAAGTCCGCTGCCGACCCGCGAGACCAGGCCATTGACCAGCACGGATTCCCGTTCGTTCAAGGCACAGGCCAAGCGTCTCACCTTGAGATCCTTGCCAACCCCCGCAAGGCGAAGCTCCTGAAAATCGATAAAGGAGTCATCCTTCCCGTCAAGGTACCAGCGCAGATCCGTGGCCTCGATTTCACCGGTAAACGCCACCTTGTTGGGATCCTGGGGCAGGTAGAGCTGGAAATCCCCGGCAATCCTGCCCTGCAGCAGGTTTTTCTTCTCCAGCAACTGATCGACGGTTTGCTTGGACAATTCGCCCTTCCAGGAAAAAATAAAGGTCTCCCTGGTGTTATCGAGAAAATCCAGGGTGATCGCGGCCTCTTCTTTGCCGCTCGTTACGCGGGCGGACATTTTCAGGGGAACGTCCCTGATGAATTCCACTGAAAAATCTGCCTTGGCGGGGCGCAATATAGACCCATCCGGCCGGAGCACACCCTTGGCCAGGGTTTTTCCCTCCTGCAAATCGACCTGCAAAGCCTCCATCCGAAAGGGGAGGCGCGGGAAAAGGGCAGGGGAAAGAAGCTGCTGCTCCTTGAGCCATTGTCCGAAGTCCTGCCCGACCTTGCCTTGCAAGGAAATATTCCCGCGCCACGCGGCAAAGTCCTGGTGGGACAAGGAAGCCCCCAGGGTGAACGAATCGCCGAAAATGTCGCCCGTGGCTTCGGAAACCGTGATCGAGGCGTTTGAAAAATGTCCCTTGCCCTGCTGTATCCGGAGCGGAACCGGCAGACGCGGCGTTTCCACAACAAGATTTTTCACCATGACATCCGCGTCCGCTTTCCACAGCTTCGGCTCCGAAGCCTTTCCTGAAATTGCCGTGTTCCGCAGTTCTATCCGGCCATCGACCCGGGTTATGTTTTCGTGCAGCGCTCCGCTGAGCTCCTTGAAATAAGAAAGGTCTTCCTTTTCCAGCTCCTTGGCGGCCAGCACCCCGTCAAGCTGGGTTATATCCAGGAAAACGTCGTCCGGCCACCGCACCTGCCCGGCTGTTTTCTTCACCGCATGGGGGCCATACTCCCCTCGTACGTTCCGCCATCGCACCAGGGGAGGGGCAATGGTCATCTCCCCTGCGTCCACGGCAAAGTCCCAGGCCATCGGCGCGTAACGGCCCTTGCCCTGCATGGAGGCAACCTCGATGGCAACCTGAAAATCCCTCAGGTCATCGCCAAGGTGAAGATGGCCGGTCGCCCGGCCCGATACGCCGCTGAATTGGGCCAGTTCAGCCTGAAAGGGAGGATGGTCGACCAGCCGCGCCAAAACAGCGGGAAGTTCGGCAAGATCCGCGTCAAGATCAACATCGAGCTTGAAGGTGAATTCATCATCCGGCAGACCTAAAATCAGACGGCCATTGCGGCCGCGGCTGTTGCCCATCACGGCTTGCTCTCCATCCACGATGAGCAAGCCGTTTTCGACCCGCAACTTCCCCTTGACATTGGTCAGCAGCAGATCCACTTCCGGAACCTTGACCGAGGCGTCGATGTCTTCGGCAATGATATGCATGTTGCGGGCATAATGAAAATCAGCCGCAGCACCCTTGAAGCTGTAGCTGGCCTTGCCGACCGTGCCGCTCTGCACGATGTATCCCAACTCTTCGACAATTTCGTTCTCCCCCCACATGGCGAGAACAGCGGCGCGAATGCGGGTCAGGTCAAGGTCCTCCCCCTTGAGATCGATCTGCCACACCGGCGCCGCGTTTGTCTCGGCTCCGGCGGAACGCCGGACCGTGCCGGCGATTTTTACCCCCGGCTCCTGCATTTCAAACTCATTGAGCGTCAAGAGCAGATCGTCTCCATCCTTGACAAAGGCCAGATCGACAACCCCGCAGCTCAGCAGGATCTTTTTATCCTTTGGCAAGGCAAGCAGGCACGAGGAATCCCCCGTGATCCTGCCGGTGATTTTTTCAAGTCCGCGGCCTTCAAAGCTGCCGCTGAGATTGAGCGGAGAGTCGGCGGGCGCCAGGGCTCCCTGGGCAAAAGAGAGGAATATCCTGTTGAGATTGAAATTGCGGCAGGAAAATTGAAACCGGTGGGAGGCATCCTTGCGCAGATACTTGCCGGAGAGGGAAAGATCTTCGTCAGCCGCGGGTTTGCCGGAAAGATCGAGATCAATGGCGGCAAGGGTTACAGCGATTCTGCCGTTCAGCGATCGCAGGGAAAAATCCCTGCTTTGCAGCGCAGGCCACTGGCTGTTGGCGGAAACGTGCAATGTCCCGTTGCGGATCACCACATTCAATCCGGCAAGTGCGGGATCAGGGGGGGCGGACAGCGAGGAGGGAAACTTGTTGACATGGAGTTCCGGATCAATCAGCAGAACCTTGCCGATCCGGATCTGGCCACGGAACAAGGCCCGCCAATCCGGATATACCTTGGCCATGGGCGCGGCCAAGGAGGAATCAGCGCCGGCAAAACGGGTGTTGTACAGGTTCAGATGGGGGAGCGGCAGCCATGCCCATTCCAGCCGGTCGGTGTGCAGGGTGCCCTCCAGCCTGGCGTTTACCTGAGCGCTCATTCTCGCCTTGAGCGCGTCAAGATCCATGAGCCGCGGAAGCAGCAGGCTGGAACCGATGCCCACTGCCAGCAGAAAAACAGCACAGGCAAGGATAATTCTGGTTCTCAGGCGCAAGGTGGCGATTCGTGGAAGATTCATATAATATTGATGGCTGGGCCGATGACGGCCGTCATATGGCTGGAAGAGATACGAACTGAAACGGAAACCAGGGCCTGGCAGTTCGCCAATACATCAATGGGATAGTAGCATACTTAGATAAAAGGTGAAAGGTTCAAGGCCAAAGGCGCAAGGAGGAATGCCTGTTTTTTGACCTTTACCCTTGAGCCTTTTACCTTGCCAGTTTCCCCGCAATGGCGTAATTTCTCAGAAAATTCAAGCGAACAGGCGGGCATACCATATGGCACAGACACGCATCGGGGTTATCGGGGTAGGGTATCTCGGCAAATTTCACGCCCAAAAATACATGGCAAACCCGGAGGTGGAGCTGGTGGGGGTGGCGGATGTCAATCCGGCCTATGCAGCCGAGGTTGCCAAGGCATGCAACACCACCGCCTTCGGCGATTATCAGGCGCTGCTCGACCAGGTCGAGGCGGTGAGCGTCGTGGTGCCCACCAGCCTGCACCACGAGGTGGCAAGAAGATGCCTTCTCGCCGGAAAGGATGTGATGCTGGAAAAGCCCATGACCACAACCCTGGCCGAGGCGGATGAACTCATCGCCCTGGCCGGGGAGAAGGGACTTATCCTCCAGGTGGGCCATATCGAACGGTACAACCCGGCTATCCTGGCCATGGCCGAACATCTCACCCAGCCCCTTTTCATCGAGTCGCACCGGATCCATGTCTTCAAGCCACGGGGCCTTGATGTCGACGTGGTCCTCGACCTGATGATCCACGACATCGACATTGTCTTAAGCTTGGTCAAATCGCCCATCGCCTCCATGCACCCGGTGGGCATGCCGGTGTTCACCAAGACCACGGACATCGCCAATGTCCGGCTGATCTTCGAGAACGGCTGCACCGCCAATCTCACGGTGAGCCGCGTTTCGCGGGAAAACATCCGCCGGCTCCGCGTGTTCCAGCCCCATTCATTTCTGGCGGTTGATTACGGCAAGAAGGAGATCACCGTGATCAAGCCCGGCAAGGAACTGGACGCCAACTCCATGCCCCGGGAGGAAGTTATCTCTTCCTGCTACCTGCACCAGGATGCCCTGGAGATGGAGCTCGCCGATTTTGTCAAGAATGTCCGCAACCGGACCCAGCCGATGGTCTCGGGCAGGGAAGGGCGCTTGGCCCTGGCCGTGGCCCAGGAGATCATGGCCAGGATCAAGGAACATGTCGCAGCCCATCCCCAGCTCTTCAGTGTCTGAGACAAACAAAAACATGCCGGCCCTAAACCCGCCCCGGATCATGATTGTTGCCGGCGAGGCCTCCGGCGACATGCACGGGGCCCGGCTTATCGCCGCCCTCAAGGAGCAGGCACCCGGGGCGCAGATCTGCGGCATCGGCGGCCCGGAACTGACGCGCCAGGGCGTGGAGATTCTGTACGACGCCTCCCGGCTGGCCGTGGTGGGCATTGTCGAGGTCATCAGCCATTTCCGTTTCATCCGCGAGGCCATGCGCTCCCTGGAAAAACGGCTGCGGGAGCAGCCGCCCGACCTGTTGATCCTCATCGACTACCCCGACTTCAACCTGATCCTGGCCAAAAAAGCCAAGCGGCTCGGCATCCCGGTGTTCTACTACATCAGCCCCCAGGTCTGGGCCTGGCGCTCCGGCAGGGTGAAAACCATTCGGGAACGGGTGAACCGGCTGGCGGTGATCCTCCCCTTTGAAAAGGCTTTCTACCACAAGCACGGGATGGAGGTTGAGTATGTAGGGCACCCCCTCATGGATACGGTGCGCGCCGCCATACCCCGGACGGAGTTCTTGCACTCCCTGGGCATTGCCCAGGACAGCACGGTAATAGGGATTCTACCAGGCAGCCGGAAACGGGAGATATCCGTGATGCTCCCAATCTTTTTGGCAGCGGCAAAACTGATGCAGGATCAGATGCCCCCCAAACCGGTCTTTGTCCTGCCCCTGGCCCCCACCCTGGACGAGGAGGATCTGCTGGCCAACGGCTTGGCGGATGCGGGGGTAGAGGTGCGGGTGGTGCGGGAGAACCGCTACGACCTCATGGGCGCCTGCGATGCGGTAATGGCTGCCTCGGGCACGGTTTCCCTGGAGCTTGCCATCCTGAACGTGCCCATGGTCATTTCCTACCGGGTTTCGCCGCTCACCTATTTTCTGGGCCGACGTTTGATCAAGGTTCGCTACGCCTCGCTGGTCAATCTGGTGTCGGACCGGGAGGTGGTGGAGGAGCTGCTGCAGGATCAGGCGGTGCCGGAAAAAATCGCCACCGCCACCATGCGTCTTATCGTGAACCAACCGGAACGCAGCCGCATGCTGGCGGGTTTGGCCGAGGTCCGGCAAAAACTGGGCGGGGCAGGGGCCTCGGCCCGGACCGCACGGTTGGCTTTGGACCTGGCCCGGACCACACAACGCCACTCATATCCCCCCCTTTGACCCAGAGGGGGATATACAAAAAAGAAGTTATTTCCCCTTGCTCTTCAACTCGCCGAGCAGAAGCATGTTTTCCGCTATCGCCTTGTCGTAGCAGTGCGGGCAGATGCCGTGGGTGAAAAGGATGTCGGTATGCTGGAGCAAATATTCCTCCAGCCCGTGCCAGGCATTCCTGTCGTCACGGATCTTCCGGCAATAGGAGCAGATGGGCAGCAGGCTTTGGAGATTCTTCAACTCCATGGTCCGGGCCCGGACCAGCTCCTCCAGTTCGGCGTTCTTTTTCTCCAGGGCTAAGAGCAGGGCCAGGTTTTCCTCTTTGAGCTGATGCCGCTCCACCGCATGGATAATGGCGATGCGCAGCTCTCCGCTGGTCCAGGGCTTGAGGATATACCGGTATACCTGCCCCTGGTTGATGGCGGCCATGATGTCGTCGGGTTCGCAATAGCCGGTGATCATAATCCGTTCCGCCTTGGGCGCCAGCTCGCGGGCCCGGGCCAGCACCTCGGCCCCGGAAATCCCCGGCATCCGCTGGTCGGAAAGGATCAGGGCGAGGGCGCTTTCCCGGGCCATGATCTCCAAGGCCTCCTCCCCGGAACCGGCCAGCAGAATCTCATACTCATCCCCAAAGGTCTCCTGGAAGTTACTCCGGTTGATTTCCTCGTCGTCGATGAACAGCAAGCGAGGCCGGCTCATCCTTTCTCTCCCTCCAGGCTCCGCATGCGCTCTGCCATCTGTTTTCTTCCCTGTTCGACAAACTGCTTGATCTCCTGGCCCAGGGCATAGGTGCCCACCGCGTTGCCGATGGTGAGCCGCAATTGGTCTTCCTTCCAGGGCTTGACGAAATACCGGTACACCTCCGCTTTGTTGATGGCATCGATCAGTTCATGGATTTCGGTGTAGGCGCTGATGATCATCCGGATGGTGTCCGGGTATGCTTCCCGAACCTTGCTCAGCAGCTCGATGCCGGTCATCCCAGGCATCCGCTGGTCGGAGACCACCAGGGCCATTTCCCCCTCCCGGGCAAGAAGGGCCAACGCCTCCTTGCCGGACCCGGCAAGGAATATCTCGAACTCGTCACACAGAGTCTCCCGAAAATTGACCAGATTGATTTCCTCGTCGTCCACATACAGCACCCGCCCTTTTTTTGCATTCATCATTTATGCTCCTCGTGTTGTGCCATGATCGGTTCTTGCCCTGTTGGGAGGATCACCTCGAACTCAGCTCCCTGGCCGGGTTCGCTGCGCATCAATATTCTGCCCCGGTGCCTGCTGATAATGCCAAAGGAGACGCTCAGTCCCAGTCCGGTGCCCTTGCCGACCTCCTTGGTGGTAAAAAACGGCTCGAAAATCTTTTCCTGGATGTTCTTGGGAATCCCCGCCCCCTTGTCCGCAAACACCACATGCACGCCATCCTCCGTGCTGAAGGTGCGGATCAGCAGGAAACCCTTGTCCGGTTGTGCATGAACCGCGTTGATGATCAGGTTCATGAATACCTGGCAGAGCTGCCCCTGGGAGCCGGGCACCGGCGGCAAATCATCCGCGAACTCCCTGATCACCTCCAGCCGGTGCCGATACTCGGGCAAGGCCAGAGCCAGGGTGCTTTCCAGGCAATGATTGATGTCTATGGGGCGGGCAAGATCGTTGTCCGGGCGGGAAAAATTTTTAAGATCGGAGACGATCTTGCTGGTCCGCCGCGCCCCTTCCCGGACATTGCCCATGAGCAGGTCGATGCTCTGCATCAACTCAGCCACCCTGGAAGCATCCGGGCAGCATTGCTTCCCCAACCCGTCCAGAATCCGGCGCAGCTCGTCCAGCCGTTTTCCAAGAGGCGGCAGGGCGCCGGTGATGAAATTGGTGGTGTTGTTGACCTCGTGGGCCACCCCGGCGACCAGTTGCCCCATGGCGCCCATCTTCTCGGACTGCACCAGCAAGGCTTGAGCCTCCTTGAGCTCCTGCATGGCCCTGGTGAGTTCGGCGGTGCGGGCGGCGACTTTTTCCTCAAGTCCTTCGTTCATCAGGGCGATGGTGTCGAAGGATTGCTCGAGCCGGGTGACCAGTTGCTTCATGCGGATGTCGAGCTGGCCGAGTTCATCGGTTGCCTTCTCTTCTTCTTCTTCTTCTTCTTCTTCTGTTATCCCCAGCCGGATGCTCAGGGTTTCGACCAGGGCGCGCAACGGCCTGACCACGTCCCGCGTCAGCATCACGGCGGTAAACAGGGAAATGGGCAGAAAGAAGAGAAAGAGCAGCAAGACATGCCGGATGATCCGTTCCATGCCCTGTGTGTATTGGGCCCGGCTGAAAACGATCTGCACCCCGCCAAGGTCGGTGACCTGGCGCTGCTCCACCTTGCCGGTGTCGAAATAGAGGGAGGTCTGATCGCGAGAGTAACCGGCAGTGCTGATCCGCTTAGAGAACACGAAATAGTGCTCCTGTCGCCAGCGGGGGTTGGGATAATATCCATCGGCGGCTAAGTGTTCCGCCATGATTTGGCCAAGACCGCCCATTTCCTCCAACCGGGGAGCGATTCCTTCCGCCTGGGGCGCAAAATGGGAAAAGATCCGCTTGCCCTCCCTGTCGTAGATGAACACGGACACCAGATCGGTTGCCCCGAAGATGGCCTCCACATTGGCGCTGATCTGCTCCGTGTTCATGAAAAAAAGCGGGATTTCCAGGTTGCGGGCCAGGATCGTGGAAACGAAGTTCCCCTTGTTGTATGTCTCCTCCAGCAGGGTTTGTCTCTGTATCTGGCCGAAAAGCACAATCAGGGCGGTGCCGCAGAGGACCAGGACCCCCAGAAAGGTAAGGAACAGCTTCAGGCGATAGCCCCTGGGGAGCCGAATTTTTTTCTTCATCCAGTGCAGGACCGGGAAACTCATCGTCCACCCTCCGGGATGTAGGTGGCGTCGATACCTTTGGGGGCATAAGGAACACCCAGCCGTTCAAGCACCGTGGGGTTGGCCACCACTCTGACCTTGCGGGGCGGGGTGAGAGGGGGGATGTCTCCGCTCAGGCCGTCTCGGGCAATCCTGGCGCCAAGCTCGGCGGCCTGGGCGCCCATGTCAACGGTGTCGAAGGTCACCGCCATGGCGGCGCCCGGCGCCAGGTACTTCTCCGAAAAGCTGATGATGGGAATGCGGTGTTTCATTGAGAACTCCAGCAGGCTGCCCAAGACCTGAGGCGCGGTGAGCTGGGGATCCGGCAGCAGCCAGTAGGCGTCGACCGCGCCTGCCATCTCCTGGAGCGCCCCGGGCAGACTGGTCTGGCTGTCGAACTTCTTGAAAAGCAGGGTCTGCACCGAAGCCACCGGCGAGAGCAGCGCCTCCTGCACCCACTGGCCGGATTGGCCGGGATTGTAGAGAACCCCGATGGAGCGGACCTTGGGCAGCGCCTTGTTGATTGCGGCCATCTGGCGAGAAGGCTGGATGCGCATCTCGATGCCGATGAAGTTTTTGGGCAGGAAAGCGGCCGAGGGCGCCAGCAGATAGACCACAGGCACCTCCCGCAGATCCTTAACGAACTCCACGGCCTGATCCCCTATGGCCACCACCAGCCGGGCATTCTGCAACTGTTTTTTCAGGGAAAAACCACTGGTTGTCTGTTGCTCGGACAGCAAAATCTGTGTTACGGTGTTGCCGCTGATGCTTTTCGGCCCCGTGGCCGAAGGCTGGGCGAGCCAGACCTTTTCAAAACCCTGGCGGGCCTCCTCATAGGGTTTGAGCGGCGAAGACTGGAGCAGGACGCAGTCCAGCGCCCAGGCGGGAACAGCAAGGGCCACAAGCAGCATGGTTATGAGAGGGACGCACTTTTTCACCGACGCATCAAACCCGTAAAGAAAAGGGGAAATCTTTCCGACACGAAACAACCTATCATAAATCGTAGAACCTTGTGCGCCATTGCGCAAGGCTGAGATAAGGCCTTCCTGCATGAAGAGAGGCTGCCTGTAACCCGGGGGGGACTGACAGAGCGCATATAACCGTTTAGGATCATGCGTAATATTTGATTTATTACCTGGGAGATCAGCATGCCGCATCCGTATTTTTTCTGTAGTCGCACCTCCGCCGGAACCGCTGTTTTTCTCCTCGCTCTGCTGCCCACCCTGAGCAGCGGTGCCGAACCGACCGAAACCCAGGCCCCCATGTCCATGTATTTCGACGACTCCCAGATGGTGGAGGTCGCCACCCGCGCGCCAAAACCCTTGCGTCAGGTGGCGGAGAACGTTTCCATCATCACGGCGGAAGAGATCGAGGCGATGCACGCGCATTCGGTGGCCGAAATCATCAGCCGCGAATCCGGAATGTTGGTGCCTTTCAGCGGCCGCGAAATACTCGGCGATGAACAGCTATACCCTCTTGGCGCTCAACGGCACCAGATGTTGATGCTTTTGGACGGCGTCCGGGTCAATCTCAACTCAAACGGCTTTGCCATCCCCAACTTTATACCGGTGGGCATCATCAAACGCATCGAGATCATCAAAGGCCCGGCCTCTTCGGTTTGGGGGTCAGCGCTCGGAGGGGTGGTCAACATCATCACCAAGGATGCGGGCAAATCCAGGATTCCGACCGGCAACGTCAATATAAGCTATGGCGAAGCCAACACCCGGGAGCTGGCTGCCGATCTGGCCGGCGGCAATGAAAAAAACGGGTATTTTGTCTATGCTGGCAACATCGACTCCGACGGCCTGAAGAATGATCGCTACTCCGAGCGCAACGCCGTTTACGGCAAGATGCAGGTCAATTTGCCCCACAATTCAACCCTGGTAGCAAGCGGCGGCACCAGCAATCCTTCCTTTAAAGCCCTTGACTGGCGTGATGCTTGGGGCATCCCAACCCTCGACATATACGATGACGTCAGCAATGACAACCTCTGGGGTACCCTCTACTTTGATACCCGCTTCACCGACCGGCTCAACCTGCACCTTGCAGTCCAACGCTATGAAAATGATTTCACCAATGACTGGCGTTCCTTGGGCACGGGATCAGGGGGGCCTAAAGGCGATTTTATCTACATGGAGAACTGGAAGGATGTCAATACCAGCGTCAGCGGCGCTTTAAACTGGACAGGGGAGGCCATTACCGCCAACCTCGGTGTTGAATCAAACAGAAGCGAAATCGATTCCAAGACAGGGCTGGGCGTTCTATGGGGCCCCTCAACCACAATCAACGACCCGCTCAAGGAAGAGCGGCGTGGTATCTATACCAACGCCACCTATGTGTATGGCAAGTTTTCCATCACCCCGGGCCTGCGTTACGACTACCATTCCAATTCCGACGAGTTTGTCAGCCCCTCCCTTGGCGCCACCTATCAGGTGGCCGACGACACCCTGCTGCGCGCCTCGGTGGCCCGTGGCTTCTCCGCACCCTATTCTGTCACGTCATACGCAAACCCCGACCTGAAACCGGAGATCATCTGGGCGTACCAGGCCGGGGTTGAGACCTTCCGCATCCCTTACCTGACCAGCAAGCTCTCCGTCTTTTATCTTGATGTCGATGATGCCTGGCAAACCGCATCAAGCCCTTTTACCAACGAGGGAAAGGTTCGCCGGCAGGGCTTTGATCTCGACCTCCGGACCAGGGAATTCCACGGCCTGTCTCTGCGCACCAACTTCACCTATACCACGGAAGACAGCATGGGCGACGGCTCGACAAATCTTGAAGGCGACGAGACCTACAGCGCAAACCTGATATTCGGATACCGGCACAAACCTTCCGGTATCCGCGCCGAGCTGGCCGGCAACTACATCTGGTATAATGAAGATATGCAAAACGACACCCACGACAGCGACGATATGCTTTGGGATGCCATGCTCAGCAGGGATTTTTCTCTGTCGGCCTGCCGCGGCGATCTCTTTCTCAAGGCGCACAATATCTTCAACGGCAACCAGATGTGGGATGTTGACTATCCTAACCCAGATCGCTGGGTAGAGGTGGGAGCGATGTTCAAATTTTGATGGAGTTTGCCGTTTTTCTTGTGATAGACTAGGCACCATCGGCCGCCTTTTCACGAGGCAATAGCAGTTTTTCAACCACAGGAGGACGTATGAAAAAGATTACGATTCTGGCCAAAGGAAAAGACGTCAAAACGGTTGCAGCCACCATGGGCTGCTGTGCAGGGGCACCCGCAGCAGCAAAATAAATTTCACATCTTTACAAAAAAAAGGAGGGCTTCGGCCCTCCTTTTTTTTGTTGCAACCCGAGGAGTCTCCCATGCAACTCACCCCATATCTGGTTTCCTTTCCGTACCCATACAATCCCGACCAGATGGTGCTGTTCGCAACCAAAACCGGCGCTCTCATCGTCTTACCGCAGGAGGATTTTGCCGACCTGCAACAGGGCAGGGTGGAGGCGGAGCATGTCGAGCCCCTCAAGGAAACGGGGTTTCTGGTTGAGAGTATTGCCCAGGAACGTCAGGCAGTGTCCGGCTACCTGGACGAACTCAACCGGATCAATCCCAACCTGACCGTGGCCGTCATCCTGGGTCTTGAATGCAACTTTGCCTGTAGATACTGCTTCCAGGGCGAGCAGAAGGGCAAAAAAAACATGACCGAGGCGACGGCAGACCAACTCATCGCCTATATCAAAAAGCGTTTCACTCCGGGCAAGAAAAAACTCCAGCTCCAGCTCTACGGCGGCGAACCGCTCCTCTATAAACAGCGCATCATCGCCCTGGCCGCACAGCTCAAGCCCTTTGTCGAAGCCATGGGCGGAGAGCTTGTCATCGATCTGGTTTCAAACGGCTCGCTCCTCACCCCGCAGGTGGTGGATGAGCTGAACCAGTGGGGGCTGGATGGGGTCAAGGTGACGCTGGACGGCCCCCCGGAAAATCACAACCATTTCCGCCCCTTCAAAAACGGCGCACCGAGCTTCGAGACCATCGTCAACAATCTGGCCAAGGTCTGCACCAAGACCAAGATTCGCCTGGGCGGCAACTTTACCCGCGACAACTTCCGGAGCTTTCCGCCCATCCTCGATACTCTGGCAGCCCAGGGCATTACCCCGGATCGCCTGGAGCTGGTCAACTTCAATATCGTCATGCAGATCAACGATACCATCGCCAACAATACCTACCATGGCGGCTGCTGCACCATCAGCGAACCATGGTTGCAAGAGGCGTCCTTGCATGTGCGGGAAGAGGTGTTCAAGCGGGGCTATTCCCTTGGTGAACTGGGGCCGGAGCCCTGCGCCGTGGAAGTGGACGACGCCTTCAGCGTGAATTACGATGGCACCCTGTACAAGTGCATAACCTGGGTTGGTCACGAACAGTTCAAGATCGGCGATATCTGGCAGGGGATAGACAAGCGATACAGAGAAACCCATCATCTGGGGCACTGGCAAAGAGAAGGCAAATGCCGGGAGTGCCAATACCTGCCGCTTTGCTTTGGCGGCTGCCGTTACATGGCCTATCAGCGGGACGGAAACATGGCCAAGGTGGATTGCCGGAAGGGGTTCTTCGAAGCGACCCTGGAGAAGATGGTGATGCAGGAAATGAAATACCGGTACGGAGCAGCTTCTGTGTGACAACAAGACCGCCCTTCGACAGGCTCAGGGTGAACGGAAAATTAATCGTATCAGTAAAATCCGTTCATCCTGAGCCTGTCGAAGGATTATCTCTACATCTTGAAGGCAAATCAAAACTACCGCAAATCCCGCTGCCTGATCGCCTCGTAGAGCACCACCGCCGCGGCCATGCCCAGGTTGATGCTGCGGATGTTGGGGTTGGACATGGGGATGGTGGCGCAGCGTTCCCGGTAGAGATCGATGATCTCCTCGGGCAGCCCCTTGGTCTCCCGGCCGAATACCAGATAATCGCCGGGCTGGTAGGCCACCTCGGTATACGGCCGCTCCACCTTGGTGGTAAAAAAGTGCAACCGCAGCTCGTCCCGGGCTGCGAGAAATTCCTCGAAACTCTCCCAGTAGCGGATATCGACAAACTTCCAGTAATCAAGCCCGGCGCGCTTCAGGTGCTTGTCCTCGGTGGAAAAGCCCAGGGGGCGGACCAGATGCAGGACGGTATCCGTGGCCCCGCACAGCCGGGCGATGCTCCCGGTATTAGGGGGGATCTCCGGCTCGACCAGAACGATATGAAAGGGGGCAGGGCAGGGCAAGGAGCTAGAGCATGGAGATCGGGTTTTCCGGGGTCACCACCACATTTTTCACCACAACGATCTTGGGGTCATCCAGGCTGCTGGCCAATTGGGTAAGCGACTGAAAATCCTGCCGGAAAAGAACCAACTCGGTTCCAGACAGTTGGGAGCGCGGGCGAAATTTGACATTGAAGGGGTTGGCGAATACGCCGTTCTGCGCCATCCGGTAATCGAGATGCGGGCCGGTGGACATGCCGGTGGAGCCGACATAGCCGATGATCTGTTTTTGCCGCACCTTGGCCCCGGCCTTGATGTTGTTGGCGAAGCGGGAAAGATGCCCGTAGTAGGTCTGGTAGCCGCCGCCGTGGTCAAGGATGATCTGCTTGCCGTAGCCGCCTTTCCAGCCGGCAAACTTCACCCTGCCGTCGGAGGTGGCCATGATCGGGGTGCCCATGGGCGCAGCGAGATCAATGCCCAGGTGGGGGCGGACAATGTCCAGCACCGGATGGCGGCGGTTATAGGAAAAACCGGAAGAAACCCTGGCCATGGGGATGGGGGAGCGGATAAACGATTCGCCCAGTTCGTAGCCCCGGTGGTCGAAATACGCGGACTTGCCGCCCTGGTCGAAATAAAATCCTTCGAGCGGGCCGACTTCCTTGCTGTTGTAGCGCGCCACCAGAATCTTTCCGTAGCCGACAAACTCGTTGTTTTTGTAATATTTCTCGACGACCAACTCAAAGGTATCGCCAAACCGGGTTTCTGTGTTGAAATCGATCTTTGAGGCAAAGATGTCGGCAAAGGTGTAGACCAGCTTGGCATCTTCCTTAAAGGCGGCCAACGCGGCAAAAAGGGAGGACTCGATCTTGCCCCGCAACTTCACGGTCCGGCAATCGAGCGAGACGTCAAGCTTCTTGGCCGCCAAGGAACCCTCCGGAGTGCGCTCGATGGCATGAACCTCGAGCGGGCCGGACTCGTAGAGACATTTGAGCAGAGTGCCGTCGTTGTCGAGGGTCAGGGTGTAGCGGTCATTGGGCTTCATATCCCTGAAATCCATCACCCCGTCAAAGGCGGAGATCACCGTCTCCCGCACCTCTTCGTCAACCCCGTTGGAGCGGAAGGAGGAACTCAGCGAATCTCCCGGGCGGATCTCACCGACAATCTCCCGGACGTTGGGCAGAAACTCTTCGCTTTCTTCGGAAGCGTAAGCATCCTCACCTTTGATGGGACGCCCATCCACGGCATAGAGAAAGAAGGCGACAACCAGCGCGAGGGAAACGCCAATGGTAAGGAAATGGGCGGTGTTTAAAAAGAGAACCAACTGTCTTTGCGTGTTACTGTGGAAACGGGCCAATGCCCGCGAAAGGGCAGCGAGACACGGCGGGCATATCCGGAGAAGGGAGGCCATGCAGATGTTGCGGACATGGGTGAATATGTTGATTTCTTCTGCCATCGTAATACTCCATTCCATAGGATTGTGGACACTCACGCAGTCATATGGATGCGCCTAGCTTGAATAAACCCCTTTTATTTAGCAAGATCGGGCAAGTATTACAAGTTTCTTTTGCCTGTTTTTTTCCCAAAAGCAAGGATTTCCCCGGCACAACGGGAAAATACTGCCTCAAACAATTTGTTCGGTTGAAAAAAAAATAAAAGTAATGCACACTGCGTTTTCGGAATTTTTCCGGCTCCACCGGGTGCGGGCCGGATTTTTTTAACACTAACAAACCAGGAGCAGCAGGCACCAATGGCGTTAATCGTGCAGAAATTCGGCGGGACCTCGGTGGCGAACCCGCAAAAAATCAAGGCGGTAGCCGAACGGGTCATGGGGTATCACCGCAAGGGACACCGCATGGTGGTGGTGCTCTCGGCCATGGCCGGCGAAACCAACCGTTTCGTCGATTTGGCCAACCAGATGCAGGCCATACCCGACCCCCGCGAGATGGACATGCTCCTGGCCACCGGCGAACAGGTGACCATCGCCCTGTTCGCCATGGCGGTGAAAGAGGCCGGGCTTGACTCGGTGTCGCTCCTTGGCGATCAGGTGCGGATCGTTACAGACACCATGCACACCAAGGCCAGAATCAAAAATATCGACACCACTCTGATCAACCGCCATCTGAAAAACGGCAAGATCGTGGTGGTCGCCGGGTTCCAGGGGGTCACCGAGGACGGCGACCTCACCACCCTGGGCCGCGGCGGCTCCGACACCACGGCCGTGGCCCTGGCTGCGGCCCTCAAGGCGGACGAATGCGAGATCTACACCGATGTGGAGGGGGTGTATACCACCGATCCCAACATCTGCAAGAACGCCCGCAAGATCGACCGCATCTCCTACGATGAAATGCTGGAACTGGCCAGCCTGGGCGCCAAGGTGCTGGACATCCGCTCGGTCGGTTTCGCCAAACGATACAAAGTTCCTGTCCATGTTCGTTCCACTTTTACGGAAACCGAAGGAACATGGGTGGTAGAGGAGGATAAAGCAATGGAATCGAATCCGGTATCCGGAGTTACCTGCAGCAAAAACGAAGCACGCATCACCATTTCCAAGGTGCCGGACGTTCCGGGCACCGCATCCCGGGTTTTCAGCCCGATCACCAGCCAGGGGATCGTGGTGGATATGATCATCCAGAACACCCGGGAAGGCGCGCTCACCGACATGACCTTCACCGTGCCGCGCACCGACTACAAGAAAACCATGCAGATCATGAAAAAGGTTGTGGCGGACATCGGCGCCGAAGGTGTGACCGGCTCGGAGAACATCGCCAAGGTCTCCATCGTCGGGGTCGGCATGCGCAACCACGCGGGCATCGCCTCCACCATGTTCAAGGTGCTCTCAGACGAAGGGATCAACATTCTGATGATCTCCACCTCGGAGATCAAGGTTTCCTGCGTCATCGAAGAGAAATACACCGAGTTGGCGGTGCGGGCGCTGCATGACGCCTTCGGACTGGAAAAAGGTTCCGCCAAGAAACGGCCGGCCAAGAGCGCTGCCCCGGCAAAAGCCAAGGCTGCCCCCAAGGCAAAACCGGCAACAAAGCCGAAAGCCAAAAGCAAAAAATAAGGAAACAGCATGGCCCAAAAAGTCGCCATTTACGATACTACCCTGCGGGACGGCACCCAGGCCGAGAATTTCAATCTCTCGGTGGAGGACAAGCTGCGCATCACCCTCAAGTTCGACGAACTGGGGATCGACTATGTCGAGGGCGGCTGGCCGGGCTCCAACCCCAAGGATGTGGAGTACTTCAAGGAAATCCGGAAGTACGAGCTCAAGCACACCAAGGTGACTGCCTTCGGCTCCACCCGGCTCTTCGCCAATCCTGCTGAGCAGGACGCGAACCTCAATGCCCTGCTGGCCGCAAAAACACCGGGGATCACCATCTTCGGCAAGACCTGGGACATCCATGTCCACGACGCCCTGCGCATCGGGCTTGACGACAACCTGCTGATCATCGAGGAGTCGCTTAAGTACCTGCGGCCCCACGTGCAGCATCTGTTTTACGATGCCGAGCATTTTTTCGACGGCTTCAAGGCCAACCGGGAATACGCCCTGGCAACCCTGGACCGGGCCATTGCCGGAGGGGCCGACTGCCTCTGCCTGTGCGAGACCAACGGCGGCACCCTGCCCACCGAACTTGCCGAGATCATCAAGGCGGTGAAGGCGCATCTGAAGGCGAAAAAATCCACGGTGCATTTCGGCATCCACGCCCACAACGATTCCGAGTGCGCGGTGGCCAACTCCCTGATCGCCGTTTCCTTAGGCGCCTCACAGGTGCAGGGCACGGCCAACGGCTTTGGCGAGCGGTGCGGCAACGCCAACCTCACCTCGATCATGCCGGCCCTGGCTCTGAAGATGGGCTATACGTTCACCGCCGCCGCCAACCTGCACCGGCTCACCGAGGTTTCCCGCTTTGTTTCCGAGCTGGCCAACCTCTCGCCCAACAAGTACCAGCCCTACGTGGGCCAGTCCGCCTTTGCCCACAAGGGCGGCATCCACGTGAGCGCCGTGCAGCGCAACCCCCTGACCTACGAGCACATGGAGCCGGAAAAGGTGGGCAACGTGCGGCGGGTGCTGATTTCCGATCTTTCCGGCAAAAGCAACGTGCTGGTCAAGGCGAAGAAATTCGGCCTGGATATGGACAGCAAGGACCCGGTGGTCAGCGCCATCGTCAAGGAGCTGAAAGACCTGGAGAACCAAGGTTTTCAGTATGAAGGGGCCGAGGCCTCCTTCGAGCTCCTCATGCGCCGTGCCATGGGAACCCCAAAGAAGTATTTCGACCTGCACGGCTTTCGGGTGATGAGCCAGAAAACCCCGGACGGCGTGCTTCAGGAGGAGGCCACCATCCGGCTGGCCGTGGCCGGCGAGGAGGTGCATACCGCGGCATTGGGCAACGGCCCGGTCAACGCCCTGGACAAATCGCTGCGCAAGGCGCTCACCCGGTTCTATCCCAATCTCAAGGAGATGGAGCTGCAGGATTACAAGGTGCGGGTGCTGGCCAGCGAACACGGCACCGAGGCCCGGGTGCGGGTGCTGATCGAATCCCGCGACCGCGACAGCAATTGGGGCACGGTGGGGGTCTCCCCGGACATCATCGAGGCAAGCTGGCAGGCCCTGGTGGACAGCATCACCTACAAGCTCATGAAGGATGAACGAAACAAACAGTGATACAGGCAAAAAGGATCTGCGCCCAATGGTGCTGATCCTTTTTGCCTTGGCCATTCTGACCGTTACCGCTGTGCGGCTTGGCTGGCTGCCGATCCTTTCTCCACAGGAAGTTCCCGCCCCGCAAAAACTTGCCTGGAGCGATGGCTCTGTCGCCATCGGCCTCTACCGGGTGCCGGCCGATGCAGAGTATCCGGAGGCGGAGAAAAATGCGCAGGCCGAGCCCGCAAAAGACCAGGAAAGCAAAGCCTCGGGAAAACCCCCTGCCAGACTTGCCCCCCTGTTTTTCAAACCGATTGCCGTCAATGAAGCCGATGCAGAACTGCTGACCACCATCCCCGGGATCGGTCCGGCCTTTGCCCGGAGAATCATCGAGTTTCGTGAGCAGCACGGCAGGATCAACGCCATTGAGGAACTGGACGCGGTCAAGGGGATAGGCCCGGCCAAACTGAAGATACTCAAGGCCCATCTGACTGTTGACTGAATCAATGGAGAGTCGGTATGATCCGGCGTTTTTTCACAACAGTTCTGCCATTTCTGCTTTTTCTCCTCCTCTGGCAGACCGTGGCCCTTCTGGTTGAAGCGATACGTGAGGTTCCCTTTCCCAACCCCTGGCAGACCTTTGTCAAGCTGGGACGGCTTATTGCCGGGGAACCGCTGGCGGACGCTTTGCTCTATAGACACATCGGCGACAGTATGTACCGCTGGCTGGCCGGTTTTGGAAGCGCAACGGTCATCGGCCTGTTGTACGGTCTAACGGCGGGGGTCTGCCGCCGCCTTGAACTGGCCACGGGGCAGATTGTCCATCTGCTGCAGTTGATTCCCGGATTGGCCTGGATTCCTATTGCTCTTCTGATTTTCGGTCTCGGAGAACCAGCGACCATCTTCATAATCGCCATGGCTGCCTTTCCTCCCGTCGCCATAACCGTGCTGGCCGGAGTCAAACATCTGGACGGCACCTATCTTCGTGCAGCCAGGATGCTGGGGGCCGGGAAAAGATCCCTCTTTTTCCAGGTATTGTTGCCCGGCGCCCTGCCCGCAACCATAAGCGGTCTGCGGCTTGGCCTGGGAAACAGCTGGCGGGTGCTGCTGGCGGCTGAAATGGTGGTCGGTACCGGTACCGGCCTTGGCTATTCAATTGTCGAGTCCCGCTGGAACCTGGATTATACCGGAGCCTTTGCCTGTCTTACGATTATCGCCCTGATAGGCATCCTGATCGAATACGGCCTGTTCCGTCCGCTTGAACGCACAACCCTGAAACACTACCACCTCGAAGGCGGACCCCTGAAATGATCCGGCTCGATCAGGTCAGCAAACAGTATAGCCCCGGCAGAGCCACCGGGCTGTTCATCCTGCAGGATATCTCCCTTGCCTTTGCGGAAAACCGGTTTACCTGTCTGCTGGGGCCAAGCGGCTGCGGCAAGACCACCCTGTTGAACCTGATAGCCGGGTTTATAGCCCCCACCTCAGGCCGGGTGCTGTTCCAGGATGTTCCGGTAGACAAGCCGGGGCCGGACCGGGGGGTGATCTTTCAGGATGCCACCATGTTTCCGTGGATGACGGTACTCGACAATGTCCGATTTGGCCTCTGTCAGCAAGGCCTGTCTCATGAGCAATGTACGGCCGTTGCCCAAGAATACCTCGACCTGGTGGGAATGCTGCCCCACACCGCGGCCTGGCCTGTCAGCCTGTCCGGCGGTATGCGACAGCGTGTTGCCATTGCCCGTATTCTGGCCCTGCAACCCAAGGTCATGCTGATGGACGAACCGTTCAGCGCCCTCGACGCAAACAGCAGGGAACGGCTGCAGGATGAGCTGCTGAGGATCTGCGAAATTCGTCCGGTCACGGTTGTCTATATTACCCACAACGTGGAAGAAGCTGTATTTCTGGCGGAACGGGTCATTGTCATGGGGCCGGCCCCCGATACGATCCACGCAGATATACACCTCCCTTCCAAGCGGCCTCGCCTCCGCACATCACGGGAGTTTACAGAGACCACAGCGTTGCTGCGCGCCGAGCTCGACACGCTGCCGTGCTGCATTGCATCATCAAGCCGAGGAGTGCATGGGCTATGAATCTGTTTCGCCTGGCAGTGACAATGTTCTTTTTTTTCCCTGTTCTTTTGCCAATGGCTTCTGCGGCGGTTGCGGCAGAGCCGCTCCGCTTTGCCTATCAGAACCGGATCGGCGACGCTGTTTCGATCATCGCGCTCAATAAGGACTTTTTTGCCGAGGAAGGCCTTCGGGTCAAGGGACTACTGTTCAACAATGGAGCAGCCTGTGCCGAGGCGATCTTTACCGGAGCCGTTGATGTCGCCACCATGGGCGACACCGCCGCCCTCTTGGCCGTATCGCGGGAACCAGCCTTGCGCATCATCGCCAGCCACGGATCCGGCGAAAAGCGGCACCGGATCATCGTGCCCCCAACCAGCCCCATACGCAGCCTGACCGATTTGAAGGGGAAAAGAATCGGTGTCAAGAAAGGCACCTCCACCCACGGCGGTTTTCTGGCCCTGCTGGCAGCCAAGGGCATTAGTTACCTTGACCTGCAGATCATTGACCTTGATCCGGCCTTCATGCCCGATGCCCTGGCCGCACGTTCGCTGGATGCCTTTGTGGCCAGCGAACCGACCCCTTCCCTGGCTGAGCAAAAGAGAGGCCGTGAACTGGCCGATTTGGGTGGTCTAGGAAACAACTACCCGCTGCTGATACTGGTAAAAACCAGCCTGATGAGCAAGCGGAATGAGGAACTGCACCGTTTTATGCGCGCCTTGGCTCGGGCTGAACAGTTTGTCCACCGCTACCCTGAAGAAACCGCACTGCTGCTCAGCAAGGAAACCGGGCTGTCTCCGGAGATGGTCGGCAAGGCCATGCAGCGCCATAGTTACCGTCTACAGCTTGACGGTGTCACGACTGCCAGCCTCGGCCAGACCGCGACCTTTCTTAAGGAACAGCATAAGCTCAACCGAGTGCCCGAGCTATCCGACGTCATTACAACTCACTACCTGCAACAACTCGGACCGCCGCAGCCCGGTCCGGCCCGTTGAGATCTGAGCCTATTGCAAAAAAAGGCGCCCCTGGGCAAGGCAAAAGCCCAGCTCCCGGTACACCTCCCGCAACCGCTCCCGATTCGGATTGGCACCAAGCGCCCGGATAATCCTCCGGGACAACGGGCCATGGGCAAGCATGGTCTCCACACTCTGCTGGATACCGTACCCGGCTTCGGCCAGCACCGGGGCGCAATCCGTAGCCAACTCCTGCCAAAGCTCTCCCGCGGTCATGGCTGCGCTTCCCCCTCTGTCAAACAGAGCAAGGTAACGGCAGTTATCGATCACAGCCTGTTCACCCTCGCGGACCGTGTCGCTGAAGATCTCCGCCAGCCCCACGGTTTCCGCCGCCTTCAGCTCGACAGACGCGGACCAACGCCCCGCAGTCAAACCTTCCAGCACCGCGCAGATCAGCACGGCCAGGGACACATCGGCCAGCGGGCACTCCTGGATGTCCAGCACCCGGATCTCGATGGCGTTGCGGTCGAACCGGGCAATGGCCCCCCGGGAGTTGAGCCATTCCGCTTCCAGCACCCCGTCCGGATCATGGGGCGCGATGTCGCGGCGCAGACGCTGGTAAATCTCCCGTTCATACTCAGCCTCGCTGAAAACCGGCTCCGGAATGACCTGACCGGTGATGGAGGGAATCCGTTGCTGATTATTCCGGTAATAATGGAGCCGGGTATCCAGCCAGCCGGTGAGGACGCCGTCCACCGCAGGCGAGCTGGCTGCAATGGCCGGAAGGATGGGAAGCAGCACCCGAATCGCCGCGTGCAGCCGGCCAAACCCCGCATCCGTTGCAAAGCCCAGATTGAGATGGGTGGACTGCACGTTGGACCAGCCGTGGCCCTGGCAGTTGAAGATCCGGTTGTAGGTGTTGTAGATTTCCTTGCTGCCGTGGGGCCAGAGCAGGGTTTCGGTGTGCGGGTTCATCCAGGGATGCATGGCCGTGGGCAGAAGAATCGCCCCCTGTTCGGCCGCCACCTGCGCCAGCGCCGCAACCTCGTGCTGAAATTTTTCCGCCAGCATGGGCAGGGCAGGGACTGGCTCGCTGTTCTTGATCTCGATCACATGCAGGGCCAGTTCGTTGGACCAACCCATGATCCCGCGTTCCACCTCATTGGTGATCCCGCCTGCAATCCGTTCCAGAATGCGGTCGGCAATGGGCGCCACATCCAGGCTGTCCTCGCGGACCAGCATGTACTCCAGCTCGACCCCGAATTTTGTGAACAATCCGTCCCCACTCACGCCCACAGCCCTCCGCCCTTGCGCTCGTCCACCCTGCGGGCAAAGACCCGCATCAGACGCAGGTAGAGCTCGTCTTTCAGCACCCTGTCTTCCACGCCCGCGTCGATATTGGGGTTGTCGTTGATCTCGATGAGATAGAAGCGGCTGCCCACCTGCTTGATATCCACCCCGTAGAGCCCGTCGCCGATGAGGGCCGAGGCCTTGAGCGCCAGCTTGATCAGCCCCGGCGGGCAATGCTCCACCGGCAGGGTCTCGGCCTCGCCGTCCGTAATCTTGCGCCCGGCGGAATCGCGCTTGATGATCTGCCAATGCTTGCGGGCCATGAAGTACTTGCAGGCAAAGAGCGGCTGCCCGTCAAAAACCCCGACCCGCCAGTCAAAGGTGGTGGGCATGAATTCCTGGGCGATGACCAACTCTGATTTTTGCAGCAGGGCCGGAAGCTCGCGGGCCAGCTCCGCCTCGTTTTCCACCTTGACCACGCCTTGGGAAAAAGAGCTGTCCGGTTTTTTAAGCACGCAGGGAAACCCCAGCTCCGCACCGAATTGCTGCCAGTTGCCCTGGTGGACGATGCGGGTCTTGGGGATGGGAATCCGGTGCCTGGTGAGGATCTCGGCCAGAAACACCTTGTTGGTGCAGCGCAGGATCGACTCGGGGTCGTCGATCACCACCAGCCCCTCGGCCACACCCCTGCGGGCGAACCGGTAGGTGTGGTGCAAAACACTGGTAGTTTCCCGGATGAACAGGGCATCGAATTCGGCGAGCCTGCCGTAATCATCCTTTTGGATGAACTCCGTGGCAAAACCAACACTCTCCGCCGCCTTGACCATACGCTGCATGGCCTTGGTGTTGGAAGGCGCTTCCGCCTCGGCCGGGTCGTGGAGAATGGCCAGATCGTAGCGGGCGGTGCGCCGCCGGTGAAAGATGCGATGCCGTCCCTTGAAGTACTCGCGGGCCATCTCCACGGCAAAATCGCGGTGGTCTGGCGGAATATCGCTGGCCGCCATGGGGGTGATGGTGGCCAATTGCCATTTGCCCTCTTTGTCATTGTGGCTGAAGCTGGCGCGCAGGAAAGGGGCCTGGAAGATCTTGAACAACTGCTGGGCGAGCTTTTCGTGCCGCTTGGCCACGTTATGGCCGAAATAGATGCTCACCACGAATTCCGGCGATTTTATCTGGCCCAGGCTCTGCTGGATGATCTGGTCCAGGTCGTCGGAGGCGATGCGGATTATGGCCTGGGTCTTGAAATCCTGGATGGTGGCCACGTCCGGCAGGGGCTTGTGCCCCCTGGCCGCCGCCAGCAGCGAAACATAATAGCCGGTGCTCTGGTAGCGGTAGGATTTGCACAGGTTGAACACCCTGGCCGAGGTCATTTCCGCATAGGCGGCGTCTGTGAGATAGGCGCGGGCAGGGACGATCTGCACCTCCTTGATGGCCAGGGGCCAGTCCTTGGGGTCGTTGACGACAATGAGAACCTTCATGCCTGCACCGTGTGGTTCGCCCGGCTATTACCTTTTTTCCTGGAGGGCTCGATGATGAGCAGGTTGGCGTCGTAGGTGACGATGCCCAGCAGGATGGAGCAGATGACCCGGTCTATGGAGACCTCATACTGCTGGCCGACGGCCAGGGGGTTGCCCATGTGCGGGTCGGCAATGGCCACCAGCCGATCGGGCCGGTTGTAGCCGCAGAGCAAAACAAAATGGCCGGAAGGGTGGCCGCGCACATCGTCATCCTCGCAGAGATCACCATATTCCCGCATGCTCCGGTAGAGATAGGTGGAACTCAGGCCCGTGAGCACGGGGATGGAGCGTTTCAGGTATTTGCGGAGCAGGGCAGGGGTGAGATCGGCAAAGCGCAGCTCCCCGCCGAGATTGAGAAAGTTGAGATAGCCCCGGGTGGCAAGGTGGAGCTTTGCATCGTCCTTGGCCTCCATCTGGGCCAGGAGCCGCTCCTCGATATAGTCCGCATCATGGAGAAACCAGGTGGGGTCGAAAACCTGGAGGTTGTAGGTGTAGATCCGCGCCTTGTAGCCCCGGCGCAGGGCATGGCAGGCCAGGAAGACATCCAGGGTGCCGCCGGTTTCCAGGCTTTTCACCTCGTCGATCACCCGAGCCAGCGGGATGTTGTCGCCGTAGTATTGGTACACGGCATGGAGACAGGTGGGGCCGCAGGTGGTGTCGTCGGGCTGCGGCAGGATGGTCACATCAAGGAAGGCTTCCATGGTGGTTCCTCCTGGCAATCGTGCGAGGATCAGCCGGCTACTCTGGCAACCAGCGCCGCCATGGCGTTGCGAATTTTGGCATATTCCTCGGAGGAAAGTCCGGCGCCAAGCGCCACCATCTCCGCCATTTTCGCGGTGAGAAAGTCGCCGGGGCCATGGGCGTCGGCGTTCACCGCCATACCAGCCCCAGCGGCCAGGGCCATCTTGGCCACATGCCCGTTGGTGAGCGAATGCCCCCTGCGTCCGGACAGCTCAAGGAGGATGCCCTTTTTCGCAGCCAGTTCGGCCTCTTCCAGGGTGATAAATCCGGGGTGGGCCAGGATATCGACCCCTGCCTCAAGCGTGGCCCGATTGGTCCCGGGCCGCACCGGCTCCACCGGGGTTTCCCCGTGGCCAACCACGATCTTGGCCCCAAGCTGCCGCGCCCTGCGGGTGAGTTCGCCGATCTGCTCAAGCGGCACATGGGTCAGTTCGATGCCGGGCAGGAGCTGGGTCTTGGAGTATTTGTTCAGATCAGCCGCCGCCTGCACGATGCGGGGGATGATGAAATCAATATTCGAGGAATCGGCGTGATCGGTGATGGCAATGGCGGAATAACCGAGGATTTCCACCCGGCGCAGATGCTCGGCG